>Ga0209337_1001701_pt1 | contig 16529 bp, 18 predicted proteins | sample LinPmetageLP53_FD_184044 | JGI IMG/M metagenome (GOLD analysis project Ga0209337, IMG submission 184044) | Marine viral communities from the Pacific Ocean - LP-53 (SPAdes) (version 2) | ecosystem: Environmental > Aquatic > Marine > Oceanic | place: Pacific Ocean | collected 2010-02-08
GGGTTAGGTGACACTATCGCAAAAGTAACTAAGAAAACTGGAATAGATAAACTGGTTAAGTTTGTAGCAGGTGAAGACTGTGGTTGTGACAAAAGAAAAGAAAAACTAAACAAACTATTTCCATATAATAGTAACATTAAATGTCTACAAGAAGACGAATACAATATTTTATATGGTTGGTTTGCTATTGAACGTAGTACAGTAACACCAAACGAACAAGCTGAACTAAGAAAGATTTACAATAGAGTATTCAACAAAAAAACTTCTTCAAGTAGTTGTTCAAGTTGTGTACGTGATATGGTAGACCGTTTAAGAACTGTTTACTTGGAATACGAAAACAAACAAAAGTAGTTATATAAGTGTACACCGAAAAAATACCGAACTATGGCTAATGAAGAAAATTTAAAACCAGCTTGGAAACCTGGCGAAAGTGGAAACCCAAATGGAAGACCAAAAGGAAGTAAGAATAGAAGCACAATAGCAAAGCGTTGGTTAGATTCTAATCAAAAGTATTTTAACCCACTAACAAACGAAGAAGAAACACTATCACAAGAAGATATAATGTCTTTAGCTTTAATTAAGAAAGCACGTAATGGTGATGTGAATGCTTACAAAGCTTTAATGGATAGTGGTTATGGTGCGCCTATACAACAGATTGACCAAACAATATTTGAACAACCAATATTTCCCGACATAGATGTTTCAAAGGACAACGGCAGTAAACAAGATAAGTAGTTTAGAAAAACGAATTAAAATAGTACAAGGTGGCACAAGTGCTGGTAAGACTATTTCTATTCTAATACTACTAATTGACAAAGCTATAAAAATACCTAACTTAGAAATAAGTGTAGTTAGTGAATCAATACCACACCTAAGACGTGGTTGTATTCGTGACTGCATAAAATTACTTAAAGGTCTATACAGATACCGTGAACAACTTTTTAATAGAAGTTTGTTGAAATATCAATTTACAAATGGTTCATTTATAGAGTTCTTTTCAGCAGACGATAGTTCAAGGTTACGTGGTGCAAGACGTGATATACTTTATATAAACGAATGTAACAATGTAACATTTGAAATGTATAATGAATTAGCTATACGAACTAAAGACGAAGTGTATTTAGACTTTAACCCTTCCAATGAATTTTGGGTACACGAATTAGTTAATGATAGTAACGCAGAATTTCTAAAGCTAAACTATTTAGATAACGAAGCACTTGATGAAAACATAATCTTTGAAATAGAAAAGGCAAAAGAAAAAGCAAAGACTTCAGCATATTGGAAAAATTGGTGGTCTGTTTATGGTCTTGGTGAAATAGGCAACTTACAAGGTGTAGTGTTTGACAACTGGAAGCAAATTGACGAAGTACCTGAAGACGCAAAGCTTTTAGGTTATGGTTTAGACTTTGGATATAGTGCAGACCCAACTGCAATTGTTTCTGTTCACTTATGGAACGGTAAAAGAATAGTAAACGAAGTGTGTTACCAAACAAGATTAGTCAATGAAGAAGTAGCAAGTAAACTACCTAAACACGAATTAGTAATAGCTGATAGTGCTGAACCAAAAAGTATAGAAGAAATACGTAGGTTAGGTTATCAAATTAAAGGAGCAACAAAAGGCAAGGACAGTATTTTATTTGGTATTCAATTAATGCAGAACCAGGAATATTTAATAACGTCTACAAGTCTTAATTTAATAAAAGAACTTAGGGGATATTGTTGGGACACAGACAAAACTGGTAAACAACTAAACAAACCAAAAGGTGGTCAAGACCATTTAATAGACGCACTAAGATACCACGAACAAGAAAACTTAAGCAATAAGAATTACGGAACTTACCACATTAGGTAATACAAAAACACGAAAATTAGTTATATAGATATGGAAGCTGAAATATTAGTACCAACAGAACTTAACGAAATACCATTAAAAAGCTACCAGCAATTTATGGATAGCTACGACAAGTCAAATGACGAAGAATTCCTTTGTCAAAAAATGGTGCAAATATTTTGTGGTTTAAGACTACGTGATGTATTCCAGGTTAAGTGGTCAGACGTAAAAGATATTACAATACACTTAGCACAAATGTTTAAGAACAAACCAAGCTTTCAACACAAGTTTAAATTACAAGGTGTTGAATTTGGTTTTATTACAGACTTAGAAAATATGTCTTTTGGTGAGTACATAGACTTAACACAGAATCTTGACAAGGTAGAAAATTGGCATAAAGCAATGGCAGTAATGTACAGACCTATTACAGAAAGACGAAAAGAAAAATACGAAATAGAAGAATACAACGGCACAAATAGTTATGCTGAAGTAATGAAGTTTGCACCACTTGGTGTAGTGTTAGGTTCACAGGTTTTTTTTTGGACTTTAACAAACGACTTACTACAAAGTTTGCTGACATTTTTAAAAAGCGAAATGATGACGAAGGAGATGAAACAGACTTTAGCGAAAGAACTCAATTTGCCGAACGGTGGGGATGGTATTCAAGCATATATGGAATTGCTAACGGACAACTTCAAGGGTTTAGAGGTGTCACCAAACTACCTATACAAGACTGTCTTACCTGGCTTACTTTTGAAAAGCAAAAAAGAAATATTGAACATAACGAAATGCAGCGACAACTAAAAAAATAATATGTACTACGAAATTTTAACAAAGCTACAAACAGAATTAAATAATGACCCATTAATTAACACCGTAAGCGAAGGTGATATTTTTAGTGTAGACTTATCAAAACAAACTATATTTCCTTTATGTCACATTATGGTAAATAGTGCAACCTTTGTAGACAATGTAATTCAGTATAATATTTCTATAATTGCTATGGATATTGTAGACGTATCAAAAGACGAAACAACAAACAAGTTTAGAGGTAACGATAACGAACAAGATATACTAAACACACAAATAAATGTGTTAAATAGACTATACGAAAAACTAAGACGTGGTAATTTATATGATGACAATTACCAAGTAGACGGTTCACCAAATGTAGAACCATTTATAGACAGATTTGAAAATAAGTTAGCTGGTTGGACTATGACCGTAAACATAAACACACCTAACACAATGACTGTCTGCGATGTCTGAAACTAATTTTTTATTAGAAGCTTTAAAGGAGTTTGAACAGAAAGTAGTTCAAGCTGCAAAAGATAATTTAACCAAACAAAATACAAGTGGTGAATTAAGCAAGTCAATAAAAGGTGATGTTAAACAAATGCCAAATAGTATTAGAGTATTTTTTGAAATGAATGAATACGGCTTTTACCAAGATAGAGGTGTGAAAGGTACAAAAGGTGGTAAGTCTTTAGACAACTTTGCTTACACTAATAAAATGCCACCACCAAAAGCATTTGACAAATGGACTGTAAGAAAAGGAATAGCACCACGTGACGTTAAAGGAAAATTTCAAAGTCGTAAAGGTTTAAACTTTGCAATAGCACGAAGTATATTTGAAAAAGGAATTAAACCAACTATGTTTTTTACTAAACCATTTGAAAAAGCTTACAACCAATTACCACAAGAACTAATAGACAAGTACGGTTTAGATATGGAAAATTTACTACTATCAATTATAGACGAAAACTTTAAACAATATTATGGCTAAGATATTTGCACGTTCACCTTACATTATAGAAATAGACGAATCAAGTGTAGTTGGTTCTAAAGTAGAATTATTTTTTTACTATACTGGTTCAGCACCAGCAAACCCACAATACACACTATCTAAAAAAGTACCTTCAAGTACTAACCTAAAAATGTACTATGATGTTTCACCTTATTGTCGTGACTATTTAGAATTTACAACAAGACAAACTGCAATTGGAACTTTACCAAGTACAAGTGGTATTGCTGCAAGTGCTAACAACCAATATGTAAACGTATCTATAAAAAGATACAAAGAAACTACTGCTGGAAATTTCACACTATTAGACACAACTGCTTATATGTGTTTAGACGGCTACGGTTATTATTCAGAAGGTGCAAATCCTACAAATGCAAATTTTATTGTAGCAACTACAAGATATGCTACACTAAAACAAGACACATATTATTATAAATATAATGCTAATAGTACACCAGCAAGTGTAGCAAGTGATAGGGCTGGTATTCTTGGTGTAAATGCAACAACAGTAGACGGTGTTAAATACACAGATTTAGTTACTGGTGGCACTACACAATTTAATACACCTTTTGCAAGTGGTTCAATATTATATGACGTACCAACTGTTTGGGCTGGTTATTATGGTAACGGTAATAAATTAGAATTGTGGCAAGGTTTAAGTGGTGGTTCACCAACACTTTTAGGTACTTGGAACTTTAAACCAGTATGTGAACCAAAATATACACCAGTAAATATTGACTTTGTAAACAAAGCTGGATATTGGCAGCGTGAGTTCTTTTTTAAAGTATCTAATAACAATATAAACACGAAAGAAAGTACTGCAAATTTAATGCAGTCAAGCAGTCATAGTTACAATACAATACAAGGACAAAGAAAAGGGTTTAATAATAACGGTCAAGAATCTATAAGTGTAAATACTGGCAACGTAGAAGAAAGCTATTTTGAAACTATACAACAAATTATGTTAAGCGAAAAAATAATTATTGATGACTTACCAGTATTGTGTAATTCTAAAAGCTTACAAAAACAAAAAGGTATTAACCAACTAAAACCAGCTAATTACCAATTAACTTTTAACTACGCTTTTGACGCTATTAATTCTGTAATATAATGCGAAAGGTACAAATATACATAGAAGGTGTTATGCTTGACTTGTTTAATGATGAACAAGTAAACTTGAATAGCACCGTACAAAACATAAGTGATATTTCGAAAGTATTTACAGATTTTAGTCAGTCGTTTACCGTACCAGCAACAAAACATAATAATAAAGTTTTTCAACATTGGTACAATTCAGATTTAGAGTTCTACGATTCAACAAGTGCTGGTGGTACACTTTCAAGCTATGATGTAAACATACGAAAAGACGCACGACTTGAATTAAATTTAACTGCATTTAGAACTGGTAAAATACAACTTGAAAAAGCGAATTTAAAAGACGGTAAAGTAGATAGTTATTCTGTAACTTTTTATGGTGATGTAACAAGCTTAAAAGATAAGTTTGGCGAAGATATGCTAAGTGACGTAGATATGACTTCTATTAGTCACACGTATAACGGAACAGAAGTATATAATAGAATTACAGACCACACTACTGACTATGATGTAAGATACCCTTTAATTAGTTCATCAAGATATTGGACTAATACAGGTGGTGGTACAGATGACATTACTGTAACAAATGGTAGAATAGTTTATACAGAATTATTTCCAGCAGTAAAAATTAAAAAATTGTTTGATGTTATTGCTACATATTATGGTGTAAGTTTTAATGGTAACTTTTTGACAAATGAAAGGTTTACAAAATGTTTTTTATATGCTAAAAATGCAAAGGACTTTCAATTTGTAACTGCTGAACAAGTAATAAATTTTAATAGTGTAACTTATGCAAGTGGTACACCAGTTTATAGTACAATAGACTTAACAAATGACACTATAAGTTACACAGAATTATTAGACTTAACTGTATCGACTGGACCTTTTGGTCAAATATTTTTGCCTTTTTATTATTATATAGACACTAACATACAACCAAGTGACACTTCAATAGATTACTATATAGACGTTTATAAAAATGGTACTTTTTCACATACTGTACAAGGTATAGACAACAACACTTATAATGTTATACAAGACATTAATTCACCTGGACTTAATGAACAAGTACAATTAAAAATACGTGCAGCTAATACTATGAGTATTACGGCAAGTATTCGTGCTTATTGGTATTCACCTGGTAATGCAAATAACACTTATCCACCAAGTACATTTGAAAAAGAAGTAAGTAATATTAGTTGTTTGACACAAGCACTTGCAGCTAATGTAGACTTGACTACTTTAGTTCCTGAAATGAAGGTAGCAGACTTTTTTAGTGGTGTACTTAAAGCATTTAATTTAACTTGTTATGGTACTGACATAGATACTTTTCAAATAGAACCTTTAGACGACTGGTATGCACTTGGTCAAATATATGACATAACAGAATATACAGACGTAAAAAGTATAGACGTTTCACGTGTACCATTGTATAATAAAATAGCTTTTAAATATCAAGAAAGCGAAAGTGTAATAAACAAACAATTCAAAGCTTTATTTTATCGTGACTACGGAAACACGGAACAATCTTTTCCTTATGACGGTGGCGAATTTACTATTGAATTACCATTTGAAAATATAATGGGGCAAAAGTTTACAGGTACAGATTTACAAGTAGCTTACGCACTTGACGAAAACCTTTCACCATATACACCAAAACCTTGTTTAATGTATATGTACACGAATCAAACAACAAGCGTTAAATTTTACAATGGAACTGGTGAACAAACTATCACAAACTATTTACCTTTTGGTCAAGAAGTAAACATAAACGGACAGACAGATTTTAGTTTAAATTTTAGTGCTGACAGAAGTACATTTAGTTTAGCACCAAATTATGACAATTTATATGCTACGTATTACGAAAGTTATCTACTTAATTTATTCAATGTAAGAAACAGACTTGTAAGTGTAAAAACACAATTACCAATAAGCATACTAACAAAGCTTGAATTAAACGATAGGGTAGTTATTAGAGACAAGCGTTACGTGATTAACGAAATGAAGTCAAACCTAAATACTGGTGAAGTTAGTTTTACTTTACTACTTGATTTTCGTGAGGTAAGAATACCAATTGCAGTACCTACTAATCCAGGTGCAAATTGTGTAGACGTTCCAATCACTTTAGGTAATGGTGTTTGTTCTGTAAATATTGCAACTTTAACGGCTGGTGTAACTATCACACCAAGTAGTGTTACAAGTAGTCAAGTAATAAGTGTATGTGTACCAGCAAATGCAACACCACAAACTTTAATAGTAACTGAAGAAAGTAACCCTTTATTCCCTCCTATTTTAAGAAAGTATTTAGTAACAGAAAATTTTGAAAGAATAGAAACAGAAAATAGTTCTGCACAAAATATAGCTTTAACAGTTACAGAAACTTATTGTAACGGTGCAGTAAACGACTATACAATTTACATAACACAACCATAAAGAAATGTTAGACAAGATAATAGAAATGTTAAAATTAACTAACCACTACGGAATAAGTGAAGAAATAGAAATAGCAAAAGGTAAGTACAAGTTAAGTGATAATTTAAAGGAAATATACAAGCAAGAAAAAAGAAATTTAAAATTTAAAAAGCTTAACAATGGCACAAACAAAGACAATTAATCTTGATGTAAACACGAATACTAAAGACGTTCAAGAACAGTTTAATAGTTTAAGAAAGAGTATTAAAGAAACCACAGAAGCTATTGAAGGTCTTGATAAGTCATCTAAAACTTATGAAAAAGATTTAAGAAATCTTACTACTGAACTAACAGAATTAGAGCAAGTTCAGAAAGATTTAAGAAAAACTAATACAGACTTAGGTGCTTCATTTGAAGATATTGCTGGAGAGGTTCAACCATTAACTGGTCGAATGGGTGAAATGGAAGACCGTCTTTATGAATTAGGTTTAGCTGGTAAACAGAACACAAAAGAATTTAAAGACTTAACAAAAGAAGTAGGTAAATATAGAAAGGTACAAATTGATACAGACTTGACCGTAGACGCTGCTGCTATGACTATGGGACAAAAACTTGGTGGTGCTTTACAAGGTGCAGCAAGTGGTTTTGCAATTACACAAGGTGCTATGGGTTTATTTGGTACTGAATCAGAAGAAGTTGAAGCAGCACTTTTAAAAGTAAATTCTGCAATGGCTATTGCTGACGGTATTAGAGGAATACAAGAAGGAGCAAAAGCAATTAAAGCTATGACGGCTGCAACTAAATTGCAATCCATAGCAACAAAGGCGCAAAGCGCTGCAACATACATTCAAGTAACGGCGCAAAAGGCATTAAATTTAGCAATGGCCAACAATGCTATTGGATTAATCATTGTTGCAGTTACAACGGTTATTGGTTTATTTAGCGCTTGGTTTGTAGGTATTGAAGGAATTAAAAACGGTCTTATGGCAGTTAGTGACTTTCTTGGAATTACAGATAGTGAAGCAGAAGCAGCAGCAGAAAAACGTGTACAAGAAGCTGAAACACAAAAAAAATTGCAAGAAGCAGAACAAGCAAGAGCAGAAAGATTACATAATTCTAAAATGTCAGACCTTGACAATGAAATAGCTTTAGCAAGGGCACAAGGTAAAGACACAACTAAATTACAAAAGCAAAAAATTGAAGAAATAATAAAAGTTAAAAAAGCAAAGTTAGCTGAATTAGCCGTTGACGAGGCACAACTTGAACAACAAAGGCAAATATTAATAATGCTCTCTGCAAAGGGTGGTATGATAGGTACTGGCGCAAAAAAAGTATTAGAAGAAGTAGATAAAAGAGCAGCAGAGACCGAAAAATTAAAAGCAGATATTAAAAAACTTGAAACGGATTTAAAAATTGTTGACATTGAATTTAAAAAAGCTCGTAAAAGTCGTAGAAGTCAAACTTCAAAAGACGATAAAAAAGAAGAAGAAGAACGTCAAAAGAAAATAGAAAAAGAACTTGCAGACGAAAAAGCAAGACTTGCTAATTTACAAAAGTTAAAAGATGAATTTGAAACTTCTTTAGAAGCAGAAACAGACATTGCAAATCAAAGACTAATTAGTAAACAAGAATTTGAAGTACAAGCAGTACAAGACAAGTATTTTAATTTGATAGAACAAGCAAAACAATATGGTCTTGATACACAAGTTTTAGAAGAAAATCAAAGACTTGCAATAAAAGAAATTAACGATAGATTTGACCAAGAAGCAGCAGACAAGCAAAAAGAAATAGACGATAAAGCAAAACAAGATAGAGATGACGAAATAAACGCTATTGCTGAAAGGTATGACAAGCAATTCCAACTTGCAAATGATAGTCTTGGTGCTATTGGTGACCTTGTTACTGTTTTTGCTGGTGAAGGTGAAGAAGCACAAAAGAAAGCTTTTAAAATAAATAAAGCAATTAGTATTGGTCAAGCTATTATAAGCACGGCACAAGGTATAACGGCACAATTAGCAGTACCACAAGACGCACTTACTGGTGCAAACTTTGTAAAAGCTGGTATTGTAGCAATGACTGGAATTGCACAAGTAGCAAAAATAAAATCTACTAAGTTTGAAGGTGGTGGTGGTGGTGGTGGTGTAGACGCCCCAACTGACGCTGGAGCAACTGCAACACCAACTGCACAATTTAACGTGGTTGGTGATAGTAATATAAACCAGTTAGCAGAATTACAACAACAACCAACAAAAGCTTTTGTAGTATCAGGTGACGTAACTACTGCACAAAGTTTAGACCGTAATAGAGTACAAAACGCAACACTTTAAATAATTTTAGTTATATAGATATGAAAATAGTTGAACTAATTCTAAACGAAGAAGACGATAACGCTGGAATTGACGCAGTAAGTTTAGTTGAAAAACCAGCAATAGAGTCTGACTGGGTAGCACTTAAAAAACACGAAGTACAATTAAAGACCATAAACGAAGAAAAGCGTTTATTAATGGGTGCTGCTTTAATTCCTAACAAACAAATTTACAGACGTAACGAAAAGACGAATGAAGAATACTATATATTTTTCAGTAAAGATACTGTACGCAAAGCAAGTCAATTATTTCTAAAAGAATCAAACCAAAACAATGCAACAATAGAACACACTAAAAAAATTGATGGTATGTCGGTTGTTGAAAGTTGGATTAAAGAAGGCAAACAAGACAAAAGTAATTTATACGGTTTTGACGCTGAACCTGGTACTTGGTTTATAACTATGAAAGTAGAAAATGACGAAATTTGGAACAAAGTAAAATCAAAAGAAATAAAAGGTTTTAGTATAGAAGGTTATTTTGCAGAAAAATTAGAAGCAAGTAAACAAGAATTTAAGTCAGTAGTAGTAGACGAAGATATTGCTATAATAGATGACCGTAACGCATATAGCACAAAAGAAAAAGCTTTACAAGTAGCTAAAGACGTTGGTTGTGAAGGTTACCACGAACACGAATTTGAAGGTAAGACTTGGTTTATGCCTTGCGAACAACATACAAATCAATTAGAAAAAGACGCAGCAGTAATTGAAGAACTTAAAAAAATGATTAAGGAATACGAAACCAAGAAAAAGAAAAAGAAGAAAAAAAAATATCCTAAAAAGTAAAAAAATGAATACTACAAAAACAGTTTTTAATAAACTATACAGTAAAAAGACGGAATTAGAAGCGCATAGAATTAAATTGGGTGCAATAGATAAAATTGAAAAACAATTTACAGAATCAAAACAAATATTAAATAAAAGACAAGCAGAAAAAAAAGAATTTGTAAACCTTGATACAATTTTAAAAAAAGCAGATAAAGAATTGTTAAATCTTTTAACAGTTTATACAAAAAACAGAAAAGAAGAAAGTGGTTTTTTAAAAGAATTAAATAATAATTTTAAATTATTAGATAAAGCAGCAAAGGATTTAGGAGTTGATATGACAAATATACCGGCATATAAAAAGTACTTAGAATCAAGAGAAAACTATAAAAAATCAAGCGACATTAATCAATCTAATTGGGAAATAGTTTCTAAATATAAATAAATGCACAAACCTAAAAAAAGACGAACCAGGAAAAACGCAACACCAAGTAAGACTTCACCAAAAGGTGGTAGACGTGGTTGCTTATGTGAGGACAATACGTACCACGTAGACTGTTGCGACGGCACAATACACGCACAAGGAATAGGTAAAATTTAATCTTAAACGCAACAAAAATAAATTAAATAGTTAATAAGTTATGAATACACAAAAAGCAGTTTACAATCGTTTATTTGCAGAAGCAAAAAAAACTGAATTAGAATCACAAAAAATTGAACTTGCAAGTACAAAAGATTTAGATAGAAAATTAAAGCAATTATTTGGTCAACAAAAAAAACTTGATAAAATTAATCCTTCTATTGAAAAACTTTTAGAAGATAAAAAAAATTCACAAAATATGCTTGAAATGTATGTAAAAGAAAGTGAATCTATTTTAAGTGATTTTGAAAAAGCTGCTAAAGATTTAGGTTTATCACCTGACGGTGTAGCAAATTACAAAACGCTAAAAAACGAAATTAGTATTTCAAAATCAGAATATTTAAAATAAATAAAAAAGAAAAATGAATACAACTGAAATTTTAACCAAGATAAAAACACTTTTAGGTGTTGAAAGCGAAGAAGTAAGATTAGCACAAATGAAACTTGAAGACGGTCTAACAATCGTTGAAAGTGATTTTGAAGAAGGTGCTTCAATTGAAATAGTAACTGAAGACGGAAAAGTAAGTATGCCTATTGGCGATTACACACTTGAAGACGGAAGAATGGTAGTAGTTAAAGAAGAAGGTCTTATATCTGAAATTAAAGAAGCTAAAGAAGAAGAAGAAGAAACTACTGAAGAAGTTACAGAAGAAAAAACTACTGAAGAAGAAGTTGAAGCAAAAGAAGAAATTTCAACACCAAAAAAAGTAGTTGAATCAATTACTAAAGAATCTTTCTTTTCTGAAATCGAAAAGCTTAAAGAAGAAAACGAATCTTTGAAAAAAGAATTAGAAGGTTTAAAATTAAGTTCAGTTGAAAACACGCAAGTAAAAGAAACTGAAAATACTGAAGTAGAACTTTCTACTGAAGAAGAACCAAAACCAATAGTACACAACCCTGAAAACAAAGAACGTGTAAACTTAGGTAGAAAAATTTCACCTAACAGACAACGTACTATAATGGATAGTGTCTATGATAGAATTGCAAATAAAAATAATTAATAATTAAAATTTAAACAAATGGCTAATACCCTAACTGGTAGCACATATGCTGGAGAGTTTGCTGGAGATTACGTAGCAGCAGCCCTATTATCTGCACCAACACTTGAAAAAGGTTTAATTACTGTTTTACCTAACATTCACTACAAAAGAGTGATGAAAAAAATCAGTACAACTGGAAGCGTTTTAGTAAATGCAACTTGTGACTTTGACCACAATATGGACGTAGACGTTGCAGAACGTGTTTTGACGTTAAAGGAGCTACAATCCAACGTGCAACTTTGTAAAAAAGACTACCACCAGGATTGGATTGCAACCCAAGCTGGTTATTCTGCTTTTGAATCTTTACCTGGAAACTTTAAAGATTTTATGATAGCACACGTAGCTGGTATGACTGCTGCAAAAATCGAGACTAACATTTGGGAAGGTGCAGTAGGTTCTTCAGGTCAGTTTGACGGTTTAGTTACTTTAGCACTTGCTGACGCAACAGTAGTTGACGTTGCTTCACACGCTGCCGTAACTGCTGCAAACGTAATTGACAAATTAGGTTCTATTGTAGATGCTATTCCAAATACTGTTTACGGTTCAGAAAGCTTAAAAATCTATGTTTCAAGAAACATTGCAAAAGCGTATGTACGTGCTTTAGGTGGTTTTATCGCTGCTGGAGTTGGTGCAAACGGTACTGACAACAAAGGTACTCAATGGTTCGGTAACGGTTCTTTATCATTTGACGGTATTCCAGTAGTAGTAGCTAACGGAATGGCTGACGATACTGCAATGGCTGCTGAATCTTCTAACCTATTCTTTGGTTGTGGTTTACTTTCAGACATTAATCAAGAAGTAAAATTCATTGATATGTCAGAAATTGACGGTTCTCAAAATTGTAGAATTGTTATGAGAATGTCTGCTGGTGTTCAATACGCTATCGGTTCAGACGTAGTTCTTTACCACGCATAAGACTAACTAACGGTGGGGTGTAAAAACCCCACTTATTTATAAACTTTTTAAAACTTAAATTATGTCGTGTGATATTATAGCTGGAAGAACGGAACAATGTAAAGACGCAGTTTCAGGACTTCACGCAATCTATATGGTCAATTATGGTGATGTAGATTTTCAAGCACTAAACCAATATGGTACTGGTGACAATACAGACCAAATTGTAGCAGTACAAACAACAACTGCATTTAGTATTTATAAGTTTGAACTAAAAGGTGCAAATTCATTTGAACAAGCTATTAATAGTAGTCGTGAAAATGGAACGACATTTTTTGAGCAAACGCTTACAGTTCAACTTAAAAGACAAGATGTAAAATCTACTAAAAACGTAAAATTAATTTCTTACGGAAGACCAAGAATCATTGTTCACGCAAGGGGTGACCAATTCTTTTTAATGGGTCTTGACCAAGGTTGTGACGTTTCAGCTGGTTCAATCAGTTCAGGAAGTGCTTTAGGTGACTTTAACGGTTACTCTTTAACATTTACTGGTATGGAAGAATTACCAGCAAACTTCATTAACTGTACAACTGAAGCAGAATTAAAACTATTGTTAGAAAACGGCTCTGGTGGTGCTGGTACTTGTACAATTGTAACTTCATAAAAAGACACACTTTTCCTTTACTTTATACTTGTGTTAAGGGGCTTATTTCGGTAAGCCCTTTTTTTATTAGAAACAAAAACACGAAATATAGTTATATAGGTATGGTTATACTAACAACTTCTACTGGGGCACAATCTTTTATATTTATACCACGTAATAAAACGTATGACGGACTTTACTTAACAGACGAAAGTACAAACGTAACTACACAAATTACAATTAGTTCAAACGCAACTAATGACTATTACGAAACTATTACTGCAACCTTTGTAGTAGCTTCACCAAGCTTTACTTTAAAAGAAGGTAGGTTTTACACTTTTGAAGTACGTAATGGTTCAACAGTAGTTTATAAAGGCAAAATATTCTGTACAGACCAAGCAGTAAGTTCTTATAGTGTAAACCACAACACGTACACACAACACAGTACAACTAATGATTTTATAATGTATGAATAATAATAATCTACACGTATTAAATTTAAGTGCTTACGAAGCACCCGAAGTAGTTGAAAACAACAAAAACAACTATGTAACGTATGGCACTAATAACGACTATTACGACTTTCTAATTGAAAGGTATAAAAATAGTGCTACAAATAATGCTATTATAAACAATATAAGCAAGTTTGTATTCGGTAAAGGTTTGAATGCTACTGACGCAAGTAAAAAGCCAAATGAGTATGCTCAACTTATTACTTTATTAGATAAAGACGAACTAAAGAAAGTAATACTTGACTTTAAAATGTTAGGACAAGCAGCGTTCCAGGTACATTATTCTAAAGACCGTAAAAAAATAGCAAAGGTTTATCATATGCCTATTCAATTAATTGCACCTGAAAAGTGTGATGAATACGGAAATATCAAAGGTTACTATTATAGTGATAATTGGAAGGACACAAAAAAGTTTCCACCTAAAAGAATTGCAGCGTTTGGAAGTTCAAAAGACGAAGTAGAAATATTATGCTTTAAAAACTACACGGTTGGAATGAAATATTTCGGTTGTGTAGACTATGTTGGTGCTTTATCATATTGTACACTTGAAGAAGAAATAAGCGACTACTTAATAAACGAAGTACAAAATGGTTTTAGTGGTACAAAAGTAGTAAACTTTAACAATGGTATTCCAACAGAAGAACAACAAAACATTATTTCAAATAAAGTAATGTCAAAGCTTACTGGTTCACACGGTCAAAAAGTAATTGTAGCTTTTAATAGTGATGAAACAAGCAAGACTACAATAGATGACATACAACTTACTGACGCAGCAGACCAGTACACTTATTTAAGCGTTGAGTGCCAAACCAAGATAATGCTCGGGCATAATGTCGTTTCACCAATGCTCTTTGGGATAGCTTCTTCTAATGGTTTTGGTTCAAATGCAGACGAATTAAAGAACGCAAGTGTTCTTTTTGAGAATATGGTAATAAAACCAATACAAGGTGTTATAATAGACGCTATTGAAAAGATATTAGCATACAATGGTATTGCATTAAACTTATATTTCAGGACTTTACAACCTTTAGAATTTAAAGATTTAGACGGTTACAAAGACGCTGAAGAAAAAGAAGAAGAAACTGGTTATAGTTTTAGTAAAGAAGACGAAAAAGGTGATTTAGAACTTGTAGAAAAACTTGCTGAATTTGGCGAAGACGTACCTGAAAATTGGGTACTAATAGACGAAAGCGAAGTAGACTATGACAACGAAGAAGAATTAGACGAAATTATAGCAAAAGCTAACGAAGGTAGCGAAGCTAAAAGTACCTTATCAAAAATATATAAGTTTGTTTCAAGTGGTATGGCTTTTCCAAACTCTAAAAGTAAACAAGATATAGAAGTAGACGGTATTAAGTTTTTTACAAGATACAGATATGCTGGAACAGTACAAACAAACACAAGACCATTTTGTCGTGAAATGATACGTAGAGATAAAATGTACCGTAAAGAAGATATTATAAGAATGGATAGTACACCAGTAAATGCTGGTTGGGGTAAAGGTGGTTCTAATACTTATTCTATATGGTTGTACAAAGGTGGTGGTTCTTGCAGACACCGTTGGAATCGTGAAGTGTACGCACAATTTGCTGACGCTGGACTTGATTTGAAAAACCCAAATGTAAGACCAATAGCACAAAGAAAAATATTAAAATACGGTTACAACCCAAAAAGTGGTAATTTAAAAAACGATAGTAAAGTAGCGAAAAGACCAAGAGAAATGACAAATAGAGGTTTTATAGAACCAAGAAATTTTACAACACCAGTAAACGAAAACTAATATGGCAAACGTACTTTTAATATCAAGAAACGACATAACACGCTATACTGCTTTAAATGGTAATGTAGACCAAGATAAGTTTTTGCAGTTTATTTATATTGCACAACAAATACACATATTAAATTATTTAGGTACAGACCTACTTGAAAAAGTAAAAAGTGATATTGCTGCTGGTTCTTTAACTGGTAACTACCAAACACTTGTAAACACCTATGTCAAACCAATGTTAGTACACTATTCAATGGTTGAATATTTACCATTTAGTACGGTGTCTATTTCAAATAAGGGTGTATTTAAGCACACTTCAGAAAATGCAAGTGTAATAGACCAAGACGAATTAGAAAAGCTTATAGAAGCAGAAAGAAAAATAGCAGAAAATTACGCTTTACGAACTGTGGATTATTTATGTAACAATAGTACATTGTTTCCAGAATATACTTCAAACACGAATGAAGACGTAAACCCACAAAGGGGTGTAAATACTGGTAATTGGTATATATGAAAAAAACACGGAATAGTAAACCAAAGGAAATTAACATATTAAAGTTAAAAAAATACTTAAAGCAAAATGGCAGAAAAGAAAATAAGTCAATTAACGGCAAAAGGTAGTAACCTGGAAGAAACAGATTTATTTATTATAAGTAAGTCTGACGGTTCTGGTGGTTACGACACTAAATATTTAAGTGGTGCTGAATTAAAAAGCTTTACAGTAAACACACAAACTGATACATATACTTTTGTATTAACTGAC
>Ga0209337_1001702_pt1 | contig 16527 bp, 21 predicted proteins | sample LinPmetageLP53_FD_184044 | JGI IMG/M metagenome (GOLD analysis project Ga0209337, IMG submission 184044) | Marine viral communities from the Pacific Ocean - LP-53 (SPAdes) (version 2) | ecosystem: Environmental > Aquatic > Marine > Oceanic | place: Pacific Ocean | collected 2010-02-08
AGGTTGGGATACTGAGATACGAAAAGGACTTGAAGAACGAAAGGGAAGCCCTGCTATGATAGCAATAACACCAACTAACGAAATATGGAAGGGCTCGTCTACTATTGTTGGAATCAATAGAGAGTGGTATGATAAAACAAAAAGATTTTCTGGTAATAGAGCAACTGATGCTTATCTATGTGATTTAACTAAAGTTGCAAAGATAGAACCAATCAGACCAAATGTAAAAACTTTACATTTACAGCGTGGTAAAGATAATATTGGTACAATATCACATAATGGCGTTGAACATACAATATGGGGATTACCGGGTGAAGATGACTTTGGTGGATTCAATGCTAAAAAACCAGTACCACCAAAATATTATCATAGAGATGATGAGTTTCGCAATGATGTGACTAATTTTAAAGTTGGTATAGAAAGATTTGAACAAGATATTAGGAGATTAAAAAATGATGAATAAGAATATTTTTAAAGAAATTATGGTTTTAGACTCTGATGTGTATGAAGACTATCGTGGAGAACTTTGGACTACGTACAATAAAGATAATTTTCCTATTGATTTAGATTTTAATCACGATAAGATTTCTACATCTCGAAAAAACGTCATCAGAGGTATTCACGGTGATAATAAATCTTGGAAATTAGTTACTTGTCTGTATGGTGATATGTACTTTGTTGTAGTAGACAACAGAAAAGATTCTAAAACTTATTTACAATGGGACTGGATAATATTAAATGATAGAAATAAGAAGATGGTTTTACTCCCGCCCAACTTTGGAAATTCTTTTTGTGTTTTGAGTAATTACTCTATATTTATGTATAAGTGGTCTTATACTGGAGATTACGCAGACGTAGAAGAACAGTTTTCTTTGAAGTGGGATAATCCAGACATAAACATAAATTGGCCAATTAATAATCCTATATTATCTGAGAGGGATAAATGATGTTACAAATACCAAATAGATTAACAAAAAAGAAAGATGTTACAATTACAAAAGAGGAAATGATATCCTTTGAAACTAACATACAAGAAAAATATGAAAGCGGTGATATACCATCACCAATACACCTATCGAAAGGCAATGAAGATGAGTTGATTGAAATATTTCAATACGTACATCCAGAAGATTGGGTATTCTCGGCTTGGAGAAATCATTATCATGCGTTACTACATGGTTTCAGTACAGATGATTTAGAAGCTAGTATTATTGAGGGTAGGAGTATGGCTACTAGTAGTAATACGAATAAGTTTTATTCATCTGCTATAGTTGGTGGTATAATACCTATAGCGTTGGGAACCGCAATGGCATTAAAACGAAGTGGTTCTGATAGAAAGGTGTGGTGTTTTATTGGAGATATGACCTTTGAAACTGGCGTGTTTCACGAGTCATACAAGTACTCTAGAAACTTTAACCTACCAATAGAGTTTGTGGTTGAAGATAACAATCTAAGCGTACATACACCAACAGATTCAGCTTGGGGTACTAAACAAAACATACCAACTGATATAGTTTATTATAAATATGAAAATGGATACCCACATCACGGAACTGGTGCTTGGGTTAACTTTTAGAGGACAACATGAAATACAAAGAACAATTAATTAAGTCAATGGAATGGTTAGGTAAGAAAGAAAATACTATCTTTCTCGGTCAAGCTACGTTGTTTAGTGGACATGCTATATCAGGAACCCTAACAGAAGTACCAAAAGAAAAATTGATAGAACTACCAGTAATGGAAGAGGTACAGATGGGTATGTGTACTGGTCTTTCTTTAGAAGGGTATGTTCCAATATCAATTTATCCTAGATTCAATTTTATGATGTTGTCAATAAACCAATTGGTCAATCACATTGACACAATGAGAGGGATGAGTAAGGGAGAATTAGTTCCTAGAGTCATAGTTAGAGTAGCAGTGGGTGCTAAGAAACCACTTGATGGTGGTTCTCAACATACACAAGATTTCACAGAATCTATAAAGGCAATGTTAACCGATACCGTTGTGGTTGAGTTAGAAGAACCAGAACAAATATTCTCAGCGTTCCAAGATGCGTATTATCACAATGGTTCTACTGTACTTATTGAATATGGGGATTATTATGCCGAAAAATAAATTTAAGTGGCAATTAATCAACGATAGTATAACAGAGGATGACAAAAAAAAGTGGACAGACTTTATCAATACACCTAATCAAAGATTCACTCAAGGTGAAAAGGTTAAGGAGTTTGAGAAAGATTGGTCTGATTGGTTGGGAGTAAAATATTCTGTATTTGTAAACTCAGGAGCTTCTGCTAATTACATAATGACTTCAATAATGAAAGAGACACATGGAGTGGGAGAAGTGATTGTTTCACCACTTGGATGGGTATCCGATGTTTCTCCATTGGTTAACTTGGGATTCACACCTGTGTTCGTTGATATTAATATAGAAAATATGTCTATCACACTTGATAATATAAAAGCTGCAGTTACCGATAAAACAGTAGGTGTTTGTTTAGTTCATGTCTTAGGGTTCAATGCTATAAATGAGGAGTTAGTTGATTTTTGTAAAGAGAAAGATTTATTTTTAATGGAAGATTGTTGTGAGTCTCATGGTGCTAAACATAAAGGAACTAAAGTTGGAACTTTTGGTGATGTATCTAATTTCTCATTCTACTTCGGACATCACATTACAACTATTGAAGGTGGGATGGTCTGTACTAATAATGAAATTATATATGACTATGCTAAATTATTTAGGTCACATGGTATGACAAGAGAAGCCTCTCCAGCATTACAAGAAACCTATAAGAAAAAATTTCCAGATTTAAATCCATTGTTTACGTTTGCTGTTCCTGGTTATAACATGAGAAACCAAGAGATGAACGCTGTCTTGGGTATATCACAATTAAAAAGATTGGATTATAACTCTGAGAAAAGAAGTATAAATTTTAATACATGGGTTGATAATTTAAATTCAAGTAAATATTTTATTAATTTTGAACGTAATGGTAATAGTAATTTTGCACTACCACTTATAGTATTGAGTAGTAATAAAAATTTATTTAAAAAAGTTTGTGAATATTTAGATTCTAAAGAGGTTGAATATAGGATAGGAACAGCTGGCGGTGGTAATCAAGCTAGACAACCATATTTAAAACCATATGATATTGTGACACATGATTTAAAAAATGTAAATTATATTCATGAGTATGGGTTATATATTGGCAATCATCCTGAGTTGGTAGTAGAAGATATAATTAAGTTATGTAGGGGTTTAAATTCATTATGAGTATTAGTTTAAAAGATAAAAACATACTAGTAACTGGTGGTAAGGGTATGATAGGTAGAACCCTAGTCAGTTTACTAAAAAAAGAATCACCAAAACATTTAACAATTGTCGATTTACCAGAATATGATTTGAGAAATAGATATGATTGTGAAACTATTTGTGATGAACAAGATATAATATTTCATTTAGCTGGCATCAAAGGTTCACCGCAGAGATGCATGGAATCACCAGCATCATTTAGTGTTCCTATGATTCAGTTTAATGCTAATATGATTGAAGCTGCTTATAATGCTAATGTCGAGTGGTTCTTATATACAAGTTCAGTTGGCGTGTACCATCCAGCAGAAGTATTTATAGAAGATGATGTTTGGAAAACATTCCCATCTGAAAATGATTGGTTCGCTGGTTGGGCTAAAAGAATAGGTGAGATGAATGTTGAAGCTTATGTTAAACAGTATGATTGGAATAAATGTTCGATAGTAAGACCAGCAAATGTTTATGGATTATATGATAACTTTGGTAAGTGGTCTATGGTAGTACCATCTTTGATTAAAAAAGCCATGGAAAATGATGTATTAGAAGTGTGGGGTGATGGTTCACCAATTAGAGATTTAATCTATGCCGATGATGTTGCTCGTGGCATGATACATATGGTAACAAATAAAGTAACTGAACCAGTTAATCTAGGTAGTGGTACAGGAGTAACAATCAAAGAAGTTGCTGATATAATAGCAGATTATTTTGGTAAAGAAATACGATGGGATGCTACAAAACCTATGGGTGATATGAAAAGATTGATGAGTACAGAACGAGCTGAAAGTTATGGGTTTATCCCAAAAGTTAGTTTACAAGATGGAATTAAAAAAACAATAGAGTGGTATGAGAGTTTTAATAACAGGAACTAATAGTGGTTTAGGTAGATACCTATCAGAAAAATTTATAGGGTGTGATAAGTTAAGTAGAGATTCCGAATTTCCTACTGATGAATTTGATTTGATAATTCATTGTGCTTTTAATTCAACACATTATGAATATGTTGATGATATAGATTATAATTATATAAATGATAATATATTTTTAACTGATAGATTAACTAAACTGAAACATAAGAAATTTATATACATATCTTCAATAGATGTGTTTACTTGCTTAAATCCATATTCTTTTCTAAAAAAAGTATCAGAGTCAATTGTTAAGAAAAACTGTGATGAGTACAATATATTAAGATGTTCAGCTTTGTTAGGGGATTATTCTAAAAACAATACGTTTATGAAAATTTACAAGGAAGATACTCCATCGGTGTTTTTATCAAGTGACTCTGAGTTTAACTATATTTTATATTCAGATGTTTATGATTTTATAGTTAAGGATATTGATACTGATATTTATAATTTTACTTCGTCTGATAATATTTTATTAAAGGATGTATCTGAGTTTTTTAACAAAAAAGTATCTTATGGTGACTTTTGTTATAAAACAAAACAAGTAGATAATAAAGAAACAATTAAGTTATTTTCACAGCTAGATAAAACTTCTCTAGATAGTATAAAGGAATTTGTTAATGAGTAATTTTTATAAAGATAAAAAAGTAGTAGTGACTGGTGGTAGTGGTTTTGTAGGAACACATTATATAGAAGAGTTATTACATTTAGGTGCAATAGTTAAAACCCACACACATAAACAACCCTTGAAAAAGAATTGGAATGGAATAGAAGTCATAGAAAATATAGATTTGTATAACTTAGATGATTGTATGAGACTTGTAGATGGTGCTGATTATGTTATCCATTCTGCAGGAAAAATAGCTCATCCATCAAGTGTACCAACAGATTTTCAAGTAGCATTGAATCAACTAAATGTAATCACAAATGTATTAGAAGCATCATATAAATCTGATATAAAGGGATTTGTGGATGTAAATAGTTCTACTGGTTATCCTGATAGGCGATATCCAATCACAGAAGGTGAGTTTTGGGACGAAGAACCATATATCTCCTACTATGGTTATGGATGGATGAGACGATATAGAGAAAAAGTTATGGAACACGCATCTCATTTGAGTGATATGAAAATAGCTATTGCTAGAGGAACTGCTATATTTGGCCCCCATGATAACTTTGACTTAAAAACGTGTCATGTAGTACCGGCTCTTATAAAGAGAGTTCTTAGTGGAGAAAATCCATTTGTGGTGTGGGGAAGTCCTGATGTAGTTAGGGACTTTTTATATGTAAAGGATGTTGTAAAGGGAGCTTTATTGGTATTAGAAAAGGGAGAATCTATGAGGCCATATAATCTTGGGTATGGTTCTACCGTCACCATTGGTGATATCGTTGATACTATATTAGAGGTTACAGGTAAGAATCCAAAAGTCGAATGGGACAATACAAAACCAACAACAATCCCATTTAGAATGGTTAGTACTGAAAGAATACAAAAAGAACTAGGATTTAGGCCAGAGTATACATTTCATGATGGCATTAAAGAGACGATAGAGTGGTACTTGAATGAAAAGTAGTTACGCTAAGGATGGTATAGTTATAATTGATAATTTTCTACCAACCGATGTTATTGATGAGTTAGAAACTATATATTCATCAGAAGATAATTGGGATTTTATACATCAAGTTAGAGATAACCATTATTCTCATGTTTTTAAAACTGAGTCGAATATGTTTCCCACCGAGGATGAAGTCTACATGGCTAAATTTAAAAGGTCTACTAAAATTGAGAACAGTATAATAGATATATTTGAAGAATATTTTAAACCCAAACTAATAGAATTATCAGATATAATATTGTCTGAATTTGACATCAGGTGTTATAAACTTGATGAGGGTGACTTTTATAGGACACACGTTGACGATTACGCTGGTAATATTGGAACTACATTTTATTTAAATAAAGACTGGTGTTGGGATTGGGGTGGAATATTACATATAGGTAACAAAGATGATTCGTTAACTTCTATTTTCCCTAAATATAACAGACTAGTAGTACATGATATGAAAAAGTTTAGATTCCCACATTTTATTAGTACAGTAACTGATTATGCTAAAAATTCAAGATACACGTTAGTATCATTTAATAAGTAAGATTATGATACAACCATATCCAAGTAAATGGAATAAAATCTTTAGAAAAGATTTGATACGACTATTAACTAAAAGAAATATAATTGATAGTTCTTGCGATGACTTAGAGAATCTACATTTGTATATAGATAGAGAGTTATTTGATTATAGTATGGACAAAGGTGTAAACCCACTAACAATTGATTTTTATGATACTGATGATATTTTTTTAGAAATATATTATAAATTTCTACAAGACTTGACATCAGAACTAGGATATGATTTTTACTTTCAAGCAACACCTACAATTAGGTTTCATGCTCCAAAAGTTAAAAATGAATTTCATTATCCAATATTTCACAGTGATCCTTTGGGATACGGTCACCCACCAGAAGAAATTAATATTTGGTTTTCATTAACAGAAAATAAAAACTCTGGTTTCTACGTAATTGATGTTGATAGAAGTAAAGAATGGGTGGACACATATGGTGTAGAAGATTTTAAAACTAAAGCTAGTAAAGCTAGAGACATGCATGATGACTTTAATCAAGAGGGATTATCTTTAGCAAAACAAATAGAATCATCTACTGAGTGTATTTATTTATTTGATTCATCATGTATTCACACTAATATACCAAGAAACGAAGAGACACGAATCTCAATGGATGTACGTATAAATCCAGTAGAAAAATTTGTAGAAGGTTATGTCGGACTTGGTAACATGAAAGCAGAATTTAAACCAGGTGGTAGATTTGGGTATCATAAACATTCGATAGGAGAAATTATATGAGAATACTAATAACAGGTGGTACAGGCTTTGTAGGTAGTCACATGATTGACTATATACTTAGAAACGAAAACGATGTAAAAATATATGCTACTAAAAGATGGATGGAAGATACTAAAAATGTAGACCATATCAATGATGATAGATTTGAGTTTATAGATTGTGATTTACTCGATGGTATATCCGTAAGAAGAGCAGTAGAAGTATCTAAACCAGATAAAGTTTTTCATTTCGCAGCTCAGAGTTTTCCTGAGGTTAGTTTTAAAATACCAGTTATTACTTTACAGACTAATGTGGTCGGTACTACACAATTATTAGAATCAATAAAAGAATCAGATTATAATCCTGTTATAATTAGTGTTTCTTCATCAGAGGTGTATGGTAATCCAAATCCTGATGAAATTCCTATTAAAGAAAATAACCCAATCAGACCAGCAAACCCATACTCCATATCTAAAGTTGGTCATGATTTAATGTCTCAGTATTATTATCAGGCTTATGATATGAAAGTTATAGTGACTCGCATGTTTAGTCACGAAGGTGCTCGTAGAGGTAAACAATTTGCACTATCGTCTTTTGCTTATCAAATAGTATTAAATGAAATGGGTAAAGGTGATGGTTTTATTCGACATGGTAACTTAGATTCTGTTAGAACATATAATCACATTGAAGATGCTATAAAAGCATATTGGTTATGTTCTGAGAGTGAAAGATATGGAGAGGTTTACAATATTGGTGGTGACTATACTTGTACCGTAGGAGATGCTTTAGATATGCTAATATCAAACTCACCAATGTCTAATACACTAAATAAACTACTAGACCAAGATAGAGTTAGACCAACAGATATAACTCTACAGATACCAAGCAGTGAAAAGTTTAGAAAACATTTTGATTGGAAACCAGAAAAAGATTTAACAGATATTTGTAATGATTTATTAAATTATTGGAGAGAGATTATATGAGAAAATATTTACCAACAGTAGGTGAACTAATAGATAGACTTTCTATTATTCAACTAAAAGAAGTTTTTATACCAGAACATAAGAAAGAGTATGCTGAAGAGATTAAAGAAATACTACACGATTTAGAGTCAGAAGGATTAGATAGTGAACTTATTCGAGCTGTAATAGTTACATCTCAAATGAATTTACATATATGGCATAACGAGTCTGAAGCTCGTAAGGGTATCAACGCTGGAGATAATTTACAATTAACTCATGGCCTAAATGGAATCAGAAACACAGCAAAAAATAAAATACAAGAGCGATTTGGTGGTAGAAAAGATTACAAAACGGATTGTTTAGCAGCTGAATTTGAAGATTGGGAGATATCATGGTAAATCCAGAAGTAACACAAGGTTGTTGTGTACCAAAAGGATGGGGTGAAGAGATAATTATAGAAAATAATGAAAACTATTGTGGTAAAGTTTTAGTATTTAATAAAGGTTGTAAGTTTTCAATGCACTACCATATGAATAAAGATGAAACTTGGTATGTAGAACATGGTGAGTTTATATATAGATGGATAGATACAGAAACTGCTGAAATAGATGAGACTATAATATCACATGGTGATGTCGTAAGACAAAGATCAGGACAACCACATCAAATACAAGCGTTAACTGATGGTAGAATATTTGAAGTATCTACACATCATGAAGATTCAGATTCATATCGAGTATTACCAGGAGACAGTCAAAAAGAAGATTGGGACGACATAGAAAATCATAAAAGAAAAAATGTTTTGGGGGATAAAAAATGAAAGTATTAATTGTAGGAGATAGTTGTACAGATGAGTTTGTATATGGTGATATTACAAGAATAAGTCCTGAAGCACCAGTTCCAGTATTTGTCCCTACCCATAAAGAGATAAATGTTGGTATGGCTAAAAATGTAGCTACTAATGTAGAATCACTAGGGATGACAGTACATACAATAACTAATGAGAATAGTATAGTTAAGACTAGGTATGTAGAAAATAGAAGTGGTCAGATGGTATTAAGAGTTGATGAACATGACTATTGTGATAGAATACATCCCGTTTTACTGTCTAGTATTCAAGATAATAAGTGTCACATATCAATGAGTGGTCAAGTTAGTGTTGATGCAATTGTAATATCTGATTACTGTAAGGGATTTCTAGAAGAAGATGATATAAAGTGGATATGTGATAATAACAATAATGTGTTTGTGGATACCAAAAAACATCTAGGTGATTGGGTTGTTAATGCAGATTTTATAAAAATTAATTCATTTGAATATAAAAAAAATTATGAATATTTTAACAATGGTATTGGGTTCAAGGATAAATTGATAGTAACCTTGGGTTCAGACGGGTGTATGTATAATGGAGAAAACTTTCCAGTAAAAGAAGTTCCTATAAAAGACGTAAGTGGTGCTGGTGATACGTTTTTAGCTGGACTAGTTCGTGGTATTTTAGATAATAATAATATAAAAAATGCTATTAAATTTGCACAAGAATGTACTACACTAGTTGTTCAGAAACGTGGAGTATCAACAATAAATATGAAAGAGGTGTCTAATGTCTAACTATGTTTTAAAAAGTGATCCTAATGGTATAAAAAAGAAAACATTTAGAAGGAATTTAGTATCTAAGTATACTGATTTTTTAGATGATAAATTATTTTTAGAGTTTGGCGTGATGGGTGGAAATTCATTATTAGATTTCAAAGATTCGTATGATGAATTTGATATAAGTGGAGACTTTTTTGGATTCGATTCTTTTCTAGGATTGCCAGAAGAAAAGTTGGATAAACATTCACCTTGGAAAACAGGACAATTCACTACAGATGGTGAGATATCTTCAGCCTTACTATCTAATCCTGATATTAATATTATAGATGGGTGGTTTTCAGATACGTTAAATGATTCTTTAATTCCTAAATTTAATGGAAAAAAAATTGGTATTGCACACATTGATTGTGATATTTATACGTCAACGGTTGAGGTTTTAGATTTTATTATTGAAAATGATTTACTATGTGATGGTTCGATATTACTTTATGATGATTGGGGAGCCTATCGTCAAGGTGGATTATCAGAAGATTATGAGTATTCAGTAGCTGAAGCTAGAGCACACAAAGAGATGGTGGAGAAGTACAATTTGAATTTTGAATTAGTAGGTAAAGAAGTTATAGATCCAGCTTATTATATCATGACAGTTTTTAGGTTTAATAAATGATTCCATATATAATCTATTCACATACTGAGTTTTTAGATATATTATTAACCCAAACTGATTATCTAAAATCATATGATAATAAGATACTATTAATTAATAAGTCTGATATGAAACTAGATGATTTATATTCAAATTATAGTAAGGTAATATTTTATGATGATACTCAACCATATGCTACTAGACTACTAAAGTTATCTGAATTGGATGTAGAGTATGGTTTGTTCATACATGATATAGACATCGTTATTAATAGGGATGATTCTGTAATTGAAACTTTAGTACAAAAAATGATAGAAACTGATATGGATCGATTAGATTTACAATATCAAAATATAAGACGTACAACTAATACAGCGGGTGAGTTAATTGATATGGAATTAAAATCAACCGATGATACAGAATTACAAATACCGTTTCAATGGGAGAATCCCAATGATTTAAGGTTTTATTTGACAAAACAAGATGATGCTAATCATTATATATATAATGTTAATCCGTCTATTTGGAAAATATCTACTTTTATGGAATTAATGACAGAATTTAAGAACGAGTCTTATAGAAGTATTGAAAATCAACCAACTCAAGAATTTTGTAAAAGGTATAATATCTATAAGTTATATGGCCCATACGTTCGCTGTGGTGGGATGGGATGTCTACCATTTTTTCAATTCATACATATAACACATGGCGGTAAACTACTACCAATTGAAGGTAGTAATTTAGATAATTCATTAATAAGTAAGTATCAGTCTATGATAACTAATTATTCGTTAGATGAAACTAGAAGTTTTCAAACAAGAAATTATGAAGATTATTGGAGAGGGCCTATTCGTGACCAACGTTAAATTAATAAATATTTCAGGTAGTTCCGGTGTTGGAAAAACTACCATAGCTAAGGTATTACATTTAGTATTATCTAATTTAAATACTAGAGTATTACATTTATGTGGAGATGACTTACATAAGTGGGAAAGACACGATGATAATTGGAATAAGTTTACACATTTCAATCCCAATGCAAATAATCTTGATATAGGTAAACGACAATTATTAGATTTAATTAAAGGGCATTCTATTTTAAGAAGTTCTTATAATCACGACTCTGGTAAATTTGACAACCCATCTACAATAGACTCTACTGATGTTATTATTAATGAGGGATTACATGGACTATATGATTCTGATATATGTAAGATGGCAGACCTAAATATCTTTATCAATACAGATAAGGAATTGACTAAAGAGTGGAAATTGAGTAGAGATATAGAGAGTAGAGGATACACCAAAGAACAAGTTTTATCTACTATAAGAATGAGAGAGGTAGATGAAAAGAAATATATACAATCTCAAATTAAAAATGCTGATATCGTTGTTAACTTTAGTAAAAAGAAATATGGAGCAGTTGATTTAAATTATAAAATTATTAATGATAAAAAAGAAAACTTATTCAAAAAAGTAAAACAATTTTATGATTTACATAAAAACTTTTTAATGACTTGTAGAAGTTTATCTTTTGAATATGAATTGATTCAAGGGGCTGGTGGTAATTTATCGTTTAAATTTGACGATAAGATAATAATCACATCATCGGGACATACCATGTCAGATATATCAATGTTAAATGGATATTCTGTTTGTAGTTTAAATGGTGTACCTATAAACGAACAACAGAAAAGACCATCGATGGAGATTGGGTTTCATATAAAAATTAAAGAAGCTGTTGTGTTACATACACATCCGATATACCTTAATACTATTTTATGTTCACAAGATTCTAAAGAAATATTAAGTGATATTTTAGATGAATTTGATTTTATACCATATACCTCACCAGGAAAAGAATTAGCATCCACCTTTACAACGTCAGATAGTAAAGTGGTGTTATTAGAAAATCATGGTTTAATTTGTTGTGGGGGTATGTTTAAAGAAGTTTTAAATATGAGTTTAAAAATTAATACTTTATGTAAAGAGTGGTTGATACAAAATTCAAATACATTTACTGTTTATTCTAATCTATTTAATAATTTTGATTCAGGTAGATTTATATTTCCAGATGCTGTTGCATTAGTTGAGGAGAATAAACCTATAAATGATTACATTTTACATATACAAAAAGAGGTTGGGTTAACCCCCAAGTATTTAACTTCTGATGAAGTTAATAAAATTAAAAATATGGAAGCTGAAAAATATAGAAGGAGTTTAGTATGAAGGTTATAATACCTATGGCTGGGTTAGGTCAGAGATTTGTAGATGCTGGTTATAATGTCCCAAAACCATTTATCGAAGTAGCTGGTCAAAAAATAATAGATAGAATTGTTAATATGTTTGATGAAGATGACGAGATGATTTTTATTTGTAATGAGAGGCATTTAAAAACTGATGATATGGAGTCATATTTACAAGGGATAAAGAGGGGATGCACGATATTATCAGTACCACAACACACTAAGGGGCCAGTATTTACTGTTATGCCTCACTTAGATAATATACGTGATGACGAGGAAGTGATTGTTTGTTATTGTGATAATCCATATCTATGGGACTACGAGGATTTTAAAAGTTATGTTAACACGAACAATGTGGATGGTTGTATAATAACTCATTCAGGATTTCATCCACATAGACTTAGCTCTACATACATGGCGTACTGTAAAACAGATGGTGATTCATTAATAGATATAAAAGAAAAAGAACCATATACTGATAATCATTGGGAAGAACATGCTTCGACAGGAACATATTATTTTCGTAAGGGTTCTTATGTTAAAGAATATTTTAAAAAAACTATAGACAATGAGGTGAAACATACCAATGGGGAATACTATGTTACTTTAGTATATAATCTTTTAGTTAATGATGGACTTGATGTTAGAGTGTATGATACCGACTATGTTACAGTATTTGGAACGCCAGATGAAGTCAAGAATTATGAGGCTTGGAACACTATAATTTCAGGAACACAAGTCAAATCAGAAGAGGATTTAATAAAATCATATAATTATTGGAGTGGTTATGCAAAAAATATCACATAAATTACACAATGATAACTTCACGGTGTATGTGGATATCGATGAAACTATTTGTTTTTATGAAAATGAAAGAGTGTATGAAGATGCTATTCCAAATCAAACTAATATAGATAAAATTAATACACTTTACGATGAAGGTAAGATAATTATATATTGGACAGCTAGAGGTTCTACTACTAAGATAAATTATTATACTCTAACCAAAAGTCAGTTAGATAAATGGGGGTGTAAGTATCACACGTTACGTGTTGGTGATAAACCGAGTTACGATTTATTAATATGTGATAAAACTAAAAGAATAGAGGAGTTATGATTTTAATATCTCATAGAGGAAATGTAAATGGTACAATTCCTAACAGAGAAAATACAAAAGTGTATATTCAAGATGCTATTGACTTAGGGTATGATGTTGAAGTAGATATCAGATTTTCAGATGGTAAATTTTGGTTAGGACACGACACTCCTCAGTATGAAGTTGGACTGCAATGGTTGTTAGACAGAAACGATAAGTTGTGGGTACATTGTAAGAACTTTCAAGCTTTAACAAATTTGATTAATACTAAATTAAAAGTTTTCTATCACACCAATGAGGAATATACTATAATAAGTAATTTATATATTTGGGCTCACAATATAAAAAATGTAGACAATAGATGTATAGTACCATTGTTGAGTAGAGATGATTTAAAAAATTGGAAATCAGTAGACGTTCATGGAATTTGTTCTGATTACGTTGGGGTGTGGAATGACTAATTTAATAACTTTAGCAGGTAGAGGTGATAGGTTTTTAAAGGGTGGATGTGATATACCAAAACCTTTGGTCAAAGTAAATGGAAACTATATGATTCATGAAGCTATCAAATGTTTACCCAAATGTGATAAATATGTTTTCGTGTGTTTAACAGAACATAAAGAAAAATATGATATCGATAAGATATTATATGATGAATACCCAAACTCAACTGTAGTGTTGATAGATGAAATTACCGAGGGGCAAGCTTGTACAGCTGAAGTTGGTATTATTAAAAGTGGTATAGGTTGGAACGAACCATTACTGATTAGTTCCTGTGATTATGGGTTAGAATGGGATGAATTTAAGTATAAAAGTTTGGATTCCGATGTTATAGTTTGGACTACTTTAAACAATGAGTCTTTTTCTAACAATCCAGAATCGTATAGTTGGTTAGATGTGTATGGTGAAACTTTAATAAAGACTCATGTAAAACAAAAGGTGTTTGAAGATTCATACAACAACCATGCTATCGTTGGAACTTTTTATTTTAAAAAAACTAAATATTTTTTAGATGGGTTAGGAAGAATTTATGATAATGACATTAAAAGTAATGGTGAATTTTATATTGACAATATATTCAATGCACTTTCAGAGTTAAATATAAAAATATTTGATGTGAATAAATATCATTGTTGGGGGACACCAGAGGAGTTAAAAAAATATGAAAATTAAATATTGGGATGAGTCAAATAATGCTAAAATACATACTATATCAAATGTTAGAAATGTAAAAGTTGGTTATTTTAATGATTGTACATTTGATGGGGTTAGTATGCATTATCCCCAACCTCTTATTAAATCAAAAAATGAACTACTTCTTCCTACAATAGAAAAGTTTATGTCACTTGGTAGAGGTACAATATATGAAGATGATATGGTGTGGGAATGTAATAATACAAATATAAAACAGGTAGAAGATACTCCATTGTTTTATTTTGTTTATAATTGTGCTAATTATTTTCATTGGATTTATGATACAGTTCCATATCTCTATTCATATTTTGAGTTAAAAAAGAAAACTGATAATTTAAAATTATTGGTTAGTACTCCAGATGGTGTGGATGATTTGTATCCATTTATATATGAAACGTTAAGTCTATTAGGTATCACAAGAGATGATTTAGTTTTTTTGAATAAGAATACAGAATACAAAACGTTAATAGTAGGTTCATCATTAACACATAATAGGATGTCTTTAGCACCACCACATAATGCTGTATTTTCAATTATAAATTCAATGGAAGGTGATGTGTCTGAAAAATATGAAAAAATATATGTGTCTAGAAGAACTTGGACACAGAACAAATCAGAGAATATTGGTACTGATTATACGACACAACGGATGTGTATGAATGAGGATGAAGTTGTAGATATGCTTAAGGACTATGGGTTCAAAGAAATATTCTGTGAAAACTATTCAATGGCAAAAAAGATAGGTATTTTTAGGTCAGCTAAAGTTGTAGTTGGCCCAATAGGTGGTGGCATGTCAAATGTTCTTTTTTGTGAACCAACTACCAAAGTTGTTTCTATAAACAGTCCAGAGTTTTTTAACGTGAATGAACGACTCTTACATGCTATAAATCACACAAAGTTACATATGTTTGATGATACAAGATTTGTAGAAAGAAAAGATGATATCATTACTGATAAAAATGCATTATCAATTTCAGGTGGGTTAAATTCACCGTGGAAAGTTGATTTAAATAAATTAAGGAGTATAATTTCAAAATGAAAAAAAATGTCATATGGTGGATAGGTGTAAAGAATCCACAGTTAAATGAAAAATATGGAAACTATGAATATTTTGATTATTCTAAGAATACTTGGAAGCATTTTTGTGAGAGATACGATTGTGAGTTTGTAGAGTTTTCTGAACCAGTAGAACAAGACCTCTTTAAATTTAGAGTCAACTGGCAAAAAGCATTATTTGTTTTTGATGAGTTAGATAAGAGAGGGATTGAGTACGATCAAATAGCTCTAGTAGATAGTAGTTTTATGTATAAGTGGGATGCTCCAAACTTCTTTGAATTAACAGACCATAGATTTACAGCGTGGCATGACAAAGATAATATGAGGTGGATTCATGAAAGTATTCAAGGGTACAAACCTTTCTTTGATGGGTTTGAACTAGACCAATCTAGATATGTAAATTCTGGTTTTATTATATTTAATGAAAAACATAAAGAATTTTTCCAATCATTTAAAAAACTATACTATGATAATGTAGATACTTTTGTCGAGTTACAAGATAAAATTGTAAACAAAGGAACTGAACAAACACCAATGAATTATTGGTTACAGATTAATGACATAGATGTAAACTTAGAGTTACCTCTTGCTTATAAATTAACTCACATGCATAGAAGAGA
>Ga0209337_1001705_pt1 | contig 16509 bp, 17 predicted proteins | sample LinPmetageLP53_FD_184044 | JGI IMG/M metagenome (GOLD analysis project Ga0209337, IMG submission 184044) | Marine viral communities from the Pacific Ocean - LP-53 (SPAdes) (version 2) | ecosystem: Environmental > Aquatic > Marine > Oceanic | place: Pacific Ocean | collected 2010-02-08
GAAGAAAGGTGGATCTATCCTCACGTTGCCACTTGGACAACTAAACTAACAAGTTAATAGTCCTTGAACTATTGCTAACATTGTGAGTACTTACAGTACCATTAGCGTATTGGTAAAAGACAGTCTTATAAATAACAGTATCTATAGTGGCTGTCTTATTACCGTTATCATTAGTAACTTCCTGCTTAGTCTGTGTATTAACATAGCTGTTCAACAACACACTAGAGGATGATACTGCGGGTGATACTAGAGCTACCATTTAGATTTATCAGCCCAATATGCAGCACTCATCTTACCCTTCTTAATGTTCTTACCGTGACGAGCTTTAAAGCTTTTACGCTTTGCCTTCATCTTTGCAGACTCTCCCGCCTTTGGCTTTCCTGCCGTACTAGCACCTTGCTCCCCATATCTGATTGTCTTGATCTTGTCTCCCTCTTTGGCTACAACAACATGTGACTTCTTTGGATGCTTCGGAGTCCTCTTGGGCTTGTTGTACCCGCTCACACCTGCACGTTCTAGGCGTGGATCTTTTTTTTTAGTTTTGCCACCCTTCTTATACTCTTCTCTATCCATCATTTGCGAGCACTCCTTGTTTTCTTTGCAATCTTTTTGGGTTGTTTGCTGTGCTGCTTTCCTTTCTTTGTGTCTTCTCTTTTCTTCTTTGATGTAGCAGCGTACTCCTTGTCTGATAAAGCCGCTCTAGCCTTCTTCGGGAGATACCTTTCACCTGTTGCGTCCTTTCCTTGTGTTGATGGTTTACCAGACTTAGTTCCCCACTTCTGTTTAGCCCACTTCTTTAAAGACTTCTGAGATTTTTTAAGTGCCATTATTTGTCACGCCTTGTCTTCTGTTTCGCTAGTTTTTCAATAGCTTTGCGTTGCTCTTCAATTGTGTTTGCTTGATCTTTAATTCTTTTTTCTTGAAATTTAGCTTGATGTTTCTGTATCATTATGTGTACCCACCACCCGCTGCTTTGTACGCCTTAGCAAGCATCTGAGCCTTACGCGCTGACCATTGACCAGCCTTACCACCCTTACTACCAGCTTTTATACGGGCAAACTGACGCTTACGCATGGCTGGTTTTGTGTAGTTACCTGCTTCATTTACTTTAGATTTAGTTTTTTTCTTAGCTGCCATATTTCACCTATTCATTAACATATAAACAATACCACCTACTACCGCTGGCACTAATGCTAAACATAATAGCACTATCATTCCTAGCTGACGTAGTTCCTTGTTACGTTTTTTTCTAAGCAGTGCAAGCCTTGCAAGCTCATCTTGTTTGGCCTTCCTCGCATTTGCCATCTCTTGCATACACTGTTGATACAGATGTCCATTACCGGATACTATAAATAAATCTTTAACCTCTTGCATAGTGTCTGCAATTTGCTTACGAGCTAATGCAGCTTTGACAGCATCAGCTTCAGATAAGCCACCAGCATTCTGAGCCTTAGCAAGCTCTACCTCTGCCCCTCCTAGCTTACCTAGAAAGACTCCAATAGTAGACAAGTCATCTGCGGCACCTGCTGCTTGCTTAATAGCAGACGTAGCCATGTTGACACCTGCAACAATTGCACTTATCTCAGCAATCATTTAGGACGAGTCTTTTCAAATGACCGCATAGCACCCAAACCTAGCATACCCATAAGCACTGGCATCATAGTCTCTAAAGGTACAAGAGGTATAACAACGTCAACCTTTACTAGAGCCAGTACAAAGTTAGAGAATGGAATTGTAATGAAGTTACCGAACATCCCTAGCCCACATGTCCAGCCAATAAAGGGTCGCCATCCACTAACAAAGATACTAGAGTGTCCTGCTTCTACTTTGTTTACTTCTAGTTGTCCTTTAGCTAACTCCTGTGCATGTTTCTCAGAAATTGTAGCTATCTCATGGGCCAAAGCATTCTTCTGATCCTTGTCCTCTATAAACTTATCAAGTAGTCCAGTAACAGGGCCTACTAAGCTTGCAACTATACTCATCTAGTAACTCCATATGTGTGGTCTTGGTCTGCCTTCGCTGTCTGGTAGGTCATCTATGTGTATAAATCTAGAGCCACCCTTTTGAGCTATACCAATGCCTGTAAAACCTGCCTCTATAGCAGCCTGTACTAGCCTGTAAGCCTGTTTACCACGTACCCCTATATCTAAGGCCCTACCTGATTCATGTGCGCCGGGAGAGGCTTTACGTGCCTCTATAGGATGGTCTTTACATCTGTATGCAGAGGTCACTGGGAAGGAAAAACCTAAGTCACCGCGCAGTTTGTCTACTTTCTGCATGAACACAGGGTCAATACCTTCACCATCACAGTGCTTACAGGTTAACTCTGAGTCTTTAAAGTGTTTATACATTAAATAAGACCTTCTACTTTCTTAATATCTGTAGCAGCTATTCTACCTAAATTAATTCTAACTTCACTACCTTCGCCTTCACCACTACCAAGTTCTTTAGCAATGTTTCTTAATTGAGCGTAGGGACTAAGCCCTGCTCTTTTAATACCAGACATCAAACCCATAAAACTAAACTTATCATCTGAGTCATTAAAGTTATAGCGGTCTACTATAATAGTATTACCATCCTTATCTTCTTCAATAGTTGCTTGACCTATAGTGGTCTTCATAGAATATGCGGGGTCAAAAACTTTTTCAAAGAAATCTCCAAAGCCGCCACCTCCACCTACATCAGCATATTGGCTTTGACCCTCGCCTTGTGTAGCATAGTCTTTATATTCTAAATTTTCTTTACCAGCAGCTTTAGCTCTAACTACGCCTTGTCTTAAAGCATCTAGTTCTTTTTCTTTTAAGTTTTGTTCTGTTAAAGTTTCTTTGCCCCCAAATATATCATATACAAACTGCCTCATATTAGTGGGAAGTAAAGGCTCATCTTTTTCTGGAGGAGCCATTAAAGAAGCTTGAGCTTTTTCTATAGGAGCTTTCTTTTCTACTAGGATCTTTCTTTTCTTTATAGACATAGGTTTTTTTGCGGGAGCTTGTGCCTGAGGTTGAGGCTGTACTATAGGTTCACTTTTACTTACAAAGGTTTCTGCTTGTTGCATTAAAGTTTTTTCACGATCAGGTACTTGTATTACCCTTCCTGCATTTATCCTATCTGGATTAGCAATTTTATTTCTACGAGATAATTCTTTTACTGTAGTCCCATAAGTTTGTGCAATAGCTCCTAGTGTATCACCACTTTTAATTTCATATTTACTCATTATGCTACTCCTTCTTTTAAAGCTTTTAATACTCTGCCACCATCTTCAAAGTTATGACGTACATCTTTAGGATCAAACTCTATAGCACCTTCTGTTTTAAACTGGCCGGGGTTAAATAAAATATATGAAAAAGGATTATCAGAACCTTTAGGCTGGTTACGTGCAGCAGCAGGGGTATCTGTAATATTTGTGTACTTAATAGAATCAAAACCTTGAGCTTCTATCATACTTCTAAATAATAAATTTAATTCTGCTTTCTTTAGACGTTCAATAAAATTTTCTTTTTGATCTAGCTTTGTCCCAAGAGCAAAGTCTGGGTCTTGCCTTTCTCTATCTCTAAGTATCCTATCGTTCTGCCACAATTCAAAATCTTGAACTTTAGCTAGTAAATTATTTTTAGAGGCTATCCATTTAGAAGCATTCAAATCAGTAGACTGCTCAAGTACAGCAGCTGTAATTTCTTCCATTACTTTTTTATTATCAAAAAGATTAATTGCATTAGATGTCTGTGAGAACTCATCAATGTCTAGCTCTAAAGGATTTTTAACCTGTATATATCCACGCATCATAGCCATAGGTTTAACGTCATCTTTTGGGCCAGCAGGTTTTGCTAATCTATTAGAAGTTTTACGTGCAGTAGAAACTTCAAAATCAAAATCATCAAAGTCCGGGTCAGTTTCTGATCTAGTTAAAAGAGACATTCGTTCTGCGTGAAACTTTGAACCTATGTGCATTCCTGTTTCGCTGGGCATTCCAAAAGCTTCTTCAAACTCATTAAAAAATCCACTGGACACTGCTCTATATTGCAATTCTTTTTCTTTAGAAAGAGCTATATAAGTTTCTTTATTTTTATTTCTTGTTTTCTTATTAACAGAATAATCAATAGGTCTATTATTAGGCATAGCAGACATGGGCATTTTATTAAATATTTTTCTAACCAATCTTCTTTCATCAGGCTCAAAAGATTTAATCATTTCATTAGCAGATACTTCTACGTTTTCTGGCCCTGCTATTTTTTGTAATGTGTCGTGATAGCTTGCAAACTTAGTTTCCCATTTAGAATCTGGTTGAGTAGCACCAACAGTATCTAGTAAATAAGATATGTCATGACGTACATCTAGTAAACCCCCACCATTACCCGCCATGAAAAGCTCATCAAGCTCTCCCTCTCTGTCATAGTCAGACATTTGTTCAGGCGTGTAACGCTCTGCTCCATATGCTGCTCCCGCACCCTCTACATCGTCTGTGTAATCTTTAAACGAGGGGTAGTCTTCTTGTAAATCAGTAACACTTAAATCATTTTTTTCATTCATTATGTTTCTAGTCATTACAAACATAGCTTCTTGAAAATCTGGATCGCTTAACTCTGCCTCAATATCAGGGTCACGCTGCCCATAACTTTCCTCCATTTTTAAAGATACTTTTTCAGCACTGTCTTTAGAGACTTTTAAGTTATTAGTCTTTGCAGAACCTAAAATATTTTTAGTCATAGCAGTTACAAAAGGTGATATAGCTTTAGCTACGCCTCCAATAACAAACTGTTTTCTTTCAGGACGATCTTCTTCATCAATATAAGCACCCCCTGCTTGAGAGTCATAAGGTCTACCTGTCATCTTATCTATGCGCTCATCAGGTTCTTTTCCTGCTTGAGCTACCTCTACTTCACCACCTTTTTCAAAAGACCCGCGAGGGCCATCGACACCTAAATTTTTCCACCATTCATCATAATCTTTTTTTCTACCTTCACCCATAATAAGGGGATATGCTCCATAGAAAGGCATACGACTACCTATAATACTACTTAAAGAACTATATGATGTTCTGCTAATATCGCTGCCTATAGGCCCTATTAAAGTAAGAGCAGTAGTTACTAGATTACCCCTTGACCTATCATAAGTTTCTATTCCTCTTTTAGTTACGTCCCCTATAACACCTAAAGCTCCTACCCTAGCCGCAGCATCGAATACTAAATCAGGATAATCTTTATCTACTTTAGCATTTGGATTACGTGCATTATTTAAAAACATAGCTGTAGTTAACATAAGTGTAGTAGCTGATGCAGTATTAATAAATGTTGTGGGATCACCAACAGGATTACTAAACCCTCTTATAAAGTCTTTTATAGGCTTGTTAGTAAATGCAGTTGGGTAGCCCATTAATTCACCTAGTATGGCTCTTTTAGGATCAGACATCCATGTAGGTTTTATGGCAGAGCGCGGGTCTGTGTCTAGTACAATACCTCTAGTATATCTGCTTGCTGCTCTTTTTATACCTTTATAAAAAGGATCTTTAGAATTAACCTCTCCATTATTTCTATTTAAATAAGCTATACCTTCATCTATATCAATATTTAATTCAGCCAATTGATTACGCATCATCTTAATACGCTTACTATCGCCTAGTGTACCGTTGTTTTTAATAGCAGTTAAGTTTTTATGTACTAATGATTTACCTATATTATAAGAAGCAAGTTGAACAAGCTTCGTCCAATCATCTAGTAAAGTTATTTTAAAAAATCCACGATTAATACTCTTAAAACCTTTACCAGCAATACTAGAATCTCCAAGTCTATCAGCAGAACTTACACTAGCATTTTCTAAGAACATAAAAGATTCTTTCATTTCACTTACTATTTCAGTATCTGTTAAACCCTGTTCACCTAATGCTCTTTTAATATTGTTTGCTGTTTGTTCAACACCTTGACCCATAGCTTGTACAAAACCTTTAGCTGTGCCACCTACACCCGCAGTCCTAATGTTTAAAAATATTTCTTGTATACTTGAAACTACTGCTAATGGAAGTGTAGAAGTTCGGATAGCTGTTACACCTAAGTCTCTAACAAATTGTCCTTTTGGCCCCCAATCTTCTAAACCTTCACCCGTTAAACTTTTATATAGTCCACGTATATCTTCAGCATCTTTAGCGGTAAAAGCGTTAGGATTGTTTTGAGATTCATTTACTTGTTTTCTAATAGGTTCAATAAATTTAGTTTCAAATGTAACTTCATCAGGATTATTGCTAGACAAACGATCAACGCCAAAAACTTTCTTTTTAGTATGTGAGTTTGCACTCTGAGTAATGTATTGAAATAATACATTTTCTATATTATTATCTAAAAAATCTTCATAGTCAGCATCATTTTTTATTTTGTCAAACTTACGCCCTACAAAAAAAGAATTACCTGCAACGTGACTTGAGCCGCCGGGACTTGTTACATTTTTACTTAACATATTTTTAATAATGTTACCAGCTTCTACAAGATCTTTAGCTTCACCATCTTTAACTAAAAGTTTTGCAAATTTATTTGCGCCTTGACCTTCCTTGGTTTGCCGTCTTGCTAGACTTCCGGGATAACTAGTACCATAAAAATCTTTCATTAATGCTGATCTATCCCACAAACGTGGAAAATAATTTGCATCTAAAGTTTCAGTTGTAATACCTAATTCTTCATTGCGGCGAATTACTTCGTCAAGAACATTTTTTCGTATTGCACTAGCTGCTTCATTTATTTCTGGAGACTTTGATTTATTACCAAGCAAAGCATTCTTTAATTCTTTATTTACTATATCTTTTGCGCCACCAAAACCACTAGTAACACGAGCCTTTTTTAAAGCTGAAATTAAAGGTGCATATAAAGTACCTGCATAGTCCTTCCAAGTTTCATTAAAATCCATTCCTACTTGTTTTACATCACTGGTGTAGGTTACATTAGCATCATATCTAATTGTTTCTGCAAGATCTTTAGAGACTGAAGAATCATTATTAAATTTAGTTAATACTTTAGTAGCTCTACCAAAAGCAACTACACCATGAAATCTTTGAGTTTTCTTTAAAAGAGCTGCTCTTGCAGTGTCTGGAGAAATTAGTCCTTGTTGTACCTGTACTAAAGTATCAGCTACTTCCTCTTCTGTAGCTTTACCACCACCAATTTTATTTGAAAATGCTTTAGCTTGTGTTAGTATAAGTTCAGGTATTTCTGCTCTGTCTGCTTCTTGAGCTAGTATAGTTAAAGCATCTATTGACTTTATAACATTTTCAGGGGGTGGAGTAGAGCTTTTCTTTCTTGTGTCCATATAGTTTCTAAATGCAGCAATAGCAAACTCTTTACGTTGTTTAGGAGCATTTAAATTATAAAATGCTTCACCTACTTCTTCAATAAGATTGTCATCTAAATCATCTATATTTGGAAAGTCTCTAGTAGCTTCGTAATCAGCAATTATATTTTCTAAATCTAAACGCTTTATATCATACTGTTCTACAATCTGATCTATTTGAGAATCAGTTACAAAACCTCCGTATCGTTTATCTTCTGCTTCAATACGATTAGCTTCTTTAGTAGCCTCCCTAGATCTATTAGCATTAAACCTAGCTTGCTCTTTTGCTTTGTTTTCATTTGGAGCTAACCCTGTCAAAAGTTCTTCTATGTCATCTTTAAAAGGAGCGTCTACATTTTCTACTTCATCAAGAGTAAGGTCTAGTTGTAAAGGCTCTCCAGTTTCATTTGCCATGTCTCGCGCTACTTGCGTTTCATCTACACTGGAGTTTAAAGTTTTATCATCTAATTTACTTTCAAGAATACTATTATATTTACTGCCGCGCTGTGCAAAATAAGCAGCAGCTTTAGGCAGTGCAGCACCTGCGACACCACCTATACCCGCACCAAGCGTTACTGCAACACCAGTACGTGTTCCGTCCCATTCTTTCTGAGCATCAGCAGCCATTGCTCTACGTTGCGTCCCAGCATCCGCAAGGCCAGACCAAGCAGCACCCGCGCCACCCACTTTAAGTGCCATAGCTTTAGAGCCTTGACTTGCTAGTGTGTTTAGAACAGTTTTTCGTATACCTTTTTCGGCAGCAAGAGAAGCTTTAGCTGACATATTTATAGCAGGGCCACCCCATAAAAAACTTAAAGCCGTTAAAGGATCTCCAAAAAAACCACCTAAATTTTCATGTAAAGCATCTGCATTTTCCCAAAAGCCTTCTGGTTTTGTATTTTCCCAAGCTGCCATGAGTCTTCTTTCACCCGCTTTAATTTCTTCTGGCGCATCTTCTAGTACACTAGCCGAACCAAAATTATTAAACACTCCCCAATCTGCTTGTCTAAATTTTGCTATCTGTTTATCTGCTGTTTTATCTCTACCTGTCGCAATTTTTAACCCTTGACTAATATAAGAATCTGGATCTTGTAAATTAAAACCTGCTGCTTTTTCTAATAAAGTTTCATTTTCAGCAAAGTATTCCGCACGAGCTTCTAGGTCAGCAGCGTTATTATTTGCAAACTCAGCCATACTCATAGTACTATCAGCAACCGGAGCTTCTTCAGGTAAAGCCTGTAAAGCAGCCCTTACAGAATCACCGTCTGAAAAATCTATACCCGAAGCAGAAGGTTCATCTTTATAAATTATAGCCATAGGTTAAGTCCTTGCCGCAAGTTCTAACATTTTATAAATAGAAGTTTTTTGTTCAGGATTCTCAAGATCAAAACTATAAACGTCCTTAAAAAAATGATCAAAATTCTTATTGTCTCTACGTGCATTTAATGATTGCATATAAGCTACAAGTCTTTTTCTTGAAGCACCATTTTTTAATGTAGCTATTTCTTTACGCATAGCATCACTGTTTACAACATCCAAAATATATTCACCATCTATATTTTCAGTATCTGCTTCTGATATAGTTCCTGCGGCTTCTAAGATTTCAAAAGGTGTAGGATCTCCCTGTAGCACACTAAGAGTAAAATCGTAGTTATTTTCTCTTAGTATCCCGGCATCTACTGAAACGCGATTCATGTCATTTATTTTAATATGTTGAGCTATAACTGAAGATAAATTTGAAGGATTATCATATTGTTTTGCGTTTATATTTGTATCCATTATTATAGCAGCAGATGTTTCAACTATATCTTGATAAAACGCATCAGTAAGTTTTTCTCCTGCTTCCACATTATCTGCATCACTGTCTGACAGTATATATTCTTTTATAAAATGTTTTTGAGTTAGATTACTTTCTGGAGAAGCCCCTACAAACATTGTAAGGTTTCTTTTAAAATCACTTTTTTGTGCGGCTATTTCTTGTGGCTTTATATCACTAACATTAAAACTTACAGGTCTGCGTGTGGCGACAGCCACCCCTACATTTTGACCCATCCTATCTATATTTTGTACTGATTGTTCCTCAAATGTTACGCCATGTATTGTTACTGTAGAATCTTTAATAACAGGATATGTTTTATTATGTTCAGGATCATCAGAGACAAAAACTATTTTTGTAACGCCCCATTCATTTTCACTGGTGATGTTTCTTCCTGTAGTAGTAAATTTCTTACTATTAATTTCAATAACTCTTTCGGCTGCTTCTTCTTTTACTACTCTAAAATCTTTATCTGAAGCTTTATAATTCACTAGTGCATCGCCAACTTTAGCAGCAGTTACAGCAGGTAAGCCTTGAGCCAAAGCAGCGTTAGCAGCCGCAAGAGCGTCTAAATCTTTTCCATATCTATTACTAATAAGAGATGTTCTTGCATCTTGTTGTAGAGCTTCTTTACTTTTACCTTTAAAGAAACCAGCAATAGATTTACCTACTGCTCCAATAGCCGTATCAGCAATACCATCATTAACTTTAGCAAAATTATCAAAAGCAGATTTGTCGGAGCCTACACGGTTTGCAGCCGCAGTAGCTTCATTAAACAAACCTACGTTTTTAATAGCTAATGAATTTGCTCTATCATAAACATATTTATCAAAACCATCTTTATTATATTCTTGCTCGTTTACTTCTCGTTTTACTTGGGCTTCAAGTAAAGGCAAATAAGAATCCCTTAAATAACCTTGTACGCCATTTTGATGAGACTGTGCTTCAGCATCCTTTGCAAGTTGAGCAATACTTTGAGTTACACCTGCATTGTATTTAGCTCTTGCAGCCATTATAGGTTCTTGTCTCATAAAAGCATTAGCCTTTTGCTGTGCTCCAGACAAAGCTATACCACCAATTACCTTACCAGCTATTCCAAGGTATTGTTGTTTACGTGCTGCCTTCCTCGCCTTGCTTTCATTAGAAGCTCTTGCTGCATTATCTGCTCTTTTCTGTCCTAATAAGGACTCGCCTAACTCTTCAATAGCCATTTACTATCCCCTACTTAATAAACTTAAAGGTGCTTCTTCTGGAACTTCTTCAGGAGCTATCTTAGCTAATTCTTTTTCTAAGCCCTCAGGAGGTGGCATATCTTCTATCTTCTGCTCTATCTCTGCCGGTAGTGGGATAGAATTAGAACGCTGTGCTTTTTGAAGTCTTTTAAGAATTTCGTAGTCTTTATTATTATTGTCTAGCTCTTCTTCTTCGCCTAGTGTACCGTCAATAGTAAACTCAATATCTGCTCGTTCACACAAGGCCATTAAGATATATACTATAGGCTCAATTAAAAGCATCATTAAATCAGGATTCCATCGCCCCTCATTAAAGCCTGAAAAAACTAAAACTTTAGCTACTTCCATTAAAGAAGTTCCTTGAATAATAACTTCCATAAACTTCATGTAGTTATCTTCTTCTGTAAGTTTTTCAAAAATAAACTCAGAGGCTGCTGTTACATTAGTAAACTCAGGAGCTTTTTCATAACTAGCTGGAGTATCAGGATCATTAACTAATGACTCTCCCGGCGTAGCTCTATTTAAATTAGCTTTAATTAAATCAGTATTTATTTGTGGCATCATTATCTAGTTGCTCCTGCTTGGATAGCTCCCGGAAATCTATTTGGATTGTTATAGCTATCGGCTGTTCTTAAAAACTCATAAGCTCCAGCACTTGCACCATAGCTGCCAGCATTAAATATCTGAGAATAATCAGTAGTACCTACTTGGAACTGAGGAAGCACATCAGCTACATAGCCCCTTCTTTGTTGCTCTACAATTTCTTCAGGAGTAAATGTATTTATAAGATTACTAGCCATTGGTAAGCCTGTACCTATAGGATCATCTAGAGCGTTACTAAGTGATCTACTTACACCTGCTTTGGCTCTATCAAGATATGTATTCCCTACTACTTCATTTGGAGCACGTATACCTACTTGGTTTGTACCCATTACTCCTCGCGTAAGATCGTCTTGTCCGGGAATTGTCATACCTTCACCAAAATTCGCACTGGCAGGATCGTAAGGATTTACGTCAAAATTAGTATTTATTTTACCTAGATCTGTAACATCAGGAGCTAAAAGACTTTGAGCTTGAGGTTGTATGTTATCAGTAATAGAAGGTACTCTAAAGTCTGTAGGGTCAAAGGGAGCGTCCATTTCTAAACCTAAATTTTCTAAAGTTGGTATGTTATCAGCGGGTAATATAGATGTTGATTCTGGTTGAGAAAATTCTAAATTAAACTGATTTCTTTCTGCTTCACCTATTTTACCAACATCAAATTGATCTACTCCAAAAGCATCTGAAGGGAGTGCAGTAGCAGTAGGATTTGCAGCAGCATCTAAAATTGACTGCATATCAGGGGCTATATTACCATAATCTAAATTTAATTTAGCTCCACTATTAGCAAGCTCTCCAAAAGTACTTTCGTTTATAACAGTATTTGGATTTAATTTAGCTAACTCTTCTACTGACAAACCTGTAGAACTACTAAGATCTTTGAGGGAAGATCCTGCACTTAAAGTAGTAGAGTTTTTAAAAGGGTTTAAAATATTTTTAGCATCTAAAGTAATCCCTTCCATAACACTGTTCTTACCAAAGAAATTAGCAGATGCTCCTTCAATATTAATACCGGGTATTTTATTTAATGCAGTCTTTCCAAACTCCATAAGTCCACTTGTTACAGTTTTAAAAGCATTAACGCCTGTCTGTACAAAACCGTGTGCAGCTTTTAATACTGTACCGGCACCTTTTACAATAGCGCCCATAGCACCACTCATACCTTGGAAGGCTCCTGTAAGTGCTGACATATTACCCGCCATAGCTCCGAAGCCTTTCATCAAAGCTCCTCCTATCCCCGGTATAATAAACATCATTGCAAGTTGGCCTACAATACCAAACTTATTCATAAATTTACCAAACTTTGCAAAGCCTTTCTTAATACCCCTGCCAATCTTCCTAAAGACCTTACCAATACCACTAAATATTTTTTTGAAAAAACCCATTACGAAGTTACTCCTCTAACTAAACTAAATAAAGTATCAACATTTGTCACTCCTGATCCTGCGCCAGTACCTGTTTCATTAGCTAACGCTGTAGCATAAAGGGTTGTTTGCCTTTGTTGATTATTTTCATAAGCTGTTCTAACATAAGCAGCTTCGTCTCTTACTGTCTGCCATATGAAAGCTTGCTCTGCTGAATCCATTTGAAATATTTGTTGAGCATTTAACATATTAGAAGCATTACTAGCTGCCGTATCAATAGTATTTGATTTTCTGCGCCACTCAACATTTGATTGCTCTACTGCTTGCGCGTTTGCTGCATTCCATGTATCTCTTTGAAGATCCATTTGAGTATTAAATTGCTCAGCACCTTGAGCTAGTTGAGCATTATACTTAGAAACATCAGTAGACAATTGAGCATTTAAAGCTGAAGCTCTATTAGCTTCGGTAGCATTAAATTGTTTCATAGCATTATTTTGCGTAGCATTGTATTGATTCATCGAAGCTTCGGTAGAAGTTAAAAATTGATTTACTTGATTTTCAGAAGTAGCATTAAATTGTAAGGCAGCATTTGCAGCACTTTGATCTGATAAAATACGCTGTTGTTTAGCTTGTTGATCAAACATAATTCCTTGTTGTTCTGCATTTAAATTAGCCATGTCCATCTGTAAAAAACTTTGAGCATTACTAATTGATATTTTAGTTCTTTGATCCACAGTTGCTAAATCAAGAGAAGCCATAGCTGTAGCATTTTGAAGAGCAGCTTGTTGAGCATTATTTAAATCTGTTAGCACAAGAGTTTGCATAGCCTTACTATTAGCTAACTCTACTTGTTGTGCTGCATTAAATTTAGTAAGGTCTACATTAGCTGTCATCGTTGCGTTTTGTATTGCTCTTTGCTGATCTACATTAAGTTGAGCTTGATTCATATCAGAAGCAATTTTAGCACTTGTTAAATTAGTCTGCATACGACTATTAAGATTAGCTAGTTCAGTCTGTTGTGCTGCGCTAAGATTTTCAGAGCTTGCTTGATTCTGTGCAGTAAGATTTGCAAGTCTCATTTGTTGATCATTACCTAGATTAGCAAGATTCATTTGTTGTTTGAATGCTGCATTCTTTGAAAGAAAATCAGCAGCTACTTGCATCTCAATCATACGCTCTTGATTCTGAGCAGTCATGTTTTCACGCTGAGTAGAATCTTCAATCTGTAAATTAGCTAGTTCCATTTGTTGCTCGTTACCTAAGTTCTGAGCATTTGAAGCTTGTTGTTGTTGAGAATTTAAAACAGCAGCTTGTTGTTGATTAGCTAAATTTTGAGTACGTGTTTGTTGTTGTTGTTGTGCTGTAGTCAGTACAGCTTGTTGATTAAAGTTACTTTGAAGCACTCCCATTTGCTGTGCCATCTGAGCCGTTTGAGACTCTGCACCCTGCCTATTAGCAAGATTAGCCATACGTCTTTGCATGTCTAGTGTGGACTGTTGCAAATTAGCTTGTTGCTGATTACCTAAATTCTGTGATGCTCTTTGTTGTAAAGCTTGTGCATTGCTTTGAGCCATAGGCATAGCACTTTGTATAATAGAATTAAATAAAGCATCACGGCCTACTGAGGAAACTGAAAGTCCTCTTTGTGCCATAGCTTGTTCAACAGAAGCAAGTGCTGGTTTAGCCCATGCAGGTACTTCTCCATTCTCTAAGCCACCTAGTAAAGATTCCATTTGAGAAGATACTAAAGCCTCTGTAGGCAAAGCTGCAATAGCAGCACGTACTTCTACAGGTTGCTCATCTAACTGTGCTGTAACAGTAGCAGGATCTTCAACAATAGCTGCTGTAATTGGGGAGGGTAAATTACCTACTGCTCCCAACATACTAGCTGCTCCACCTTTAGCAGCATCACCTTTTACAGTTCTACGCTGGGCTGCATCATAACCTACAGTGTCTAAAATTTGTGTAGCGTTACCATCAGTAGCTTTATTACCTAGAATAGCTGTACGTGATGCAGCTTCGGCTGCTTTAGTAGGAGAAACCGCAGCAGTCTCACCATCTACACCGGGAACAAATGCTCCGGGAGAGATAGTAAAAGTAGCATCCCCAGCAAGAGTACTTTGTTTTTCAGCAGCCGTAGTTTTTTGACCTACTGCTTCTTGACTAAGTTCTGTAATTTCATTAACTGATGCTTGAGCATCTGTACTTACTGTACCTGAAGCAGACGTTGTAGCCGCTAAAGTCCCAGCTTTTTCAGCAGTATATTCTGCCGCATTAAACTCAGCAGGAGTATCAGCAGTACTAGCAACTTGGTCAGTTGTTGAAGCTGTACCTGCCGTAGCGGTTTGTGCTGTTACATCAGTAACCTCACCTATTTTTTGAATGTCACCATCAAGAGTAAGACCAGCTTTAGTTTTTTGAGCATCTGTAGTTGCATCACCAACATTTAATTTATCAACTGTTGAAGCTGTAGCGTCTGTAGGAGAATCAATATTTGTTCGTATACGAGGAGCACTTAATTTATTATTTTTTAACTTAGTTTGAGTTGTAGTCATAGTTCCTTGACCATCAACAGGAGCAGTAGTCATTGAAGCTTTACCGGGAGTACCCGCAGTAGTAGGTTTTAGCGGATTTTCTTCTTCAGGCAAAGGAGTACCTTCAGGTATATCAGTTGACACTGTATCTTGTGCTGGGGCAGGAGTAGAGGGTTGATTAGCACCACTATTTACAGGAACTAGCATACCCCTCTCTTCATCCCAGCGCATATCCCCCAAATCTCCGGGGCCGCCCATTTCAAACTTAGCACGACCACCATTAGCTCTCTTCTGTCGTAAAGCCTTTAATACTTTTTTATTATTTCTATTAGATCTATTCTTACTCATTTATTTACCCTACGTGTGCGATAACAACAGCGATAACACCACCTATAACAGAGGAAACAACAAGCCAAGCAAGCTTTTCCCATCGTTTAGCATGATTGTCAGTAGCTCTACGAAGCTCTTTAAGTTCTAAAATACATTCTATCCACCGCTCACCACATTCTTTTTCATGTTCAGCGATACGCTCTAGAGCTTCTAAAGCTATTTCCATTTCAGTTTTAACAATCATACTTAGCTTCACCCCTTACTGTTTTGCTTTACCAATAACAAGTGCAAAGTATTCTAAATACTTATAAGCCTTACCTACTAAAATATCATCTTTTGGTGTAGGTGTAACAGCCGTAATAGCTGACGCTAAAGCTATTGCAGCAGTAGCGATATTAAATATATTTATTAATAAATCCATATCAAATCCTTAAAAATTATTTTATCACAAATGTTTACTAAAGTCAAGTTTTTTATGCGTCTGGATCGTATGAATTAGCAGTTTTTATGGCTGCATTGACAGTAGACATATCTTCACTGCCCCAATCATCTAGGCCCACCATAGCCTCAAGATACCCACAACTACGCAAAATACGTTCCTGCTTTTCAGTGTTGGTGTGGTCGTTGTAAAACTCATTGTTTGCATCTAGGACGCTTTCAATTACGTTTACGCTGTTCAGCATTGCTGAGTAGTCTTGTGCGATTTGATCTGCTTCTCTAGTCATTGTTTTATCCCTCTAGTGCCGTTATACGGTCTGTTAGTGCGGTGATTAGTGCGCTTTGTTCTTGTATGGCTTTAACAAGGATTGGTACAAACTTGCTGTACTGAAGCCCCATCTGCTTGCCATCGTCAGAGCAGTCAGAAACTAAGTTAGTACTATTATTTTTGTTGTACCCTGCCGCTTGCTCTAATGCTTCTACTTCTTGAGCTTTAAAACCAATATCTAACCAATCTTCTTTATGAGTTCCGTCTGGAGTCTGTGCAGATAGGTCATAATCATCAGCGGTAATGTCCCCATACTTAAAACGCTTGTCCCACCTGTAGGTCATAGGTGCTAAAGCATTAACAAAGTCTAAGCCAAGGTCTAAAGGCGTAAAGTCTGTTTTGTCTCTTGCATCAGAGGATATTGTCCAATCTATTTGGATGTATGCGTGAGTATGATCTCCGGTGCCCATACCAATTTGATTACTCTGTGTTGTAATCTGTCCTCCGGGTCTGCCTGTATTTAACGCTTGAGCACCAATGGCAATGTTGTTATCTCCGGTAGTAATGGATGAACCTGCCGCATAGCCTAATCCAGTATTAGTGTTGGCGGCTGCTGTCA
>Ga0209337_1001706_pt1 | contig 16507 bp, 5 predicted proteins | sample LinPmetageLP53_FD_184044 | JGI IMG/M metagenome (GOLD analysis project Ga0209337, IMG submission 184044) | Marine viral communities from the Pacific Ocean - LP-53 (SPAdes) (version 2) | ecosystem: Environmental > Aquatic > Marine > Oceanic | place: Pacific Ocean | collected 2010-02-08
TAACATATCCAAATTTAAACAAAACAAATCCAAATAACGCTAATGGAGCTCTTCATAATACAGATGATGTGTTTGATCTTTACACTCTCGGTGGTGATAGGGCTTTACTTACTTTTAATGATGGTTTAGCAGTTGGCTCTACTCTTACTATAACAGAAGTTGATGTTAGTAGTCAAACAGAAGTTTATGTTTTAGTAACTAGTTTTATAGAAGATTTTACTGACACAACTTTGTCTAACAGTAAAAATATAGTTGATAACATAGTTATAAGCTGTGATGCTGTCACTGATTCACTTCAAGAAGTTGTAAACTCTTCAACTTGGAATAATTACAAAGCAAACACGCCTTCAGAAAATCAAGATGACTATCAAGATGATACTTATTGGAAAATGAATGGTAATAGATATGGTTTAGACCCACAATACGCTCAAGCTAATGGATCTTTTTATATAGAAGAAAGAATTGGAAAAATACATTTTAGCTCTAATATTAGTGGAAAAACTGTGATCTTAGATTATATAAGTGATAGTCTTGGGACAGATGACGAAATGCAGGTGCATAAGTTTGCGGAAGAAGCAATGTATAAATATATAGCTTATGCAATTATATCTACATCATCTCAACCAATACATCAACAGTTAGCACCTAGATTTAAAAAAGAAAGGTTTGCAGAGACTAGAAAAGCAAAATTAAGATTATCTAATATTAAATTAGAAGAATTAACTCAAATTTTAAGAGGTAAATCGAAACAAATAAAACACTAGTACATGCCAGAAATTAAGCATAATTTTACCGGTGGTAAGATGAATAAGGATCTTGACGAGAGACTTGTTCCAAACGGACAGTATAGAGATGCAATGAATATACAAGTGTCAACATCAGAAGGGTCTGAAGTTGGTACCGCTCAAAATATATTAGGTAACTCTTTAATTTCTGGGCAAGGGTTTATTCCATCAACAGCTAGTTGTGTTGGAAGTATTGCTGACGAAAAAAACGATAAGCTATATTATTTCGTTGTTGATAGTGAAGAGGTTCTTCAAGGAATAGATCTTGTAGATTCCACTTTTTGGGCTTCATCAACTAGTGTAACTGAAAACTACACTGGCAACGGCGTGCTTCTTACTACTTCTGGAGGAAACGCAAGTACACCTAACTATCCTAGTTGGCGCCAAACACTTGACTTAGTTAATGGTCAAACTTACAAGTTAAAAGTTAAGTTTAGTAATATTGATAACGGAGGAAATGTGCCTACTAAATTTTTTATGGCAGGTATTAGTTCTCTTGGTGGCAATTCTTCTTATAGACCCTATTACAATGATACTTCTGAAAACATTGCCATAAACAACGCTGGTGAATATACTAACGTTTTTACCTTTAACCAATCTTTAAACAACAGTGTTACTGCGATGGGGTTTTTTGTAGAAATAGTAAACGGTAGTACTTATCAGAAAAAAATAAACGTTGATAGTGTATCACTTACAACTAACCACTCAAGCTATATAATAGAGTATAATTCTGTAACTAACTCTATAACACCAGTTGTGGTTGATACTACTGGTGGTAGTGATGTTTTAAAATTTGATAAAAAAAATATTATTACTGGTGTAAACATTATAGATGACCTTTTATTCTGGACAGATAATCACTCTGAACCAAAAAAAATAAATATTCATCGTTGTATACAAGGTACTGATCCGGCTGGCTCTACACACACGAAGCTGATAAATGAATCTAGGGATATTGATATAAGTTCTAATATAGATTTAGAAGAAAAACACATTACAGTTATTAGAAAATCTCCTAGAACAGCTCCAACTATAGAATTAATCTCTGGTCAAAACGCAGGCTCTACTTATAGTGGTGTAATGCGAATAACAACTGATCCAGGTGGACTTGTTAATGATCCTAACGCTACAAACGTTCAAAACGCATCGTCGCTGTGGTTTAGTGATTCGAGTATTTACAACCATTTATATGATTTTTCTACACTAACAGTTGGTGATAGGTTTCTTACAAATATAGAAACTGACATAGATGGTAATAGTGGATTTACTCTAGACTGGAACGTTGGTGATACTGTTGTTTTCAAAGAGTTTAGTGGTGATACATACGAAGAAGCACCATCAATACCCATAACAGACTATACTATAAAAGCTAAGATACTTTCCGATAACAATAATGATTTTTCAGATATAGCTACTGAATTTGCTCCTAATAACGACTTTACTTTACCAAACATAAATGGGAGTAAGCCATTTGGTTATACTTGGACGAGTGGTTCGTTTGATTACAACTCATTAGAAAGTCGTGTCGAAGTGACTGGTGCCAATTGGAACCAACTTGTTGTTGGTACCCCGATAATTGATTTTGTTCAGGGTGGTATTTATAAAGTAAAAGTTAAAACATCTGGAATAACTCCAAACACCGCTGGGATAATAATTTATATTGTTGGTAACAATAGTTTTCCTCAAGTACCAACACCAAATAACGCAGGGCTTCAACCTTATTGGTATACACCTACGATTTACGACAATGGTGATTATGAGTTTGATTTAACCTTAAACTTAGCCTCGGCAAGCCAAACAGCACCCGATTGGGACAACTATACAGATAAATTTTTTGTTAGAACAATTGCTACAGGGGGAAATACATTTACCGGTAATATTGATAGTATTTCTATAGAAAGACAAGATGTTGCAGATGCGGGTTTGAAGTTTGAGGTGCTAGGTATCAATGGTGTTCCAGCAGTGGTACCAGATGGTTATTCTGAATTAAGATATGCTGTTGATTTGCTAGATGAAGAAGAAAATTTATTTGAATTTAAATTTCCAAGGTTTGCTTATAGATATCAATACGAAGATAAAGAGTATTCAGCTTTTTCACCTTTTACTCAAGTAGCTTTTTTACCAGGATCTTTTGATTTTCATCCACAGAAAGGTTATAATCTAGGTATGACCAATGGTTTGAAAAAAATCAAAATTAAAAATTTTATTCCTTATGATGGGTTAGTTGACGATGTTGTTGCTGTTGACATACTCTATAAAGACGAAGCTTCTTCAAATATCTATGTAATAGATACTATTAAGAATAACCAATATAATAGCGATATTTGGAGCGAAAACGAATATACTATAAAGTCAGAATCTGTAAAACGAGTACTTCCATCAAAACAACTATTAAGACCTTGGGATGCTGTTCCTAAAAAAGCATTAGCACAAGAAATTAGTGGTAATAGAATTATATATGGAAACTATACTCAAGGGTTTGACTTATTTAATCCGAATACAAAGCAAGAATACTATCCAGATTTTAATTTTAGCATACAGAGTGAGGATATAGGTTTAAACACGGTAAAGTCTATTAAATCACTAAGAGAGTATCAACTAGGAGTTGTTTTTATTGACAAGTACGGAAGAGAAACGCCAGTTCTGTCTAACGCGAGTGGTCTTGATAAAGTACCAAAGATTGAAGCTGCTAAAGGTAATAAAATGGAAGTATCTTTTAACAACACAGTTTTTCCTGAGGAAGTGGAGTACTTTAAATTCTTTGTAAAAGAAACTTCTGGAGAGTACTATAACATGACTATGGATAGGTGGTGGGAGGCTGGCGATGGTTTAGCGTGGTTATCTTTTGGCTCTGCTGATATAAACAAAATAGATATTGATACTTTTTTAATCTTAAAAAAAGGTGTTGAATCAAACGACTTGGTTACAGAGCCAGCTAGATACAAAGTATTAGCGATAGAGACTGAGGCACCTGATTATATAAAAACTAAAAAAACATTAATAGAAGAAATAAAGCATACTTTTGTCGCAAATACTAATACAGATATATTTAGCAATACTATAAACGACGCGCCGTTATTAGGTAGGGATACTTTTAAAATGAGATACCAACCTTTTGCTTCTGGACCTGGTTCTGAATTACATAACATAGAAGATGGAATTTTATACGTAGAATTTGTATTTGGTAGTGTTGTTTCTGAAAGATACAGAATAACAGAGTTAACTACAGATAGAGATCAAGAGCTCGCTGCTGGTGGTGTTATAGGTCCAGACGCCGCTATGTTCAGCGTAAAACTAGATAAAAACCTTGGTGAGGACGTTAATTTTATTTGCGATGATCCAAACGATGGTTTGAATCCAACAAAAATAATTAATGGTACTACCGTAAGAATTTACAAATACACTCCAGAAAACTCAAGCGAGTTTGATGGTAGATTTTTTGTTAAAGTTATTAGCGATGGGGTATTTATTGATAATATAGCTACAACAAGCACTACAGCCACGCAATATAGAACAACAGTATCTAGAAAGTTATACTTCATGGGTAGTGACCAAGCCGCCTTGCATAGTGATGCACTAACCGGTCAAACGCTTGGTATATATCAGAACGCTAGTGGTGGAACTGGTTATCAAGGTTATAGTGGTGGTGGTACCAATGATGATTTAGGTTTTGGTTCTTTCGCTTCGTTTTTCAGGAACTATAAGTACACACAGGCATCTGACAGTATTGGCCCAACTATTCTTGGGTCTTTTGATGTTGGGCAGTATAGGTTTGACGATACTTCAGAGTCTGAATGGAAAGGTGAGTTGGTAAACCACATGGATAATGTAGGTATTCCCGCTAATAATCCTGGTTTTTATAATTGGAGCGGTACTAGTTTAAAAAATGCTGATCACTCTGGATTTGACGCAAACGAAAGGTATGGCTTATTTAATAATAACGGTGAGCAAACAAAAGGTAGTGTGTGGTTTATTGATGGTGGTCCTTTTACTGGAGATCGTAGCAGTTACACGAGTCTTCATTGGGACTACACTAATCAAAATAACGGCGTAAATACAGGTGTTAATTACGTAGGCGGTTATTCTACCATTAACATAGCGATGGGTGGTATTTACAACGATGGTGATGGAGACAATATTGGAAACTTTTGGAAAATTGGCCTTGATAGCGCTGCTGGCGGTTGGTATAGTGGGCAGAAATTTAAAGATTTAGTAGATAAAATATCACCATCAGTTAAATTTAGATTTAAAGAAGATCCTTTAAATGAAGTATACACAATAAGACCTAGCGGCGTAGCATTTAGAAATCTTTATAGATGGAGTGATGGTGGTACATATAACCCAGCTAATGTGGGTGGTGGGGCTACCTTGTATTCAGGTGAGTACCCTTGGGGAGTTAGCGGTGATAATCTTGCCCCAGCATTGTCTCCTAATTATACTAGGGGATATCAAGCTAGGTTTACAAATGATAGAACTGGTGATGGAACCATAGTTTGGGATCCAACAAATAGTGGGGCAACAGGCGCGATACCAGGGGGTTTACGCTTAACAGCAGAATACGGAAGTTACCCTTTAACTCTTGGTGGTCGTCAGGTTTTTATTGAAAATATACACGATATAACATGTAGTCAAACAGGAGGCAAGCACTCTATAACGAAAGGCATGATATTGACTAGCTACGGGGGTACAATATTAGATGGTACGTTTACAAGTCCTGGTTCCACTAACTCACATGAACCACTTATAGTAAGTGATATAGTTCAAGGTCAAGGTGGTAGTGGTTTTGTTTTAACCCTTACTGGTTACTCAAGCCCAATACTTGTAAGTGGTAATCTTGCAAATACAGGTTTATTAAAACACAAAGTATTTGTTACAAGCCCCGAAGCCGGTGATGATCTAGTTTTTCAACAACCAGCGATGAATGGTTATAGTCAATATTCTGTTAATAGAATCAACGCGCAAGATCCTAACAACGATAATTTTAATCTTAACAACCCCGCTTTACTAGCTGTAGGTTACACTATAGAGTTTTTAGAAGAAATAGAAACAGAGTCAGAGTTTCCTGATAATCCAGCTATATGGGAAACAGAACCAAAAGATTCTACAGATTTAGATATATATTATGAAGCTAGTGGATATAATCCACTTGTGTTAACAGAGGAAACAATAAACTTTGTAATACCGATAAATTCTGGAATAATACATGTTCAAAATCCGGCAACAAATTTAGGAATGAGTAATAGTACGGACGCTGCTATTTCAGCAGTTAATTATTATGATCCAGCTGCTCCTACACTAGGAAACTCTGGTGATATTACTGGTTGGGGTATTACTATAGTTGGTGCTATAGTAACATCTGGATCTATTTGGAACGGTACGTTTAGTTTTACTGCGGAAACTCCTTTAGTAGGTGGTGCTTACATAAATATTGGAGATCAACTTTTAATCAACAAGCCGGATGGAAGTTCTATAACTGTAACGGTTAAAGGGTGGAATTTTGAGGTTGACAACAGAGCTGCGCTAATTTTCATAGAAGACACGCTTGTCAGTCCAAATACAAAATATATTTTAAATTGGCATAATTGTTATTCTTTTGGAAACGGAGTTGAATCCAATAGAATTAGAGACACTTATAATTTAGCGTATATAGCTAATGGGGTTAAAGCGTCTACAACACTAGACGAAAATCCATACGAAGAAAACTTAAAGTATGGGTTAATATATTCTGATATATATAATGGCGCGATTGGTATTAATAATTTAAATCAATTTATAGCTGCTGAAAAAATTACAAAAAATATAAATCCTACCTATGGTAGTATTCAAAAGCTAAAAGCTGGTTGGGGACAAGGTGGTGATTTAATAACACTTTGTGAAGATAGAGTTTTAAAAATATTAGCAAATAAAGATGCTTTATTTAATGCTGATGGGGACACAAATTTAACCTCTACAAACAATGTCTTAGGACAAGCTATTCCTTATTCTGGCGAATACGGTATATCTAAAAATCCTGAATCCTTTGCCTCAGAAGCTTATAGAGCTTATTTTACTGACAAAGTAAGAGGCGCTGTAATGAGACTTTCTATGGATGGTTTAACGCCTATATCTAACGCTGGTATGAAAGATTGGTTTAAAGATAATTTAAAATTATCAAACAAACTTATCGGTAGTTACGACGATAAAAAAGAAGAATACAACATTTCTTTAAAAGCAACAACCGAAATATCACTGCCTTTTATTGGATCAGGCAGAACAGTTTCTTACAAAGAAGGTGTTAAGGGTTGGGTGAGTTTTAAATCTTTTGTTCCTGAAAACGCACTGAGTACAGCTAACAACTATTACACAGTATTTGGTGGTAAATTATATAAACACCACGTTGAAAACGTTAATAGAAACACTTTTTACAATTCGTTTACAAACTCAAGTTTAAATGTTTTATTAAACGATATACCAAGCAGCATAAAGTCTTACCACACATTAGAATATGAAGGTAGTCAATCTAGAATTGTTGAAAACCTAGAAGATAACGATTATTACAACTTAACAAACAAAAACGGTTGGCATGTTAGTAACATTGAAACTAACAAAGAAAAAGGTAGTTTACTTGAGTTTATAGAAAAAGAAGGTAAGTGGTTTAATTATATAAAGGGTGTAGATTCTGATATATCATCAGAAACAGATTTTGGAGCTTTTGACATACAGGGAATTGGAACAGTTATTAGCATAAAAATAGCTGGATGTACTGATTCTAACGCGTTGAATTATAATGCAAACGCAACAACTGACGATGGTTCTTGTTTTTACGCAGTAATTCCTGGGTGTACTGATTCTACGGCAACAAATTACAATCCTTTAGCTACTATAGATAATGGCTCTTGTACTTACCCGTTAATCGCTGGGTGTACAGATTCTCTAGCTAATAATTATAATCCTAATGCTGATATTGATAATGGTAGTTGTACTTACACTGTGTTTGGTTGTACTGACGCAACTGCAGATAACTATTTAGCTGTGGCTACTGTAGATGATGGTACTTGTACATATACTATTTTAGGTTGTACAGATGTTACTGCAACTAACTATAATGCTTTAGCTACTGTTGATGATGGAACTTGTATTGCTGTAGTACTTGGTTGTACAAATCCACTAGCGTCAAATTATAACCCTTCAGCAAATACTGATGATGGTACTTGTGTTTACCCTGTTTATGGCTGTACAGATTCTAACGCGAGTAATTATATGTCTAACGCTACTATTGATGATGGTTCATGTACATATGCTGTTTTAGGTTGTACTGATCCAACTGCAATTAACTATTTAGCTACAGCTGATACAGATGATGGTAGTTGCTTGCCATATGTTTATGGATGTACATATCAATACTCATGTACATATAATCCACTTGCTAATTATCCATCGCAAGGTGGCCCAACACACCCTAACTATGGTACTGGTCCTTGTCAAGGTAATTATGGCTGTACAGATCCTGCTTATGCAAATTATGATGCTAATGCTGATTGTGACAACAGCCCAACCCCTGACTTTTACTTAAATTACCCACAATTAGCATGTAGTGGTCTTCTAGGATGTACTGATCCTACATCAGATAACTATGACGCTTCAGCTACGGTAGATGATGGTTCATGTGTCATAAATGGATGTACTGATCCAACTGCTGATAACTATGATGCAACTGCTAATACTGATGATGGAAGTTGTATTATTTATGGTTGTACTAATCCTACTGCATTAAATTATGATCCAAACGCTAATCAAGCATCAACCTTAACTCCTTGTATTTTTCCAGTTGATGGATGTACTGATCCAACCGCTAATAATTATGACTCATCAGCTACCACGGATGATGGTAGTTGTACTTATGACCCTCTACTTGGTTCTAATTATCAAGGAGGTATTGTATTTTATTTAGATGGAAATGGTGGAGGTTTAATTGCCGCACTTAACGACCAATCTTTCATTAACAACAACACTACATCAGGCCTAGTACAGTGGGGTTGTTATGGAGCATTAATACCAGGAGCAAATGGAACAGCTATTGGAACAGGTGAACAAAATACGATTGATATTGTAAATAACTGCGGGCAAACCTATAGAGCAGCAGCTATTTGTGCAAATTTAACCCTTAATGGGTATAGTGATTGGTTCTTACCATCACAAAACGAACTATTAAAAATCCACCAAGTCTTCGGAAACAATGGGCTAAATACCAGCGGGACTTACTGGAGTTCCACACAGTATAACATTTTAAATGCTTATGGCCTAGATTTTAATACTGGCAACGGGGGCAGTTCAACAAAAAACAATACTTTTAATGTACGCGCTATTCGAGCTTTTTAACAATTAAACTATTCATTGTTAATAAATATAAAATAAATAACTATGGCAAACACAATAACTATTAGTTTTAATAATGTAAACGTTTCCGCACAAGTTGGAGATATAGCCTATTATTCACCGATATCAACATTAGTTGGTTTTGATACTTTATCTACTTCAACTACCGTTAAGCTAGGAGAAATATTAGCTATAAATGCAAGTTCAATTACAGTAGAATATGATAGTACGGCACCTTTACCACCACTTATTGGTTCTTTTGTATTTTTTGTAAAAAACCATGTAGCAAATACATCTAGTTTGTTAGGTTATTACGCGGATGTGAAATTTGAAAATAATTCTAAAGTTAAAGCTGAACTATTTGCGGTTAGTTCTGAAGTAACAGAAAGCAGTAAATAAATAATAAATAAAATATGTCATACCACTACGGTTCATCAAGCTCATCAAGCTCATCAAGCTCATTAAGTACACCTTCTAGCGCTAGACAAAGCACAGTAAACGCTCAAGGGTTAATAGCGCCTGATGGATATCATTATATGCCAGATGGAAGCCTAATGTCTGACATCGAGCATGCTAGAACTTATGGAAGTAGCGGAATAATAAAATCATTTAATTTAGATACTACAAATATAAAAGCTAGTGGTGAAAAAAGAAAGTTTACAATAACTGGAAGTGGAACGTTTAGTTTAATGATTAAAAACGAAAGTGATAATAATTACAACTTTAAAACAAATAAATTTCAAGCAGCTAACACTAAGCTAGCTAGTGTAAAATTAAATAACACGTATAGTGGTGATATAACTTTTCCGGCCGCACCGACAACTACAGATATTGTTGATGGTGCTGTTACTAGTGGCGTTAAAGTGGTTATGGATAACAACGTGGCTACAAAAATGGAGGTTGGAGATAGAGTCACTGGAAATGCTGCTTTAAACGCTGCAAATGTAACTGTTGTTGAACTAAGTACAGATAGTAACGCTAAAAAGTTTTCTATGTCAGAAGCAGTTGCTATAGCAAATGATGCGGTTTTAACTTTTACCGGATCTGATCAATACGATGTTTTTCTATTTGCAGAAAACGGAACTAAGCATGCTAACTATAATGAGTTTAGGTTTGCGGATAATAGCATAGACATAAACTCATCTACAGGATCTGATTCTTTATTACTTAGAAAAGTTATATACCAAACGCTAGACGTAAGGTTAATGTTGTCAGCTATATCACCTAACGCTGAAACGCTTTTTTCCGGTACAGCAGCAACAATTCAAACTTTAACTGCTCAAGTAGGTAAAAATACTGGTAAAATTCCATTTTCAATTCCAGTTTCAGCTGGTAGCACACACTCTCTTAGAATAGATCGAACTCCAACTATTAACGATTTAACAATTTTTGTTACTAGAACTATTGGATCTTCTCCTATTGCTATAGAAGGCGAAGACGTTAGTAGTTCAACTAATTTTAGATGGCCAATTGATAGTATAGACGGGCTTGCGGCTGGAATGAGAGCGCGAGGAGCTAACGTAACAGCTGGAACCGTAATATCTTCTTATGAAGAAATTATAACTCAATTACAAGGAACTACTAAAGAGAAAAAAATTGTTAAAGTTAAAGTGGACGCGCTAGACTCCTTAGGGGTTAAACCAACTCTAACCAGAGATACTGCTACAAAAGTATTAACAACAGTGCAAACTGGTAATATTGTTTTTAACAAACAACAAGCAGCAGCATTGGCTGATGATGGTATTAAGATTTATGGTTATGGGCCGAGTGCTATTAAAGCTTTGTCCGGTTGGGAAATTGAATTAAGCGATATAGCTGTAACGCTAACAAAACCTACAGCCTTAGTTGCCACAACAACTGTTAATAGTACAACTGTAAATATAGACAATGCAGACGGAGTTATGGATGACATTAGTACGGTTAGCAGTTTTAATATAAATTCTTCAGTTGCGAATCCAAAAGTAACTAATATAGGTAGTTATAGTGGCGCTACAGCAACTTTAACTTTAAGCGCTGCCCAATCTTTAGAAGCTGGAGAAACGTTAACGTTTGATGGCGCTGGTAGAACTATAACAATATCTGGTAATATTGAAGTTAAAAAAGTTGGTGGAGTTAGATCTGATTGGGATGGTGTTCTATTTTTTGACTTAGAAAATTTTATAACCGCAACCGACGAGTCTTAAAGTAAAAAAACAGTGAAAACTGTGATAATAATAAAGTAAAATATAAAAAAAATAACATGGATCCAGTAACAACACAAGCTTTAATTGGAGCGGGCGCTAGCTTGCTTAGTGGTCTTTTTGGTAGTAGACGAAGAAAAAAACAACAAAGAGAAGCTAGAGTTAAGTATAATGAAATGAAATCGGCTTACGAGGGTTTAGATACTAGTAATATATATGCTGACGTGCAAAATCCTTATGCGGGTATGGAAAACACTATGGAAGATTTACGTGTTAATACTCAGCAAGCTGATTTTATGGCACAACAAGGCGCTCAAGCTAGAGCAGATATACTTGGTACGTTTAGAGGTTCTGCTGGTGGTAGTGGTATAGCAGCTTTAGCACAATCACTAGCTAACCAACAAACACAACAAGCAGGGCAAATTTCAGCTTCAATAGGACAGCAAGAAACTGCAAATCAAAGAGCAAGAGCGACAGAAGCTGGTAGGTTGCAACAATTAGATAGAGCTGGTGAATTGCAAGCTGAATCAATGAGGTTAGCTGGTGCTGACCAGGCAAGAGCTTTAGAATATCAAACAACAGGTACGATGTTTGGTATGTCACAACAAAGATTAGCCGGTGCAAACCAAGCTGTAGCGGCTGGTCAAGGACAAATGGCTAGTGGTCTTGGAGGTTTAGCAACTGGTTTTGCAATGGGGCAGTTTGGAGATGTTAGCTCGATGTTTGGTAGTAGCCCAAGTATCAACACTGGTAATGTTAGTCTTAATACTACAAACCCTATAACCGGCCCTAGAATAGGTGGTGTTGGTCAAACTATTTTTAATACTTACGACAACAACTTAAACTACACACCTAACACTTCTATGAATATGTTTAATCAATAATAATTATGGCAAAAAAACAATCACCATACAGCCCTAACATGGGTTTAATAGCAGGAGAAGCTCAAGTAGCTGCTTCTGAAGCTGGCTTGACAAACGTTGGTCAATCTTTTGTTACTGGTGCAGCCTCTGTATTTGGAGCTATAAAGCAAGCTAACGCAGAAAGAGATGCTAGAATGGAAGTGTATGAAAGTGAAATTGGTGGTCTTGTAAACACAAATCAATTTGAAGACCCTAAAAATAAACAAGTAATTAAAGGTTTTTTAAATACACAGAGAGACGAGTATATTAAGCTTAGTAAGATATACGATAAAACAAAAGATAGAGAGGTAAAAGATAAAATGGAAGAAATTAAGTTTTCTTTAGTAAACTTAAACGATCAAATAAAAGTTTTTAATCAAGATAAAATAGACTACAGAACTGCTAGTGATGAAAATCAATTAGCAAGCCTTAAAACCTATGATAGAACTGGTGATGATTTTTTTACATCTGCATTCACTAATGATGCTGCTTTTTCAATAGACGAAATGGGTGATATTAACTTTGGTATTAATAACAACTCTTATAAATATAAAGACAAAGCTGGAAAGTGGGAATCTAAAAATAACATCGACGAATCTAACTTATTAAAAATATATGGAGACTCATACAAGGAGGGTGGTAAAGGAAATGCTTTTAATTCGGGTAATGTTAGAAGAGGCCTTTATAATAGTTTTAAAAATACTGGTAACAGCGCGTTGCAAGTTTTTGTAACTACAGATTTAACAAGTGACGAAAGTAGCTTATCTTTTGAAGAGCAATTTGCTTCTGGAGAATTAAGTAAAGAAATGTACGCGGGCTTTACCGCGAAAAAAAACGGAACATACGATACTGATTGGATGTTTGAAAATAAAAATGGAGATTTACTTAGAAATAAAGTTTCTGATTATTTTACTAAAGTAGTAGAGGATGGTCACGGGCAAGGAAGAACGGATAATTACAAAGGTGATGGAACTGGTGCTAACGTGATGGTTAACAATCGTCTTATGAGTAGTAAAGATTTTAAAGCTAACTATGGTGAAAATAGTAATTTTGCACTTTTTTTAGGTGGAGAAGGAGAAGTGCTTACAACTCCAGTTGGTTTTAACTACGAGCGTAGAGACGGTGTTATATACCAAAGGACTGAGACTGGTTTTGATAAAAAAGCTACAGAAGACGATATGCGTGTTAACGAGGGTTTGCCAGGATTGTCAAAATCTAAAACAAACACACTTCAAAATGTTGATTTAAGAGAAGAAGAGAGTGAAGCTAAAAAACAGTTTCCAAGACCAGAAAGAAGTATTATAACAGACCCTTTTGGATCAGTATCATATAAAAAAGTGGTAAACAAACTTAAAGAGCTATATAAAGATTATCCAGGTTTTACTTTTGATAGAGCTGCTGATAAACAACTACGTATACTAGCACCTGATGGAGTAACAGAAGTTTTTGTAGACATGGATAAAAGTAAAGTTACTTTTAACGCTGGGGACTCGCAAGATAAAATAAGAGATTTTATATACGAAAACTCTAAAGAAAAAGCTAATACAGAATTTAATTCAACAACACCTTAATATGTTTGAAATTTACATGGTAGATGGTGCTCCTTACGAGGTTTCACCAGATAGATTAAACGATTTTTTAACTAAGTTTCCTAACGCTACAAAAGTAGATGAGCCGGGAAATACAAGCGACTCCACGATGACAAGCCCGAGCGTGGGGTCAAGTATTATGGGTTCAAGTTTGGGAGGTGGTTCTTCGGAGCAACCAGAAATTAGCCCTTGGCAAAACTTCAAAAACAACATATCTAATGCTTTTGAAATGGCTGGAGACGTTCCCGAATTTTATGGCATTGGAACAGGAAACAAATCAGTTGAAGAGGTAGCTGACGAAGGTGATTTAGGCGCTTATTCTGGCCTTAGTATAGTGTCAACATTAATGTATGAAAGTGTATTTGGCAAAGATAAGGTTAAAGAAATGGCCATGAAAAACCCAGGTTTTTGGGCTAACTTTGCTTCTTCTGATAGCGAAAAATTTCAAAAAGTTATTGAAAACTTTGAAATAGAAAAAAAAGATCAAAAAAGAACAATGACATTTAAAGAGGCCGATAGTTTTGGTGATTACTTATCAGTTATTGGTGGGTCTATTGCTAATGTTGGTGGATCTGTAGCTTATAACTTAGGTACTTTTGGAACTGGATTTTTCATGGACTTTGCTTCTGATAACTTTATAACGGCTAATAAGGAAAAAGCAAAAGCAAACAACACCACACTAGAGGAATTAGTTAAATCAGGGGAACATGATGTGAGCGCTCCGTTTGCAATAGGAGCTTTTCAAGCTGGACTAGAGTACTTTGGTTTTAGCAAAATAGTTGGAAAAACTGGAGCCGGAAAAACTCTTAACAAAAAAGTTGGAGAGTTTTTAACAAAAAACTACAAAAAAAGCAAAAACATAAGAACTGGTTTAGATATATTAGGCACGGGTAGAGTAGAGGCTTTTACTGAAATGGGGCAAACAGGCTTGGAAATATACAACAAAGAGTTAGCAATTGCAAAAGGGAAAGGAGAAGATATAAATGACTTAATGTCTATAACAAAAGGCATGTTTAGCGAACAAGGTATAGAGGCTGGTTTGCAAGGGTTTTTTGGTGGATCAGGGCTTAAAACAGGCTCTTACTCTGCTAAAGCTTTGTCTAATATTAGAAAATCTGAAAAAAACCTAGATGTTGAAGCGGACTTAAGCAAGTTGGTTGAGTTAAAAAAAGTTTATAACTCTTCTACAGACGACGATGTTATATTTGCGCTTGACAAAGAAATTAAAAAAACAGAGGCTAGTATCAAAAATAAGGTTAAAAAAGGTAACGATATATACAATAGTCTTTCTGATGGTGATATAAAAAAAATAGAAAAGTTATCAGAGCTTTCTGATGTTACTGCCTTTAGAGCCAACAGCTTGATAGAAAAATTTAAAAACGGAGAGATCAAAGAAGATGATTTTAACGTGGCTATCAATGGGCTTTCTAATACCTACAAGGAAAACAAGCAAAAAATAATTGAAACGCTTTACAAAGAGAATATTGAATTTGCTAAAACAGAGGGAGAAAAAATAGGTAAAGAACTTGTAGAAGTAGAATCTATTGAAGATTTTCAAAAAAAGTATGAAGAAGTAAGAACAGATAAAGATTTTAAAGGTGATGTTACAGGTAATGATGGTTTTATTAAAGGAGACAATATATATATAAACAAGCAGGTAGCCTTGAAAGAAGGCGCTATAAGTGTTGGATCACATGAACTATTACATGGTATTATAGGTAAATCTTTTGATAAACTATCAACAAAAAATAAAACTAAACTTGGAAAAAGTTTCATTGGATTTTTAAACAAAGAACAAGAGGCAGCTGTTAGAAAAAGATTAAAAGATAACTACCAATTAGAGGGTGACGCTATTTTTGGAACCGAAGAAATATTTACCGCTTTTTCTGACGCTATTAATAAAAAAGAAATAAAGTTTAACGAAAGTGTTTTTCAAAAAATTGGATTAGCAATACAAGAGTTGATGAATAAGCTAATACCAGGTTATCGTAAAGAGTTTTCAAACGGTAGGCAAGCTTATGACTTTTTAAAAGAGTATCAAACAAATATAGAAAAAGGAAAGCTTGGAGAGCGAGCTATAGCCTTTGCTAAAGTAGATTCAGATGCTGCTAAAGGTAAGTTTTCAAGATCAGGAGCTGTTGATGCTGTAAACAAAATAGAACAAGGTTTAACTAAAAAACTAAGTGAACAAGGTAAAGAATATACTCAAGATGAGTTTAGAGCAAGCGAAGAGTTTAATGAGTTGTTTGACTCTATAACTGAGTCTGGTAAAGCTGTAAACAACTACATCAAAAGCCTTGGTATGAGTAAAGAAAAAACTCAACAAACAATACAAAAGGTTTCTGACAGGTTAATGAATTACAACCCGCAAGCAAAAAGAAAAACTGGTAGTAAAGAGGCTGTGACTATTGGTGAGCGTATAATGTCTGATACTCAATTTGCAAAACTAGATGCGGCTAGAGACTTAGCTATAGAGGGTAAAAAAGAAGGTAAAACATTAAGAATAGACGCTGCAAAAAGAACTAAAGAAGGTGAAACAACGTTTGATATAGAAGATACTAGTGTTGATACTGACATGGAGGCTTTTGAAGAGGAAGATTTATCAATCGAAGGTCAAGCCAAAAAAGAAAAAGCTGATAAACAAAGATATTCTGAATATAGACAAAAATTAGGATTTGAAACTGGTAGTAAAATAT
>Ga0209337_1001707_pt1 | contig 16501 bp, 18 predicted proteins | sample LinPmetageLP53_FD_184044 | JGI IMG/M metagenome (GOLD analysis project Ga0209337, IMG submission 184044) | Marine viral communities from the Pacific Ocean - LP-53 (SPAdes) (version 2) | ecosystem: Environmental > Aquatic > Marine > Oceanic | place: Pacific Ocean | collected 2010-02-08
TCCGCAACTTCCGGGGCGTCTTCTGCCGGGACAGTGTACCCGCGGGCAAGGTCCAACACCTTGAAGGCGGTGTCCATCACCACCTTGTTTGGCTTGGTGGTTCCCCGCAGGGCACGTTCCACACAGGCAAGGGCATCCGGGGCAAGTTCCGCCACGGCACGGTCAATCTGTTCCGGGGACAGTACACGGCGGTCATCAGGGTGGTCCATGGTCAGACTCCTTTGGTGAGAGTGTACCCCACAAGGGCATCCTTGAACACCCTGACCCCAACAGTGCATCTTGGCATGTCAATGTTGCACTGTCATTGTCCCCTGTTGGGGCGTCTTCTCGCGAAATAGTGCAACCAAGTGCGGCCTTTTCGGCCCTGCTACATAATAGTATTCTCAACAGTTCTACAATAGAAATACCCTGCACTGTGTTGCACTATTGGTTCAAAGTACCCATCAACAGGTCATGTTCAACAGTGCAGGGTTGTCACGTCAATGGCGTACCCTGCACTATTGGCCAGAACACCGTGGTGGGGGGCTAACACACCCAACCCGGTCAATACATGTCCGGTCTTTTCTCCACAATGGTCCTTGACACCAAAGTGGAGAAGACATACTTGTGGTGTGTGCCCCGGACATCCGGCGGCCCCAAGGAACCCCATGTCCACACTGTCCACACTTCGCACGTTCACCGCGACCCTTCCCGCACTTGGTGGCAACTACCCCTTGAAGGCGTGGCCATGGGGGCCGGGCAAGTGGATGGTCAAGTCCACGGACGTGGATGCATCCTTCACCATTACGGAAACAGAAACCGGTTTCCGGGTGGCTTGGAAGGCGTGGTTGCCCGGCGGTGGAAACATCGGTTGCACACGGGGCCGCCCGTTCAACACCTTGAAGGATGCATGTGCCTGGATGGCACGGGAAGTGCGCCTGTCCGGCTTTCTGTTTGAATAGTCCACCACTTATTTTTGGAGAACCACCATGGAATACGGCAACCACTACCTTGACCCCGTGGACGATTGGTCCACGGAAGACGTGTCCCACAATGTCCCACAGTCTGTGGAACAGTCCGCCCCGCCCTTTTCCTACACCTGGAAGGACCACTGCAAGGACTTCCTTGCCGTCCTTTCCATCTTCCTGGTCATGTACCTTTGGATGTTCCTGTGATTGACCCCGTGACCCTTCCCGACCTTCACCGCATGTGTGCGGACATTGAAGACCGCATGGACGGATTCCCCGTTTGGCGCGTAGACATCCGCGTTGCCCCCACCAAGGAAACGCCCGGCCCCTTTGCCCAACTGTCCTTCAACCGTGATGGGTTCGGACTGCCGTGTGTTGGGTTGGCGGGTGCCGTCCGGGTGTCCCTCCCGGCGGGGACACCCTGCACCGCACGTGACCACGGGTCCTTTTCCACCCTGACCTATTGCCTTGGCAACGGGTGGAAGCTGGAAAACAACATCCACAAACCGGACCCCACCAAGCCCGTGGTGGAGCTGGAAGCATGAACGCCAACACGTCCAACCTGTTGCGGGGTGTCCTGTCCAGCACAGACAACCCGGAAATGCGCCTGCGGTTCAATGTCAGGTCCGGGGAATATTCCGTGCGTATCTATGCCCGGAACCGTGTGAAGACCGGGCACGGCACCGGCCCCACCCTTGAAGCCGCCCTTGAAGCCGCGGTGGAAGACCGTATGCGGCACGGACGGGCCGGCAAGTGACTGTCCGCTTGACCCCGGCACGTGTCCGCCGGAAACTTCTGTTGGTGGTGGGCCGGCAACGGTTTTCCACCATGACGTTGGGCGGACCCCCTATTGCGGGGTGGTGTGCCGTCTACCGGGCCACGGGAAACATTGTTTGGTTGAAGTGCCACGGGCGGCCCGGCCTGCGGTACACGGAACCGCGGGCATACCGCCACGCGGTCAACACCCTGTCACCTGCGGAGTCCAAGGACCTGTGGGATGACTTCTTCCACAGGAACGTATGATGACAACCGAAAAGGCCAAGAAGTACCGGGTGGAGCTGTCCACCCAACATGAACGTGAAGTGAAGATGGCCGCCGCCGCGGCTTCCCTGTCCGTTCCTGAGTACATGGAACGGGTTGTCCGCCCGCAGGTCCAAGCGGACCTGTCCCGCAGGTTGCACACGGAAGCCTTGGTTGCGCTTCTTCCCAACCAGTAGGCGGACGGCATGGACGCAAACACGCAACGGGTGTGGCCCACCCCGCCGGACGGACACACCTATGTCCGGCAATCACTACGGGGTGGGGAGTACGTGTCCACCGGGTACTTCCCGGCGGAACGTGTTGACCGGCATGGACGCGGACGCACCGTCCACAACTGCAAGGCGGTCACGTCCTTGTTTTTTGATTGTGACCTGTTGGGGTTGTACGACGCGGCCCGGCAAGCCCGCGGGCATGTCCTGGAAGCCCGTGCGGCATCCCGGAAGGCCAAGCTGTACAAGGAAGACCCGGACGTGGTGTCACAGTTGCGGCTTCTACTCCTTGAAGAAGTGGTTGCCTGTGTGGAACAGGCCGTGGGACTCCCCCCCACCCTTGTGATTGACTCAGGTTGGGGCTTCCATGCCCACTATGCCGTGGAACCGGACATGGGGCCGGAAGTGGTGGCACTCCAACAGGTTGCCGCCGCGGTCATAGATGAAGCCAACCGCCTTGCCATGGAAGTGGGGCGGTCCTTTCAACCCGTCCTTGACATGCCGTCCGCCTTTGATGCCACCCACGATGTTGGGGCACGGTTGGCCCGCCTTCCCGGAAGTCAGAACACCAAGGCACCGGGGAACCCGCGTCCGGTCACTGTGGTCACGTCATCCCCCACAGTTCTGACACGTGAGAAGTTGGCGGACTTGCGGGAAGCGTACTTGCGGCCCGGCGTACTCCCGGATGGTGCAGACCCCGGACCCGTACCCAAGGCCGCGGCACGTCCCAAGGAAGCCACAAAGGTGGAAGTGGACTTCCGTGCCATGCGCCTTGCGGACGGGCGGATGTGGCAAACCCTGGTTGACGCACTGTCACCGGGTGAACGCACCAAGGTCATCTGTCCGTTTGGCGGGTCCACAGTCGGTTCCGGCTTTTTCTTCAAGGAGAATGACGGGCGGGCAAGGTACTACAGCGGGCCACAGTCCTGTACCTACTGGAACACCTATGCCGGGGCATCCAAGTCCGGGTTGGCGGACCTTGTGCAAGGGCCGGGGAAGAACGGAAGACCAGGTGGGCCGTTGAATAGTCCGTCCAACCTGTACCGGATGTTGGTGCAGGACGGCACGTGGGACCTGTGGTTTGACGGGTTCCGCGGGGTGGAAATGGACGGCACGGAACCCTTGCAGGACGTTGCGTGGGTGCAGGTCCTTCAACACATGGACACCGCCTATGGGTGGAGCTGGCGTCCGGGGCGTGAACTTATCTGGTCCACCATGGAACAGGTGTGCCGTGAACGCACAATCAACCCGGTGCAGGATTACTTCAACAGTCTGTCATGGGACGGGGTGCCGCGGTGTCACCGGTGGCTTGCAGACGTGTGCGGAGTGCCGGACGCGGACGTGTTCCGGGTGTTTGCGCTGCGGTGGTGCATTGGCCTTGCGGCCCGTGCCATGGACCCCGGATGCAAAAACGATGTGTGCCTAACCATAACGGGGCCACAGGGGTTCGGTAAATCGTCACTGTTCCGGGAGTGGGCCACCATCCCCGGCGTTGGGTGTCTCTTTTCTGACACTCGCTTCAACTTGAAGGACAAGGACGCATACCTGCAACTGTACCAATGCCTTCTGTATGAAGACGCGGAAGGGGCTTCCAGCTCCACCGCAGACAAGGAACTGCGGAAGGCGTTTCTGTCCTCACAGATTGACCGTATCCGCCCGCCGTTTGGCCGGAAGGTCCGCACGTTCAAGCGTCACACGGTCATTGTACAGTCATCCAATGAACGCAACCTGCTACGGGACGGAAGTGGGGACCGTAGGTACTGGGTGGTGGAAGTCCCCAAAGGCCGCACCGCGGACTTGGAGTGGTTGAAGGTCAACCGTGCCCAACTGTTTGCGGAATCCGTCCACCGGTGGAAGGCCGGGGAACAGTGGTGGTTGACAGGTGAAGAAGAACAACTGCGGTCTGTGAACAATGACAAGTTCCGGTATGTGGATTGGTACACGGAATGTGCCAACACCGCCTTCCGGCACAACCAGGGTGGACCCCGCAACCGCTTCACCGTTGCACAGTTTGCCCATGCCATAGATGATCACATCAACCCCCAAGGCCGGGGCATGTCCCTGTCCGCGGCACTCCTGCGGGCCGGGTTTGAACGGGGAAGGTCCAACGGCTGTACCTGGTACGAGAAGGTGGGGACCTGTACCGGGAACAACAATGGTCTGTCCGCAATCAAGCGGTTGGCCACCAATGAACACCCACACATCCGTGGCGTGTACACCCAAGGAGATTGACACCATGTCAGAAAACATCCAAGCAAGTGTGGAAACTGCCGCACTGTTCAAGGCCATGGCCGCGGCACAGTCGGAAATGATGCCGGCAACCAAGGACGGGGCCAACCCCCACTTCCGTTCCCGGTATGCGACCTTGGCCGCGGTTCTGCAAGCGGTCCTTCCGGCCTTCAACCGCAACGGCCTGTCCATCATGCAACACCCCACCCTTGGTGATGGTGTGGTCCACTTGACCACCATGGTGACGCACTCCACTGGTCAGTGGATGTCCAGCACTGCAAGCGCCCCATTGGGCGGACGCAAGGACGTGCAAGCGGTGGGGTCTGCAATCACCTACCTGCGGCGGTACGCCACACAGTCCATTGCCGGACTTCCTGTTGAAGATGATGACGGCAACGCGGCAAGTGCCCGCCCCACCCGGCGGAAGTCCGCACCCGCACCCCTTCCCGCGGCTTCCCTTGTGCCGCAACGGGTCAAGGCCCTGTCCCCTGCGGAGCTGGACAAGGCGTTGACCAACCTGGAACTGACACCCGCGGACATGGGGGAGTGGTGTACCGCACACAACCGTCCCGCACCCGCGGACATGACACCGGTTCAACAGTCACAGATGATGAAGTGGTTGTCCGGTGCCGGTGCCGGTCAGGTCCGCAAGTGGCTTGACCTTCACAACCGCATGAAGGAAGCCGGCCTGTCCACACAGGACACAGGTGATGCCAATGCGTGACCGCATTGTGGTTGGCATTGACCCCGGCCCCACCACGTCCGGCTTGGTGGTGTACATGTTGCCGTCCGCAGGTGGGCACGGGCGGGTCCTGCGGTCATACAAGGAAGCGACCTTGGAACAGGTCCGCATGGAGATTGACAACCTGTTCATCCCGTGGTCTTCAATGCGGGACGGCCCGGTGCCGGAAGTGGTGGTGGAGTGTACGCAAGCCGGCCCACCATCCACACAGGTGGTGAAGACCACGGAAGTTGTGGGCCGTATCATGGAAATGTGTGACCACCGTGACATGGCCTTGAACGCCTACTACCGGCGGGAAGTCCTGCAAGCCCTTGGTTGTGCTCGCAAGGGAAACAAGGACAGCTTGGTGCGGCTTGCCTGCATTGAACTGCATGGCGGGGACAAGCCCCAAGCCTGCGGCACGAAAAAGAACCCCGGCCCCTTGTACGGGGTCACATCACATGCGTGGCAAGCCCTGGGTGTCATCTGCGCGCATGTCCTTCCCTTCTGACACCTTCACCCCAAGGAGAAACAACACTATGGAAGAAACAGAATACCGGGCCGCGGACGGCTTGAACTACTCCAACTTCAAACACCTGCGGGTGTCCCCGCTCCACTACCAACACCGGTTGAATGAACCGAAAAAGGACATGCCCGCGTGGGCCATGGGCCGGTTGATTCACGCCTTGGTGTTTGAACCCTTCACCTTTGATGAAGCGTTCATGGTGTGGGAAGGCCGGAAGGACAAGCGTACCAAGGCATACAAGGAAGCCTTGGAAGAAGCCGCGGGCCGGGACATCGTGTCCCCTTCACAACATGAACAGGGCCTTGCGGTTGCCAACCGCATTGTCAACCACCCCACTATGAAGGCACTGTTGTCCCGCCCGGATGTCCGTTGTGAACGGGCACTGTTCTGGAATGAAGACCCTGTGGGACTGTGCAAGGGCAAGCCGGACTTGTACGTGGTGCAGGGTGATACTCACCTTCTGTTGGACTTGAAGACGTTCAACACCACGGATGCCCACGCGGTGCAGTCTGCCGCCTTTAAGTTCGGTTGGCACTTGCAGGTTGCCCACTACCTTGCGGGGATTGCCGCCAACTACAGCCCGCCCGCCAACGTGGAAGCGTACATGTTGGTGGCAGAACAGGAAGCCCCGCACGATGTCCGGTGCTTCAAGTGGGATGAACTGTCCTTGGAGCTGGCAAACAATGAACGTGACCGACTGTTGGCCCTTCTGGCATCCTGCCGGGAGTCGGGACAGTGGCCGGGCCGTGGTGAATACGCGGACCTGACCCCACCCCGTTGGCTTGTGAACACTACCCCTGACCTGATTGGAGAATAACCATGCCCGCAACTATCGTTCTGACTGGACGCCTGGTCCGTGACCCGGAAAGCCGCACCACCCACAAGGGCACGTCCGTGGTCAACCTGACCATTCCCGTGGACACTGGGTATGGGGACTCCAAGTCCACCACGTGGTGGAAGGTCACACTGTTTGGCAAGCGGGCGGAAACCGCGGCCAAGTATCTGTCCAAGGGGAAGTGGGTGACTGTGACCGGCACTCCCGCGGTGGAGTCCTTCACCAAGCGGGACGGCACACAGGGCCACAGTGCCGTGGTGTCCGCGGACGGGTGGGACTTTGTGGGTGCCAAACCGCAGGACGCGGAACCGGCATACCCGCAGGCTTCCAGCTCCCGCCCGCCGGTGGACTACGGTTCCGGGGTGCCGTCTGACATCCCCTTCTGAAACTCCCGCAGGGCGGCTTCCGTGATGTCATCACATGGGGGCCGTTGTGCGCTGGACTGTCCATAGCTCCAACACAGTTGCATGGAACAGGCGGCGGTCATGGGGTCACCACCCAAGGCCCTGATACATGCGGGTGGCACGTCTGACAGTGCCGCCCGCACTTCCGCGTCAATGACCACAGGCTTGCCGGCGGCTTCAATCAAGCCCCGTTGTCCGTCCTGTATCTCCGCAATCAGAAGGGTTTGCTGTTCCAACACCTTGTCACTGCGGGTGCGGGACACGGCAACGCCTGTGGCGGCACCGCCGGCAAACAACAGGACCCCGCCCACAATCAACGCGGTAATCATGCCGGGTCTATCTGATGGTGTGGGCCGTCTGGAAAACTTTGCCACGTCCCCCCCCATGTGTACTTGTACTGTCCGGTGGTCCTGCCGTCCTGTTGCAGACGGTTCCACGTGGCGCGGATGTGGTCCGCCAATGGGTGATAGTCCGCCCAATCCCATGACAGCTTCCCGTTGATGTACGGGGCAACGTCCACCGCCATGGACGGCCACTGATTGTGCCGGGACCGCGGCCACATCAGTTGGGACTTCCCTTCATCGTGCAACCGGTCCTGTGTGGCTTGGTCACGATGCCCTTCCAGGACAGTGAAGTCACACGGGCATTCCGGGTCCATCAGGGCTTCCGTCATCAACAGTATCAAGTCCTGATGACAGGTCCGCAGGCGTTCAAGGCTACGATTGGAGAAGGCGTACCCCATCCGGTGGTGTCTCCTTTGGCGGGAAGCGGGCTTCCAGCTCCTTGCAGGCTTGCCGGGACAGGTCCAAGTATTCCTTCACCGTCATCACCTGCGGGTCAAACGAATAGCCCACCCGGCACACGTCCGGCCTGCGGGAATAGATAGTGCAACGGTTCCCGGAAAGGAAACTGCACCCAACGGCCCGGCAACACGCCCCGCAACCGGAACAGTCAAAGTCCAGTTGCCACGCGGGGCGGTTGTCCATCTATCGGCCCGCCTGTGTGAACCCGCAAGGCTTCACCGCGTTCAAGGCGTCAATGATGCGTTGGTGTTCTTCACTGTGGCGTTGGTTCATTTCATCCACTTGTGCCAAGTGCCGGTCCACTGCGGACTTCAACAGGGGTGCCCCCACGTGGACCAACAGGCGGTAGACCGCCCAACCCACAAGGACACAGACCACAATGGCCCCGCCCGGCCCCGCTATGTACGGCACCAACTGGTCAATGGTCATGGTGTGGCCGCCGCCTTCTTCAAGGCGTCAAGGACGGCCCGCGCAATGACGCGGGAATCCGTGGCGCTTGGACTGTACTGGTTGGCCTGGTCATAGGCCGTCAACCACTCCACCACATCCGCTTCCGGGATGATGACGGGGATGATGACCCCTTCCAGCTCCACCGCGGTGCCGTCTGTGTCAGACGTGTCCACCGCGGCAAGGTGTACTTCCAGTTGGTCAACGTGTACGGCAGGCATCAGGACACATCCACAGTGATGGCATTGAAGGACGCCTTGAACACCTGAGTGTCCCCGGCGGATACGGTGTCACTGTTGCCGCGGGTTCCAACGCCCACCATCACATACGCGTTCTGTGTGCCTGTCACCGCCGCGTTCTGGTTGCTGTTCCTGGAACCGGAAGTCTGTATGGTGTTGGTGGCCGTACTGTTCAAGTACACCCCGGAACCAAGGGCGTTGTGTCCCCGCATAACCGTGGTCACACCAAACACGTTGTTTGCGTTCCCGCCCTTAGTCGAGCTGTTCACTTGCCATGTCCCAAGCTCCGCATTTCCACCGCCGATACGTGTGAAGTACCCGCCGGAACCGTCAATGGTGGCCGCGGTGGTGGACGTGGGGTCAATGGCCACGCCTACCGCAACCGCCTGGTTGAAGTCCGTGGACGCGGGGTCCCCTTGGAAGCGGGATGTGAACACCAAGTGGTTGACACTTGTGACCTGTGAACCACCAATGGACAGTAGCTTGTACCACCGCGGGGCACGGTGCGTGGTTCCGCCTCCCCAGTTGTAGTCAACACTTCCGGCGGCAAGTGCGTTCCACGTGACGGTGTTTTGACCGGAACCAAAGGTGACGCCACTGACAAGGTTGTCCGGGTCCAACAGGGTCCACGTGCCGTCTGTCAGGTCAATGACCGTTGGGGTCAGGTTGTACAGGGAAGCGGAAGCCGCGGGTGGTGCCCCGCCACTTGCCCCGGTTGTGGGGTTGAAGCATGGCGCAACAGGCATTGGCCTACTCCCGCCACGTGATGACGGTTTCCGTGAAGGCCGGGGCCACGGTTGCGTCATCCACCTTGGCAAACAGATACAGATTGCCGTTGCCCGGCCCTTCAAGGAGCTGGAACAGGGGAAGGTTGACACTGAAAGCCGCACACTGTGTGTTGGCGTCACCAATGCCGGCCACAAGGGACGCTTCCGTGTCCGGGACCAAGGTACGGTTGCCCGCGGCATCCATACACACCCGGATGGTCACCTTGCTTGCGCTTGGTGCGCTTCCACTGACAAGCCGGACGTGGATGCCTTCAATGATGCCCCGATAGTTCCGCTTCAACCGCTGGAAGGCCGGAAGGTCCTTCTGTAAGTCATGGGCGTGAACATCCGCGGCATTGAACGCGGTGCCCAACGCCGGGGCGGAATCCGGGGTGACAACGGAATCATGTAGGAAGTTGATAATGCGTGTGGGCATGTGTTTGGTCCTCCACTTTCAACGGACGGCACGGCTATTCTATCTCGATTCCTTCCCGGATGTCACGCAACGTGGCGGCCTGTTCTTCAAGGGCACGGTCAACATCCGCAGGTCCGGTTCCCAACACCGTGGTGGCCGCGGCTTCCGTCAACGTGGTGGGCAACCGCCCTTCCATGAACACAGACTTGGAAGCGTTCTTCTGTTCCTTTTCAGACAACACCGCGTAGAACGGCAGGGCACGGTCAATGTCCGCAACGTCCAACGTGCGGGCCGTGTTGATGAACCGCAGGGCTTCCGGGGTGGGTTCCCCCACAAAGTACGCGGGTTCCCCGTCAATGATGTCCACCAAGTAGTGGGGCACCCCTTCCGGCGGTTGCGCCTTCCATGCACCCGGCACTTTGGTGGACGCCATGTCCGGCGGCGGTTTCACCTGGTCAACCGGGGCAAGCGTGGTGAACGCGGCCCAACCACCATTGGTGTGTTCCGGGTCACGGTTGTTTGCAATCAACATCCACGCCCAAAACGCCTTTTCATCGGACATGGGTTCCGCTTCCGGCACGTCCGTGGTCTGGTACTCCTTGCCGCCGGTGAAACGGTCCCACGCCTTCATCACTGATGGTGTGATGACTTCCCCACCAAACTGGATGGCCGTTGCCGGGGTGAAGTCCTGGTCCGGCATCCCCTCCCGTGCCGTCTGCAACTGGTTGGTGGCAAACCGCATGTCATTCATCAGGTTGTCCGCGGCCCGCAGGGTTCCAAGTGCCCCTTCCACGGGTTGCAGGGCCGGCAGTTCCGGCAGGTAGTACGTGTCCGTGTCAGACTTGCCAACCAACCCCAAGGACTTCAACGCCCGGTCCCCATGGATGTTGTACGGGTCCTGCACTTCCGCCTTTGCCCGCATGGCCCGCAGTGCCCGCCCGGCCTGTTGCGGGTTGTCAATGACGGCTTCCACCCCTTCCACCCCGGCACGGTACAGGAAGGCACTTCCACCAAAGTACCGCCCCAAGGTCTGTTTCACCTTGTCCGGCACTTCCTGGAAGTCGAGCTGTGAACGCCGGGCCAAGTCTGCCGCGGCCTGTGGGGCATCACCCCGCGCAAGGGCCATTTCAAACACGGACTTGCGGAAGTTCACTTCCACGGCTTCCGCGGCTTGCAGGAAGAAGCCCTTGGAGAAGGGGTCAAAGTAGTCCAAGGACGCAACCAGGTCCGCGTTGTCCGGGTCCTGTGTGGCACGGGCGGCCCGCTTGGACTCCCGCACAAGGTCCCCGGCCAAGGACCCCACCCGTTCCGTCTCCAACTGTGTGATGCCAAGGCCGTATTCATCCGCCATGTCATCCAACATGCGTGGGGAGTAGTACACGCCGTTGGGGTCTGTGATGCCACCACCCACCACCCTGCGGCGGGTCACGGCAGACACGGCACGTTGGGCCGCACGGTTAAACCCACCCAAGGCGTTGCGGGCACCAATGGTAACCAACGGCACAATGGCCATCTGCATGACCCGGCCCACCTGCACCGGAAGGTTGGGCACGATGTACCCATATTGAACCCGTTGTGCGACGTTCCGCCGGGTTCCAACCGCGTAGTTGTATGCGTCTTCCAGCATGGGCCAAACGGCCCCACGTTCACGGACGGGGATGTCATCCAGTCCGGCAACCAAGCCTTCCGCCCCTTCTGCAAGCATCTTTTCCGCAAACCCGGCGGACTTATCATAGACTTGGACCCGGTTGCCAAGGCGTCCGGCATCTTCCGCAGGCAACACCACGCCCCGTTCCGGTAGTGGAAGGGACTGTTGGACCCGTTCCGCAAGGGTCCGCGCGTTTGACCGGCCAAAGTCAGTGCCAAGGATAGCTTCATCCACGGCAGTCTGTACCGCCCCGGTCAACCGCTTCCGGGCGGCTATGTTCTTCCTGATGCCTTCTTCCCACGCAACCTTCAACATGGCATTGGTGAAGTTGGGCGTGACAATGCCCCCAAGGCCCACCCGTTCCGCCGCGGCGGCAACATCCGGGGTGACACCGGCAAGGACGCCTTCCAGGTCAGAATACAAGCGGTCCACCGCACGGGCCGTGTCCACTGTGGGGAAGTCCGCCAACTCTCCCGCGTCATCAACCCGCAGGGTGCCGTCCGCTTTCACCGCGGCCAACAGGGTGTCCTTGGTGTCATCACCATACATGGACCCCCACAAGGCTTCCCACGCCTGTTGTGGCCCTTCCCCGGATTGCGTCAACTCAGACTTCAACACGTCATCAACTGCCGCGTCCATGTTGCCGGTGCGGGCAATAGCGGCATCCAGTTTGGTGCGGAGTGTCCGCAAGGATGTCCGCCCGGCAAGCTGTACTTCACGTGCGATGTCTGCCGCGGCCTTGGTTTCCGTCTGCAATCGACCACCCAACCGGGAACCGGCAAGGAATCGCCGCATGGCCGGACTGTCCATCAACTTGGACCGCAACAGGCCGCGGTTCTTCATGCCCTGTTCCGCCGTGCGGAAGAACATCTGCGCACGGGTCACGTCCCGCGTCAAGCGGGCACCCTTGGTCAACTGTGGGGCCACTGCAACGTCAAAGGTGTCCACCACTTGCCGCCGCAGGTCCGCGGGCACGTCATCCCACCGGTCATACTTGGCAAGGTCACGGGCAAGGTCCCCATCACCCAACGGCAAGTCCGCCGGGCGGCGTTGGTCAAACCGCCGGGCAAAGTCCCGCGGGTTGGCTTCCCCAAGCTCCCTTCCGGCGGCTTGTACCGCCCGTTGGACCTGTTTACGCACGGACGTGTCCAAGGCCCCGTACCCGCGGCCCGTGTCCGTACTCCCGTCCAACACCTTCCTTGCCCGCACGTATGTCTTCAACGCCTGTTGTTTGGCCGGGCCTTCCGGCATCCGGCGGGCAAGGTCATACAGGCCGTCCACAACTTCCGTGGTGGACTTCACAAACACCCCGGCCCTGTGGTCCTTCAATGCCGCACGTGCGGCGGTCAACTGCCGGCGGGGCACTGCAACAGTGTCCGTCAATGCCACAAAGTCACCCGGCAGGTTGCGGAAGGTCAGTGTGGTCACACGCCCCACGTCATCTTCCGGCAGGACCCGCCGCAAGGCGTTCCCAACCTCCTGCATGGTTTCCGGGGCATCCTTGCCGCGTAGCAGGTCCGCAACGGCCTTGGCCTGTTCCGGGGACTTCTTCCCCACCACCTTGTCCGTGGCCTTCTTCACCACCTTCCGCAACAGGGTGGGGTCATAGTCCGCGGAAGCGTCCGCAAGGTCCGCGTGTTTGGTCACTGCCGCCGCGGCGGCCCGTTCCAGGGCGGCCACTTCTCCCGCGGGCTTGCCGGTGGACTTGGCCAACTTCAATGCCTGCCGCGTGGACTGCACCGCACGTTCCGCGTTGCGGATGGGGCGCAACGCCTTGGAAGCCTTCAACAGTCTGGAACCGGCCCCAAAGAGGTAGCCGGGTGCAGACAACAGGACTTCCGGGCCGGGGATTATGATTTCCGGCACCATGCCCGCAAGGTAGGCGTTGTCCGGGTTGCCCGTGGTGTGGGCGTAGTAGTCCCGCACCCCGGCCACATCGAAGTATTCGTCTCCCCACGTCCGGCCCTTTGCCACGTTCTGTGTGATGCGGCGGGCTTCTTCCCGTAGGAACCGCCCCGGTTCATCCCACGCATACGGCACGTCCACGTCTTCCACGCGGCGGCGGCCTTCCGGGTCAAAGGTTGTGGTCTTGCGGGTGGTCGATTCCGTGGCCACACCTGGAAGCGGTATTGCGAGCTGTGGCACGGCCCCAAGGGCGTTTTGGATTGTGGTGATGGACTCCTTGTCCAACCCGGCCTTGGTGCCGTAGAAGTCAACGGCTTCCACCATCCCACCAAACGGGGCGACAACATCAGGTATGCCCCATGAACGGCGGAACTTGGCCACTTCATACCCAAGGTCATCAGGGTCAAGCGGGAAGCCCCGTTCATCAACTTCATACCCAAGGCCCCGGAAGTATCCTTCCGCCGCGGCGGCACTCCCCCATGACATCACAGACCGCAGGGCGGAACCAAGTTCCGTTTCCACAAAGCCCTTGCCTTCTCCCGGACGGGTCAAAACTCCTGTGATGGCACTGCCCACATACCGTTCATAGAACGGCACCGGTTCACCTGCGGCGGCGGCTTGGTCAATGATGGCCTGTTCCTTGGCCAGCTCCCGTTGGCGTTCCCGCAGGGCGGCTTCCCCGCGTTCTGTTTGAAGTGCAAAGGTTTCCCGGAACTCCTGTCCAAGCGTGGGTTGCGTGTACGTGCCCGTGGACGGGTCCTTGTACATCCGCCGCAACGTGCCCTTCATGGTCAGGGGGTCAATGGGCAACGGCAGGTCCGCTTCCGCCACTACCGATAGCGTTGGCGGGTCAATCAACACACCAGAACCCGCCGCCGGTGCGGGAGTGAACGTCCTGACCGTTTCAATGCGGGAAGGCCGGAAGACCGCTTCCGGGTCCACTTCCACAGGGCCTTCAACGCCGGACGTGCCCACCCGTTCCCGCTTCCTTGCCTGTTCACGGGTCAACCGTTCCGCTTCCTTTTCCTGCCGCAACAGGGTGTCCGTGCCGGGCGTTTCAAACACCCCGGCGGCTTCCGCGCGTTCACGGGCCGCTTCTTCCACTGCCGCACGTGCGGCGGCTTCCACATCCGCTTCCGGGGCAAAGGCAACGGGTTCCGTGGTGGCCGTTGGCAACGCCACGTCCAACGCTTCCCGGCGGGCTATCTCACGCCGTGCAAGCTCCCGCCGTGCAAGCTCCCGCCGTGCGGCTTCCTGCGGAATCATAGCCGTGCCCTTCTGCGGAGTTCTTCATCAGACATGGCGGTATAGTCTTCATCTTCCACAACTTCCACGGCTTCCACGGCTTCCGGTGCGGGAGCGGGTGTCGCGGGTGTCGCGGGTGCGGGCGGCGGGGTGATGGGGGCACCACCACCCAATACGGAGTCAATAGACTTGAAGGCCGTGGTGCCTGGTTGGGCCGTGCCCTTCTGCACCCCGTTGACAAACACGTCAATGCCACCCGCCGTGCGGCGGTAGCTATACGCGGGGGAGTTGGGGTCCTGTTCCAAGTCCGGCTTGACGGGTTCCACGTCAAACACTTCACCCTTCTGGAACACAATGTCTTCCGGCCCTGTGGGTGCCGGTGCGGCCTGCCGGGCCAACAGTGCGTCTTCACCCATCAGGACCCGGCCCGCCGGTCCTGCGGTGTCCGGGGTCAGTTCCCCCGCGTCCGCGGCTTCCGCAAGGGCACGTTCACGGGCAACCTTGACGGCTTCTTCCCGCGTGCGGCCCATGGCCATCTGTCGCTTGTATTCATCCACATACACCTGTGTGGACAGGTCCTTGCGGGCCGCGGACTGTGCAAACCGCAAGTCCTTGGTTGCCGCAATCATGTCCTGTTCCTGCCGGGCAACCACTTCACGTTCCGCACTGACCGCTTCCGCGGCTTCCGTGGCGGCCTTGCGGCGGTCTTCTTCTTCCTGTTCCCGCCGTGCGTCATCTTCCTTGCGGAGCTTCAAGGAAGCCGGGTCCTGTGTCGGTCCCCCCAAGTTCCAATACGCCATGGTGAAGGACACGGCATCAGTCAACTCCTGACCCTTCACCCCGGCCTTTTCAAGCTGTTTGGCAAGTTCCGCCGGGTTGGTCTTCTCCCCACGTCGTGACCTCATCATAGTGTATTGCACGGCAAGGTTCTGTCCGCGGGTGGACGGTGCCAACGGCCTGTCTTCTGCAAGTGCCTTGTCCACTCGTTCATGGGCGTTGATGAAGAAGTCATATTCCGGGGTGTTCTGCTGCATGATGTAGGCGTTGCGCCATGCCTGCCGGTTCTTTTCCCACTTCCCGTTGGTCAGTGTGTACGGGTCTTCCACCTTGTACCCACGTGCCCGCAGGTCACGCCGTAGGGTTTCCTGTCGCGGGTCATCATAGGCCCCGGCAATCCGCGTTTTCTCCTGTTCCAGCTCGGACAGGCGGCGGCGGGAGTCCAACACTTCCTGTTCAAAGTCCGCGCGTTGGTCGTTCCGGTATGCCTGCCGGGCACGGGCTTCTTCATACATGGTGCGGGCAAGGGGTTCCGCAACCTGTGACGGGTCACCCGTAGTGCGGACCACGGCCAAGGCCGCGTCCAAGGCATCCTGTCCCGTGGCAAACTCGCTTCCATCCAAGGCCGCGGCACGGGCTTCAAGGCGTTTGGCCTGGTTGGCGTCCACGGCGGACGCACGGTCCCGCAACTGGTCCGCGGTCATCTCCCGCAGGTTGACCAGTTCAAGCCCTTCCAGGCCACCACGGATGCCGGACGGGCCGGCAAAGTACGCGGACTCCAAGGATTCCGCAAACGCGGTTTCCAACTGTGCAACCTGTTCCCGTGCCTGCCGTGGGACACCCACCTGTGGGGCCTTGGCCGCACCGGCGGCGGCACGGATACGGGCAAGGTCATCCGGTCCAAAGTTGGCTTTGTACCGTTCCACGTCCGCAAGGACCTTGGCCGCGGCACCGGGGTATCTTCCCGCAAGGGCAACGGCCCGGTTGGCGGCTTGTGCGGTCTGTCCGGTGGACAGTAATGCAAGGAAGTCCCGGCGTTCTTCCTTGGGTACGTTGGCGGCAGACACCGCCGCGGCCCGGCGGGCTTGTGCGGCAACATCAACCGCCCCTTCCAGCTTGGACAGGTCCTTCAACAGTGCGTTGGCACTGTCAAGGTCCCCACCCTGCACTGTGAACGTGTCCCGCAGGGCGGCCAAGGCCGCGGACTGGTTGGCAATCAGACTTTCAAGGTACTGCACCCTGTCCTGTTCCGACTGCACCGCCTTTTCAATAGCCTGCACCCGGTAGGCCGTCGCAAGTGTGCGGGCATACCGTTCCATGTATGCGGGGCGTTTTCCCTTGGT
>Ga0209337_1001708_pt1 | contig 16492 bp, 12 predicted proteins | sample LinPmetageLP53_FD_184044 | JGI IMG/M metagenome (GOLD analysis project Ga0209337, IMG submission 184044) | Marine viral communities from the Pacific Ocean - LP-53 (SPAdes) (version 2) | ecosystem: Environmental > Aquatic > Marine > Oceanic | place: Pacific Ocean | collected 2010-02-08
ACCAAGATTCGTAAATGAACCACCTGGTATCTTTCTTTGTATTTGAACTTGATAATTGTATATAGTACCCTTGTTGATGTCATTTTGGTATATACCACCATTTGCAATTACAGTAAATGTTTTAAGGCTGTTAGAGGCGTCAATTGTTTTAACTGGTACACTAACTAAATTAACGGTTAACGGTGTTGGAGGTGAGAATACTTCAATTGTATCACTTATATTACATCCGTTATTATCTTCTACCGTTATGTCGTATTCGTCACTTATATTACTTGAACTTGCTGGTGGTGTAGTAGTATAAGTGTAAGAGTTAGTCCCAACCGCAAGACTTGTCTTAACGGAGCTTGATGGAGCATCAATTGTTATCTTGTATGGTGGTGTACCTCCTTTAACGTTAGATATCTTTATTTCAGATGATGCTCCATTGCACCCGTTAATTGGGATTATTTCAGCTTCGATTACAGTTGGTTCTGTTATAGTTTCAGTCTTTAAGACAACTGTTCCTGTAGCGTCTGTAACTTCTAATTGGTATGTATCTGCTTCTAAGTCAGATATTTTAAATACCGAATCAAATGGCCCATACGATGACGATGGGTCTGTAGATGTCCATTCAGTGTCATACGGTGATACTCCACCAGTAATTGTTGCTACTATACTTCCGTCGTCAAGTCCGTAACATGTGATGTTTTCAGGTGTAAGTGTTACTATTAATGCTGGTGAATCGGCTATAATTACAATGTTCTCGCAAGTACTAGGTGTTGGTGCTGTACTGTCTGTAACTTTAACCATGTAATCTCCAGCTGGTAGATTTGAAAAAACCTTAGAGGTGATAGTTGTTGTATCGTCTAAAATAGCTGGTAAAATAGGAGCTGATAAAGTGGTGTCATAATTAAATAACTCGTATGTGTAGTCAGGACTACCACCGTTTACGTTTATACTTATAGTTCCATCATTAGCTCCGTTTGACGTTAGGTTAGTATTTTGTACGTTACAAGATACAGAGGTGGGACCTTGAACTATAAATGAACCATTAGTCACAGTTCCGTTAGAGTCGATAACTTCTACGTTATATACACCACCTACTAAACCAGAGATGTTTTGCGTAGTCGTTGTGGTTGGGTATTTAGCACCAGTTACAGACGTTACTTGACTCCATGTAAATGTATATGGACCAACACCTCCTATTATGTTGATACTTATAGCCCCAGTTGGAGTTGCTGTTGCGTCGTCAGCTGTTATAACATCTGATACAATATAAAAATCTACATCTACTTCTGGTACACATTCGGTAAAGTATTTTCTTTTCATTTTACTTAATGCAGTTTTACCTTTATTAAGTCCAAAATAAAAGTAATATGAATTATCAAAAACCCATATTACTTTATTCCAAAAATTACCGTTTGACGGAGTTAGACCACCATTAACCCTAAAAGCACGATAAGTAAGGTTTTGATAATCGGGATAAGCAGTTAGTGTAGAGTCAAATAGAACATCATTTACAGTTGTTATCGTAGGTGAATTTAGTTCAGCAAAAATACCTCTAATGAACCCTTCTTCAACATCTTCATTAGTTATTAATCCGTCTGTAGGTGAAGAAGAACTTCTAAATTCATCTAAACCAACCCCTAGTTCGCATACTCTTTTAAGGTTATTACAACTATAACTATTAGTTGCAAAACCAAGGCATGATATCTTTCCAAATAGGTCGTACCCTGTACTTATAGTAACTGGGTTACTAGGGTCGTCTCTATTTACGTCATCAACTAATGATGGTAATTGAGATGTGGTGTCTGTTAGGTATTGCTGAAACTTTTGGTCTCCGTTCCAACTACAGTCGAATACAGACCCTAAGTTAACAATATCAGTTGCAAATAATTTACTATCTTTTTCAGCTGTAATTGGTGAGTAATATATTTCTCCGTCATCTTTTTTTATGTAACCACTTCTCACTTTTATAACTTTTCCAAAGTCAACCCCCCCTTTTCCGTTTGTGGTTTGAGGAGCTGCAGCGGTACAGGTGTCAAGAATGTAATTACTTTTTTTACAGTTATTGACACTGTCAGGATTAATAGGGTTGCAATCTACTTCACAAAACTTTTCATCTCCATTTCTTCTTTTCTTATATTTTAATAAGAATAGATATAGACTTCCATTAATCCAGTCATTATAAAAATCAAATTTAAATACATCTAATGCGTCAGCTAGTCTTAGTGCTTGACATTTGACCCATCCAGCGTCACAACCTTCTAATGTTTTTTTTTGGGCTGAATCGCAATACTCGTCTTTACCTTTACAAGTACTCGTACTACAAGGGTATATAAGGTACTTGCCGCTATCTGCTGTAGCATTGAATCCATTTGTATACTGGTTGGACGCACCTCCACTTTGTTTTTTAACCCCTGCAACGTAATAGGTTTTTCCGTTTCCTCCGTCACATGGAAGTGTTATATATGGTATATAGTTTAATATTTCCTTACAACTACATCCAACACCACCTGTAAGAGTACCGATACAGTACTTATTTCTACAACTTGATTTATTTTTTTTAAATTTAAGGGTACATATAGCTAAACCTATTGCTTTTATAACACCACATATCTTTTCTAAGATAAAGTTTAATAACTTCATGATTATATTTAATAGTGGTATTAATATTAAATTTATTGTACCTACTAGTCTAGCTATAATTTTTAGAATTATACATAGTATTATAAATAATACGTTTGTATCGTTATCTAACTTGTTATAAGGAAATGGGTTTTTAGAAGCGGGGTCGTCAACATTTTTAAGACCTATAAAGTTTCTATCTTCAATTCTTTTGGTTGGTTGTGTTCTACTTATGTAGTTTTTAACTGTATATATATTATTCCATGATAAATCTGTAAAGTTATCATCACTAGTTTTGGTACCGAAGCTAAAGTCGGCTTTACTCCAACTTGGAGGATTGTGCGGTACTAGGTATTTTGCTCTAGTTCTGAATCTTCCTTCGTCACCTTCGATTGTCATTCCAATTCTAAATCTAACTCTAGCAGATGTTGGAATACCTTTTGAAGGGTCGCCAGAAGGTACAAGGGTACCGTCTTCTGACGTAATCATGTAGTCTCTGTTCATTGGGATTTGATAAGCCCAAGCTCCATCTTCATCTATAACTTCACCACCTTCAACGTCAAATCTCTCGATTCCACCACTTAGCGTTTTTCTAATCATTTCAATTCTACCTTCACCAGTTACGATTTCATCCATTCTACCTAACTTCTTTCTGGGTCTACACCCTCTAGATAGTGCGTGTTTGTCGTTATCACTAACGATAGAACCCATAAATATTGCTGTTGGTGTTATGTTTGCTTGTAAATTAACGTCTGACCTTGCAATACCTATATTACATTGTTTGGCGTCACCCCAAAAAGGTGGTACTGTAATACTAATTGGTGATGTAGTCTTTATTTGAGTTGGCGTTGCAGATTCTTTTCTACTTTTGAATTTAGTTGATGATTTAAATGTTTGTTCAGAAGCGCCGTCTCTTATTAGGTCATAAGGTCTTTGTGATAATATTCCTATATCTGACATGTCTGCGTTAACATGCATAAAGTGCGTTCCTGTTGGTAGTCCAAATAACATGAAATCACCAGAATCGTTAGTTGTGGCGGTATATTTATAATATTTACAATAGACTTCACTTAGTAGTGGGTTGTCTTGTATTTCTCTTTTACTTGGAAAAGTGCCTACTGGCGTAAAACAGTCATCTTTACCTCTATTATTTCTAGGTAATAAGTTATACGGTATACCGTCTGAATCGGTAGCGGTAATTTCTTTGTACGGGTACATTCCTAAGACTTCTGGGTCTTCTGCATCTACTTCATCAACTGGTATAAATACAGACACCTTGGCGTTAGGTACACCTAGTCCGTTATTTACTATTACTCTACCTACAACAGCACCGTAATCAGAACAAAATCTATTGTAGGCTTCGTCTTGTGAAATTTTAAGTGATAATATCTCAATAAAATCAAATTTTTGATTTACTTGTAGATTTACTACTTTATCACCACCTCCAGGTGTTGTTTTTATTCTAATATTATCCGACATTGTTTATTGTATCATTTTTCCTCGTTTAATAAGATTAAATCTTCGTCTCCATTTAAATCTTCAAAATTTTTATATTCATCATCTATTTCCTCTTCTTCGTTATCTTTTTCTCTACGTCTAAGAGGTTTTGCGATGGTTAATAATGCGTTGGTTACGTCAACACCGTGATTATGAAAAATAGCTCCATAAAGTAAAACAATAGTAAATGGAATTACTATGATTGATGCAATTGCTGACGCAATGATAAAGATAAACACTTTAACTACTGTAGTTAATGCCTTTATAAATATAGATGTATCCTCCTTTACTTCTGTTTGTTCTAACGTTCCGTTATTTTTATCGTTTTTACAATTACAACCCATAATAATATATTTTATATAGTTAATATACTTTTTTTAACTAAAAAGTGAAGTCTTATATCTCTTATGTTATCTTACCCTAACTTTAATATCAATATCTGGCACTTTTATTTCAAACATACCTATGGGGTCACCAAATAATGTGTACTCACCTAGCAAATCTATCTGTCTAGTTGCGTCATCACTATAGGGTTGTGATACTTCATTTGAAGAATATATACCTTGACCTACTCTATTAAAGATTCTTAAATCCACAACGTTTAATACACCAGCAACATTATTTATTTCTTCTATTAATTGTGCTATATATATGTTGTCACCCATACCCCATTTGTTAATGTCGAAATACTCAGTTATAGAATTTATAACTTGTCCGATAATTTCAGATTGTGAAAATTGTTTATCAATAAATAAATCAACCTCAAATCCTAGGTTAAATACTTTTCCGTTAGTTACTTCGACGTAGTCATTTAACATTCTATAATTTGATAAATATTTTGCTATGTTATCGTTAAGTGTGGAAGTAGAATTAGTACTTAAAGCTCCGTTACTATCCAGTGTTAACGTGTACACTCTGACTTTATTTTGAACTTCTATTACGTTGTTTCTGAATGGAACACCAAACTCACCAGGGATAAGAGCTATTCTTACTTTGTAATCTTCTATCGTTACACATCTTTCTTGTGAAGCGTAATTGTACCTAACTAAGTTTCTTAGTTCTTCAACTGATGGTTCGTCTTTACCTCCTAACGCTGGTAGTGGATTGTTAACTGTTAATGAATCTCTTACTGATTGGTTGTTGACACTGTTTGACCCGTTTACAAATAAATCAACACTATTTACTGTATTAAGTGTATTTGGACCTATATTAGTGTTAGAACCACCACCTACTCTATAAGAGATAAACATTGTTTTGTTTGGACTAACTGTAAGTCCTAGTGATAAGTTGTTTATGAAGTCACCTATTCTATTTACAAGTGATTTATCTACATCAAATTCACATAACGCACTTATATCTTGGGTACCACCTCCAAATATAACTTTGGTGAATCCGTTGTCTGTATATTCTTTTATAAATCTTTGGTCAACTCGTTTAAATTTACCAGGTTTAATAGTTGAGTTATCGCTAACTATCGTATCATCTGGAATAAATACTATATCATCTGCTAATGCATTTACTTCGTACCATCTAAGGTCTTCATTATAAAATGAATCTATTGATGGACTTGTAACGTAGTTGGTTCCTTCTAGAGTTATTACTGAATTAATTGATAATACATCATCGTCTGGTAGTATTACTTCAAGAAATGGTATTACATCCGCATCAGTAAGAACTCTTTTAAATATTTTTGTAACACCGTTGGTAACTATCTCTCTTTTAGTTAATGTATAACTTGCGATATTTCCATTATTATCTGTGTTTGGGATTACTAATCTATTTGGTAGCCCTCCTGTTGTAAATGGTGATGAAAAATCTACATCGTCTGTCGTTTCAAAAACTTTACCAGCTCCACTAATTTGGGTACCTCTTTTTAATAAAGGAGCGTATGAAACGTCAAATGTATCTCCAAACACTGGAATTGTAACTGAAAAATCAGCAATAGTCATTGATGGTCTATTTCCAGGCACCTTGAGTCCGAATGTTCTTGCCATTGAAAGTATTGAACTTCTTTCTTGTGCAAAATCAATTTGTGTCTCTTGAAACATTCTGTCAGTTTGAAAAGAAAGCATATCACCGACTGCGGCGTTTAATTCTAGTAACATCATACCTACAGACGCATCGTTAAAGTCATTAAAGATGTCTGGGTAGTATTGTTTTACAAACCCTATAAGTTCTTGTCTAACATCTGCGAAGTTTCGACTATAGTAGTTTATTTTTTTTGCCATAGTTTTTTAAATTTAAATTTGAAGTAATATAAAGTCTGTTTCTTGAAAAGTTTCTTCAGTTACGGTGTAGTCTATTCTAACTACAACCGCATGTTCACTATCTTCACTTTCTGTAACGTCAACACTATTAATTATAAGATTTGGTATATATTTTTTAACTGTTTCATTTAGTTCTCTACTAATATCATTTCTAGTCTCTCCATCGTTGAATTCAAAGATATATTTTAATAGGTCAGTACCAAAATCAGGTAGATAAAGTCTTTCTCCTTTTCTGGTTAATAGTAGATGCATTAGGTCTGATTTAATAGCTGAGCTATCTTCATTAGTTAAATTAAGGAATTGTCCAAGATTTCCATCTTTAAACGGAAACTCAATATTTATAAACTTACCATTACCAGCCATAACGCATTTTCTTTATTATAAATATTATAAGAACTATTTTTATAAAATAAATAGCAAATAAAAAAAGGTCTGGTATAATACCAGACCTTATTTATTAACTATTTTACTATGTAATGCTAACCGTCACAAGATTCACAGTCAATCATTGCTGCTTGAGCTATGTCACCTCTTAATACACTTTCAGTTCTCATGTAGTACAGAGTTTTAATACCTAACTTCCATGCTTCCATATGAACTTGATTAATCCATTTTGGAGTTGCTTGGGTTGGAAATGCAACGTTTAAAGAAACTGATTGGTCAATATATTGTTGTCTTAACCCAGCTTGTTTAATTAAATCTAACTGATTTATCTCTTTAAATGTTTTAAAAACATCTTTAAATTTAACAACCTCATTAAGGTCAAAATCTTCAGGTAATTCTGGGATAAACTTTAATTTACCATCAACAAATCCCCATTCATCAAGAAAATCAATATCTTGAACCGAACCCATATCATTAAGGATTTTATTCCAAACTTCTTTGTTATTATTTTTAATTTTTTTAAGATATCTTTCTAATGAAGGATTCTTTCTGATAAATGTACCCTTAGCTGATTGCTCGGTCCATACATTAGCTGGCCAAGGTTCGATACCTGCAGATAAATTACCAGCATTTTTTGAATTAGATACTGTTGGGGCAATCGCTCTTAAGTGGGTGTTTCTCATGCCTGTCCCAGCACACCAAAGTGGTTCACCGTACTCGTCAGCTAAAGCTCTTGACGCTCTTTCTGATTCTAGTTTCATTTGTGAAAATATCTTTCTAGTTTCATACTGAGCTAACAAACCTTCAAATGGTAAACCTTTATTTTGTAAGTAACTATGCCAACCTAAAACACCTAGACCTAACGCTCTACCTTTTTCAGCACTTCTAACGGCATTTTCAAAACCTCTCATGTTCTTAGCTTTCTGTAAGAATTCTTCCATTACACCATCTAAGAACCAAGTTGCTGTGTATATTAAATCGGTATCTCTCCATTCGTCAAACTTAGCTAAATTAAGAGAAGATAGACAACAAACAAATGAATGTGATTCATCAGTAGCTAAAGTAATCTCAGAACATATGTTAGTCATGAATACTTTTAAATTATTCTTTTTATAAGCTTCTGGATTTTGGTTATTTACATTACCCTTAAACATAATATATGGTTCGCCAGTTTGTCTTCTTTTTCTAATTAAAGCACCCCATCTTTTTCTAGATTCAACGTCACCTTTTTCTATTTTTCTCATGAACTTATTAGAAACAACCGCACATTGATGCATGTTTAAACATTGTCTATTTACATCACCTTTTGGTTCTCTTATTTCTAACCAGTCCCAAAAATCATCATGCTCTATATTCATGTTTACTGAAGCAGCACCTCGTCTTACAGCTCCTTGATTAGTAGCTAGTATTGTGGAGTCATACATTTTAATGAATGGTACTACACCATCAGAAGTTCCGTTTCCAGTTATGTTAGCACCAGCTGGTCTTATTTGATTAATGCCGATACCGACACCACCACCATGCTTAGCTAAAAGCATCATTTCTAAGTTTTTCTGACCTATATCTAGTATAGAGTCAGCTACATCAACACCGAAACATGATATTGGTAACCCTCTTTCTGTACCTGTGTTAGATAATACAGGTGTGGCTAGACATAACCAACCTCTCCATATGTAATCAAAGAATTTTGAAGATAATTCTGGTTTCGACAATCTTCTAGCTACAGTCGTAGCCACTCTCCAGTATGCGTCTTTTGGTGTTTCACCATCAAGTAGATATCCTTTACTAATTGTTTTTATATACACTTCAGTACACCCCCATTCTGGAACGTCAACACCTTTTTCCCATCCTAGAGTTTCTAATAAAGATTTTACATCTCTACTTGAGGTTTCTTTAAAGTTACCTTCTTCTGAGGTAATCTCAACATCTGTTTTGTCAAAATTAAGTTTATCCATAATTTATTATTTATTTTTTTAATTAATTAATTTTATTAAAATAAGTCATCCCAATCATCATCTTCACCAGCCTTGGAATAGTCTGTTGGTCTCATAGCGAAGAAATCAGTATGAGTCACACCACCAGTTAAATGATAGAACCATTCTAGATTTTCAGCAGACTCTTCGTTGTATTCAAGATAAAAATCACCACCTGGTGTTGCGTTATATCCTAATTCACCTAGTTTTTCATTAGCTCTTTGTCTAATAAAGTTTTTTAAATCATCAGCTTTAAGGTTTTCTAAGTCACCCATTTCAAACATCTTGTCAATGAATTTCTCTTCCATTTCAACTATAAGTTTAGCTGCTTCAAAAACATCTTTACTTACCTCTTCTGATAGTTCTGGGTATTCTTCACACATATGAGTAAATAATTTACAACCCATTTTAGAATGTAAAGATTCATCTCTTACTGACCACTTCATTTGTTGACCAACACCCTTAAGTAAATTTCTTAATTGAAAAGAGTATAAAACAGCAAATGAACTGTATAGTGAAACACCCTCAGCGAATGCTGAAAATATTGCAAGACTTTTAGCTACGTCAGCTCTAGCTTCTTTTGATTTTGCTAAATCTTTATAAGTGTAGTCGTTTTTTGTTTCCATAAGGAATTCAAACTTATTGGCAATTGAAGGTTCGTGTAAGAACGCTTTAAAGTTGTCAAGACCTAGTGACTCGTTAAGGTATGAATAAGCCTCAGCGTGAATTGTTTCAAAACTAGCAAAAGCGATAGCCATTGCTTTTATTTCATGCTTAGGAAACCATCTAGTAACGAATGTTGACCAGTAGTCTTGTACTGCACATTCAGTTTGAGCAAACCCTAATAATATATTACCTACTAGATTTTTTTCATGCGGTTTTAAGTTTTCATTCCAATCTTTTATATCACCTTGCATTGGTAATTCAGTGTGTAACCAGTGTGCTTGTTGTTGTGTTAACCATCCAGCTTTATGGTAGTCGGGGAATTCAAAAGGTTTGTATTCAACCCTATCTTCAAATAGTTTGTACATATAAATTTTAATTTAATTATTGTTATTTAATTCTGATAAGCCCTTAAGTCCGTCTAAAGCTTCGTTTATTACGTTTTGCTCTCTTACTTTCTTTATCTCAGTACTTTCTAAAAATGTTTTACCTCTAGTGTCATCAGTAGACATATCGATTTGAATCGTACCGTTATTAAATAAGATATCATCGAATGTAATACCATCTTTACCGAATCTAGATTTTAGTATAGCCATGTTTGCTCTACCACTTTCTTTTTGTTCTAAGCTTTTAGCTATTGATAATATAAAGTGTCCAATTTGACCCTTCTTAATAGACCCACCAATCATTGTCGAATCTACCGTTTCAGCATTAATACTACTTCTATTCCCTTGAACTGCAGTCCATCCAGCGATATCTAATTCACTTAATAAAGTTTCAAACTGCCTCATGACATTACCTTCTCCAGACCATTCATCTTTGAATGATTTTGTAGGTTGTACACAGTCAATATAATCTAATAGTACAATATCTGGTCTAAAACCTAAAGATATTTGCTTTTTAATATATTGCTTTATGTGTGGTATTGTAGTACCATCACTAGGAAACTTTTTTAACTTTATTTTTCCTGGTTGTGATTCCTTAATTTGTGCCACCTTTAACACTTCGTCAATATTTTCACTTAGGTCGTTAAGTGTGACTTGACCTTCCATCCAACAAGTTAAGTGTTTTCTTTGGATAACCTTTGGGTTATCCTCAAAGAATATTTGTAAAACGTTTTTACCTACGTTCTTAGCGTGGTTTGCGAACTTAGTCATCATAGTTGTCTTACCGATACCAAAAGGAGCTAAGATTACAGCTAATTCACCTTTAGACAAGCCACCATCCATGTAAGAATCTAATCCGTTAATACCAGTAGGTATTGGTTGTCTGAAATCTGTATCTAAAACACTTTCTAAGTCTTCAAACACATCAATACCATCGTCTTTAGAATCACCCACCTCTAGCGCTTTTTTAAGGATATCCTCACATTGTGGGTAGTCGTCTAAATCACCATTTTGTATTATCTTTTCTATTTCTCTAACAGATTTTTTTAACTCTTGTTGTTTACAAAACTTCATTGCTGTATCTTGAATAGATAAGCCATTATTTAATTCAGCTTCTTTTATCTTTTTAAACTGTTCAAAATACATTTCTTTATCAATTTCATTAGAAACTGTAGAAACTATCATAGATTCTAGATTATTTACATCTGGAATCACGCCGTACTCTTCGTAATTTTCACTTATTTTTAATGATGCTGTCCTTAATAGACTATCTTCAAAATAGTTAGGTTGTAGTATATCAACTATAGTCTCACCAAACTTTCTGTCAACTAATATTTGCTGGATGAGTCTGTACTGGAAATCTAAACCTAAATATCCTAAATTGTCTTTATTTATTGTTGCCATTATTTAAAACTTCTCTTATTTATAAATACTAATAATTGATTAAAAAATATAAGGTGCTAACCTTTTTTTTAATAAAATATTAAACAAAATATTCATCACCAATCATAACGTATTCATCTCTACTGAAGTAGTATTCTATATCTTTAATAATTGTTGGTATAATTTCTCTAATATTTACTTCATACCTAACATCTTTTTGAAACCAATTTCCAGAAAAAGAACTTTTAGCGACAATTTTTTTATCTACTTTAATCTCAAAAGTAAAAACATCTTCATTTTCAAAAATATCTTTAACTTCATCTTCTATTTCTACCACTCTATATGGATTGTACCCTCCCCAACAGTATCTTTTAGATTTTTTCTTTAGTAGGCTAGGTATTAACCCCATTGTTGGGGTGTGTACCCCAGTTAAAGAATCTATTAATTCTTTAATCTCTAATGATTGTATAACATCTTTGTTATAGTTTTTAACATCAAAGAAACGTTGACATATAATTGGTTTCTTTGCGTTTTCTTCTTTTTTAGTTTGTTCGTTAATATATAACGTAAATTCAAATCTAAAACGTTCCCAAGGGTTTTTGTTGTTTTTCATGTTTATTTAATTTATTACTCTGTTATTCTTTTTTTCTCGTTCCATTAGTTTTTTAAATGGTAGTAAGTATGTTTCATATCTAGACTGACCTAATACCTTATCTAGACCGTCATCTTTAAGCATCTTATAAGCGTTCTTTATTGACCTATCATCACTTAATGGTGATGCAATTAGCTCATTTACCTCATTTAATGCTTTTTCGTGAATTAATGGTGATGTAAGGTCTACTAGTCTATGATTAATAGCGTATAATTGGTTACCTTGAACTCCATCTGTAGTTCCGTTGATTATATTATCCAAAACCTTTAACTTGGGTTTTTTATTCTCTATACGTTTTTCTTGGAGTTCTTTAGCCCTATTTAAAACCTCATTTAAGGTTACTTTTCTTTCTTTTAACTCAGGCATAAAGTTAAAAAGTGTGTCTTCACCTAGTCTTTTAACACCCTTAATACTATCGCTGTTGTCACCACATAAAGTTTTGATTACTACTACATTTTCGTAATGATATCCAAACTTTTCTTTAAAATTATTTACGTAAACATAGTCTTTAAGGTCAATCATATACATTCTAACGTTTTCGTGTACCAATTGACATAAATCTCTATCACTCGTGACTACTGTAATTTTTTCAGTATCTCTTTTGGTTTTACAATAATACGCAATAAAATCGTCAGCTTCAACCTTTTCGTCAAATAATTGTCTAATGTATAACTCTTCTAAGTAATTAAATACTTCTCTTCTTTGGAATACTTCGTTTTCGTCTTCTGGTTTGGTTCCGTTAATATAGTCTTTACCTCTACCGATTTTATAGTCTTTGTATATGTCCCAACGCATTTTACCAGAAAATTCTCCATCCCAAAATACAAACACTTTGTGATAGAGATTCTCGTCTATTATTTTTCTTAATACAGTAATAAATTGGTAAATACCACCGATAGGTTTACCCTTTTCGTTGTACTCATTTTTAGTGACGGAATACCCTCTTTTATAAAGGGCATTTCCGTCTACTACTAATGTACTTATTTTTATTTTTTTAGATAAACCATTCTTTGGTGGTATTCTTTTCATTAAAACCTATTAAAAGGGTTAAACAATAAATTTAATTACTTGATGATGTATCGACTTCCTCAACAACCTCTTCTCTATCAATTACAAAATCAGATGCTTCACTATTAAGTCTAGCTAGAATATAATCTTTATGTTCTTTTTTGTAATCTTCAATTTTACTTGGATTCCAGTAGCCATGTGGTGTTGATGCTAATTTACCGTGTTCTTCAACACCGTTAACTTGATTCTTTTCGCATCTAACTTTAGTTTCAATACCGAATTGGTATTTTTCACCGCCAGAGGTTGCTGATAACTTTACAGTTGAGTGCGTAAGTATACCACCGAAGTGTACAATTACTCTTGGTGAGTAAAAGAATGCTTCACCACCCTTATGCTTAATAACTGTATTCATGTTGTCTAACCAAATCTTTTGGACCACAGCGAATGTGTTTGTGTAATTCTTACCCATTCTTCTAGAAGATGGTAATCTGTGGTTTACAAGAGATTTAAACGCTGTTTCCATAGAACCTGCATTCCATTGATTATTACTAGATTTAGACATAACTGATTGAAATCCATTAAGCGACCCGACTGAATCCCAAAGAAAACACAAATCTCTAGTTAACTCACCTTTTTCTTGTTCGTCAAGTAATTCAGTCATAAATCTAGCTACGTCTTCGATTATTGGTTCGAACCTAAGTAACTTAGTACCAACCTTACCGTTTGAATAATCAACCTTTTGGTATCTTTTCATAAGGTCGTCTCCGTTCATGAATATAAAGTCACCTTCATAATCAATAATCTCACCAGTGGTTTCGTCAACAACTTCTTCAAATTGAACCCCTATATTTCTAGCGTGTTCCCATGACCAGTTACCTTCTGTTTCCATTATAACTGGTAAATCACCTACTTTTTGCGCTCCAGCAACTGCTTCATATATTGCAGTTGATTTACCTGTGTTACTATAACCTCTAAAAGAGGTGAAATAACCTCTTGCTAATCCTGGAATCTTTAACGCTTCGTGAAATGCGTCCGATAACGGAACCCATGTTAGTTCTTTTTCTTTAACAACGATATCCATACCGTTGTTTTTCTTGAATTTGCCTAAGTCAAAACTTTTTTTACCTATAGGTTTTTTTGGTGGTTTAGCCATAATTATGTATATTTAAAACTATTTAAGTTAAAATAATGGACACTAATGTGCCCATTATTTAATTAATTGATTGATTAAAAAGGTAAGTCGTCTTCCTCTTCTTCTTCTGTTACTTTTACAGTTGATTGTGTAGTATCGACAACTGGTACATCTTTAACATCCTCTTCCTTGTTGAATCCCATTTCTATTTCAGATGATGGGTCTTCTTTTTTAGAAGAAGGTATTTCGTTTTCTGAAACCATTTTTTCTTTAGCTACAAATTTTTCTTGTTCTTTACTCCATACTGGTGTGTATCCTCTAACTACAATATCTAAATAATCGGAGTTTCTAAGACTGTATACATCTCTCCAAGTTCTGTCATCACTAAGCCATTCGTTAGCTTTAGCTTCATCATCACTTAGTTTTGTACTCTCTAGTGGGTAACTTATTGATTGAACAATTGGAATCTTCATTTGGTTTCTAGAAATATTAATAATTAAATCTCTACCAGTTTCTGGGTCAGTTACATCATGTTTTACAACTTTTATAGCGTTCATTATCTTGTCTAATGTGCCACCCTTGTCGTATGCATGATTAAATCTCCAGAATTTAACCCCTTCGTCTTCTTTACCTCTTTCTATAACTTTCAAGATATACATTTTCTTTTCTGAAAACCTCTTAACTAACTCTTTATTCATGTCAGCTAATGCAGTGTCTCCAGCGGCTTTAGCTTCTCTATACCTTTTAAGGAATAAATCTTTTGCTTCACAGAAAGGGCATTCGCTGTTTTCTTCTTTATCTAAACATGGAAATGTTTTCCAAGCACCGTCAACTTGTGCTTTGTGTCCGTAAAATTCAACCCAGAATTTACTCTGACCATCAATTGGTAGAATTCTAATTTGTTTGTCTGCGGAATTTTCTGTTTTAGGAATCCAAGTACTGAAGTAATTTTCTAATTTGTACTCTTTTTGTTTTGAGTTTGAGTTTGTTTGTTTTTTGGAGTTCTCGTACTCCTTCATCATTTCTTCGAAATTGCTCATAATTGCTTTAGTTTAAAAATTTATTGTTTTGCTATAGTCTTACAAGTTAAACTTGCTTATATAAATATGCTGGATTATCAAAAAAGATGATATTATAACATATTTTTTTTAACTTAACTCTGCAAATATACTTATATATTTAAGTTATCACAATAGTTTATATAAAAAAAATGAGGTAATCGTTATAATTACCTCATTTTTAATATTTTAATTGTTGTATATTTTAAAAATCTTCTTCTTCGTAGTCATTGTCAGAATCAAAAGTGTCTTTTATACTAGCGTCTGAGTAGTCATTATCTATACTCTCTTTATCTAATACGTATTCTTTTTCCTCATCTGGAATAATATCGTATTGTCCTTTTTGATTTGCCCAGAAATCAGTTAACTTCATATTGTATGGGTAAGAATCTAAAGAACGCATTTCTATTTTTTCCTCTGGGGTTGGTGCTCTTTTTTGTAATTCACTTTCTAAATCGTCAATCTTAGTTGATATTTTATCCATAGAACTTATTTGATTTTCTAAGTTACCAATCATACCCATTAACTTATCTATTTTTTCATTAGCAGCATCTGCAGATAATTTAGCTTCTTCAGAACCCTTAACTAGTTCAGTTACGTCTAATTCCACTTCGTCTTCGGTAGGTTCTTCTTCTTCTTCTTCGTCACCAAATGACAATTCATCACCTTCGTCTTCAACTTCACCTTCGTCTTCAGCTTCTTCTTCTTCGTTACCTTCAACTTCTTCCTCGCCTTCAGTTTCATCTCCAAATGGGTCTTCTTCTTCCTCTTCGTTAAATATTTGATTACCTAATATAATTTCTTCGTCGTTATCTAATTCTGGTTCTGACCTGTCTTCGTAAAAAGAATATTCAGACATCATTTTGAATTTAGATACCTCTTCTTTAAGAAGGTCTTTATTTAATTTTTTATTTTTCATAACTATAATAATAATTCTCTACCGTCTTCGGTAATTATTTTTTTATTAATTCTTTCAACTAAACTCTTGTCGTTTTTTATAACACACTCATTAGAAGTACAGTCCATTTCTGATTGTACGTCATTTAAGTTTTCCTCACTATCAAGGAAGTTGTTTATGTTGTTTTTTAGTTTATTATTGCTCATAACATAATTTTTTTAGTAGTATTATATATTATATAAATATATGAAAAATATTAAAAAATACGCTTTATCTCAGATATTTTTAACTTATTATTATTAATTAGTATAATTCTATCCTGATAATCTTCCCAATTTATTTTAATTGATTTGTGGTCTACGTTCCCTGGTGAAGTGCTATATTCTGTTTCGATAAGTCTGTTTAACGCATTAATTGTGTAAATACAATTCGACTTTTTATGAATTAATATAGCGTTTGGAAATAAGTCTTTAAAGTTAACTCTTTCAGTTCTAGATATGGTGAATTTAAAAGTTACAATAAGTTTAGACGAGTCTTCTAGGTTTTTAAAAACAAATACTTTATTTTTGGGGATGGAGAACTCT
>Ga0209337_1001709_pt1 | contig 16490 bp, 9 predicted proteins | sample LinPmetageLP53_FD_184044 | JGI IMG/M metagenome (GOLD analysis project Ga0209337, IMG submission 184044) | Marine viral communities from the Pacific Ocean - LP-53 (SPAdes) (version 2) | ecosystem: Environmental > Aquatic > Marine > Oceanic | place: Pacific Ocean | collected 2010-02-08
TGGTTCTACTTCAGCTTCTGGAACTGCATCTACATTTAATCATGTAAATATTGAGAACCCTAGAATATTAGCTACAAATGCATCTGTAACAACTACAAATGCTGCTACTGTATTTATAAAAGGGGCACCAGTAGCAAGTACAAATCAAACTATTACTAACGCTTACTCTCTTTATGTTAAGGAGGGAGCTTCATATTTTGGTGGAGACTTAACAGTTAATGGAGATTCGGTAACGTTTGAATCTGCCAACGCAGATGATCCAATATTTACTTTAAAAAATACTAGTAACGATACTAACGATCCAGCTCAAATGATCTTTGTTAAAGATAGAGGTGCTGCTCCAGCAGTTGGAACTAATCTTGGTGAGGTGCGATTTGTAGGTGAAGATAGTGGCCAAAACTCTCAAGAGTATGGTGGGTTTTTGTGTGAAATTGATGTTGCTACAAACGGTCAAGAATCTGGTCAATTTGGTATTTGGGTTGCTACTCACGATGGTGAACTGCAATATGGCCTTCAGTTGACTGGTGGTAGTCTAGAAGATGAAGTAGATGTTGCTATTGGTCAAGGAGCTGCTTCACTAACAACTGTAGCTGGAAACTTAAGTGTTACTGGACAACTTACTTGCTCAAGTAGAACTTTAGACCAAACAACTGGTAGTGGTGGTGCAACTGTTGGTGATCATGATGGGGATGTTGTTTACTTTGGAAACACAACCTCTATGACTATAGGTAAAATGTATCTTTATACTAGTGCTGCAAATGCTTGGGTATTAACTAATGCTGATGCTGTTGCTACGTCTGATGGTTTACTAGCAGTAGCGTTAGGAGCTGCTTCAGATACTAATGGAATGCTACTAAGAGGATTTGTTACTATTGATCATGACCCAGGAGCTGTTGGAGATGTTTTATACATTCAATCTGATAATGCTGGAACACCTGGTAATGCTACAGCTACAGCACCATCTGCTAGTGGAGATTGTGTTCGTGTTATAGGCTATCAAGTGAACCACGCAAGTAGTGGTAATATATGGTTTAACCCAGACAATACGTTTGTAGAAATAGCATAGTATGCCAACAGTAGTATTAAGACCAGATTCAACAACATCAGAAACAGGGTGGAATACATCAAACATCCACACTGTTATAGGTGATAATAATACTGGTACTAGTGCAGCTCAAAATAATGTAACCTGTAATTTTACAGGAACGCTAGATGATTTAGATGGAGCCTTAAGTGGAGCTACAATAAATAACGTTACTATATCTCTAATTGGAGCACCAGGTAGATCAGGAGCATCTACTGTAACAATGTCACTAGTACACTCTTCTGATGGAGCATTTGCAGCAGAGTCTGAAAGTTTTGGTTCTGGTACAAGTACGCAGACAACGTCAGCTAGAACTACACAACAAGATGGTTCGTCTGCATTGACATTTGCATATATAAATAACTGCAGTGTTAAGATAGATCCAAATACGCAGGGTATAACTGCAAAAGAATTATTTGTAACTGTTGATTATACAGCAGCGGCGGCAGGATATGAAAATGATGTGATAGGAGTAGCAACAGCTAACATAGGGAAAGTAAACGGAGTAGCAACAGGAAATATTGAAAAAGTACTAGGAGTTTAAAATGATGAAAGTAGATCACATAAATATAAATGCGTACGTAGATGTAGACGGCATTGAAACAGGAGAGGTAGGTAAAATAGTTCCTGTAACATTAATTCCTTCAGCTAGTCATACTAGAGTGAGAAAACTTAAAACTCTTATAGTCTCTGCTAGTAATAATGTTGATGCTACAGTTAGTATAGGATTTAAACCTAGACAACATTTTGTTGAAACTGTATATACTAGTGGCGAAGAAGACAGTGGTGTTGTAGATTATAATGATGTAAATGTAGAGGATGAAGATAAAGATGATATTAATCCAAACTCTGAAGCTGGTAAAAGAGGTCTTAGAGAAGATGCGGATACGCTTAGAAATGATTCTACGTTTTTTCTTTTTAAAAATGTTAACGTTCCTTCTGGAGTAGCACTTGATGTTGTTGAAAGTTTTTCAAATGGTATACCTTTTTTAGCAAACCATAGTTTGTTTATAGAATTAGGAGCAGACGGACAATCAGTTAGTTTAATTTTAGCGTATGAGTAAATTATTAAAAATATTAGGCGGAAACGTCATAGAAAAAGTAGGAGGGGTAATAGATAGCCTAACAACTACTGAAGAAGAAAGACTAGAAGCAAAGCGTAAGATGGAAGAAGTTCTTATGCAAGCTGAGTCGCAAGCGCAGGAACAAGTTACACGCCGTTGGGAGGCAGACATGAAGTCTGACAACTGGCTAAGTAAAAACATTAGACCATTGATATGTATATTTCTTACAGCAATGTTTGTAGTTATATCTATATTTGATGGTAACGCGGGTGGATTTGAGATTGCACCTGCATACATACCAATATACCAAACACTATTAATTACAGTATATGGGGCTTACTTTGCAGGTAGGTCTATAGAAAAAATTAAGAAAAAATGACCAAAGACAAAATTAAAGAATTTTTAATAAAACGGCCAGGCTATTTAAAAGAGGGTGCAAAGCGTTTAGCTGATAAGTTAGAGTGCAGTGAAGACATTTGTAAAGAAGCTCTTAGAGAGGCTCGCATAGAGCTTATGGAGGGGTTTGAAACTTCACAGCTAGCTAACATAAATGTAAACAACATTAACCCGCAAGATGCGACAGATTTTGATGCGTTTGTTAAAGATAACAATATTAGCAGAAAAGATATTAAGTCAGTAAAGTACTGGCAGAATATGGGAGGAGAGTCCAGATTTTCAGTAGTAGTTAAAAGCGAAGATAATTTATTAACTGGACTTAAAGATTCTATCATACAAATGCTAGAAGAAAATAGTCCTGCAAAAGCAGGCAGACCAAAAAAATGTAAAAGGTGCGCACCTGAAAAATCAGATGCTGTTGCATACGAAATATCTTTACCTGATATTCATTATGGTAAATACACAGGACAGACTCTAGAAGAGGCTGAAGATGAGTATATGGATGTCATAGAAGACCTTATGAAAAAGGCTGTAGGTTTAGATATAGAAAAGATAATATTACCTGTTGGTAATGATGGTATGAATTCTGAAGGACTATCTAGAGCTACAACTAAAGGTACACCTCAGTTTGATTCAGCGGATTGGAGAGAAACTTTTGTAGGGTACTGCGCATTAATAGTAAAAGCAGTTGATTACTTAGCACAATATGCAGATGTAGATGTAATTGTAGTACAAGGTAACCATGACTATGAAAGAATGTTTTATTCAGGAGAGTACTTAAATGCATACTTTATAAATGACGATAGAGTGAGCGTAGATAATTCGCATGATCACCGTAAGTACTATGAGTATGGAACTAGTATGATACTATTTACTCATGGGGATAAAGTTAAAGCTGCAGATATGCCACTTATAATGGCAACAGAACAACCAGAAATGTTTTCTAGAACTACGTCTAGAGAAGCGCACTGCGGACATGTACACAAAGAAATGGTAAATGAATATAGAGGAATAAAAGTAAGATTTATACCATCAATATGCAAAAATGATGACTGGCATAAGATGATGGGATACGAAGCCAAAAGAACCGGACAAGCACATATATGGAACAAACAAAGAGGGTACGAAGGATATTTACAAACTAACGTGTAATAAAAATGACACTAGACGAAATAGCATACAACATTTTAAATTTAGTCAGAGGGGGTAGGACTAACACAGGCGAGAATATTTCTATTGCTCAGATTAAATTTAATATAAAGTATTACAGAGCAATGTTTATTAGAAGAGACTTTGCTCGTAACGGTAACATTACAAGACATCTTGAACAAAGTTTAGGATGCGTAGAGCTTGAAAAAGTAGACGCATCTTTATGTTGTGCACTGCCTTCAAACTGCGATGTTTACAAGTGTAAAACAATGATACCTAAAACAGTTAGGTTAAATTTTAAAGATGCTATTACACACGTGTCAGATGTAACAGGTATACATACTATACCTATGGTAGATCCTTTATATGTTCAGTGGTTACCGTATGATAAATACGTAAAAAATGAACAGCGTGCATATATGATAGAAGACCATTTACACATTTATAATGCAAATGGTTTACAATTTGTAAATGTAAGAGGTATATTTGAAGATCCTGAAGCATTAGAAGCTTATGATTGTGATGGAAATTTACGTTATGATCCTGAAAAGGAATTTCCAATGCCAATGGATATGGTACAAGCTGTAACAAATGGTATAATAAATGGAGAGCTTCAGTTACTAGTAAGACCATTAACTGACACAGCTAACGACAATGCACAAGATGCTCCTATGGGGCCAGCACCTGGTAAGTAATGAATTATAATTTAACTAGTATACATAAACAATACATCGTTGAAAACGGCGATGTAGATAAAAAAGTATTTAGACAGATATGCGAAGCTTTTAATATGGAGGCTATGAACAGTATATTAGATGGAGAAACTTTTAATATGGGGCATAACTTATCTACACTATCTGTAGTAAGAAAAGAAAGAGATCCGCGTAATCCTAAAGTAGATTGGGGTGAGTCTAATAAATACAAACAAGAGTTAGTAGAACAAGGTGAAGAGCTGTACAATGTAGAAACAGCTAAAGGTATTAAATGGCACATCTATTATACAGATAGTCACTATTGTAAATTCTATTGGCGTAAAGGTAAATGCAGAATTCCTAATAAATCTGTATATAGATTTGACGCTACAAGAGGCATCAAAGGTAATAAAGAGAAACTAATAAATTTGTTAAAAACAGATGACTTAGCTTATTTAAAATTTAAAAAAGGTTAGTTATGACTATGATTAAAAGAAAAGACGGCTCTTACTCTAAACGAGGTCTTTGGGATAATATAAGAGAAAATAAAGGTAGTGGCAAAAAGCCTACCAAAGAAATGTTAAAACAAGAAAAGAAAATTAAAAACGAAAACAAAATGGGCGGTAAAAGAAAAATGTACGGTGGCATGAAGAACAAGCTACGTAAAAAGAAACAAGGTGGCGGCTTTATGTCTAAAGCTAGAAACATGGCTATGAGAGGCGATGAAGCTGTAAGAAATCTACCAGGAACAATCAGTAAAGGAATGAGCAGTATGGCAGGTAAAGCTAAAAGCTTTTTTGGATTTAAGAAAGGTGGATTCCCAGACTTAAGTGGTGATGGTAAAATAACACGAAAGGACATTTTAATGGGTCGTGGTGTTATTGGTAAAAAGAAAAAGCAAATGGGCGGATCACTTAATCCAGCTCCGGCTAAACCTGGTAAAGGTAACTTACCAGATGGTGTTAAACCTATGCCTAATAGACCTAGAAAACAAAAAGCAGGAGAAAGCGATGCTGCCTACAAAAAGTACAAAGCAAACTGGAGAAAAAAAGCGACTAGTAAAAATTTTGGTGAGGCTGCTAAAAAAATGAAAATGGGCGGTAAGAAAAAGATGATGGGCGGTAAAAAGAACATGTACCAAACTGGAGGATTTTTAGAGCCAGGTATTGAAAACATAGATAACTTATAGAATAAATTAAAATGGCAGTATATAAAAACATATCTTCTAAACCAATTATTAGAAAGGTCATGCGTGACTTAAAACCTAATAATGCGGATTGGGTATTAGATGCTGTTGAATGGATAGGAGAGGCGCTCGAACATATAGGGGCGTCCTCTCAACTTGTCCAGAAGCAAACAGTATTATCTATTAAAGATAATAAGCATTTACTGCCTGAAGATCTATACTATATAAATCAAGTAGCAGTAAACGAATCTGTTAGCCCTTCTAGAAATGCAGAAGTAAATACTTTAGTCACACAGATAAAAGAGCTAAGAGATGATATTAGAGAGTACAATGCTAATGTAGAAGACAAAGTAAATAAGTCTGCAGATGGTACATATACATCTAGTATTACTACAACTGATTTAGCAACATATGATACTAATTACAAATCAAACATACTAGAGCTTAGAGAGCTGCAGAATAGAATGCTTGTTCTACAAAACATATACTTTGGTAAAGATGGTAGTATGCTACAGCCTTTAAAGTATGGTGCTAGCACATTCCACAAAAGTATACACTGCGATGAATGTGTAAATGAGCATGCAGACAACTCTGACTCATATATAATAGACGGTGACTATATTAAGACATCGTTTGCTACAGGCTCTGTATGTTTAAGCTATATGGCTTTTCCAACTGATGATGACTGTTACCCTATGGTACCGGACGACATTAGTTACAAGGAAGCCATGTTTTGGTACATATATAAACAACTTTTGTTAGGAGGTTTTGATAAACCTAACAACAAAATAGATTACAACTTTGCAGATCAGAAATGGAAATTTTACTGCACACAAGCTAGGAACGCTGCTAACTATCCTGATATAGATAAGTACGAATCGTACATGAATCAGTGGGTTAGACTTGTACCTAGCATAAATAGACATGCAGTATTTTTTGAAGATTTAAACGAACGAGAAACACTATATAGAGGGTAATGGGTAGATTTACAAAAGGATTAGCTAAAGATACATCTCCTGCAGATCAGCCGCCAGGTACTTTTAGATTTGCTAGAAACACTATTATAAATAAAGTTGACGGCGCTATAAGTAATGAGGGCGGTAATAAAGCGGTACACAAAATTGGTAGACATACTGGTAGCGGAATAGCTGATGGTTACACTGTTATAGGAGCTATAGAAATTACAGACGATAGAATTGTATTATTTTCTGTAAATAGATTTGTGATATTTGATCCTACTACAGGTGCAGGAGAAGAGCATGAAGACTATGGTAGATCTGAAATAGGAGTTTACCAAGAAGGAGATTATAAAACAGTTTTAAATTTAAGACTAGAGTATGACGATACTGCTCTTCCTAATATTGATACAGACCTTAAGTTTGATCCCGCACACCCTATACATGGTACGTATAAAATAAATGCAAAGAAAGATTTAATAGTATACTTTACAGATAACCACAATCCTCCTAGATCTTTAAATGTATCTAGACAAATGAGAAATTCTCATGTAGGCGGTGGTACAAAGTGGGAAAAGATATACGATGTAAATCCTAAAACTAGTTTTAATAAAAACTATGTAGATAGAATAAATCTATTTCACCACTCTGGTCCTGTACCTGAAATAGAATTTAAAAGTATAAACTCAGGAGGAGGACTAACTACTGCGGTATATCAATTAGCACTAGCTTACGTAGATGTTGATTTAGCTGCAACTAATTTTTTAACTATAGATAATCCTGTATCAATTGTAGATGACTTAGAAAATGTGTTACCTATAGAAAGATACGACGGCGCAGCTCCTGGATCACAAACTGGTAAATCTATAACATGGGAAGTTCGTAATTTAAATACAGACTACGAGTACGTGCGTCCGGCAGTTATACAATCTGTAGGAGGTAAACAGTTTGCGTATCAATTAAATGATTTAGAGATACGTGGCCGTGTAATGGAAGTAACGTTTACAGGAGCTGAAGGGTATCAACAAAAGGCTATAGAAGATGTTGTAGTAGATAACGTGCAGTATGATAAAGTTAAAACTTTAGAGCAGTTAGATGGTGTATTATATGCAGGTAATTTAGAAGGCACACTAGATGTAGGATTTCAAAAACATTGCGGTGATATAGTTTTAAAACCTAAAACTAAAACACTTGTAGACTTTGAACCTGTAGATGTAAGTTTAGATAATATATCTGAAGGCTATTTAAATACACTCCCGCCTAATCATAGTAGAGAAGGTAGCTATAGGTCTGTAAGTAACTCTTATCAATACAGAGGTTACCTTAGAAATGAGGTATATGCATTTTACATAGCGTTTATTCTTAACGATGGTAGAATGAGTTATGCTTATCATCTACCAGGTAGAAAGGCTTCTTCTAACGAATTAACAACAAGTAAGATTCCTCAAGAGTTAAAAGACATAAGTACAAATGCAAAGAACTTTCATTTTGTAGAAGAGTCTCATGTAGATGGTCATAATAACATGAACTATTGGGAAAATGCTAATGAGCTATACCCAAACACTCCTGACTATGATAATGATGCATTTAAAAATGATGATGGTACAATGGCTAGAGTTAGACATCATCATTTTCCTAGTAATGATAATAGTGAATTTAGATTTTGGCAAGGGGGATCTGCAAGTACAACTCCTATACCTGCTGAAGATATAAACTTACAATGGAGTGTAAGTGGTGGAGAAAACAATGTTGAGTACCATACTTCAGGATTAAACAATCATGACTGGGATCCTCCATATAATGATGTACCTTCTCAGTCTGTTGCAGGTATGACTGGTAATAACTGGACAGCTTTTAAAATATCTAATTTTGGAAGTACGCCGCCCACTGTAGGTGAGAATTATAGAATTAAATGGAGATTTGATCAATTTGGTGATCTTACTAATAACCCAGTAGACAGAACTTTTTATGGAGATCTTTTATCTTTAGACGATCAATGGGCACTATTTAATAGAACAAGTGGAAATGCCCCTGATAACTTAAATTCAGAAAGTAGATTTAAAGGTGCAACTATTTACTATGAAGCTCAAACTCCACCAGGAGTAAACGGAACAGTTGATGGGGATGTTAAAATATTAGGCTTTGAGTTAGAAAATATTAAAGTGCCACAAGATATTGCTGACAAAGTTCAAGGCTTTAGAATATATTACTCTAAAAGAAAAGATGATTATAAAACTATTTTAGGTCAAGGTATTGTTACACCTTACGTAGAAGTTGAAAGTGAGATAGGAGGATGTTCTGCAGATACTGGAGCAGGTAATAACAGTGAAGAAAAGCTGCATGTAAAATATCCATTTGTTACAGATTCTCAAATACAAGGAGCAGATTTTAAAACTTTAGCTTTTTACAACTTTGAATTACTTAGAAGAAAAAATTCAATAGGAGCAGCTACACACGTAACTAGAGTAGCCACAAGTGAATATGAAACATGGCTAGGTGCAGGAGTAACACACACGTCTCCTCCAGATGAAACAGAAGGGGACTGCGCTGAAGATCCATTAATTAGATCTACGTTTGGTGTTTTACGAAGCTTAAATATGTATGATCATGGTTACTTAGACCCTGCAGCTAGTGATTACGATGATTGGGTAATTAACAATACTCACTTTCCTATACGAGAAAGATGTAAATCTTATGTACGTGGTGACTCTATTTTTGATGCTAGAGGACTAGGGTTTGGGCTAAAGCTTTATAATAGAGGTGGAGATAGTCACATGGCTTTAGCTTTAACAAATAACTTACCACAACAAACATATGCAAATGGTTACAATACTCCTATAAGTAGTTGGAACCAAGGAGGCTTTCCGTTTGCTCATCAGCCAAGCAGTAGAATGGTAACCCACAATATAAATTTATGTACATTTAAAGAAGATACATATAATGCTATTGATACACAAGATCTAGTATGGACAGGGTATCAAGTTGTTGGAGAAGACTTTAATAATTTTGTTGAAGACGGTACATTCCGTAAACGTGTAGGAGTAGAAGAAATTGAAGAAGTATCTGCAGATTATAAAACAAGTACTCTACGTCATCATGAAAATGTATTTCTGCAGACGCAGGGGGCGGGAAATGCGCCTCTTGCTGCTTCTTCAAAAGGTGCTATTTTTGGAGGTGATACATTTATATGTAGATATGGTATACGACAAACTTTATCTCCTAGACTTGTCACAGAAGAAGCTAATAGTAGAGTGTCAGGTCTATACACAGTTATTGAAAGTTCTGATAATATATGCTACAGACATGAGGAAGGTGTAGAAACATCTTTCTATCCAGGCTCCCCAGGTAAAAAGTTTTTATTTACTGATAGAGCGGGTAAGTCTACATCTAGAGATAACTTGTTAGACTTTACAGCTGAAGAAAACATAAAGTATAATGCAGACTATTCTAGACCTAACGATACAGCTACTGCATTCCCACTACCTCTACTTATAAGTCAACCTACAGCATTCCCTACAAGGGTACATAGATCTGTAGCGTCTGACCCTGGTAGTCTATTAGATAACTATAGAGTGTTTAGAGCTTTACAGTTTAAAGACTTACCAAAGAATAGAGGGTCTATAACAAACCTTACTAACTTTAATAACCTTTTGTATATACACACTGAAGATAGTTTGTTTAAAACAAAAGGTAAACAGTCTATGCAGTTAGGCGACGGCTCACAAGCATTTGTTGGGTCAGGTGATATATTTGCACAGGCACCAGATGAACTTGTACAAACTCAAGCAGGGTATGGAGGTACTAGATCGCAAGCAGCATGTAATGTATCTAAGTATGGATACTTTTCTGTAGATCAAAGAAACAGTAGAGTGTACCTAACTAATGCTAACATGGAAGAGATTAGCAGTAAGGGTATGGAAAAGTGGTTTCAAGCTAATATGCAGTTTGAAAAGCTTGGCCAGTACGGTTATGTACACCAAGAAGACAGTCCTGTATCAGGGCTTGGATTTGTGTCAGGATGGGACTATCTAAATCAGAGAATACTTTTAACAAAGAGAGATTTGATACCTACATTTGAATTTGAAAAAAGATTTAATGCTGGTAGATTTCCAGATGACCCTTTATACAATCCTATAATAGAGCCGCAAGAAACTGATACGCTAATTGCTAATACTGTACTTGCAACTTCTAACTTAGACTATACAGGACTAGAAAATCTAGATGGTGAAGGTGGTGGTAGACGTTTAATTTTATCTAGCGAGATTGAATTTCTTTTGCAATTTATAACTCCAGGCTTGCAAATAACTGCTACAACTAAAAATAGTTTTTCAATTATTAATCGAACTTCTACAACCGGTATAGCTATTATGTATCTTATAATACCTGAAGAATTTAATGGTGCAAATTTAAACGCTGAAGATGCTCTTAGTACTTACAATTTAACATTAGGATTCTCTTGTAATGAAGCTGAGCTTGATGCCGACAGTACTCTATTTGTACTATCGGCAATTGCAGCGACGGGGCCACCTGAACAAGCAGGTGTTCTGTGGGCCTCGTATGAGCAGACAACTGGTGAACTTATAAATATTGAAAACTATGTGCCTACAGTTGCAGCTGCTTCTGACACTACAAATAGCGGGCTAGCCTTTACAATTACGGTAAGTGTACCTTCAGGTACAACACGAACTTTTGTAACAGATGCTTTTGAACTTACAAAAGTAGATGAACTAACTATACAAGAAGAAGGACACGCAATACAAAATGGGTCTATTGCATATAACCGTGAGGATAATAGTTTTTATAAAAGAACTATTATACCTAAGCCGAACTTAATAAATTTCTCTGAGTTTACAGATGATGATAAACCAGACGAGACTCACAATGTATTTGATGAGGACAGTACCCCTAAACCCGATGATGTTGCACTTCCAAAGAATATAGCACAGGCTCAAAATATATCTGGAGAATGGACTACAGGTGCTAATTGGTCAATTGCAAATGGTAAAGCTACATGCGCAGGCACGGGGACTTTAAGTGCTCCTTTTAATATTGAGCTTACTCATAATGCTGTATATGTTATTAGAGGGACTGTGCCTGATTATACTTCAGGAACTCTTAGTATTCAAATAGGCAACTCATATATTTCGTCTGAAGAAATAGTTTCAGCAAATACATTAAAAACAGGATCTTTTGAAGTTATTGTTAAGTATCTTGAAGAATACGGGTCAACATTAAAATTAACAGGTACCTCTTTTAATGGTAGTATTAATAAAGTTATAGCTCAGATTGCAAATATATCTCAAGTACAAGTAGACAGTAGAATTGGAGGAGGAGGAGGAGGAAACTTTGGAAGTATTTTTAATTTTGGCGCAAGCCAAGCTGAGATACCTGCAGATATTATTGTCCAAAATAACTATACTTTATCAACTGATAAGGTACCTATATCCGCTGAGCCTACACTACATCAAGAGCCATTATTTGAGCGAATAGGTTGGACAATATCATACTACCCTGAGTTTAAATACTGGGGCTCTTTCCATGATTACTTACCTTCATTGTATACATATGACTCAAGGTTCTTATATTCTTTTGATAACAATGTACCTATTAATTATACAGTTGAAGAAACTGATAGTGCGGTATTTGGAGAAAATTTATTTGACATGGACATGCTACCTCAAATTGTATCAGGCGGCGGATCAGGAAATACAATTAGTAATACTAGTACTCCACCAGACGATGGTCAGGATACTGTAACATCACACATTATACAATATACTTTTTCAAATAATAATGAGTTTGTTGTAGAGTTTCCAGATATAACGTTTGAAGAAGATACAAGGTATAGAGTTCAAATGTGTTATTCTATAAGTGTAGCAGGCGGTATTGCTACAGAAGGTGTTTATAATCCATTTGGATTGTTTGTTGAAGGAGAGAATACACCTTTTATAGAAGTTGACTTTCCAGGAGGTAACTCAGTATCAAACTGTATAGGTCAAGAAATACTAGACGAATCAGGAGAAGCTGCTTTTTATGGCGTAGAACCTCCAATAATTGAGAATGCATCAGGTACTTTGCAAATTAAAAATATAATTCAAGGGGCTAACTATACTGCTACAACTGTTACTCTAACAATAACTAATCTTATTGTAGAAGAGTTTATACCGCCTGAGTTTGAGTATACAAGTTCTTTTGAAAACATATGGGTGCATGATGACTTTGATGAGCCTGGTAGCTTCTATGGATTTACATATCCGTTTGAGATAGAGTTTATAGAAAATGCAAATAGGCAAGATCCTAAGCTATATAGCAGCTTTGGTTATGAAACTAAAGTTACTAGTAGACAATATGTAGTAGATGGCGCTAATAGCAATTTTACAGGCGCCCCTGCTAGAACATTTAAAGATGGGTTTACAAACTTTATTGCATACAATGATACTCAATGCTCTGGTCTAAACAATATATTATACTTTAGACATCCAAACATTGAAAGGTCTAGAAGTAATACTAAAAATAAAGGAGTTAGAAAAGTAGGCAACCAGTGGAGAATAAATGACTTTAGAGACATGGCTATTTTAAAAAATAGCTCAATTCCTGGACCTTTTCCTACACAGTCTCACTATGCAGGCGCGTCTTCTATACAAGTATTAGTACCCGGTGCTAAAAATCTAGGGGCTACTTCTAGTCCTTATACTGATATATACGGAACGCCTTTAGACCCAGACGGTAATCAAGTAGACTTTGTACCTATGTTTTATTACGATGGTATGCGTGAAGAGTTAAACCCTCACTACATAGATTATGAAAAGCCATGGCATCAGCAAAGGAAGTTTATAGATACCTATATAGGCATACGATTAATAAACGATAACTTACAGAAAAATTTAGTAAATTTGTATTCCACGTTCGTGGCAATGCGCAAATTCAATAGATAATGAAATATAAATATAAACAAAAAGGCGGATACAAATCTCCTGCATGGACTCGTAAAGCTGGACAAAGTCCGACTGGAGGACTTAATGCAAAAGGCAGAGCGTCTGCTAAAGCAGAAGGATCAAATTTAAAATCACAGCTAAGTTCAGGCACTAGCCCAAGAAGAGTATCTTTTGCCGCAAGGTTTGCAGGGATGAAAGGCCCTATGAAAAAGCCTAACGGAGAACCTACACGTAAAGCTCTAGCACTAAAAAAGTGGGGCTTTGGCTCAGTAGAGGCTGCACGTAACTTTGCAAACAGTAATAAGAAAAGTGCTCAAATGGGAGGGGCTAAAGTAGGTGTAGGTCAAGGATACTTAGACCAACTTAATGCATCTAAAAATACTCCTATTCCAGATTATTCAAACATGGGATCCATAGGTGAGATTGAAAGAGCGCAGAAAAGTGGTGGGTCTGGGTCTGGCTCAGACGGTCGCCCTGGTAGAGCATCTAGTGAAAGATTTGATTATAAAAATAAATACCAAAGACGTAAAGCTAACGTAGAAAGAGTTCAAGGTTTTGATGCTACTAAACGTCAAACGCGTCTTATGAAAAAAGGCAAGTTTGGTAGAGCGGAAACTATTGCGGCAAGAAACAACCGTAGAATGGAGAAGTTTGGCAATACTCAAAGCGGGTTTAGAAATTTCTTTAGACGTAATAAAAAAGAGGACGGCGGAGTACGTCAATACCAAATGGCAGGAGCTCTCGGTGGAGGCGGTAGCGATCCTATGTTACAAACACAAGCGTATAACCCTGTAATATCTCAAGGTGCAACTTCTAATCAAGGTCAGATTGCTGCACTACAAGCACAACAAGCAGAACTATCTGGTGCAGCGGCAGGACAAAATATACAAGATCAAGCTAATTTACAAGGAGCACAAGCAGAAGGCGCAGCTGGAGGAGCAATGGGTGGATTACAACAACTAGGTGATGCATCAGGAATGGTAGGATCACAAGGCATGCAAATGGCTGGCGGTGCTGCAGGTATGGCAGGTAGCTTAATTGGTGCAGCTGCAGATGATAATGATGCTACTACTATGACAGGTGGAGAAGTTGGAGGCGCGGCTTTAAAAGGTGCTGCAGCTGGTGCAATGTTTGGACCTATAGGTGCAGGTGTTGGAGCTTTAGTTGGTGTAGCAGGCGGGCTGATTGGTAGAAAGAAAGCAAGAAAAGAGGAAGCAAGATTAGAAGAAGAGCAACAAGAGAAAAAAGATAAGGTTAACACAAAATTAGCAGCAGCAGAAGCTGATGACTTAACATACTCTGGATACGATCAAGGTCGTCCATCAGGTGTAGTTAAAGCTATGTATGGAGGCCGTAAGTTTCAAACAGGTGGTAACGATTTTATGAGCATGGTAGCTAAAGGACGGGAAAACATGAGCCCTGAACAAAAAGAAGCTATACAAAATACAGGAACTATAACAGAGGGTCCTAGTTTTATGGAAAGAATGAAAAGTAAGGCTAGCAAAATGTATGATAAGTATGCGCCAGCTTTAGTTAAAGATTCACCTGCAATAGCAAAATACGCTAAAGATAATCCTTTAGATGCTGCACAAGTAGGTCTAGGGGCTTTAGCAGTAGGGGCTGATGCTATTCCAGTAGTCGGTAACACAGTTAGTGCTGGTGCAGATTTATTAAATGCTGGAATTAGTGGTGGTAGATCTGCCTATTATGCAAATAAAGGTGATAAAGGTAAAGCTGGTTTTTATGCTGGATTAGCAGGTATGGACTTGGCAGCAATTGCTCCAGGGGCCGGTAATGTAGCAGGCTTAGGTAAAATAGGAAAATTAGTAAATCAAGCAGCTAAAGGTAATACGATTGCAAAAACTGCACATGCAGCTCATATTGCTAATAAAGGAGTTACAGCTTTAAAAGCTGCCGATGTAGCATCTAAAGGAAATATTTTATCTGGCATATCTACAAAAGATAAGCCTGAAGAAATAGCTGCAAACCTAAAAACTAAAGGTGTTCAAAAAAGTCAAATGGGAGGGGCAAGAAACTTACCAGGTGGCATGGTTAAATCTATACCTGGTTCTGATGCCGTAGAGTTTAAAGGTAACACTCATGCAGAGGGTGGTATTATGATGGACTCACAAACAGAGGTAGAAGATAAAGAAACTATGGATAAAGTAACTATGAAGAAAGGTGGTAAAAAAGACTATTTCTTTTCTAGCTACTTAAAACGTGGTGGAAGATCTTTTGCAGATATGCATAAAGACGTACTAAAGAAAGGTGGAGGTCAGAAAGAAGTAGACCTGCTAGCTAAAATGCAAGAGCATGATGCAGGTAGAAATACTCAATCAGTTAAAGCTGAAATGGGCGGTGTTAAGAAAATGCAATTTGGAGGTACAGATTATGATTCTTCTACTGCTGGACTGTTTGAAGGATTAAGTCTTTCAAATAATTCTGGATCCTCCGGAGGTGGAGGAGGCACTGGATTCTTTGGTGGTATAAAAGAATCATTCAATGATAAAATAGATGCTTTAAAAGATAAAGTAAAAGACTACAAAGAAGGTGCTGGAGAAAGACAAAAGCAAAGAGCATTAAATCAAATGTATAAAGATACTCCTGATATTGCTCTAGCAGCAGGTGCTGCACAAATGATACCTGCAATGTATGCATTTAAACATAAAGAAGCAGATGTTGAGAAAAGATCAATGCAAGGTGAATTAAGTGCGCCTGATTTAGAAAGAGTTAATTTTAATGCAGAGCGTGCAGCAAATGAAGCGGGCAGCAGAGCTATCAATAGATTTATAGAAACTAGTGGTGGAGGTCCTGCTAATATAGCAGCTAAGATGGCGGCGTATTCTAAGAAACAAGATCAAGACATGAAGATTGCTGCAGCGGAAGAGAGAGCTAACACAGGAATTGGTAATCAAGAGGCTACATTAAGAATGAATGCAAAAGCAAGAAACATTGCAAATAGAATGACAGTCAATGCAGCAAACACTACGGCGCTAGAAAATCAAAGGCTTAGAGTAGAAAATAATAA
>Ga0209337_1001710_pt1 | contig 16488 bp, 18 predicted proteins | sample LinPmetageLP53_FD_184044 | JGI IMG/M metagenome (GOLD analysis project Ga0209337, IMG submission 184044) | Marine viral communities from the Pacific Ocean - LP-53 (SPAdes) (version 2) | ecosystem: Environmental > Aquatic > Marine > Oceanic | place: Pacific Ocean | collected 2010-02-08
CGAAACGCTCAAATTCAGATGCGCGACGCTCAACTAGCGAAGCAGAACGCTGAGTTTAACGCGAGGATTAACGAAAAGCAGACTGACCAGCGGCGACGACAGATGATAGCCAAGCAAGGAGCCAGCGGAGTAGTCGTCGCAGAAGGAACAAATTTAGTCGCCCTAGCAGAGCAAGAATTTATCGATGACTTAAACGCGCAGTTAATACGACGAGGCGGCGCTATAGAGTCTCAAGGATTGCAAGACCAGGCAGTACTCACTTCAGCGAGCGGTACAGCGTCACGATCCGCAGGGCTTACAGGAGCTGGAGCAAGCTTGCTAACGGGGCTGGGTAAAACTGGGCAGAATTATCAGACTCTTAAAAATCAAGGGGCATTTGGAGAATGAATGTAGATTTGCGCGTAATTCAACCGACTCAAAATTCAGGTCTACGGCAGACTAATCCTGGGGCATTTACTGCTGGGGCTGAAGGATTAGCTAGGCTTGGAGAAAGTATGCAGAGTGTTGGGCAGATAGGCGTGGAGTATGCTTCCGCGCAGCAGGCGCTCCATAACGATAACTTAAAAGTTCAGGGTGAGCAAAAATTTACAAAGTTTATGCAGAAAGGTTTATTGGACGCTGAGTTTGGAGAATTGCAGGAAGATGGTACGCGCAAGTTGCCGGATGTTGTGCAGATGGGGCCGCAGGCAATTAAGAATATGACAACTGAACAGCAAAAAATTCTTAAGGATATACCAGCGTTGCGTCAGGCGGGTTTTTTAAAAAATACTAACGCTCAAATATTAGCGGCTAACGGAAAGCTTGCAGGGTTGGCAAATGGAAGAGTCATGTCGGATGCTCGTGCGCTCGACATACAGTTTAAGAATGAACTGGAAGCAAGCGCATTCAGTTACCCGCCTGAAGTTTTAAAGGCAAAGAAGAAAGAGTATCTCTCAAGGCTTGCTAGAGGAGTTGTTACAGGAGCTTATGACCCTGATGACGCGGCGAGATTAGCAGAAACTTTTAAAGAAGATTTAGCGGATACACTGCAAAACGCAAAGACTAGCGCCATGTTTCAGACTCAATTTACGGTTGCGGATTTAGAGCAGAGGGACAAGGAAATCAGTGAAGACCCAGACTTAAATCCTAAAGAAAAATTTCTTAGGATTGATAATATGTGGAGGCGCTCAAGCGCGATTACGGCAAGAAGGCGAACTGCTCTTGAAAAGGAGGCTAAAGAAAAATCAACCAATGCTCGCATTCAGCTTTATGAAACCTTAATTGATCCTGCTTTAAATCCAGATGGTTCACTTGGCCCTCAGCAAGAAGACTTAGACCAGGCAATAGAAGATGGATTGCGACATGCCCCGACAATTGAAAAATTCCAAAAAATGATTAATAAAAGCGAGCGCCTAGAAACGCTTGGTTCAGAAGATAATAATCCGGCGCAGGGCTACCTAGATCAGATGAGTGACTTGGAGTTTATGGCGCTGGACAAAAATTGGGATTCAGAAAAATTGTCCACTGAGCTTAACAAAATTCGCACAAAAGTCAGAAATGAACACGCTAATGATGTCCTTGAAAAACTAACATCTAAGGAGTTGAAGGAAATTAACTCTACTTCTACTAGCATACTAAAGACTTTTAAGGATGAAGATAAGAAAAAATTAGCAACTGCTAAAAATGATGCTACTAAATCTTTGAAAGATCGATTAGGTGGTGGTGATAAAGCTTTTAAGCGGTTTAATTTCCGTAGAAATGAAATAGTGAATGATGCAATCGAAGCTGCTCATCTTTTGATTGAGCGTGGTATGGATGATGATAAGGCTGTAGAGAAAATTTTAACGATGGTCGTGGACGACGAAAACGAAGGTGTCCAATCTTTTTCAGCGTCGGACTTTAAAAGATTATTGAAAGATGCTAGTCGCGGCAAGTTAAGTGACAGCGTTACATATCAAGTAGAGCAAATGCTTGAACGTGCCAAGAAAAACCCGCCAACACGTCAGCCAGAAAACTCTGGCAACGGCGCAAATACGAGCGATACAACGCCGGTGATGAAAACGAAATAAGGAAAGAATATGGCAGAACAAACGAAGAACATTCCATTCGCCTCCTACCCTAGCACCGTCAAAGTGCGGATTGGGGATGGTGACTTGGGTGCTTCATATATGGAGATGCGGCGACAAGAAAAAATTACCGCAGACCAGGAACTGGTCAAGGAAGCGTATAAAGCATCAGGCTTCCCAGGTGAACTAGGTTCTCCAGAAGTTGCGCCTGAAGAATTGGACTTGGGAGGCGACATAGATGTTGGAGCAGAAGACACGCCAACGCCCAAGCCTGATGATGGATTAGGCTTCTTAGGCATCGCCCAGCAAATACTTGTCGGTGGTGGACTAGACGCAGTAAAGAACACGGCTGATCTTGTTACCGACACTGGCGAACAATTAAGAAATTATGAAATTGGTGGCGCGACGGTTGAGCAACATTTGCAATCTGTAGATGAAGCATTAGGAACTGGCAAGTTGTTCAGCGGCAAAACTGAAATCGGAATTGGGACGTTGGATAAAGAAGGCGGCGCTGGTGTCCAAATGGCAAGAGGTCTTGTTTCCTGGCTGGTAGGATTTGCAGCTTTAAAAGGAGGAGGCGCAGCTACTGTCCCTGCTGGCATTGCTGCTGACGGACTTGCCATTGATCGGGATGCCAACTTAAGTAATCTGTTTAACGACACTTTCCCTGAAGGGCATCCTCTGCGTAACCCTTTAACGGACGCTCTGGCGGCATCAAAGGATGACAGCGAATTAGAGAAAAGCGTAAAAAGTATGGTTGAAGGATTTGGAATGACTTTGCCATTCACTGCCATTCAAGCAATTTCAAGATCGTTGTCATCGTTTAAGAAAACCAGAGTTAAAGCTAAACAGTCTATTAAGGATAGTGGAGGTTCGCCTCAACGAGAGTTTGTATCTGCCTCCGCGCCTGGGACTGCCCCATTCAAAGACGCAAAGCTAGAAAACTTTCGCCAAAAGATATTTAATAAAATACCTGATATTGCTCGCAAGAATCCTTTGGAAATGACTGACGAGGAGCTTGAGTTAGCTGTAAAGGAAATGAAGAAGATTGAAGATGAAGTCGATGATTTTGTTTTAGGCAAAAAGTCTGGAGGAAAACGCCCTAAATCTCAAGATGATCTTTTGGGGGAAGAGGATTTATTGCTTGGTTTTGCTGGTTCGCCTACTCCCGTTGCATCTCAGTTCCAAGACATTCTTCGCGCGCGAGGGGAATTAGATTTTACTTCTGCTAAAGATTTAGGCGAATCGCTTAAGTATGACATTACGCGATTGCCAGAGGCAGACTTTGTTTTTGATCCATCTGATAACTTTTTTACAACGGCTGAAGGATTGGCTTATATCAAGCTGAAATATGCGTTTGATGAAGCAACTAGACTTGGTTTTGATTTGAAAGAAGTATCGCAAGCGGCTATTCAAGGTGCGGCTGCTAGATTTCCTGACCCAGAAGATGCTCTGTTTATGGTGGAGCGTTTTCTTAAATCTGGGCCGTCGTTATCTGGATCGCCAAAGCCAATCTTTGACATCCCCACTCCAAAGCCGCAAGGCCCAAAAGTATCAGCTACATTCGATGGCAAAGAATACAATATCACTGATATGGAGTTGCGCTTCGACGAGGTGAATCCTCAAAAGAAGATAGACAAGGTTCAGACTAAGTTTGACGAAATAACAGAAAAGATTAAGGAAGACCCCGCGAAGGGTAAGAATAAAAAAGGTCGGGATGTACGCACTCTAGCTGAAACGGAGTTGCAAGCTCGCAAAGAACTACAGGCTGATCCTGAAGGCCAGCTTAAAGAACTGATGGAGAAAGACCCGACGACAACTATTACTGATAAAGACCGAGTGAAGATGGCGTTGTTTCAAGAAGCGTCAGTCAGAAAATTAATTGAACTACGCAACGCTTTTAATGCTGGAGATAGCACGGCGGTTCAGAAAGCATTTGACCAAGGCATATTTACTACCGACTTATTTGAGCAGGCACAGCGGTTTAGCGAAACTGCTTCTCGCGACTTAGGATCAGGCCGTATTGCTAAACAGCTTAAACGCACTGAAGGCAATATCATCGTAGATAAGTTTGCCGTTGTCAGAAAAGATATAGACCCAAATGTTTCGCCTGAGTCTTTCATGCGTAAGTTGGGCAGCATTGAAGGAGCGACTGATTCAGCTATCGAAAAGATACTTTCAAAAGTGATGGGCGAAACGGTTCGCCTGGGTGGTTTTGATATGATTTTTGAAGCGTGGATTAATTCTCTATTTGGAGTAAAGACTCAGGTAGTCAACGCCCTTGGCTCAGTTATAAACATGGGCTTTCAAGTTACGGAAACGAAAATGGCAGAAGGCATCAGAAGCGTGAAGCGTGGATTTGGTGCTACTGGTAAGGGAGTTGAGCAGGGAGAGGCTTTTGAGATGTTATACGGAATCTTAAGGTCTGCTCCAGACAATATTATAGCGCTGACAAAAAATGCCGTAAATATTGCGACTGGCAGAGAGGTTGCAACATCTAGGTTTAACAAGTTGGACGCAACGGGCGTTAGAGCAATAAGGGGAGATAATGTTCCAGCATTGGTTGCCATGAAAGAAAGTGGCAGTAGAACTGGGAATGTTCTCTACAAGGGCATGGATATAGCTGGACACTTCCTCACATCTATGGGCAAAGGCTTGCTGACAATAGATGAAGTATTTAAGTTTTCCGCATATCAGGCTTCCAAGCATAGGCTTGCTTATAGGACTGCTATTGAGGAAGGCATTACAGACCCCGTAGCGCTTGAACTGAGGATTCGCCAATTAGTTAATGAGCCTTCGCCATCTATTAAAGCTGAGTCAGAAGAATTTGCAAGAATTGCAACATTTACTAATCAAGCTGGCGAAGTCGGCACAGCTTTTCAGGCATTACTGAAAGCCGCCCCTGCTGCAAAGATTGTAATTCCGTTCTTTAATGTCTTAAACAATATCGCCAAGTTTACGGGTACAAGAACGCCATTAGCTTTATTGAGCAAAAATGTTAGAGCTGATCTAGCGGCTGGTGGAGCAAGAGCAGATATGGCGCAAGCAAGGTTAGCTAGTGGAACGATGGCTTCTTTAGGTTTTTTAGCATTAGCTATGGGCGGTGGAATGACCGGCTCTGAACCAACTAATAAAGCGCACAGAGAATCTTTTAGGCGAAAAAAGAAGCAACCGTTCTCGATGGAATTTCGCCATGAAGATGGAACGCGAACTTCGATCAGTTATAACCGCTTAGAGCCTGCCGCTTTCTTTGCTGGCATCATGGCAGATTTTGTAAAGATTTCTGGCGAACTTGAAGAAGGGGAAATTGACACTTTTGTTGGTGCATACACACTGGCTGTTTCTAAGCACTTTCTCAGTCAGACGTTTGCCGTCGGTGTATCGGATTTTCTAAGCATGGGAATTGAAGGTGATGACAAGTGGCTCAGAAGTCTTGGTTCTTCAATGCTACCTTTTAACGGCATTATGTCCGACATAGAAAAAACACTTGATCCTGACTTGCGGGACACCAATACATTGGACCGCACAATTTTTCAAGACGCATTTGTTGAGCAGTATGGGGAGAATGAGGGTAAGGCTCTAGCAAATAGTTTATCAGAACTAACCAAAGTAATTGGGAGGCTAAAGTCTCGCGTCCCAGAGTTTAGCGAAGATTTGCCATCGCGGTTGGATGCTTTTGGGGAGGTGATAACGACTGAGTACGGATTTGAAAATCCTATCATCAACACCATGAATCCGTTTGCCATGAGTACCATTGTCCCTAACTCTCTTGAAGATTGGATTACTGCGGTCAACGCAAACATTGTCACCCCTGAACCGCAAATTGCAGGAGTCATGCTCACGCCTGAAGAGTTTCACGATTATAAAAAGTTGGGTGGTCAAGCTGCGAAAAAAGCATTGCTGAAAATGATTGCGAAGCCTAATTGGTCTGGGCCGAATGGGAAACTAGACCACGTTAAGAAAGCAATGATGGAGCAAAGGTTTTCCGATGAATACGAAAGAGCTGCTAACAAGATGTTGTCAGAAAGTAGACCCATTTTGGATAAGGATGGGACAAGCAAAAAATATGCTGCGCTTATCAAAGCCGTTAAGAAAGAGCGTGGCAAGAAAACAATGAACGGACAGACTGCTGATGATCGCAAAAAGCTAACCTTAACACCACTGGATTTCTAATATGACCATATCTACCACACGACGAACACGGCAATACAACGGGAACGCCTCGACGACGGCCTTCGCCTATGATTTTAATATCCAGGCTGACTCAGAAATTGAAGTCTACCTTGGCACTCCTGTAGGCGCTCCGACATCCTGGGCGGTACAAACCCTCACAACTCATTATACGGTAAGCAACGCAGGAGTTGCAGGCGGCGGTAATGTAACTTTTGGATCAGCTCCTCCATCTGGAACTGGCAACGTATTTATTCGCCGCGTTACGCCAAAGACTCAAGCGACGGACTACGTTGAAAATGATTCGTTCCCAAGTAGCGCCCATGAAAATGCGCTTGATAAATTAACGCAAGTCACGCAGGACATGCAGGAAGAGATTGACCGTTGTTTCAAACTTGGAACGATTGTCCCTGACGTTGGAACTACAGAAGCGTCAAGCGTAGTTGCAGAACGCAAGAATAAGCTATTTGCGTTTGACGACGACGGCGACTTCAGCGTTACATCTGAGATAGGCACTGTTAAGGGAAACTGGGCAGCGAGTACCGCTTACGTTCTGCGAGATATTGTCAAGGATACGAATAACAATAATATTTACATTTGTATTACAGCTCATACCTCTAGCGGGTCCGTGCCAATCAGCTCGAATACAGACGCAGCAAAATGGTTTTTATTGGTAGACGCTGCGAGTGCTACCACTTCACAAACAGCGGCGGCAACTTCAGCCACGGCAGCAGCTTCTTCGGCTACGGCTGCCGCTGCTTCAGCCAGCACTGCTACAGCAAAAGCTGTTTTAACGGCAAGCGATGCAGTGGACACAGCCGCAGATTTAGTTGAGACAGCAGCAGATGTAGTTTTAGCAGAAGCCGCACAGGTGGCTGCGGTAGCTGCAACGGGAGCTTCTGCTTTTAAGTACACTTTCGATAATTCTACAACGATGGCTGACCCTGGTAGCGCAGGGGAAATTCGGTATAACCACGGCACAGTCGCAAGTGTTTCGGCTCTGGCTATTCGCGCAACATCGGCTGATACGGGCAACCCAGATATTTCACCCTTCATTGCCTCATGGGATGACGGCGATAACTCAACGCATGAAGGATACATAACGATTCGTAAGTCTGGTACTCCAGCAACATACGCTGTATTTTCTTTAACGGGAGCCGTGGTCGATAACACTGCCTGGTTACAATTGCCGGTGACTCATGTTTCGTCAAACGGATCGTGGTCGAATGCCGACACTCTCTATATTTCATTTACTCGATCTGGAAATGTTGGAGCAACTGGAGCCACAGGGGGTGTAGGAAATGAACTTGCCGACAATGTTTTTCGTATTACTGATAATAGCGACAGCAGTAAAAAAATTGCGTTTGAAGCATCAGGAATTGCTGGGAGTACGACGAGAACGATTACCGTTCCAAACTCAAATGTCACACTAGTTTCATCAGGTGCGATTGTCAACGCCGATATCAATGGAAGTGCCGCGATTGCTGACACAAAGATTGCCCTGGGAACCGCTATACAAGCTTACGATGCTGACACTTTAAAAGCTGATACGGCAGATGTTTTAACTGCTGGCTTTGCTTGTACTGTCCATGACGCAGGAACTAAATCGTCTGGCACTTATACCCCTGATGAAGCGGATGGGAATATGCAAAAGTTTGTGAATGGTGGAGCGCATACACTTGCTCCCCCAGCTAATGACTGCACTTTAGTTTTACAACAAACTAATAATGCAAGTGCTGGGACTATTACAACTTCTGGTTTCACAATAGTAGACGGTGATGATTTTACAACTACTAACGGACATGACTTTTTCTTATACATTACTAACAGCGATTCGTTTTCATTGCTCACTGTAAAGGCTCTCCAATAATGTTAATACCAATCGTGCAAGCAGGACACGCTAGTGGGTTGCCGTTTACAGTAGCCACGGGGGGAATTATCACAACTTCAGGTGATTACAAAGTCCACGTTTTTAATTCTTCAGGAACATTTGAAATAACCAATTTAGGTACAGACGCAGTAGTCGAGTATTTAGTAATCGCTGGCGGTGCTTCTGGATCTGGAGAACGTGGCGGTGGGGGCGGCGCAGGTGGTTATCGAACTGCCACGGGGCTAGGTGTAACGGAAACTTCCTATTCGATTACTGTCGGTGCGGGAGGGGCTGGAGTGGTTGCATCTACATCATCTAAGACTCCGGGAAATTCAGGAGCTAATTCGGTATTTCATTCAATTACTGCGACAGGTGGAGGATACGGTGGTCATTTTGTTAACTCAGAAGCCGCTACTGAGGGTAACGGTGGATCGGGCGGATCGGGCGGCGGAGCCGGAACGACAGATGGCTCTGGTACTCCTGCTGGTGGCGGCAGTACGGCTTATGGAAACAACGGAGGCAATGGGGCGGGGGGCGGTGATACGGCTGGCGGAGGTGGCGGCTCAAGCGCAGTCGGGGGTAATGCTACCTACAAAAGTGCCGCAGGCGCAGGGGGAAATGGAACTGCTTCTAGCATAACTGGTTCATCTGTAACACGAGCGGGTGGGGGAGGCGGCGGTATTTCTAGTGGCTCTGGTGGCGCAGGGGGTTCGGGTGGAGCAACCGCAGGAGTTAATGAGGCTGGGACTTCATCAGCCGCAACAGCAAACACTGGTTCAGGGTCGGGCGGTGGTGACTCAGGAAATGGCGGATCAGGTGTTGTTATTATTAAATATCTCTTTCAGGCGGCGTGATGGCACATTTTGCACAAGTAGACGAAAACAATTTGGTCACACAAGTTATTGTCATTGACCAAGACATGATTGACACAGGCAATTGGGGAAATCCTAGTTCTTGGATTCAGACTTCTTATAACACAAGAGGAGGGGTTCACTACGCTCCAAACTCGCACACTCCAGATGATGGTGTTGCTCTGAGAAAAAATTACGCTGGGATAGGCTACACATATGACGAAACAAGAGATGCGTTTATTCCGCCCAAGCCTTACCCAAGTTGGGTACTGGTCGAAGCTACTTGTCAGTGGGAAGCGCCCATTGCCTATCCTGATGACGGGAAAAAATATATGTGGGATGAAGATGTTATTAATTGGGTAGAAGTACCCGAATGATAAGGCCGTTACTTTTATTTTTTTTGCTGTTCCAGACAAATTGTGGGGGAATGACTGCCTTCGTAACCAGCGCTGCTGGAAATATTGTTGCTGATTACGCTGGCAAAAAAATAAATCCTGACAATTGCATAAGGAAAAAAAATGATTAGATTTTATTTAATGCTATCCATAATTTTAGGCAGCTTTCTATTCTGGGCATATTATTTTATGTTCACTTTAAATAAAAGCCTTTACCAGTGACATTATATGGAAAAGATTTTAGAAAATTTATGGGTGCTATTCATCGCGATAGGCTCGTGGATGGTCAACCGCCTTAGTTCTAAGCTTGACGAACTGGAGAAGGGGAAGGCAGATGGAGCTGCGTTGGGGCAACAAGGACAGTTGATCCATGAATTAGACCGTCGCGTCGATGAGCTAGGCCATACTTCAATTAGCCGCGCAGAATTTAAAGGTGACGTTATCGCTCTCCATACACGCATCAATGATCAGGAGCAAAGAAAAGCTGACCGCATTCAGCAAATTAAAATTGTCGATGAAAAGAAAGGCAGATAAAATTGGAAAAAATGAACGAAGTCATGCTGGCAATCACTAGCGGATTAGTAGCTATTGGCGTGTGGTTTTTTAAACGCATATTCAAAAGTATTGACATCGCCCATGAAAGGATCGACAAATTGGAGTCTACGAATGTAGATCGCAAATACTTGGAGACTCAGCTCGCGCCAATTCGCCAAGACTTAAATATCATCACTCAGCATCTTCTGGATCGAAAGTAATCCTTGGCCCAGCGTTTCCTCCAGGGTCGCCAATAATTTCATCCAATTGCAAGTAATTAAGTAGCGTGTACATAGCTTCTTCAAAGCCGTGGCACACTTGCACGTTATGCCCAGCCTCACTCAGCAGGCTTATCCACTGGCTTTGCTCTGGCGAAAGCCTGCCCTTCTTGCCAATATCTTTCATTTCGATGTACAAAGTTAAAAAATTTCCGCGAGAAATGGGCAAGCATAAATCAGGTACACCTTTTTGCATACCTTCGCGACGCATTTTCTGCCCTCTGATAATCGCAGCTCTGCCAGCTCCTCCCTGGTTCGGGATGGCGTAGAGCAATTGAAGCTCTGGGTACACATTTATTTGAGACTTCGCCCAATCTATTAAAGCTACTTGCTCGTCGTGTTCGCTCATCGAAGCACCTCGAATTTCTTCAGCTCGTCTTGCGAGGCGCGATAAACTTTACTTCCGCTTCGGTGCGTGTATAACCTTTTCTTACGCATCAGCCTGTCGCCGCACATCCACCCGACGATGTTGTACTCAGGCATCTCGCCAGTAACGAGTGCGTATATATCTACTTCACCTGGAGTCTTGTCAGTGGATACTTCGAGATGCCCAAAAGGATAGCGCGTAGTCTTGACATCGACTGTCTTACCAGCGATAACCATATCGTGTTTCCCAGGGTAATCTTTTAGATCAGGGTATAAGTTAAGAGCTTTGGCGAATGCTATTTCTCCACCAACGCCATCTAGCTCTGTAGCTTCGTCAGATTGAGGGCCGTGTTTGCGATTTAAGTTGCCATTTTTTCGGTTGCTTAAAGTTCGCTCTTTTGCGAGTTGTCGTGCGAGCTGCACTTCGTTTGCGTTCAGCTTGATTGCTGGCATCAATTAAATTGCCTCCGAATAAATCTTTTGCCATTGTTAAAACCCGCAGCTCTTCTGGAGTATTTAGCTCCCCTTGTTTCTTCAACTTCTTCATGTATCTAATTTCATCTTCATTAAATCTTAGTAAAGATTTGTCTGGCACAGGCGCGTCCATGCTCTTTACCATGTACACTTCCTGATTCATTATTGAAGAATGAATTTTGATATACCCTTGCTTTGCATAACGCTCTACATCTTCTTGTTCAAGCATCTAAAAACCTCCCTGTTTCATATTGATACATAAAATTCGCCACGCCTAGTTGACCGCAGTGCTTATGCTTAATTTTTTGTATATGAACTGAAACGTCATGTTTGTCGTTGCCGTCATCCCCTGGGTTTCGATGCACACTGAAAATATTCATTGCCATGTTGTACCAGTGGGCCGATCCACTGATATCGTAAGCGGTTGGGATGGAATATTTTCCCGTTGTTTTGTCCTTCTGCATCTTCGATGGATGCGCGATTAAAAAAACGTGAGCGTTATGGCTTGCTGCGAACATTCTTATCTTGGCTAAAGAATGGCGAATGTATTGAGTTTCACTATTGCCCATCGCGCTATGATCGAAGTCGTTCCACGGATCGAGTACAAAAAAGTGAACGCCGTTTTTCATTACCATCGCTCGCATCATCGCCAATATGTCATCGACAGAGCGTTTCATTTCATCGGGAATCATGTAGTGAATCGAGTTGCTTAACCTCTTGCTTGTCTCTGCCAGTTCTTCACGGCTAATTCTGCCTGAGAAATGTTCGCCAAACGGTTTGCCTGCATACAATTCAGCAAGCCTAGCGATATGAGTTTCTACCGGCTGATGCTCTGGCGAAAATATTCCAGCTTTTAAGTCATGGTCTTTGATTAAATTAATCATCAAGTGTTCTACGAAAGAACTTTTGCCATGCCCAGGTATTCCAGTTACGATTGTCAACTCACCTGGCAAAACAGTAAAGAGTTGATCGAGGACGAACCAGCCCGTGCTAAAGCCTCTTGTCAGCCCTTCATCGTAAAGTGTCATCAACTTGTCAGCAAAATGATCCACGCTGAATACTCCGTCAATAGGGTAAGGCTGGGCGTTCTCTACGCACTCTCGTAAAAACTCTGGCCCGTATGTAACCAAAACGTCGTTAGCATCTTTACATCCTTTGGGCCATATGACTCGCCAGCATCTTTCTTTTCCTAAGCGCCTTGCCAGCTCTTCCTCTAACTTCTTTCCGCAAGGATCATTATCCACAGCCAGTACGATCCGACTGACCTGACTAAGCTTTTCATGCGAATGTTCCAAGGACTCGTCAAGATCGGAGAAGCTGGCTGCGTTAATCGACGGCGCTCCGAATGGAACGCTAATAGATGCTCGTAGATCAGCCATGTCGAATGATAATTTATCCAACTCCCCTTCGCAAACGATGGTCTGCTCTTCACTAATATCGTCATGTCCGTAGAAAACTTTGTATGGACTTTTACTGGTGAACATCTGAGACTTTTTTGATCCACGATATTTAAGGAAGGCGACATCCCCATCCTTAAAAAACGGAAATACAACATGCCCATCTGAAATGCTAATTTTAGATCGTTCCAGAACTGTCTCATCTATTCCTCTATTCGCGAACCACATGATTGCTTTTTTACTAAGCGCCTTGTACTCAAACACAGGCTTAAAATAATCTTTTTTACCCCACTGCGCAGGACGAGCAGAGGAAGGATCGCGCTTAAGACGACCACGAAAATCACAATCAGGGCCGTGGCAATTAAATATACCGGCATCACGATCAATAGAAAGAGACACAGATTTGTGATTACATCGCGGACATTTTGTTTTACTACCCTTCTTCGGCGTAATTCCATAGTCAGCCCAACTTTCAATAAACAAATTTAACTTTCTGTTTAGGTGGACGCGCAGATTGGTTCAGGTAGCCCTCAAACTTAGGGCCGAAAATAGTAGTCGGGCGAATGAACGGGCGCATGGCAGGATCACCAAGCCACTCGTCGCACTTCGTCTTAATCACCTGGGCAAAATCTTCAGCCGTCCACCCCTCTTTTAGCCGTGCCGTAATAACAGCGACAGTCTGCTTCGTCGTCGGCTTATAATGTGTGCCAGCTACGCGGTTCAACTCTGCGATAACGCATTTAATCGCCATCGTATCGGCCTTCGGCACTTCACCTTTTCCCTTGCAAGTCGGGCATTTCATAGTTTTCTCCCCACTAAGAATTATTTAGCTTGGTTTTTTGAGCGTTCATTAATTAAACGAACCATCAATTGAATATCTTGCACGGTAACTTTGCGGCCTAATTTCCAAAAATTGTTATAAGCTAATTTATATTGTTCTAATGTTACTTTTTTCATCAATTAGGTACATCCTCGTCAGCTAAATCTGAATAATCCAGCGGTCTAGCAGGCGGCTGGCAAACTTCGCCCTGGCAGCAATCGCCATCGCCAATTTGATTACATTTTGGACATTGGAAGTGTCCGTGTACCCAGACAAAATCTGGGCCGACGTATCTGCATCGCTCGCATCTTTGAGTGTGCGTGTTCATTTACTCACCCTATTGTTTTCATACCAATCCATGAACATAGCGTTGATGGCAACTTTTGCCAGGTGCGGCTCTGAGCGGTCACCGCTCTGCCATTTATACAAATGCTCCAGAAGATGGTTAATTGTTACGCCATCAGGTACGCCACCCTTCCAATTATCATCGCCATATTTCTCAGCGCCCTCGTTCATAACGCAAGCCATTTCTCTTATGAATTTTTCGCACAGCAAATCCCAGCGAACATCCATCGTGGATCGCTCTGCTCCTGATTCATAAGTGACCGTTTCGTTTTGCATGTTCTTCCCAGGCATCTTCTTCGTCCCTTTCTAAATCGTCCCGCAATTCATGTTTTTCCATTTCTTTATCGTGGTACTCACAGCAGTATCTTGGAATGTCAGATACGGCTCGATAGAAGTACATCGACACCGCAGGCTTGCCACATTCCTCAACTCCAATCGGAGTGCGCTCTCGATATTTGACGACCATTTCCTCGCATCGAGGCAGACCTTTTCGCGTTGCTCCAGACATAATGCTCCATTGTGTTCGTTGGTAATTTTGTGCGACTTTTGTGCGACACAGCGGCATATAAGGGGTTACTATCGCACAGTGTCGTGGACGTAACCCCTTATAAAGTCAATGTTTAGAAGGGATTAAAAATGAGGGGACTAACTGGGGGTCGTGTGGTCGGAGGTTCGAATCCTCTCATCCCGACCATTTTTCACCAATCTTTTCAATGACTTAGAAGCCTCATTTTTCGCATCTGAAATAAAATTAAATGTTTGTCCGACTTTTGTCCGACATAGACTTTCGTTTGCCTGCACAAAAGTGAATGTTTTTCTCTCAACAAGGTTGTCAACTGCCGCCACTAATGACTCTACAATCGTCGTTCTAAAAGCGTAGTCAGCAGTGACTCCAGCAATGGTATGCCCCATCAAAATTGATATAGTATCTTTGCTCACATCATAGCCGCCCAGCCTCGTACTGAAAGTTGTACGAAAATCATGGAAGACCACATGCCCTAGCCCAACCGTTTTCCTGATCCTCTGGAAAGCTGTTCCACCCAATCTTTTGATGGGTCTTAATTCATGCGTGTTTCGATCAAGATATGTGAAAACGTGTTCTGGATGCCTGCCTCTATTTTCCTCAACAATTTCACTGGCAATTGAATTGAGGACAACCAACTTAGGCTTTCCATTTTTGTGATATTCAGCGGGTATTCGAAACGCAGAAATGTTGAGCGTAGGGAATTTAATTTCCCAGCTCCACCGCAATTCTGTCATCTCAGACATTCGCGCCCCAGTGTTCAAAGAATATAGAGCTGTAAAATATAAGTGTTCTGGCAAAGCGTCGAGCAGTCGATCCTGCTCCTCCCAACTAAGAACATATCCTTTCCTGGCATTCATTTTCGGATCAGCATTCTTCGTTGTAGATTCGCTCTCCAGGTTATGCGGCCTATTTCGCCACGGCACTCCATTCTCTTCCTTCTTACAAGCTACGTTCAGAATTTCTCCGACCAGTTTCGTATAATGATTAATCGCGGTAGCTTTGTTGCCGTTTGCCTTCATACTCCGGACAAACGGTTCGACTGTACTCTGGTAAATACTATTGAGAGGTGTATCGAGTGGCAAGCACCAGCTCATTTTCTGAATCATATTCTTAATCGTTTTTCGCCATTTATCAGTGTGCTGCTTCTTACTGTAAAAAAGTTTCACTGCATCGCCATAAGTTTTCTCCAGCATTTCTGATGGCGCAGCAATATTGTGCAGCTTCATATGCTTCATTCTTTCTTGCATTGTGCGAGCCGCAACTATTTTTCCTTCTAAAATGACCACAGCTTTTTTCACTTGGTCTGTTTTTGTCGAGCCTGATATATCCTCATTATTAACTCTTTTTTTCATATGAATGATATCGCCTCGCCAGATGAGTCCTGCTGGTAATTTTGGTCTTTTCTTTTGCATGATGTTACCTCCTGAGTCCCGAACATGCGGTTGATGAAATCCTCTATATCAGATTCTCTGAAGAGGATGTGCTTACCTAACTTCGCCTCTTTTAAGTGAGGGCGAATGTTATCGTTAAAAAATTTCCTATTTACGTTGAGCAAGCTCAAGCTTTCTTTGAGTGAGAGTAGCCTTTGAATTTTCACCGTACCTCCTGGTTTTAGCGACATTAGCAAGGCGGCGGCACGGCAGGCTGCAAAACTTTTGCTTGCCCGTTGTCATAAACTTATTCTCGCATGTAATGATGCCGCAGATCGCCTCGTATTTCGTTTTTATTTTCATATACCTAGCGTTGTTATGCTTTGTCTTACAGACCACCGAGCAATATCGAGTCCTCTTGCCTATGACTAATGTTTCTTTTTGACAGGCTACATTGGCGCATATTATTTTACGCCCACGCTGCTCAAGCATCTCAGGGTCAACGTCTACAGCTCTATTGTGATAGTCGCCGCCTTGCAGATAAAACTCTGACCAGAATAGTTTTTTTGCGCTTTTTGCCTCGACCACTTTTTTCAAGTTGCCTTCGCCATCAAAGATTTTTACGCCGTAAATCATTTTTTATCCAAGTTCACTTTAAAGATTGAAAGTGCCGCCGCCTGGAGGAGAATTCAGGCGACGGCGAGAAAGCCGACAGACCCTTGTTATGCCGACTCTCCTTAAAACGGTATATCGTCTGCGTCGTCTTCATCTGCCATACCGCCTGCCGCTACCAATTCTTTTGGAGCGTCAGGGTTAGCCTCAAACGCGCTATCATCAAAGCCGCCGCCTCCGTTGTACTCAACCAATTCCCATACTTGCGTGGCGCATAATCGAATGCGTATTCCAATGGAAGGCTTCTGGTATCCGCTTAACTCGATGGCAAGTTTAATTAACGATCCATTGCCAATTTTAGGAATGACATCGTAAGGTTTGTTTAACGGGCTGCGAACATGCGGGATGTTTTCCCACTCTTCAATGACGTTACCC
>Ga0209337_1001711_pt1 | contig 16469 bp, 22 predicted proteins | sample LinPmetageLP53_FD_184044 | JGI IMG/M metagenome (GOLD analysis project Ga0209337, IMG submission 184044) | Marine viral communities from the Pacific Ocean - LP-53 (SPAdes) (version 2) | ecosystem: Environmental > Aquatic > Marine > Oceanic | place: Pacific Ocean | collected 2010-02-08
CTCTCCTTTTTATTGTTATTAATATTTTTATATAATATAATGCAGTAATCGTCTGTAGCTGTGCACATCTCCATATTCGGGTAACCACGACAATGCTGATATTATCCCAATCATTAATAATCCTAATCGATAGGATTAAAACATTTACTACTGCATTATAATTTACATTTTTTTTATTTTATTCAGAACTGGGCAATCCCCTGTAGTTAATCGTATGACAGAAATATCTACTGGACTACCCGTTGTTCCGATTTTAGTAACTCATCTCTTGCAACCATAAGCTATATAGCTTTACACGTGCTCAATCTATCGCTATAAGTGGCACTAAGAGATTATTGTTACTCCAGAACTGAGGTAACCATAACAAGACATTTCACATGTTAGTAAGTTGTTACCTCTATTCTGCTTTAAGTCACTCACCTCTACTCTTCTCATTAATGTTACTCAAATACTTAGTTACTAAGTATTCTCCTACATTATGGTACTAAGGGTGGAATGTGACTATTTATTCAATTGACCTACTTTCATCATCCAACTAGCTGGTTTCATATGTTTCAACCAATCTTTCATACTTGGTATTCTTCCACAATCTTCCATAACATGTTGTTCAGCAATATAACGAACTGGTATTCTTTTACCAGTTGATATATCTATGTATTTTCCAAATGTATCAATACACCAGCCAATGCCTTCTGAATGATGGCGCATAGCTCTATGAGTAACGAAAGCAAAACCTCTTTTACTATCATCAAACCAATGATGAATTGTTAAATAGTCTTCTACTTCGCCTCCCCATTTTTTGACGCTACTTTTACTATGATGTAATGGATCCATTATTCAGGTCCTCTTGCTGCTTCATTATTTGAAGTATTGATAGTAGTAATGTATTGATGTAATCGTTCTATTTTACTACGATCGTTTTTCAAACTAAAGTCTAACGTTTTTCCTTCGTAAGCAGAGATTTTCAACTCTTCTTTTACAAATTTACGAACTTTAGAACTAGTATCTGATTTAAACACATGTGCTTTGGTAGATGTCTGCGTTTCCATAACATACTGATTTAGTTCTACGTCACATTCTACGTAAAAACCATCTTCAGATGATTCGTCAGGTATGATAGTATAAAGAAGTGTATTTGTACTACCTTCATTGAGTTCCCATCCTCCATTTAGTTGAGTGTATGCATGCTCTTCAATCCCTGACCAATTTGCAACTGGTACTGAAGGATGGTTTAGTAACAACGCATGATTACTGGTATTGTCTCTATATAATGATGATCCATCCCATGGTAAGTTGCGATATGGTTGTTTTTTGTCACACGTACGATACATATCTACTGTTTTATTGCTAGTGTTTATGTTTTTAACAATCCATCTATTTCCCGATAATGTATCAGAATTATCTGTATATGTTTTAAAACCATCAGTGAAAGCGTCGAAAAATTCTGTAGGTGACATGTTATAAGCTTCACCCATTGTTTTTACGAAAGATCTTTCTTCATTGTGATCTGCCCAATTAGATGAGTCCATTTTCCATCTATATTTTCCTTCATTGTTATATTCTTCTTCCAGCTTCATAGTTCCAACTGCATAATAATTATGTAGTTGTACATACTTTTCAGAAACATCACAATATTCAGATACTACAACTGAATCTACTGAACCACTATCACCGCTACCGTTGACTTCTAGTTCTACTTTACGAATATTAGTAGTATTAAACATATGATTAAAGTTATCTGCTAGTTTTATACCAGTAGATAATCTTTCAAAGTCTAGATTTATATTCCATATATCATCAGAACTATAAATATCTCCTATTTTTAGATCCTTGTTTTTACTTTTATAGATTTTACTACTAGCAGTTGACGTGTCAATAACTAGTTTATCTATTATTGTGTTCTTCATTAATAACTCCCTTGTTTTTTTATTTTGTTGTACATTTAGATTCTTCTAATTGTATTGCATCATTTTTACGTTGTGCGTATGAACTGCTCCACAATGCTGCTACGTAATAGGTTAATATGTTTTTTATTTCGTGTGGTTTTACGTTTTCTTTGTAAAGATATTCAACGAATTCATCCACTTTTTCCATTTCGTGGTTGAACGATTCTTGTTCAGCTTTGAACATATCATAGTGATTTTTCTTTTTGCTATTAGCCATTTAGACTCCCTTCTTTTTATTTCGATTATCTTTGCTGCTAGATATACTGCTAAATCTAACGCTTCTTCTAATGAATCTTGTAAATGATCTCTAGTATCATCTATAGGAACTTCTTCTCCGTGTTCTTTTTTACCAAACACTAATCGTTCCGCTATCATTTCAAGGATTTCTTTATTATTTCCTGTATTCATAGGTTTTCCTCCATTATTAATTTGTACTTAATATGTATGCTAACTATTCGACAAATAATTAGCACACATACTATTTGAATGCATTATCTATGCATTTCCGCTTTATAGAAGGAAGGTTCTACAAAATCTTCTTCAGTAGTTTCAACAATGTTGCCAATACTATCAATTGATTCAACCTTCCATCTTCCGTGTTGTTCTGCTTTTTTTGTAAAGTGCGCTTTTAAGTGACTGATTTCTCTTTTAGAATCATCACAACAAGGTTCAAAGATATCTAATTCCCTTGTTGCTGCATTACTTGCTGCAATTGTCTCTCTACAATATTTGCATACCATTTGTAACATTACTTACTCCCTTCGACGACATTATAATATATTGCCCACATATATTTTAACGACATTCGTTTTTTAACTGTAATAAGTTTATCATCAAACGCTTTGCTGGTATTCAAAGTGCTAAGATCTACCTTGTATCTATCTTTGAACCATTTGCAAAACGCTGATGAGTGTTCTAACTTAGTATAGTATAGATAATCCTTTGCTGAATATAATTCTTTCAACTAGGATATTTCTATTTTGATACTACGTTTCTTAGCTTGGACGTTAACTAAGGTGATATCTGTGTCTGTGCCATAGCTACCTTCGGTGCCATAGCCTACTGCGTGTCCTTCCTTGACATATCTATCTACTGGTTTTAGTTCATCACTATCATCATCGATGACTATGGTGAACGTTGGTTGCTTATCTTTCATTGTCTGTGATACGTTTCATTTCACTGAACCATATGCTGACTAATGCTACTATAAGCAGTATTATTAACATTGTTTTCATGTGTATCTCCCTTCTAGAGTTTTAATGCGATCTGTTGTTATGTTTAAGGTGTCACCAACCATCGTAACGTTATCATATGTTATTGATATACTAACTTATATGAAGATACAAGAGGTATGTTGCTACGATGATTGGCAATACTATTTTATTGATTACTATCAACACTTACAAGTAGTTTTTTGTAAGGTATTATAATATGTACTCGGAAGTAGACATTACTGCCTACTCCGAATACGAGGATTGGAATACGAGCTAATGTGCAAACACTATAACTTCGTACGCGTAAGTTCTATCTTCGGTGATAAGAAGATACTGTGACTACGCACATTAGTCTTAGGGTTCACATAACACGTCTGCTCCTCCTTGCGCACGTTAAGAGTATTGGATATATTCCAATCCCTATTCTCAACAAACGCAGCAAAGGCGTCGTATTGTGCACTATCCTTAAGAAGTGTGCTATCTGCTACAAAGGCAACACGTATGCTCGTGAAGTCTGCGCCTTTGTTTGCTTTGTTGATGCTCGCAAGATGATCAGTAAGTGCTTGTGCATCGTTAAGCGGACTCAATGCTCCGTCGTCCACTCTCTGACTGTCGGGAAGTCGTGCTCCCTTGAACCAGTAATTGATGCCAATCACTTCTGACATCTTAATCTCTTCTATATTCTTTTTCATTATCGTCCCTCCTATAGGTACGTGATTTATATTGTGTGGTTTACCCACCAAAAAGAGTGCAGCTACCTCGATTCTTAATTGAAATTAATTCTATCAAGTTAATTCAACGTAATCGTAGGATTAATATCAATTAAGAAGGGAGGTAGGTGGTATATATACTACGTACACGCATTCTACAGTAATTTTTTAAACTATTGTAAGTAATCAATAAAAATTCATAAGTTATATTATGAAACACTTGGATAAGATATTAGTTTTCTTGAAAGAAAATAAATTTCTAGAAAAATTTAATCAGAACACTAAAGAGTGGGAGTCTGTTGAAATAGATTTATCCGATCCCGATATATTAGAAACGTTAGAGATTATGTCATCTGAGATGGCGATAACGATTAAAAGAGAAAAGATGAGAGCGGGATTAGATAAAATTAAGGATAAAGATAAAAATTGATTGTAAGGTATTAACGTTAATAGTAACGTTAAGAGATACATTAATTATAAGATAATTAATTACGTTAAGGAGAATCGTTAATGGCAATGCCACGAAAAAATAATAAACCTACTCTAAAAGAAGTAATGGCTATCATGGGTAAGATGATGATACACTTAGAAAGCTTAAAGTCTGAGATTACTAACAATGCTAGGGTAGTAGACGAGTATATACAGTTCCAGGACGATAAGGATGGGTTCATGCAATATTTAAAAGATAAACTAGATATCGATGATAAAGATAACAAAGAAACTAAAGAAAAATAAATTTAAAGCTAAAGACTATAACGTTTACACTATTGAAGAGTCTAAGGGTAAAACGTATAAGCATTGGCAAAAATGTTATCCAGGTGAACTAGGTGTTAGTGATGATGGCTATGTAAGTGAATGTATTTACAGGAAAGAGTATAAGAATGGTATAGAGATGACATTCCCTTACGGTAGACAGTGGTTAGGACATAATAGACGATTAGAGTTTGAACCGCATTGGCATACAAAGAATTTTAATACAGTATCTACTAAGTCTTATACTGAAATAGAAGCTAAGAGTAAACGTGCAGAACTAGCAGTAGATAGTTACCTAGCGTACAAAATGGCAGGAGAGTCGCCCGATCTATCTGTAATTGGTAAGTTGTATAGACCAGACCAGAAAGATCCTGAGATTGCTGCTAAGAGATTATTGAAGTCTAAGGAGGTTAAGAAGATGATTAAAGATAAATTAAAAGATATCCTAGTAGAGAAAGGTATTGATGAAGGTTTTGTGTTGGATGTTATGAAAGATGCTATTGTAGTAGCTAAGATGAAAGAGAACAGCGGCGATATGATTCGTGCTGCTAAAGAACTATCTGTGTTTGTAGACATGCAACCTAAAAACAAACAAATTACTGAAACATTTGAAATGGATATCTCACATCAAATAGGAAATCAATTTGAAACACAAAAGAAGAAACTAAAAGCAACACAAAAGAAAGAGCTCCCTAATGGAGAAACGGATAGTATTAGAGGGTAAAGAAAAAAATTTGTTAGTATTTTTAGCTACTTTAATACAAGTGGCGGAAGATATGAATTTAGATGTAACTATAATTATAGATGAACAAAAATAAAATATTACTAGAGATGCAAAATGATATGCTGCTATTCGGCCGCATGGTAATGCCAAATATGTTTAGCAGTGAATCTCCACCGTTTCATTACGATCTAACTAAGGAGTTACTAGATACCGATACTAAACAAATTAACATTATAGCACCACGTGGTCACGCTAAGAGTTCTGTGGCTGCTGGTATTTTTCCATTGTTTCATTTAATGTTTACTCAGGGCGTAAAAGTAATTGTACTTGTATCTCGTACACAATCACACGCAACAAAGTTACTTGGGACTATAAAAGATGTTCTTGACTATTCACAAGAGTTTCGACACTTCTTTGGGTATTGGGGTATGCAGTCAGCTAAGAAGTGGACTAATACTGAAATAGAATTAAAAGATGGTAGTTTGATTATTTGTAAAGGTACTGGTCAACAGATTAGGGGGATTAAGCATGGGAATCAAAGACCGACGTTACTGGTATTGGATGATCCTGAAGACGAGAATAACACGAAAACTTCAGAAGCGATGGAATATAATTTACGTTGGCTTTTGCAATCTGGTGTTCCATCCTTGGACCCACTCAGTGGGAGGATATGTGTTATTGGTACTCCTCAACATGAAAGATGTATGGTAGAAACCTTGAAAGAAATGAAAGGTTGGAGTACTTTAGAGTTTAGACCAGACCTGGAAAACAATGTAGCTTTATGGGATGAAGTGTGGCCTATAGATAAATTAAAACAAAAAAAAGAAGAATTAGAAAGTATTAACAGACTATCTGTGTTTTATAGGGAATACTTATGTCAAATCGTAGGAGACGAAGATGCTTTATTTAGAAAAGACTATATACAAAATTACGAAGGTTACATAGAAAAAGATGAACAAGGATTGTCGACTCTCATCCTGACGAGCCTTAATGGCGAGGAAGTAGAAGAGAGTAGACCTGTAAATATTTTTACAGGAGTCGATCCTGCATCCAGTACGAAAAGGACTGCTGACTTCTCTGTTATATTTAATATAGCCATAGATCAAGAGGGTAATAGGTTTTGTCTTCCTTACTATAGGAAAAGAGCTACGCCTTTAGATTTAGCAGATGCTATTATAAGTAATTTTAAAACATTTAGAAGTACTAAGACTAGAATTGAATCTGTAGGATATCAAGAAATGTTACGTCAATACATCAAGGAAAAAGCAGAAGAGATGGGTATGTTTATACCAGGACTAGAAATTAAAGAGAATCCTAGAACAAGTAAATCTTATAGATTAGAAAGCTTACAGCCTATCTTTGCTAATGGTAAAGTATTTATACAACCATCTATGCAGCATTTTGTAGATGAGCTATTACTTTATCCTAGAGGTAAGCATGATGATTTACTAGATGGATTCTTTTACGCTAATAAAAATTGTTACAAACCGTTACACGAAACATCGTATTCTAGTGAAAAAAAGAGTGTATACGGCATTTCTTCTGCAAAAAATTGGAAAACAATATAATATCCTTGACTATTATGTATACTTTCTTATAAGTTAATATAAGGGCTATGAATATTGATATACAAAAATATTACTTAACTCTGGACGATTTAGATACGATTTTACACAAAACGACAGACATTAAAGTACCAAAGGGATACAAGGTTATAAATGCCAGAAGACATAAAAAAAAGAACAACAGCGTCAAGACGTGATGCAAAAGATAAGTTGTCAGATATTTTTGGATTCGAAAAAGCTAAACCTACTCCAGAAGAAGGTGAGATCCATGAAGAGGTACAAGATTCTTTAGAACTATTAAATGAATACGACAATAGTCGTGAAGCGTGGGCTGTTAAGTTTCAAGAGTCTTTAGAGTTTAGAGCAGGAGCGCAGTGGACTAATGAAGAACGTGAAGTATTAGAATCTCGTGGTCAAGCTCCTATCGTCGTAAATAGAATACATCCTATCGTTGAAACAGCAAAATCTTTACTTACATATAACTCTCCTCAGTTTAGATCAACAGCTAGGGAAGATTCTGATAGAGATACGGCAAAAGTTTTTTCAGATTTATTCTCCTGGGTATGGGACCAATCCTCTGGAGATGAAGAATTAAAAAAAGTTATTGATGATTACTATGTTGGGGGTATGGGTGTTATGCACGTATATCAAGATCCAGATGCAGACTTAGGTAAAGGTGAAGTATTTATTAAAGGCGTAAATCCTTTAGATGTATACATTGATCCCAACTCAAAAGATATTTATGCTAGAGACGCTGCAAATATTTTAGTTGTAAAATACATTACAGACGAACAGGCTATGCAAGTATATCCAGAGTTTGGTGATATTATTATGGACTCAGAAAGTTCAGTAGACGGCGATGAAGATTATCCTGAAACAAATTTATCAGCAGGTGAAGGTCAAATATTTAACACAGATGAAACTACTAACTATCACAACAAAAGAAAGTATATTGAAAAATATACTAAAGAAATGCATCAGTACTACAATGTATATGAATCGTTTTCTAGAAAAGAATTGCTATTTAATTCAGACGAATATAAAGAATATCTCTCTAAGCAATATATAAAACTCTCTAAAGTTACTGGAGAACAAATAATAGTATTTGACAAAGTAGCTATGGATGAACTGTATAACATTTTACAAACAATAGGGCATGTATTTCACTTTACTTTGCCAGAACCCGAGTTTGACGATAAAGGTAATATTATTCCACAAGCACCTAAAAAAGTTGCTGGTCCAGAAGACAAAGATGGTATACCAGGTAGTACCACATCTATTATTCCTATTACTACAGAAGAATTAATTGGTTTAGAGCTGGTAGAATCAGCTATTATAAGTAAATGTTGTGTTAAACAATGTGTTACAGTTGGAAATAATTTAATGTATACTAGATTATTACCAGTAGAAGATTATCCTATTATACCTTTAATGAACATCCATCACAGAAATCCTTATCCTGAATCTGATGTAAGACTATATAGACCTTTGCAAGAGTATATTAATAAGATACGATCTTTAATTATTGCTCACGCAAGTACAAGTACAAATGTTAAATTATTGATTCCTCGTGGTTCAGCAGACCTTCGTCAAATAGAGGAGGAGTGGAGCAAAGCGGGGACTAGCGTTATTGAGTTTGATGCTGAACTTGGTGCACCTATCGTTGCTGGTCCCGTACCACTACCAAATGAGTTGTATAAAAATGAAGCTGATGCTAAGTATGATTTAGAATACGGCTTTGGTATTTTTGAACTTATGCAAGGAGGTGGTAAAAACGCACCTTCTACTTATAGGGGAACATTAGTTGTAGACGAATTTGGACAAAGACGTATTAAATCAAGAAGAGACGATGTTGAAAACTTTTTAAATCAAGTAGGAAAAATTGCAGTTCCCTTAATGCAACAAATGTATACAGAAGAAAAAGTTGTAAGACTTGTTCAACCTAATGGAACAGAAAAAGAAGAAAGATTTAATTTCTTTAAAGAATCCGAAACTGGTGATGTTAAGATGTTTCACGATGTAGCAATAGGTAGATATGATGTTAAAGTTGTTGCTGGTTCTACATTACCAACAAATAGAATGGCGTTAATGCAGAATTATATGGAAATGTTTAAAATGGGATTAATAGACCAAATAGAAGTATTAAAGAAGTCAGAGATTGTAGATATAGATGGTGTGCTAGAACGTTCGGGTCAAATGAAACAAATGGCACAACAATTACAAATGACACAAGAAGAATTAAAGAAGGTCAAGGGAGACCTTCAAACTGCTATGCGTGAAGAGCTACATGCTAAGAAACGTTTAGAAGTAGAAAAGTTTAGTGGCGATTTAGATAAAATATCTAATCGAGCTGAAGCTGCTACCGAGATGTATAAATCAAGGATAGCGGATAGTGAAAAAAATCTAATGAACTCAGTTAAACAAGTAGGCAAAGAACAGATGGAAGAAGATGAAGATCGACCTTCAGCTGCTTTAGAAGCCCTTGAAGATATTGAGAGTTAGGAAAGGTAATAACATACTATGAATAATAAAGAGATAACAAACGTAGATCCATTACTAGCGAATCAAGGAACTGCCCCTGATTCAGCTGCAGAAGATAATATCTTTAATGAGATATTTGGTGACCAAGAAGTGAGCAAATTTGTTGCACCTATTGAGCCAAAGTCAGAAGAAGGTTTCCTATCTGAAGGAACTATTGATGTGAATCCTAAAGAAGATCCTAATCAATTTCAGTATTGGCAAAGCCAAGCTGATAAAAAAGATGCTGAACTGTTAGATTTAAAAAGCAGAATGGATAAAGTTGAACAACAAAAAACATCTGTTGAACAACCTATGCAACAGCAACCTGAGCCTATACAAGAAACAGTTAAACCTGTTAAACCTGTAAGGCCAACCGATTTTGATTCTTCCGAGGCACTAACTGATCCTAATAGTAAATCTGCAAAGTATGTAGCAGATAGGGATATGTATTTAGAGAATCTTACTGAATACACTACAATTCAAATGGATAACCAACAAAAGCAAATTAAACAAACTACCCAACAATCTGCGGAAGCAGCTAACAAAGCGAAGCTTGTAAATGATTTGCAAAATAAATATAATTATTCACCTGATGAAGCTAACGATTTTATTGTAAAAATGTCCGCACCAGAGTCATTGTCCTTAGACAATTTGGTAAAACTGCATAGAGGAGAACAACAAGTACAACAACCTGTTGTCAATCAATCTACAGCAGATTTACAATTAGAAGTGATGAGACAACGCAAAGAAAAATTAGCTATTCCCAAACCTATTGCGACACAACCTAGTGCTAATGTGCAGTCATCTAAAAGAGTAGAAGATAAAATGATGGATTCCATGATTGGAAGTTTCCAAAAAAAGAATCCATTTTAGATAAACTAAAAGAAAGAGAGTAAAAGATGGCTAATTATAGTATCACACCTGGTGTGACTTTAGACGGAGCTAATGGAAGCGCTTCTTCGATTAATGATTCGAGACGAATCTTTAATTTTGGAGAAAGAGTAGCTGAACTAGCACCACAAACATCACCTTTTCTTACATATCTAGCTAGAGTCGGTAAAAAAGCTACAGACGATCCTGTGTTTAAGTTCTTAGAACAAAGACATCAGTATCAAAGACGTAACTTCACATGTGCTCAAGCTAAAGATATAACTAATTATAGTTCAGGAAACTGGGCTGTAACTAATTTAAGACTGGATGCACCTTATGACCAGTTTGGTAGAGAAGTTGATACAAGTGTAAGACCTGAATTTTTAATTATAGGTCAAATAATCGCTATAGAAGCGGAATGGGATGAAGATGGAACAGATAACGCTGCTGACAAACCAGTAATAGCATATTTCAGGGTGACAGCTGTAGATAATGCAAGTGCTGATTATGCAGTAGTATCAGGAACATTCCTAAAAGCAATATTAAAACCAACGCATTCTGCTAATGGAGCAGCTGCTGCAACTAAGGGCTTAGTAGCTCCTGAAGCAGACGATCACTTACGTATCGATGATAACGTTAGAGGTCAAGTAGTTGGTTCGGCATACGCTGAGGGTCACGATGGTGACACTTTGACAGGATGGAAAGATGAGTTTTATTCAAGAGAGGGTTATACCCAAATCTTTAAAACTCTTGTACCATTGTTTTCTGGATCAGCGTTAGCTACACGTTACCGTGGAGTATCCAACGAATACATGCGAGTATATCAAGAAAAACTTATGGAACATAAGATGGATCTTGAACATGCTTTCTTATTCGGTATGGGAACAGATGACCAAGGAGTAGCAGGTACATCTGGACCAATGCGTAGAACTTGGGGTATCTTACCATACACAGAAGCATACGGAAAAGTTAAAACTTTTGCTTACGCTTCAGCAACTTACGATTCATTCGTAGATGCTATGGAAGATGTATTCTCACCAGAATCTGGAAACAGTGGCGAGAAACTTGTTCTGTGTTCAAGAAAAGTTATGTCCTTCTTTAATAAATTAGGAGGTAACTCATTCTTAGGTAATATGATGGCTCAACAAAATAACAGTAAAGACATTTATGCTGGTGGTTCTGGATTTGATATGCAGAACATTCAAAATGAATTTGGTATGGCTGTAACTAGAATCTCTACTATTTATGGTGGAATTAATCTAGTAGCTGAACCACTATTCAGAAATCAACATGAAAATACTGCTATTATGATCGATCTGAACAACGTTGCTTATAGACCGTTAGAAGGTAATGGAGTATCAAGAGATACACAAATTATCACTAACATTCAAGGTGACGGAGTTGATGGAAGAAAAGACATGATTCTTACAGAAGCAGGTCTTGAAATTTCATTACCAGAAACACACACTGTGTTACAATTTGTGTAACATGATATAATAACGAGGGGGATGAAATACTCCCCCTCATTTAAGGAGGGTAACTATGGGTTTTAAATTTGATGGAAAAAAAGTAAAGGCAGATATGTCTAGTGCGTTAGGTTATGCACAAAAAAGTGGAACTAAATTTATGAATACAGCTGGAGCTGCTGCTTCTACTGCAAGATCAATGGGTGCCAAAAATACTGCAAAGGCTGCAGCTGGTATGGCAATTAATGCTTTTGGTAAAGGAATGAAAGTGGCTAAAGCGTCCGTAGGTGGACCTCTTTTTGCTGGAATAATTATAGGTGGAGAAATAAATAATATGAGAAATAGAGCTATTCAACGTAGAAAGGCTAAAAAATAATGACTATCGTAACTAGAGCAGCTAGACAATTGATAGGCTTAGCTAAGCATAAAAAGAAATCTCAAAGAAATTTGAACGATCTGAAAAATTATTCTGAGATTCTAGGTTTAAATAAAAAAGCTGGAACAAGTCAAAGGCTGTACAACCAAACTGGTATGCATAGTGCATGGGACGTTTTGAAGAAAACAAGAGGAGCTAAATAGTAATGAGTTTTCAAACGGATATAGAATCTATAACTGGTAGTATTAGTAGTATTACTGCTGAAGCTACTCAGTATTTAAGAGAAGGTGTAAAACAAGTAACTAAACTTGTTATGAACAATCCTGACATGAAAATAAGATTAACTCAAAATAGTGATGCTTTAACTAATTCTAGTTTAACATTTAGTATGACAAATGTATTAAGCGTTGTAAGCGTAACAAGATTAGATAAAGACTCTAACGGACAAGCAAGAGAATGTTTAGAGATACCAGAATATAAAGCAGGACAATATCAAGATGTTCATAGTATCTATTACACTAATGAGTTAGATCCTAAATTTTACATATCTAACAACACCTTGAATATATGGCCTTTACCTACAGCAAATCAAACAGCTATTGTTAAACATATTACACCTGAAATTAACACAGGGTTAAGTGAGAGTGCTATAGATAATTTTCCACCTGAGTTAAATAGGGGTGTAATTTTATATGCTGCAAGTGAAGTATTTAGAAAGTTTTTAAATAATAAAAATGCTACATTAGTTGCATTGTCATTACAAGATGTAACACAACCTTCATCACCTAGTTTAGATTTGATTACATATACTGGACCAACTAATTCAGATGTAGGTAGTGGTGCTACTGCAAGTTCTGTATCGAGCCCTACAAATGTAACAGCTTCTAGTAAAATAAATTTAGGAGCAGCGCCTAGTTATGATAAACTACAAAATTATAGTTTAACATCAATCGGCAGTATGGGAGCTTTAAATTTAACAGGCATATCTATACCTACCTCAAACATTGGTTTGTCCATAGTGACCTATTCTGGGCCTTCTAGTAGCGATGTTGGTACTATTTCAGATACAAATGTATCGTTTAGTACGACTATTTCTTCGGGTAACAAAGCAGATGTGTCACCAGCACCAGAGTATAATAATCCTTCTAGCGGTGTAGATTTTGCAACTGGTGGAACTTCAGTAGACACTTTCTTAGGAACTGAAGATGTTGAATTAGCAACAGTAGCTTTAAGAAAAGAACAACAAAAATTACAAGACTATCAAGCTGACATACAAAATAATTCTGTAGATTTTAATAGTAATGTAGAAAAATTTAGAGCAGATAATCAAATGTCTTTAGATAAAGTGCAAAGAGATTTACAAGCTAGTATGCAAACAGCACAATTAGATTTAGCTGAAGCACAAGCTGATGCACAATTAGCATCTACGAAAAAAGATAGATTGTTTGCTGAAAAGTCACAACGATTAATACAAAATGCTATTAATGATATGTCTGCAGCAATTAAAGATAATGAGTTTAAAATAGGAGAGTTTAATTCATTATTAAGTAAATATCAAAGCGAAGTAAACACTTCTATATCTGAGCATCAATCAAATGTAGCTAGAGAAATACAAAAAGCGCAATTACTTAGAAGTACAGAACTTTCGCAGTTTGGTGTACAAATGCAAGACGAACTAAATAACTTTCAATCTGATGCTTTATCTTATCAGTCTAACATACAGTCAGAGCTAGATAAAACACAAAGAGATCTACAAGCTTTAGTATCTAAAGCACAGAACGATTTATCTGCAGCACAAGCAACTGCACAATTAGCTACTACTGTTAGTTTGCAAAATCAGTCAGAAAAATCACAAAGACTTATACAGAATGCTATTAAAGAAATGGAAACAGCAATACAAAACAATGCTGCTAAAATATCTAAATACAATTCTGAAATACAATCTTACGCTACAAAAGTAACTGAAGAAGTACAACAGTACCAAGTTAGTTTACAAGAAGTAGTGCAAGACTATAATTGGTTAGCACAACAATACCAGATAGTTAAAAATGATTTTATAGATTTTTTATCACCATACTTGTTAATGAGAGGAGTGCCAAATGAAGTTGCAGCAAATGATAGATCAAATTAAAAAACATCATCCAGATTTAGGTGTAAATGAAATTATACATTTATTAAACCAGGCGTCAGATGAATTTTGTGCAAGAACTTTATTACTAGATGAAGCTACTCAATTTGAAACTACATCTGGTCAACGTTATTATGGCTTAAAAGATACTATACTGGAAATTAAATCTGTAGATCTTGAAGACGCAGACGGTAATCATATTACAATTAAAAGATTAATGGGTAGACCACAATATAGGGATTTAACATAATGGCTCATAATACAGAAAATACAATTACTAAACATAAAGTGTATTGGATAGAAAGAGATTCTATTGGTTTAGCAGAATACGATTCTACTAGAACTGGTAAAAATGCATATACAAGTTTAACGAGTGCATTAACTGTTACTTTATTTTATCATAAAAAAGCTACTCATTTTAACACATTAAGCGATAGTGATAGTGCCGATATGACAGAACAGCATGACTTACCATTACAATTTCATCAATATTTAGTAGATAGAGTAGTACAACTTGGTTATGAACAAAAACCAGAAATGATACAAATGGCACCATATTTTGAACAAAAATTTGAAAAAGGAATTAAAGAGGGAAAAATGTTTGCTAACCGTGGAAGAATCAGTGGAATTAGACACGTGAAGCAATCTAGCTTTTAGGAGGAAGCATGGCAAATAAATTAATAATAAGAAATTCATTAGAACCGCAACAAGAAGTAATAGACACAGCAGGTGGTAAAACGTATACTAATTTTCAGACAGAACAAAACACTGGAAATCAAGGCGGTACATACGAAAGTACCTTTACAGATGCTAAAGCAATTAAGTATGTTGGTGTCGTAGATCAAACATCTGCAGCTGCTTTAACAGATGGAGCTGTAGCTTTCGATGGAACTGCAACAACTACAGGTGTTGAACCAACTGAAGCTAACGGAGTAAAAGCTTTCTATGTTAAGTATGATAGCGTATTGGGTACTGTGGCTAGTGTAACTGTTACATTTGGTTCTCAAGCAATGGCAACATTGTCTGTAGGAGAATCGGTATGTATACCGTTAGTAGCTGGTGCTGTAGCAAGTTGTAAAGTACACGCTTCTGCTTATAGTACTGATAATAAAGCAACAGTAACTGTAGTTTTAATAGGAGATTAAATGGCTAAAACTTGGAAAAAAGGAAACTTCGGATTGGAGTCCTTTGATTCTATTGGTTCTGGAATGAATGATTTAGTTCAAACTTTCTCAGATAATTTAGATGGTAACTTTACAGATACTAGTATTACGGCAGATGCATCTTTTACAGATGTAAGTATTACGGAAAATGAAAGCTATACAAATATAAGTATAGCAACTGACGCTAGTTATACTAATATATCTAATGCTACCAATCCTAATCATAACGACATAAACAATGGAACTATACCAACGTATTCTGATATAGGAGTTAATGCCTAATGGGTGGATCGTTAACAAGACCAAACAAGATTAAAGACGTATACACTAAACTAGTGTTTATAGAGGGTGGTGTATTAAAGTATGATAATGGAACTTCTAACGTTACTATTACTACAGCGTCAGGATTCTTATCACCAACAGCTACAGCATTAGCAACAGCTAGAACAATTCATGGAGTATCATTTGATGGTACTTCCAATATAGATTTATCAGCACAGATACAAGCTACGGTAGGAGCTATGTTTAATGGCAATACTGAAACGAATATTACTGTTAGCTATCAATCAGGGGATGGCACAATAGATTTAGTAGCACAAGGTGCTATAGATTTATCTGGTACTATAACTGGTAATGATTTTGCTAGATTTACAGATACTAACACACTTCAAGGATTGAGTGTAGAAGAAACAAGAACTGCTTTAGGTTTAGGTTCTGCAGCGTTACTTGGAACTGCAGCTGTATCAAACGGAGCATCTACATTAGCAACAGGAGACCAAATATATGATTTTGTTGTAGGTCAAAACTATTTAACAGCTCACCCTAACATTAGTGCAGCTAGTTCTTCTAACAACTCTGGAGCTGTATTTATACAAGATATAACCTTAGATAGTAATGGACACATTACCGCATTAGGAACAGCAACAGCATCTACATTAACTACCGAAGCAGTAGAAGATATTGTTGGTGCTATGTTTACATCTAATACTGACACTAGAATAGCTACAAGTTATGACGATACTAACGCAAAAATA
>Ga0209337_1001712_pt1 | contig 16468 bp, 19 predicted proteins | sample LinPmetageLP53_FD_184044 | JGI IMG/M metagenome (GOLD analysis project Ga0209337, IMG submission 184044) | Marine viral communities from the Pacific Ocean - LP-53 (SPAdes) (version 2) | ecosystem: Environmental > Aquatic > Marine > Oceanic | place: Pacific Ocean | collected 2010-02-08
AACAAGCCCTCCTCAATCATTCTCTCTACGAATGAGTCTAGGTTTGCCATTGTAGCGTCTGCATCGAATAATACGTCAGGTGCAATCACCTCATTAGGCATTAGTTCGTGACAGATCTTGATGAGAGCATCCTCTGTTACTAGAGATCTCTCTGCTGCACTGTTGTCTAGTGTAAGGAACTGGCCCTCAGCCTTTCGTTCCATGATGAATGCTCTGTACTTCTCAGACTTCATCCATAGGTGAGCTAACACGAATGTTCTGTCTCCCTTCTTCATTGCCTCTAAGTTTGATAGAGGGCTGATAACGTAGATATCCATTAGTTTTCGATTATCATTGTTCGTGAATCATTCCGTAGAGTATGTTCTAGCTCCTCTACACCGAGCTCCATCTGTAAGCCTATCAACTCGTCGTACGATAAGTCGTCACTACTCCTCCCTCTCAGTACATATCGGACGTCTCTGACTTCATAGGATACGTCTAGCCAAATGTCAGACTTGTCGAGATCTTTAAGTCCCTCAAGTACTTCTACCTGACGAATTCCATTTACTACAACCTTCTTCCCTTCTTTTAGGGCTTTAGTTACAGCATATCTCAACTCGATAGCTAGAATGTCTCCCAAATCCTTCGTTTGAGCTAGTTCTTGCGTCGTATTTGCCTCTGAAAGCTCTCTAACTATGTCAGACACTACAATTTCGTGATATCCTGGGAGATGCGCTTTAATGAATGTGTCTTTTCCGCTACAAGGCCATCCTGAGATAGTAACAACGTCTTTGAAGTTTGGTAGCTCTCTGAATACTTCGGCTCCATTCTCTCCGTCCTCAAGTACTTCACAATACTCTAGTCCGAAGACCTGCACCAATTCCTTTGCAATCATCTCACAGCTCATTGAGCCAAACATTAGGCATTGAGCGTCTGTTGAAAAGTACTGCTCTCTAAGATACTTAGACACCTTTCTCTTTAGTAGAATGATCTCTAGATCTCGATCGTCATGTGTTACAGACTTCTTAGCCTTTATGGTAAAGGTGTGTCTGTGAGGGAACTTTAGAAAGCCTACTTCATTCAGCTCTTCAGGAATTCCTGGCCAAGCATGGATTCCCTCCACACTCAAGTTTATAGTTACGTTAGTTCTATACATTAGCTTAGTGTTATTACCATTTCGTGTTGAGCGTTCTCTTTGATGTCCTTTCGCGACAGCTGATTCATGTAGAAGTTTTCCTCAAGCACCTCGTAGTGCTCCTCTGTTGGGAATCCCTCAATGACTGCTTCACCTCCATCTTCTGACCATGCTAGTGTAAGGCTTGTTCCTTCAGTTACGTTGAAGTCCTCCACTTCCGCAGTGATTAGTTGTGTCAATTGTTGCCTATCCATTTCGCTGACTGTCGTTTTGCCATTGTCCGTCATAAAGGTCCTCTTCTTTTACGGGCGTATTCCTGTGTCCGTAAATCTGACAGATTCTAGCGCCCTTCTCTATTCTTAGAGGAACGTGCACCACAAGAACTGTACCTATAGAGTCAGTCTTGAATCCTGGGTCAAATACGCTGGAGTGTAGACTTGCACCATTCCTTAGTAGAGAACTTCTCTGTCGGATTAGGAGTGTCACATCCTCAGGAATACTACATCCCTGAGCCATTTCTACGTTGTATGCACCTGGCTCGAGTGTGTATACGATAGTTCCATCCGCTAGCATTATGCTAGGGCACTCTCGATATCCATTCAACTGAGTCTTTCCTGTCTTGGGAATGTATCCTCCGCCAGCAACAATCGACTCAATGCTGATCACGTTTAGATCAATGCCTACCTGGCTGATGTTCTCATTATCAATTGGACCGGTAACGATCCCTTCTTCTAGTAGCTCTCTCGAATTTAGCATGCTGGCGTAGTGTATATATCGGGTAAGTTTCTATTCATTCCGTCAAGATCCATTCCGTATCCATAAAACCAATCACTGATTGTGGCTACGTGTCCGACGACATCGGGCGTAAAGGTACACCCTCCTCTGTAAAGTAGAGTGCTCGAATAGATAGATTCGGCACCTTTCTTCTCAATGTACTCTTGAACTAGTGTAAGAGTTGTTCCTGAGTCTGCTAGCTCATCTACTAGTAAGACCTTACGTCCTTCCAGATCGTCTAGTCCCTCAACGTCATATAGTATCTTTGCGCGATCAGGTGTTCTATCGTCTCCATACACGCTCACATTCACATATCTAACCTCTAGTGGCATGTGAAGTTTCTGCATAAGCTGTGTAGCAAATGGTACTGCTCCACTTAGTAGAACTACCATAACCACAGGCTCTTCTTCATCAAACGCAAAGTTGGAGTTGATCGAGTGAGCACAGTGATCCACCATTCTCGCTATTTGATCAGCTTTGAGGTAGAGAGATCCGCCTTCGCGAACCTCTCCGTATGCCTCATCATCGAATATTGTCAGCTGTCTCCCCATCTTAGTATCGTGACTGATCGATTAGGTGGAAGAACTCTGTGCGTGTACCAATCTCGTTGGTGTGAAAGTATCCACTTAGCTGAGATGTCTTCATAACGCTGTCATTCTTTACTCCTCGACACTTTACACAATTGTGCTGTGATTCAACGATTACAGCAACTCCTCTGTGACCTTCACAGAGCTCTGCTACTTTGTCGTGAATCTGCTTTGTCAAAGACTCTTGGATGTTTGGACGTCTTGAGTACCAATCAACGATTCTGTTTAGCTTGGATAAGCCTAGTACTTGAGAGTTCTTATCTTTCCCTGCAATATATGCTACGTGAGCCACTCCAGTGAATCCTAAGTTGTGATGAGCACACTGGCTCGTTACTGGAATCTTTGTCTGACAGATCAATCCAGTGTATCCTTCGTCGTTAGGGAACGTCTTGATTGGAGCTAGTTCGTTGATTGATCCAGCGATCAGGTCATTAACCCATGCCTTAGCAACTCGCTTTGGTGTATCTGCACTGTGTGCATCTGCAGCCCAATCGAATCCTAGTGCTGTAAGAAAGTGGCCGTAATGTACGGAGGCCTCCTCAATCATTTGCTTCTTCTCGGCCTCTGTGCGGACGATGTTTCCATTTGCTTTGGTAAGCAGCTTTAATTTTCCCATGTTACTTCTATCTGTGTTTATTGGTTATACTCCTGTCTTCTCATCCCAGATGGTGACGTGTGCACGATCACTGTATCGGGTATTGTACTTAATTGCAAGGTCTGCTGCCATCTCTCTTGTTAGAGCTAGTTCAGCTTGATTCTCTCCACAAGGCATTAGAATGATCTGCTCGTGCTTAATCAATCCAGTGTCTAGGAAATCCTCCTTAATCTCATTCCACTCCTCATCATTCGATACTACGAACTTGAACCAACTATTTGGTAGTGCAGATAGCTGCTTCAACACCTCAGGCTTGTAGCGAATAGCTTTCTTCATAGCTGAGTTGGCTAGCTTAGGTGAGTTGTTCCAAGTAGAGATGTATCGTGCGAATGTTGGATCAATAGGTCTAGTAGACTCATTCTCTACTTCGTAGTGTGGATTGAATCCGTATTCTGCCTTGAATCTCTGAACAAACTCTAGAAGGCCTGCTTGCTGTAGGATAGGAGATCCTCCCGTCAATACGATGTGCTGACCATTCTTAAACTTCTCAATCATTCCAGCGTCTTCAAACAGCTTGAAAAGCTCTTTGATGCTGTAAGGATTCCCCTTCTTCCAAACCGCAAGAGTGTCACACCAAACGCAAGCTAGTGTACATCTCTGAAGTCTTATGAATGTTGCTGGAACTCCCGTATGGATTCCCTCTCCTTGAAGGGTGTCACAGAACATCTCTGAGACACTTAATATGCCACTATCTGTAGCGGCTACTCGTTTCTCTTTAGGAAACTGATGAATTAGTGTGTTAGGCATTTGCTTAATTTTCGGTAAAGGTAAAACTTCTAATTGGATTGACGATACTCTGATGTGATTTAGGGAACCTACTCATTGTAGATTGCTGTATTCTTATGATGCTCCATGAACTCAACCTGAGTTACTTTCACTCGTCCTTCAGTCTCTTCTGTGACGAATGCACTTAGCTTCTTGAAGATGAACTCAGAGAACTTCTCTGCTCCGGTAGCTTCTACCACTCTTACTTGAGCGATGCCCTTTCTGTCTAGCTCTAAGAATGTCTCCAATTGTGGATCGTCCTTTGCGATTAGATAGGTGTGGTCGAACATATGGTCCATCCAGGCCTTAGGGCTCATTCCGTCGATCTTAGTCTTAGCTCTCTTCATTCCTCCGAAGTCCCAAACCCAGTTTCTTTCATCTAGGTCTCCCTCAAAGGTAACTCTAAAGGATATTCCATATCCATGTACGAATCTGCAGTGTGTATCTTCTGCTCTCCACTGACGAAAACAGGTACTGAATCCGTCGAATAATTTTGTTGATTGATGTCTTGGCATTTGCTTAGATTAAACGTGTTACGTGACTAGTTGTATAAATTGCTGCTCTTGACTCGCCTCTCAACTTAACAGAGACGGTCATTGATTGTTGATTTGAAGATACGACTACACCTAGTGAAGAGTGAGCCTCTCCTAGGAGAACTGATACTTCAGCTCCCTCCTGATAGTAGTATCGAAAGTCTTTCCTAGACAATTCCTTACGAGAGTTCTCGTTCCTATATATAAACTCGGGAAAGCCTCCTTGGCCTGTGATCGTTTGTAGTAAGTTCTGTCTGAATTGCAGGTCTGTGAAGATCGTACTTCGGACGTCAGCCTTCTTGGCGATGTCATTGATCTTAGACTCTTTCAGCTTAGCTGTCTTCAGATAGAATCTCTTGTCTTTGTCGCTTAGATAGAACTTGGATCTTAGTATGCACATCAGATATTCCAGCTCTAAGCACTCGAGGTAGTCGGTTAGTGTTTGATTGCGGGTCTTTTCATTCATGGCGTCAAGGTTTGTCATATAGGTTTTTTGGTGATATGAAGGTACTCTAGAATTCTCCAATTCCTAACTAGAAGGTCTTCTTTTGTACTTTATTACACGCAAATACATCGATCTGTTCCATAGATTCTATCACATCCTCCAGTTCATCTGCGGTCAAATCGCCTGGGTCCTTATCTGTCAAGAATCCGGCATAGACGTTTGCAAACGACTTCAGTAGAGATCCATAGCGCTTTACTTCATTCACTGCATCTGGATCGTACAGAAAGATGACGTTCTTGACGCTAGCCTTAGACTTGAGCTTCTCAATCTGAGCTTCACTAACCTTCTTTCCGAATGTGTAGATGCACTTTGTCTTGCTTGTTAGGTTGAGCTGGAGTTGCTTATCCACATTTGTCTTATCGAAGAGCCCCTCAACGATGATTACCGTTCTAGTCTCCTCAGTGATCTCATCTAGCCCTCCAACAATCTTAGCAAAGTCTACTGCTCCCTCATTCCTATATCTGGGCGGAGCATACTTTCCCGCTTCTTGAACTCGCTCCTTATCCCACGTCAATCTCGCAACGTATCCCTTATTCTCACCTCCCTCTTCTACCTGTATAACGACATAGTCCTTTAGCTTAGAGAATAGTGTAGTTCTCCCTACAGGCATTAACTCGAATTGCCAATCCTCCCATCCACGCGCTCTCAGGTATGGGTCATCGTACTTTCTCCTCCATCCAAATGCAGGCTTTCTCGTCAGCACTTCAGTCTCAACTACATACTCATCCTCAGCCGATGGCTTTAGTTTGTTCTCAACCTTGTCTCGTAGCTTTATGTGCTTCTTTTGCTGAAGAAAGTGCTCTTGTCCTAATGCTTGAAGTAGTAAGAATTCACCTCCCTTCTCTTGACATGACCCTCGAAAGCAGTTGAATGAGATGTGATTGTCGTGTCTCGTCTTAGTTACATCATTCAATATGATTCCGAACTTATCGTCCTTCTCACAAAAGGGACACTTCCCTCCCATGATCCAGCCCTTAGGAGACCTCTTTCGAGGGTTTATTCCTAGGACATCGATCACCTTCTTATGTACGTCGTTTGTTATCTCCACTACTGATCTTGCTCTGCTTGGAAGAATTCCATTCTAGTTCTTTTCACATCACAGAATCTGTCGTAGTCGTAGTCTTGATAGATCTTGATTGTACGTCCTCCTGGATACTTACGAATCTTATCTACATATAAGCGCATGATCTTAGATCTGTACTCATCCTTCGTTTGATTCATTGTAATGAAGTACGAGAATGGCTTGATTGTTCCCTTGAATTCAGAGATGTGATATCTCGTCTGTACGAACTCTGGATCGTTTAGTAGATCAGGCGATACTGTAGATGCCTGTGTAGCTGATACTATTACTACGTTGAATTCCAACGCTAGATTCTTCAACTTGTTTGAGATAGCTTCTCTCCTCTGTCTCTCCTCTGAGACCTTATACTTCTTCCCGTCTCCTGGATCGAATAACTCGAAGTAGTCAAGTAAGACCATATCGATCTCTCCGTGTGCTTTCTGTAGTTCGAGTAGCATTGCTCTAACATCTGCTAAAGTTGCTGTGTCAAACTGCTCAAATGCCTCTACGTAGATCTCTCCTCCTTGAGTTGAGATGTGAGAGATCGCCTTGTTGATCTTTACCGATTTGGCATCTGAGATAGGCAAGCCCTTTTCGAGCTCATACATCTTGATTCCTGTAAAGGTTGCGTCATATCCGTCCAAACACTCTTGTCTACTACCCTCTGCTTGGATATGTGCTACTTTGAATCCTCTTCTAGCTGCACCTACTCCAATGTGACGTAGTGCTTTTGTCTTACCAATTCCTGACTGAGCTAAGAATAGGACCGTATCTCCCTTATCTACACCTCCTCTAGTCAGTTCATCGAGTTCTGGAATGGATGTAGGAATCTTGTTTGATGTGTCTTGATCCATCTCCATAGCAGATCTCTTCTCAAGGCGTCTCTTCTGATGGTCTTCAAATATCTTATCGTAGTAGCTCTCCTTGATTGTAAAGTTGGCTAAATCAGCTCCTGCTTCTTGCACTAGGTCATACGCCTCATCCTTCTGATTGCGATTGAAGAGGTCTCCTAACTCATCATACACCTTCAAGAACATCTTGTTCTTCACGAAGTTCTCTAACTGTCCAAACACTGCGTCCTTATCGGGAAAGTCTGCCTTCTTTACTAGTGAAATTAGAGCGAGTACTTTTGGTTCGTGTTCAAACTGCTGAGCGAGAACTCCAATTGTTGGCTGCTTTCCTAGGGTATCGAAATGCACTAGAATGGCCTTCCACAAATCCTTATGCTCTGATGAGGGAAGGTATTGGTACTTGAGGTGTTTTGCCGACGTCTCAAGGACTCTCTTGTCCTTCAGTGCAAGTTTTATCAACTCAATAATGAAATCGTCTGTCAGGTGCTTCTTAATAGCCATTTGATGATGTTTGTGATCCTAGAAATGTAAAGTTGAAATCGATATTCCCCTGTTTTGCTCCTTTGACAGCCTGCCATAGAGACATACTTGTATCATCGTGTTGACTCGTTGATTCGAGCTTGCCCTTCTCTTGAAGGAATGCGATGCTGTTTAGCTCTCCAAAGTACAAGTCTGTCATTGCCTTAGACTTCTCGTCTCCGTAAGGAAACTTGATTCGACCAGTCTCGAACAATACTGCAAGTCCAGGTACTCCTGTGTATAGAGACTTCTTGTTTCCGCTTGTAGTATTGTCTCCAACTACGGGAAGGTTAGCCTCTGTCATCATGTCGACGAAGATCTGCTGAAGACCATTGCTCTCAGCTACGAAGATATCAGGACGGAAGTCTCGATTAATCTTCTTGAGTGCTGCCATCTGCTTGTTGTAGTTTGCACCATGTAGTCTCACTGAGTTTAGAACGTGAAACAAGCCTAATTCATCTACTCCGAGTATTGTGAAGACCGTATAATCTGCTCCCGTCTCAGATGAGATAGCAAAGTCACATCCGACGATAATCTTCTCGTACTTTCTTGGAGATGAATCTATATTCCTAATCACCTTAACATTGTCCTGTCCTTTGATGGCGTTGTTCAATATGGTGTAAGGAAAGATAGATGCTGAGTCAGCGATAGGTGTCACAAGAATCTCTCTGGAGAAAATCATTGATCCAAGTAGGTTCCTCTTCTCCAATATTGACTCGAGTGAGTGACGCTCTGGGAATAGTAGTGTTCCATCAGGGAAGATCGCTGGGTATTCAAATACTCTAAACGCCTCCTCATTCAACTTTGTCTTAGACGCTCTCTCCTTCAGTATTCCGTAGAGGTCTTTTTCAAAGAAGGGTGTTCCTACTATCAACATCTGTCCTCCCGGTGATAGTGCTGGATAGATAACACCCGAAAAGATGTTCCAGTACTTATCACGCATCTCTTGGCTGTATAGAGAGGATTCATTCAAGAAGTCATCCAATACAATCCATGAAGGGTGAAGTCCCCTGATCTTAGAATTGGCTGACCTTACATAGAATGTCGCTCCATTCTTAGCTATGATCTTCTCCGCTCCCCAACCATCTCTCTTGCTGTCAGGCATCAGCCTCTCCTTCAAGATATCGTTGGCGTCAATCTCAGTCTTCACCTTTGCGAGTAGTTCGATTCCAAGTTTGTATTCATTGGTTACCAACATACCCTCTCCCGCCATCTTATACTCAGGCTCTACTTTTCCAGGCATTCCTTGAGCTCGCATCATCTCCTGATTCTTATGTCGAAACATCTGCCATAGAGGATATGCGAATGAGTAGTGGTAGCTCTTACCGTGGTCACGAGATGCTAATACACACAATAGTCGGTACATCTGAATCATGTCTGACCATTGGATATTGTGCCATCCCATAATGAACTCAGGCAATACTGTTAGTGTGAAGTAGTTTAGGGATCTGCAACGCAATGTCTCCTCTACGCTGTCTGAGAATCCCTCTATCTCGAAGACGTCCTTCTGGAGAGCTCTCGTTCCATTACTCATCACATCTCGAGTCTCGAGGTATAGTGAGTCAATTACTCGCTCGACATCGTTCCCGTTTCCTTGAGCTAACTCAGCGACTGCTTCATTTGAGAGCTCTCCTAACATCGTTTGGACTAGATCATAGACCTCTCTGTCGTCTACTATTGAATGTTCTCTTTTAGGTGCTTCCATCAAAATGTGAATTTCTCACGATACTTTCTATCGTCGGTTACTAATTCGTCTGACTGCATAGGTCCTCCTGAGCCTCTCATATTCTTCAAGAATACCTTGAGTAACTCAGCATTCGCTTCAGTATCTGCCATTGCCCTGTGGGCGTCTTCCAGCTCAACTCCTGCCTTACTGCAGGCTGTCCCTAACTTGTGGTTTAGGATAGATCCATCCTCTGCCCACATTAATCGTGTAAACATCAGTGTATCGATGTAGTCTCTGGAGAATGATTTGTAGAGGTCCTTCGCGTGAATCTCCATGAATTGAGTTAGGTACGGAAGATCGAATCCTCTGATGTTGTGTCCTGCTAATAGAGGAGCTCCATTCCTCCCTCCTATCTTATGCTCCTTAGCAAAGGCTACTATCTCTCTCGCTACCAACTTCGGATCTTTACCTGCCTCAATCTTGGCCATCGTCAGACCATTGATCGCAAGCGCTCCCTCTGTATAGGTTGTGAGTTCTCCACTGAATGTCTTGTATGGAGCGATGATTGCTTCATATCTACCCAATTCTTCGAGTGTGTTTGCATCGATTGCTATCATTGCAATCTCGCATAGACCGTGTGTATGCTCCTTTGTGAGGAATCCTCCGGACTCCAGGTCAAAGACTATTATGTTTGCTACTTTCATGTAAAGTGAACTCTGATCAGTTTGATGCCGATAGCTTCGTTCTCAACGTACTCCAACTTATACCCTCCGTAAGAGGCCGGTATATTGCCGCGGAGCATCCATCCTTGGGCGTCACCATTACGAAAAGGCTTTCCACTCTTCTTAGTTCCGTGCTTCTCCTTCATGTAGGCCATCAAGGCTGTGATCGTGAAGTCTGTTTCTTCGTTTAGTGTTATATTCATCTCTCTAGTATTTGGACATTTGCGTCCTGTGTTAATATCTGTTTCATGTTTACCCACTCTTCATTTCGCTCCTTCTCTGTGTCGAAGGATATCAATGTGTCTTCGTATAGGCATCTGTCAGCGGGAAGGGGCCCCTCATTGATTAGAATGCTGTACTGTAGGTCGTCTCCTACAAATCCCTCTATTCTTCTGAAGGAGATTAGAGAGGATGCCATCAGCAATCTGTCTCCTATCTCAATCATCTTTTTCGCTGGCACTTCGCCACTATCTCTGCCCATAGATTCTCGTTATTAGCTTGTTGTAAAATGTGTTGTCTAGTCTCTTTATTATTTCCAGGTTCTCCTCGAAATCATGCATCTGCTCAATCTTCTCCTTCTCTGCGTGCTCGTATATTGAATGACACCCCTCTCCATCCTCCCAATCTAAGCAGTGTAGTCTAATATTCTCTTCAACTGCTGCTAAGCTCTCATTCCACGATTCAGCTATGAGGTGGCTGTGTGATAGAGGGACATCTGTCCGTCCACAGCCTTCGCAAAACATCTCTCTCGTGCTGTCAATTATCTTGTACACAGCAATCTTCTTATCTATAACCACTTTCTTCTTTGAAGAGACCTGCTTCAACTTACCTCCCTGCTTTAGGCCTGATGTGGCCTTCAGTGGAGTTCTTTTGAGTGTAGAGTTTCCTCTCTTTAGTGGAGTTCTCTTCATAGATTAATCATATTACCTCGCCTTCTGCGACCTGTTCTTTCCTCTTGTAATCCTCTTTTCGCGTAGATTAGAGGGTATTCAGTCTTCAATAATGCAGTGCATGCAGTCTTGTTGGTGCATTGGCTGCAAAGGTCGGACTTTTGATTGTATAAAGTAGTAGCCTCAAAGCAATTTCGTAAACCATCGTCTGTGCCGTAGTGTCTTCTCTTTTCCAACTCCTCCCACGACTTTATCTCTGAAACGTCCTTAGAGGGCTTCATTTCGTCTCTAATCGGATGTAAGTCATACTCACTCATCACACCTCGAGCCTTGGTGAGGTCTCTAAAGGGACGGTCGATCCATCTTTGAAGTGCTTTGGTGCCGATTATCCAGGAGAGTGGAATCATTCCTCTGTCAATCCACGTATCCTTCAACTCCAGCCAATACTCGAATTGGAAAATGAAGTAATCAAAAAGGAGGCTCGCGCCTGCTGAGCCTCCATATTGTTTTTCTAATCCTAATGCAAAGCTATCTAGTAGAGCACTATCTCTCGAGGAGAACTGAACGTCTCGGGAGAGAGCCTTTCGACTGAAGTCGATGTGATATGCTCTAGTTAGCTGTGTTGAATTCATTGCCTAAAGATACTACCTGTATCTCTAGATGCAACGATTTACCAAGAAATAGTTATTTCGAGGTCTTCTACGGTCTCAATGTCTCCGGTAACTCCAGCTGTAGTGATGCTTGGACTGAATCCTGACGTCCCTGCAGTTGGAGCAGTGTATCCTCCTGCTAGCTGACTAGTCATAACTACAGCATCTCCTGCTATAGTTGTGACGATATCACCTTGAGAGTCAACAAGTAGATTGAGTTGGTCTTTTATCTTGACTGCAATAGTAGAGGCTCCTGATGTTGAGTTAATCTCTACTCGAACACCCTCTCGTCCTTCAACTAGAGGATCTACTCCGTTATTGCTATCGAGCCATACGTAGTATCTTTCGTTAACAGTGTCGAATGTGAAGTATGTTCCGTTGAGTGAATCTGCAACATTACCCAAGCAGTTTACCTCAGAGACTTGATTGACGTCTGCGAGTTCGTAGTTGGCCATTATATCGTCGCACGTCTGAGAGTCCTTAATTGCCTTGGCGTTTAGTGATCGTTCGATCCAAATACCAATCTCAGCATTTATCGGAAGTGAAGGAATCACTAAAGCGTTCGCTGCAGCTAGATTGTTCTTGAAGATTGCGTTTATTGGAGCAGAATTTACTCCAGGAATCGACTCCATCTCATATCCACCGCAACCGTCAGACGCTAGGGCTACTAGAGCCATCTTGAATGTGGCTAGCGGACTGCTTGAGTTGTTCGTGTAGTATAGTTGAATGTCTGTAGCTAGAGTTCCCTCATTCTTCAACACCACCGCTCGGTATTCCTTCTTTGGATTCTGAAGGGTGGATTGACTTATTCCTCCAAAGAGGTTATTCAAAGTCCCGTTCGCAAGTGGTGAGCTAGCTACAAGGCCTCCTAGATTCTTCTCAGATTCTGGCTGAGGTGTATTGTAAGTTAACGCTCCCGTGTGATATAGCCTCATTTTAGTTGTCTATTCCTATGATTGCGGTTAGGACAGCTCTCTTGTCTGTAGGAACCACTACGTTACTAACTGTAATGTTTGCCGGAACAAATCCGTCTACATTAGCTATCTGATACTGAGTCATTGAGCCCATACTTACTCCGTCGATGGCCAATGTGAACCTCAAGGGTTGAGGTACGTCACCGACAGACTCTGTCAGTTGATGGCACTGGATGTGAAGGAACTTCACGTTGTAGGGAAAGGTCTCGTCAGTTATTGCCAATAGGTCTTGACTGAATGCTGCTCCTTGAGTTCTATTTAGAATCCAAGTAGGAGAACTCTCTCTATCTAGCGTCATCTCAGCCTCTAGTGCTGGAACTGAAGAGATTCGCTTTCCAACAATCTTATTGTTGATTGTCTTCGATCCGCCGTAGGCGAGCTCATTGTACTCTATTTTGGTGATTAGTGTTAGCATCTTCTTAGTTTACTTCAAATGTGATTGAAAAGTTAATCGTATTACTCCCCGCTACGAAGTCTGTACCTGCTGTCGTCTTTCTTAGCTTGATGTATGTTGCCCCAGAGTCAATGTATGCGAAGATCATCTGATAGATTGAGCCGCCCGTATCTAGTCGACATAGAGTATGATTGCCTATGCCCGTGGTTACGTGCTGAAGTCCTCCAGGAAGGGTTATCAAAATTTCTGGATCGTCGCTACCTAATGTGAAGGCAGCCTCTCCGAATATATGAACGGTCGTTCCTACCTTATTGTATCGCATTGCACCACTCAATCCACTTATGACTCCCGAGCTACTAATGTTGCTTGAAGTGAAGTTCTCTTGAGTATATGGGCTAACTGCTGGCGCTAGACTTGAGTTGTATGCAGAGTCGTCTGTCGATCCAATCAACTTCCACTCTAATCCTCCAGCCGTTCCCCTCGCCATAATGAATGTTAAGGTCGGCGTCTCGCCAACTAGAGCTCCTCGTCCCGCAGCTCCCAATGTCAATGGAGTGCGCATTGGCTTGTATCCTGCTCCAGCAGCGATGTTTGGCCTAACCAATACTGCTGTAGTTACTGCTCCTGGGATTAGTGTTAGTGATATTGTCGTACCTGGATCCAACTCAGTCATCGCGTCTATTGTGAAAGTATCACACGCGACGGTGAATGAATTTCTGTCCTTGTAGTTGGCGGTTGACGTTAGGTCTATAATTCCACCCGCATTAGTGATAACGGTTGTTGCCAATCCTCGAGGCTGCTTATATGAGGCAACGTCTCTCGGTGTTGCTGTCGGATAGATGTTTCCTGAGAGGGTTGCTGTTGTAGCTACTGTCCCTAGAATTCCGTCTTCATCATATGATGTCGCAGCGGTATAGGTGTTGTCGTTGATTGATGCGTAGTTGGTGGAGGCTATTCCTCGAGTATGTCTCCAGAATACTTGAGTAAATTTCTGAGGAGCTGATGTTATGAATGCATTTCCTGCAGTCGCTGGGAATGTGAATATTTCGTTATACTCCTCAGTCGCTACGTATCGTGTAGCGAGGATTTCCACAAAGTCTGCGTTAGGATATACCTGCAATGCTCCCGTTGGAGCGGCAGCTAAAAACGATACGTCTAAGACGATGTCTGATACTACTAACGTAGATGTTAGGACGTTTACTGTTGTGAAGTCTGAATGGAACTTTACTAACCACCCATCAAAGTCTCCCGTTGTAAAGTCGGTTGTGTTTGCGAATGAACCTCCGTTTCCTGCAGTGATAGTAATCTGCTGTGTAGATGCATTGTAACTCCAGTCTGCAGTCTGTACTTGAAATGCCCACTCTATCTCAGTTCTCACATCACTACCGTCTGAGTCTTTGTGTTGAAATCTTTCAGAGATTGGTGCAATAAGTGGATTGATTGGAGATACGCTATCTACAGCAGTACTTGATGTAGCGACCGAGTATAGGTTGGTGCTTCTCAAGTCTGTTACCGACAGAGTAGATCCGTCATTGCTTACCTTAGCTAGATGATACTCGTTGGCTGCTAGTGCGTCTGAGTTGTTCAGCTTGATTGTATAGCTGTCTCGAATGAACGGATACTTGTCTCCTGTAGGGACAGAAACTCCTGGAGTGAATGTTCCAACTACCTCCATCGTCTTCAAACTCTCTGGAGTCATAGATCCAGTGAGGACGTTTAGTTGAGCCAGTGTATCACTCGTTACCGATGCTACGGTGTATTCTTGAGTATTGGTTCCTGAGTTGAAGGTGATTTTTGATGGATAGTCGGGAAGGCCTCTCAAGCATTCTGTAAACTTAGTGTCGGTTCCCGTAAGTAGTCCGTCTGCTGTAATTGCGACCGTGCCGTCTTCAATGCTTGATGCGAGGTAGGTTATGCTTACCCACCGATCTGCACTATCTGCAGGAATGCCTAAATGGTCCACTAGGATAGACTCAACCTTAGATACGTTTAATGAGGAATCTACTGCATCTCCTGGATTGACTGTAATGAAGTTGTTGGTGGATCCTTGAACGACCTTCAGTGAGGTGAACAAGCTGTCTGTGTAAGGATGAACTACCCCGTAGGTAGCTATTCCCTTCTGCACTAGATCCTTATACCCCTCATCGATGATGGAGGTCTTTAGTCGATCTAGCTCGACCTTGCCCAAAAATGCGTTATTCGATATCTTTAGTTCCATTATAGTGTATTGTTCTGTAAAGTAGCCTTGTAGGGAAGCAGTTTTCTGCTGATTATCTGATCAAGCTGTGTTTGATTGTACATGCCATTGTTGTTCTGAGCCCACATTTGAACGTAGTTTGATAGGCCAATGAACCCTGTGCTGTATTCTGTGCTTAGAGGTGCTAATCTAAGATTGTATAGTCTCATAGTGCCCGAGACTGACCCCGTCGTATTCCTCATCATAACGAAAGGACTCATCTTGCATGCGTTGGGTTGAAACCTTAGGTTCTGAGTCGTTCCTGGTCCCTGTGGGCTTGCATAGGTGATTTCGGCACTCGTTAGGTCAATTACTTTGTCGTGAGGCCATATGATCGTCCTTACGAAGTGATACTCTCCATCGTCTGGGAACTCAGCAACGCTAATCGACGTGGCTGTAGTAAGTCCGGTAACCATGCTGGCGGGATTCGCAATAGCGTCGGTCTCTGTGAACGTATATGCTCTTACGTCGAACGTGACTGATCCCGCTCCTATTCTTCGAGTGTAGAAACTAATTTCGTAGGGTATGTTGGGACTCACATTCACTGCAGTCGCTACGCCGGTTCCTCCAATCTGTACCGTAGTTCCAGGGGTAACTCCATCTATCTCAATAACATCTCCTCCCGCAACGGCATCTGTAACAACTGATACAATACCTGATCCTATGTTGAGTGGGTAGTTTGCGATGTCTTGAACGTATGTCGACTGCTCGTATAGCTTTGTGAATTGATGCTGATTACCTACTCCCTGCCAAAGTGGAGACCACTGATTCACTACCCACGATACAGTTCCGAATTCAGATATTCCGAATAGGAACTCATCACATAGGCTTTTGTAGCATAGCAGTCTAAGCAGCTCTCCATCTACAGGCTTTTCCTCGCCTGATGGAAGGATATGTCCCTTCTTGATAGCGATCATTGCTGTACCTCTGTGTCTCATCTCGTCATAGAAGTTAGACTTTAAGTAGTCTAGGTCTTCAGTGAGTGTGTCGATGCAGATGAACATATCTCTACCTCTCAAGAATTTGGTCAGTAGCTCATTGTTGTCGTCAATCTTCTCAAACTCTCTAGCATATGCTACTAGCGTTCCGTAGAATGTAGTAATCGCCCTCCAGAAGTCGATGTAGTCTCGATCTTCTTCGTTTGTGTTGTTGTTCTCGTTTCTAGTGAGAGATAATGGGATTGTTCCAGGTAAATATAGCTTCTCTAACACGTTCAATCCCCAATTGAGGAGTTCTAAGTCGTGTGGAGTAGAAAAGAACTCTGAGAACACGCTGTTGTCAAAGGCAATTCCGCTCGACGGAAGGTTGTAAGTGCCTGCAATGTCTATTTGCTCTAATACGAGTACACCTGAGCCATCTGTTCCCGATCTTGTGTATCTGTATTCGACCTTAAAGTCGAACTTCGGGTTGTTCGGAACATTAGCTAGGTTTGGAGTAGTTAGAGCGGTCCATTCGCCATAGTTTAATCCTCCGTCAAGGGAATATCGAAATTCCTTATCGAAATATCGAGTGCCAGTTTCTCCTAATATTACATCCACAAATCCAGAGATCGCGGAAAGCCCCACTATGGGGA
>Ga0209337_1001713_pt1 | contig 16467 bp, 15 predicted proteins | sample LinPmetageLP53_FD_184044 | JGI IMG/M metagenome (GOLD analysis project Ga0209337, IMG submission 184044) | Marine viral communities from the Pacific Ocean - LP-53 (SPAdes) (version 2) | ecosystem: Environmental > Aquatic > Marine > Oceanic | place: Pacific Ocean | collected 2010-02-08
TGCACTGCAACGTAATCTTGACCAGCATTTTCTGATCTCATAGCAACTGTTGAGAATGTGTCAGCAGATGTGTTACAAGAAACTGAAGTAGGAGTAACTCTACTTTGTACAGTTGAACCTGATAAATATACTGTTAATCCCGCTAAGAAAGCTTCAGTATCAGCTAATTGTCCATCAGGACCTACTAATGTTCCAGTACTAGATAAGAAAGATGTTGAAATCATTCCAGTAATGTATCTGTTAGCTGGTACCCAAAGTGGTAAATTAGTTGTAGCCGCTGAGAACGTCCCAATTGCTGGAGCCGCAACACTAGCAACAGTAGTAAGTGCTCCTGGAGTAACTGTTACAATAGCAGTAGTTCTACGACCTCTTGATGCGTCAAATAATCCTCTCGCTGGAGAAGCGTCATTTTCATAGAATTGGTCATATAAATCTACACCTGAAGGAGTAGAAGCGTTAAATCCACCATTCGCCGCGTTAAATCCAGGTCTGTTAGAAGATACTTCTGGTACAAAGTAGAATAATTTACCAATTGGTAAATTTAATGCTTGTACTGATACAATATCGTTAGCCAAAAGTTTAGAGAATACTCTCCTTACGATTGGAAATACAACAGTCTCGAATGAACCTGAGTCAGTCGCTGTTGTTTGTTCATTGATTAAGTAAGATGCTTGATTCTCAAATAATTGAGCAACGTTGTCTTTACTATAACCATTAAGGCCATCTAGGAATCCTAGTTTGTCCCATTTGTTAATTACGTCTTCACGGATAAGTTTCATTGAATTAGTTCCAATGTTTCCAACTTGTCCTGAGTTTAATAAATGTCCCATTTTTAATTTATTTTTTAATGTTTGTTATTTTATTTTATTCATAAGATCTACCATTCTCGTCATTTGAGGGTCTTGGTATACCTTGTTTTCTCTAATAACACTATTCTTAGTGTTTGTTATTGTTGATTCTTCTGTTATAACTTTAGTTCCTCCTTTACTTACCATAGCTTCTTGAATTGGTGACTTCGTAACCATTTCTCCTGATAATTTTTTGTATAAAGATTTTGATTCTTTTAATGAGTTAACCTCATCAAAACGAGAAAGAATGTTTAATTTTTCTTTTTTCGTTGTAGAATGCTCAGTAAACAATTTTGTTGTGTAAGCTAAATTTGAATTGAACACTGCCACTTCATTTAACTTTTCTCTAAATAATGAAAGAGCTTTTTTATACTCCTCATTTTTTGATTTAAGTTTTTTAACTTCACTACCATAAGTAGTAACCGCAGTTTTTAACTGTTTGTTCTCTTTTATGATTCTTGATGGTACTTGACGTTTTCTTGATTCCTTAATCCCGCTCTTTTTAGCTAGATCCTTATTTGGAATAGCAACTGGTTTGTTAAGACCTTTTCTTTGACCTGAAGAACCACGTCTTCCACTTTGAAAAGTTCTTTGCATGTTTTCGTCGATTTCCTCTTCGAAGTCATCCAACTCAATTTCATACATTGTGTCGTCTTTCATTTCCATCTGACGTTTTTTACTATACATTTCATCCATGTCTTCCATTTCGTCCATGTCATCCATTTCATTCATGTAATCGTCTTTTGTTGATTGGTCACCATGTGAACTTCCAGTTTTGCCGTGGTATCCTTTATCAGTCCCTTTGTAGTTTTTATAATCACTACGAGTTTTTGATTGGTCTCCCATTTTTGATCCACCTTCTTCCATCATGTCGTCATCCATCATTTCCATCATGTCGTCATCTAATTCGATTTCGTACATAGTTTCATCTTTTTTATGATGTCCTTCTGAAACATTTTTTATTTCGTACTCCTCGTTACCGTCTGTAAGGGTTACTCCATCTCCAGTTTTTACAACCTCGATTTCGTCTTCTGGTCCCATTTTCTTAAACACTTTCATTACCTCATCATCTGATGAAGCTGTAAGGTCTAACTCTACAGCATCGTCGCCCATATCCATATCCATGTCCATATCCATGTCCATGTCCATATCCATGTCGTCGCCCATAACATCTAACAATTCTTCTGAATCCATATCAATCTCATCAACTTCGCTGAGAGATTCTTTTACTAGTTCGTTAATTTCTTTCTTCAAAACCGAAGGAAGTATTTCTTTTGCACTCTTCTTTACTGATTCCTCGATTGCTTTCGCCTCAAGAAGAGCTTCTTCTACTAAAGATTTTTTTGCCATTTGATAGTTTACTTTTTAATCTTATTATTAATATACGCAAAAGCGCAAAGAACTCCTTGGGGAGTTTTCTAATAAATATGGCTCATAATGTAAAAAAGCCATATCAAACTGAAATTATGTCAGTTAATTTTAACGGTAATATCCACGTAACTCAACGGGTCCTATAATATACTCTCGATTTTTAAGATTCATCATATCCGCTCGAGCCATCTTTTCTGCTAAAATCTTATCTTTTTCTGGGTCTCCAGAACTAGGTAACATCGCATCATAATAAACGTCTACAAAATATCTAACTCTATCCCCTCTTTGGGTTTCATCAAATATTTCATCTAGGTCTACTTCATCTAAGTCGTAATTTGGGTCGTAATATTGTTCTGGTAGTCTAGATTCCTCTTCCTCTTCATCTTCCTCATTATCTCGAGCGAAGTTTCTAAGTTTATCTAATGAACCATCACCATAAAAACCATCTGGATTATACCCTGGTAACTGTCTCCAGTTATCTGGTCTATCATCAGGTTGCTCAGATAATAACCCTAACTTTCTTTTTATGTTTTTCCTTAAATTCATATTAACAAGCTGGCGCATTTGATGATGCACAATTATGAGTATTCATTAAATCTTGAACTTTATCTAATTTACATTGTAACTGAGCTGCCCATTGTGGTCCTACATTTTGAATTTGATTAGACCATTGTGTGTCTTTTTGACAAAGGAACTGACAAGGTTGGTTAGGGTTTGATGAACTAAAATTAGGTAAACTTGTAAAGGTACTTTCCCAATTACTGTAATTTGACCATCCAGGACAACCTGTACCACCAGGAGTGGTTGTTGTTGTACAATCTATACAATTCCCACTACAACAGCTAGGGTCAGCACATCCACCACTTAATAATGTATATGTTCTTGGAGTTTTATGACATTTTGAACCACATCCACCGGGTCCAGGTACATATGGAGCCCCATTTGCCCAATCACAACCATCACATTGGTTTAATAAAGATGTAATTTCTGATGTACATCCATATTGTTGGAAATAAGACCAATTATTTGAGTTTGGATTAGCCCCCGCACAAAATACATCTCCTACTGCAGGATCTCTTAAAGTTCCATTATCGTCCACTATTATTCTGTGTGAACTTCCTCCACCTCCACTAGCATTACACGATTTTGACGTGATTGGTAATCCCATTTGACCTGGAGGATTAGATTGTTCATTCATTAATTGTTTATCACTTCTACCAAGTATTCTATCATAGTTAGTTCTAGCGTCTGTAAATTGTTCTGTTAGTGTTTTTAATTTTCTTTTCATATTTTCATATTATTTTAGCAGTTATTTGATGAGTGTAATTGGTTACATAAATCTAATTTACATTGTAATTGATTTGCCCACACTGGTCCCACATTTGGTATTTGATTTGTAAATTGTGCTATCTTATTATTTAAGAAATTGCAAGGGTTATTATGATTAGCTACTGTGTTTGTAAAAGTTGACGTCCAATTTGCATGATTTGACCATGCTGATGGATCACATCCTGATGTTGGAGGTGCCCCACCACCAAAATCTATTACTTCTGCAGTAGGGAAATTAGGTTGAACCGCAGCATAAACTCCAATTAAATTACCTGTTGTATTAGATAAATTTAATGCAGTTCCACTACATTGTTTAATACCAGTGGTCCAATCTATTATATCTCCTGGTTGAGGAGCTTGTCCATTTACTGTTACTGCTTTCAGCCATGTACCTTGCCATATACAACTAGGTGGGTTACCTGCAGTTATAGGCATTGGTTGACCATAAGACCAGTTACACCCAACAGGAGGTTGGCAAGCGGGTAATTGATTACACGGGGGAGGACATCCTGGCCAAATTCCATTTGGGCCTGGTGGCATTATACCTGCATTAACCCACCAAAAATATACTTTCCTAGCATTTGGATTTGTTGATGCTGTACACCCTGCGACTTGTTCTTTTATTACTCCCTCACTATCCCCAAGGATAACAGATGGGTGCGTTGGTGGTTCAGTTTTTTTACCTTGTGGTTCATACTTCTTAATTAAGGTCTTTACATCCACTTCTTTATCTTCACTAGGTTTAATTTTTTTAACAGGTTCCTTTGTGTCTTCTATATCATTTGTCGCCTCCGAATCAGCACGTACCATCCCAGGGATTTCTTGTTCATTTAATGATACAACATCAACCTCCATATCTCCAACATGTTTATATTGGTCATGGTTAAATGAATCACTTACACTATCCATCATCTGGTCAATTTTCGCTAAATGACTTTCAACCCAATCATCTAAAACTTCATCTTTTTCTAATTTATTATACATGTCTTCTGATTTATTAGAAATACTATGTAATTGGGACGCCGCCATATATGAATCTTCGCTTGTTTCTTTAGACTCTCCACATCCACAATCTTCTTTTAAGTTTTCAGTGTATAAAGGTCCTACAAAACCATTATCTTCTTCACAATTTTGTTTAGTTGGGTATATACATGGAGTTGTTGACTTATTACATTCTTCTGATGGACACTCTAAACACCCCCCTGCGTCTACTTTGAAACATTTTGGTATCATAGATGAACTTTTTGTTCTTCTTCTGTCAGTAGTTGGTTCTTGGGTTAAGTTTGGGTTATTTTTTGTACATTTTTTACCACATGATTTTGTGGTTGGCTTATTCGATGTCCCACCACCCGAGGTAATTACCATCTTTACGCAATCACTACCATTACAATAACAACCTGAGGGACATTTTGAAGTTAGTGGTACGTTTTCATTTAGAAGACCTTTATTTAATCTCATTATCTGGTCATACTTGGACTTTCTTACTCTATTACTCATATTTTAATCTTTTAAGAAATTTTTAATTGTGTTATTTATCTTTGATTCCATAATCTTTTTTGGTTTTGTCGATTCAACATAAGGTTTTGCTTCTTCAACTTGATTGAATAGATAAGCCCCTGGAGTTGACGGGGATGATACTAAATCAAAACAAATCAATTCAAAATCGTCTTGTACCATATTTTGCCCACCTTCATTTGATAGAGATCCAACACCTCTTGAGGATATCCCTAATTGTACTCCGTGTCTTAGTAGGTTTGCCGCTAAGTCTCCTGGGGTTGTTGCTGTTCCATTATTTTCGTAAGCTGGGGATGTGATTAATGTTAATTTGCCCATTAGGGTATTTCCATCCCACCAAGTCTCATCAAGTTTATGTGACGTTCTTTCAAGATCAATTATAGATGAATCTGGGTGGTTAAGTTCTGAAATAGCTCTACCGTTTTTAATAACGTCTTGGTGTTTTTCAACCTCTGTTCGTAAGATATTTTCTGGGTAAACCCTACCATTTCTATTTTCTACTCCACATTTTTGCAAAACAGCAACCATTTGTATAGGACCATAACTAGTCCCTACCTCCTTCATTTCTTTTATAATTTTTTTATTCTCCGTACTTTGCGGTGAAATATAACCAGAATCCTTTTCTACTAATAGTCCGTAACCAGTCTCCCCTTCTTTTAATAATTTAAGTTCCATATTAATAAATATTATTTTATAATAAATATGAGTAGGAAAAATAAAACCCATCAAACGACGGGTTTTTTAATATATAAAAATTAGTTTATCTTATTTATTTAGATTATAGTCAAATCCTCCATCTGTTTCAAACACATCAGTTATGAGTTTATTAGATAACCATTGTAGTTCCATTATTACAGAAGGGTTGTTAATTTTTCTTAGTTCTTTTTGAAATAGGGTTATCTCACAGGACATAAAAGATTTCTTTTTTGTGCTTATACCAGATGACCTTAAATCAAAATCTACTATAATTCTTTTATTATTAAAACTTTCTGAAGAAATTGTCTCACTTAAAAATCTTTTGATATTCTTTGTTATTTTATTTAATTTTGGTTGGTAGTTTTCTGACTCGTAGAGTGGTTCGACCCAACTTGATAAAACCACATATAGTGTTCTAGGTTGTTTATTGTTTACAGTTCCTATGTGTATTTTGAATGGTTTTTCCGTATTCAGTGATAATTCTTTCCCTAATTTCATTTTTCATGTTCTTTTCTTCAAGTGTTATTAATACTTAATATTACGAAATATAATTAAATAAAAAAACCCCGATTAAGGGGTTTTTCTAAGGTTTATTACTTATGATTCCAAAGTTTTTTCATCCTATTAATTTCCTCGTTAAGTTTAGGTCGTTCAGGATCTTTTTTCATTGGTTTAACAGGGTCTTTTCCTGGTCCAGGAGTTGGTCCCCCAGTTTGTGGTTTCTCAGTATCTTTTGGTCTACCTTTCCCACAGTAAGAAAACTCCATACATTCTTCCATTGTATCATAAGGACGTAATCCATATTGTATAACTAGTGGAAGTCTTTGTGTCGTTATTTCCATACATTTGTGTTCTTGACTAAACTCTCCGTCTGGGTATGGTTTAGATGGGTCAGCCTTACAAGCGTAACACCCAACCTCAGGTTTACCAGTTTCTCTACAGTTAGTTCGTCTATCACCTCCTACTTCTCCTGTTCCCGAGTCTCCTGGTCGTTCTGGACAACATTCACCGTTATTCGTCCATTGAGCTAAATTAGGGTCATCACTAGGACTACTTAAGTTAAAGAAAGCCTTACAGGTTGCCGCTTGTGCGTTTGGGTCTAATCCCATAAATTCTGCACAAGGTCCTTCAGGATCGATTAAATCAGGATCAACATCAGGTGGGGTTGGCCCTCCAGTTAATGGTGGTACGTTAAGAGGGTCACATCCACATTCTGCTGCTTGACATTGAGCCCATGCTCTTTTTTCTGTTTTTCTTGCAATTGCTATGGCTGTTAAAGGAGCTCCCGCATTTGGTTGGTTAGGTCCTACTACACCTCCGTTAAGTTGATCCGTAGTCCAGTTAACAACATTTTGTAAATGTTGACACCCAACTTGGTTAAATCCATTTTCTCTTAAACTTAACCAATTTAACCATGAATTCATTGCTCCAGTTTGCATATGTGTTTGTGCACAAGAACTAGTCCATGAGAAATCACATGTTGATCCAGAAGTTGTTCCTGTAGCAGATACAGAATTACCAGTACAATCAGATAAAGCTGGGTCATTTTGGTTATCATAATAAGTTACACCATTTATGGTTCCACACACACCAAGTGAATTAGAATTAGTAAAGTTTCCAACAGCCCCTCCATCTGTTACTATTTGGCCGTTATCACAACCATAACAAGGACCGAAAGTCGTTGTTGTCCCAGATGTTGGATCAGGGGGTATAACGCCGTCACATTGTGTTGTTATTGTATTGGTTATTGTGGCATTTGGTCCAAAATCGAGGTAACTTAGTTCTACTGGTACTACAGATTGTACTATGAATTTTGTTTGGGTACTGCCGTCATTGTGTATTGTTTTATTTATATCATTTTGAGTTGGTAGAATTCCGTCTATTAAAGCACAAGGCCAGGTCCAAACATTTGGATTTGCATCTGTCGCTTCGTCACATTTAATTCCGGTTATTCTAGCACAATCATTCTGAGATGTAGCAACACCCCACGATACATTTTGTTCCATTAATCTACTGTTCCTACTTTCAAAAAGCATGTTAGATTTTTCGATGTGACTTCTTTTGTTATATTTTGATCTTCCCATAGTTTTTAATTTTTTTTATATGTCCTCATCACCATGCTCATATTCATGAGTCACAGTTGTTTTAGTTGGTTCTGGTTCTTCTACTGGAGCGGCACCAGGAGAAAATCCCTCCGCTGCGGTAAATCCAAGACCGGCCATTACAATCCATTGTAATGAATTGAATATGTTTTCATCGACGGTAAAATCCCAAAATAAATTGGAAACATACCCGATTAACATAAATAATAAACAGATAAATGTAACAAATCTCTTACTTGATACTTTACTACCTCCGCTTAACATGTTTGTGAAAAAATTCATAATTTTAATTTTTTTTTAACTCCAGAATACCAGTTTCCCTATTATACCCAATACGGCTATCCATAATGACCATAATATTTTAGATGTCTGTTTTCTAAAGTGTGTATTTTTATTTACTCGTGCTACTGTACCATTGTCTGGATTTAGTAGAACCTTTTTAATCATAGTGATATCTTCCTGCATTTTTGCTTGCCCATCTTTTAGGTAAGTCATATCATTCGTCACCAATTTAATTTCACTATGTAGATTTTCGTTTGTTAATCTAGCCATTTTACCCTAACCCTTCAATTAAATAATGTAGTTTACTAATATCATTTACTACATTTTCATTAATAAACTCCATTCCTGTTACTTTTTTATAACTCATCTTTAGATTAGTGTGTAGGTTTGGGTCGTCATTTTCTACTATGTTAGTAGATAATAAATCAGTTGCTTTGTTTTTGTATTCATTAAAAAGTTTTTCTTTAGAATCTTTATATTCTAGAATTACCTTTAATAATTTCTTATCTGATTCACTTAAATCATTATATTTTTTGTTATATTTTTTACTGACTATCTTACTAACTAAAGCAATTGGTACTGAAGGTAGGTCTTTACTTTCCTTATTTTCGTTTTTACCCAAAGTTTCTTTAATTAGTTTTCTAGACTCATATAAAGAGTTAACATTTTTTGCCGTATTCATTAAAAAACATAGATTTGAAATTGATTCGTTAATGATACTAGTTTTTAATTTTCCTCCGATAGACGAAAGTAACTCCTCTAACTTCCTATTAGATTCGAAAATCTGACTTACTTTATATTTTTTTAACGCATTAATATTACAATCAATATAGTTATTGATTTCCTTTTCTGTTAAGACTGATTCTTTTAAGTTATTAAATATTGTAAATTGGTCTGATAGAATATTATCAGTTTTAACTATTCTAATACACTCTTTTAGGATTGTTCCACAATCCTTTTTGTCGTTAGAATATTTTTTAGATGCAACAAAGTATATTGAATCGAGTAAATCTCCAAAATTTTTCATACGGTACGTTTTATAATAAATATAAAACTATTCCAAAAGTTTATCTAAATTTTCTTTTAGATACTCTAGTTCTTCTTGAATTAGGTTACTTTTTCTATTTGATGGTTTTTTTTGAGTGTCCAAATCAACACTATTTACTAGTTTTCTATAATTTGTTGTACCGTCTTCCATAAGTTCATCTGGTACTTCCTCGTCTCCGCCAGAAGGTGGTGTTGAGGTTGGTGGTGTTGTCATCATATCGTCTCCTCCTTCTTCTTCCCCACTAGGTAAATCTTCTCCATCTGCCGGAACACCATAAAGTTTATCAACCTTATCAAAAACTCCGGTACTTTTTATAATTTCTGAAGTATTCTCCATTTCGGCGGCAGCTGCTTTTTCCATTCTTTGTCTTTCTAAGTCTAGAAGAATATCATCATCACTAAAACCTAATATATTTTTCTTTGCCCAAGTCATAGAAGTTGCCCCAAAACCATTACCAGCGTCAGATACTGAATCTCTGTATAAAGCCACTTTTGATTGGAATTGTTCTATTTTTAACATCTCTGCTTGTGTTGATGGATTTTGTAACCTTAATGTAAAATTCTCTAATTCATCTTCAAAGCCTAAAATGTAAAGATGTATTATTGCTATCTTATTAAGTTCTTGTACCATTGATTGTTGAACTCTATTAATTGTTCTAGCAAAACGAATATCCTGAAGAGCTAAATTTTTTCCTTCCCCTGCTGGTTCATCAAAACCTAAAAATGGTTTAGGAATTCTTAAAGCTGATAACATTTTTTTCTGTATGTACTCAATATCTGCAATCTGGTCTAGATTACCAGCACCAGGTAAAGTTTCTATTGGATTCGCAGCTCCATCATTACGTACAGGTACAAAAAAGTCTTGGTCTACCGCTAAGGCGTTGTACCTTAAATCTACTTGTCCCGTACTGTTATCAACCGCATGAGTCCTTTTGAAATTGTTAGCTATTTTTTGTACATAAGCTTGCACATCCTGATCATCAATGTTACCGACATTAATCTTAAATACTCTTCTCTCTGGTGCTCTAGTAACACGATAAATCATCATAGCATCTTCCGATAATAATAACTGTTTCCAGATTCTTCTTACTTTTTCTAATAAAGATGTACCATACGGTAATCTTCTATCATCCCCTAATAATCTAAAATGAGCCACCTCCCAAGCATTAAATGAAATAGACTTATTTCTCCATTCAAACTTAATGTTTTTATCCTTTTCTTCCTCACCCTCAACACCGTAACTACCAGCTTTACGTGAAGTCAAGTAACTACTTTCGTCCTTTCTTTCAATCTCAATGTTTGGTAGTTGGGATGCCCCGATAATTCCTTGTTTAGGGTCAATTTTTAGATATACAAAATTATCACCATATTTACAGGTGTTTCTAGTCCACGCTGGTAATACCGCGTGTAAATCTAAAATCTTATGAAAAAGATTATCAAGAATATCTTTTATCCTACTAGAATCTGATTCTACTGTTAAAAGAGTACCACTCTCATCTGGTGTACAACTTTCTTCTGCATAAATATCTAATGCTGCTGCTATTTCAGGAGTAAACTCCATAGACTCAAAGTCATAAAACGAAGCTAAACGAGTAGTTTCATAGTATATTGCTTGGTTGTAGAGTTCACTATCTACTTTATTCCACTGGTTTTTTAAGAAAGCAGTTTGTTGAGATTGTAGTTTTTCTTGTTCAAACTCAGATTTAGAAGGTGTTTTTAATATGATTTTACTAGGGTCAACATTATAAGTGGGTACATCTCTCCTCATGGCACCCGCGCCAAACACTTGTTGTAATCTCTGATATATTGTTAAATTTTTATCGGCCATTAATTTATCTTATTTTATTATAAATAGTTATAGATAATGATAAACTAAAAAGTTTACAAGATAAACCCTAATTACGTCTTCTTCCCATCATTCCTCCAAATAACCAACCATATTCTCTGTACATATGACCGGCTGGTTGATTCATAGGACCAAAGGGGCTCATCGGGTCCGGTATATTCCTTTGGGGTGTGTTTGGATTTGGATTATTAAATGACTGTTTCATCGCTTCTTTTTCCTGTGGTGGTTTAATAGAATTGATTTGTGGGTTTTCGTTTTGTGTAGTCATCCAACTATCAATCATCGCCGCAGAATGGTTTTTATTTCTTTCTATCTCCTTGAAGGTTGTGTTAGAGACGTAAAGTGCCATGGCTAGTCCCCATAAAAGATCATCATGATATCCAACCATATGGTCTGGTCTCCCATTTCTAAAAACAAAAGTAGTCATTTCCGCTATAGTTCTTTCTGATCTTATCTTTACTCTATTTGTTCTTATTGATTCTTCTAGTTCACTAACAACAATTCTTCTGTTGGAGTCAATATTAAAACCTGGGTTTTTATTCTTGTCCCCATTTGGATAATGAAGTTGTGAATATCCCATTTCTTTTAGTTTTAGTGATGTGGGTAACCCAACACCCCCTGTAATATCTATGACCACATAGGCGTTGTATCTGTTCCCTACCTGCCAAACGTAATTTGCTAATTCATCAGGTGGCATTTTTCCATAATACTCCGCAACTTGTTCTTCTCCTTCGTCACTATCTAAACATATTATACTAAAGGCACTAAAATCATCAGATTGTCCCGTTGATACATCAACACCCATTACATATTTTTTTCCTGGTTCCGGGTCTTTCCATATCCATAATTCTCTTTGGTACCCCTCTTTTCTTATAGGGTCTCTTTTGTTTTCTTTTTCTTGTTGTTGTATCCATTCCTTGTCAATAACTGTCTCACCCGAACCAAGAAAATCGCAATTTATCTCTTGATTTACCAACCTCATGTTACCATTCATCTGTCTTATCATTTCCAGGTACCATGGAGCTGTGGGATTAAAACCGTCCCTTATATAATTCGCATATTTCCCAAAATCTTGACTTTCGTCAGGTATGGTCTCCTCACCTTCCTTTTCCCACTTCAAATCTTTATTAAACCTAGGGTCTTCATACCAACGCATTTCAACAATCTTAAAATCATTTTCTGATTTCTTAGCACCGTCATATGTGGTGTGGTATATTGGATCATATCCGTTTGGTGTCGATACTAAAATCGCATCTCCCCCTGTTGACAGTGAAGCTTGACAAGCCGCCCAAACATCTTGACCTCCTTCAATAAAGGCAGCCTCATCTAAAATTAACAAAGATGGTGTATAACCCCTTAAAGCATCTGCGGAAGTTGCCACGGCCTTAATTTCACAACCATTGGTGAATCTTACGTGTTGTTTAGAGTTCGTATCTCCGATATCAACTGAAACCCACTTAGGTAACTGAGAATGAAATACCTTGGCTTTATTTAGGAATTCCATTGCTGTTTCTCTTTTATTGGCTAATATTAGAACCTTTTCTGGATTATCCGCATGTGCAAAAGTCACTAACCAGGTAATATAAGCAGCGGTTAAGGTAGATATACCGGCTTGTCTATATTTTAACACAATATTATAACGATGATCCTTAAACGATTGTATGGCTTCTAATTGTTTAGGGAAAGGTTCAAACTTTACATAAGTTTGTTTGGTTTTGTCAAAAGTTTCAAGATAATTTGCAATAAAATATGCTGGGTCAGATTTACACTTAGCCCAAAGCATTAAAGTTTCTAATTTTTTATTTTTCATTTTTTCGCCCATATACTATAAATATAAAGGACTTAGGAACACTTATAAATGGTCTATTGATCTTTTAAGAATTGCATTTCTTCAGGAGTTAAAGATTCCATACCACTGTCTGATATTTTATCTAAAAGTGTGTCGATATCCATTTCTTGTTTTGTGGACCCACTACCAGGTGGGAATAAATCATTAATGTCTATGTCGTCTTCTCCTGTTGGGTCGGGTAACACATCAACTCCATCGTCTCCATCATCTCGATATTCACCTGTTGCATCCTCATATTCATCTTGTTGAATCTCATCCTTAATTTTCTCAGCTAAGTTTACCATCATTTGTTTTCCCTTATCACTTCCTGATTGAATCTCTTTCATAAATTCTAAGAATTGTTTTGCTGGCATTTGGATAATTTCACTATATAAATGGTTCTTGACGTCAAAGTCATCAGCACCAATAGCGTCAATAAATCTTTCCCACAATCCTGGTCCTAATCTTAAGTCCCACATTTCATCCTCTAAAAAGTCAGTTTTATCCATTACCTTTTGTCTAAGTTCTTTGTCCCCTGGTAAACCATGTAATGAAAGGTATTCCATAACTCCCTTATGTAATTCATGTACTAAAACTGGAAAGGTCATCCCTTTAGCAACTACCGTAGGTGGTGTTGTAGATAAGTCGATTTTTTCTTTACCAAATACCTGAGCTCCTTCTCCTCCACCTCCACCGCCCATCATGTCTGGCATTATCCAGTACATTAAATCGTTAGCTGAGATAACTACACCATAAAGATTCATAAGGGTTGGGTCAATAGCATTAAGTTCATCACTGACCATATGGTACAAATATAAAGCCTTTTTGGCGGATCCTTGCATCATAGAATTAATAAATCTTCGTTTTGACACCTCAAGATCTAACTCTTCCATGTGTTCTAATGTGTCTTCCTCCATTTCAAAAGAATCCTCTTTATCTTTAGGTTTTTGTTTCATGTCGTCCTTACTTAATTTTTTCATTCCAGTAATCTCAACATCAAATTGTAAAGAACCTTCAGGAACATTAAGATCCCTAGTAACGATATCAATAGCCAAATTTTCTAATTGTTCTTTATTTGCAGACTCAATTCGTAAAGTATTTTGTAATGATTGCATCATCATACCCTGTAACCCCATTAAGTTTTGCATGTCCGTCGCGTTCCCCTCAACTCCAGTATATCTTTTGAATGTGTCTACAACATCCTTAAACCTTTTTGAAGCAATTAATTCTTCATAATTGTTATAAACCTCATCATCCCCCACTTTTGGAAAAGCAGGGTGGTCCGTACCAAAGGCTGTATCCTGAGTTGCTAACTGTCGCTCAATATCAGGATTGATTCTTTCTGGTCTATCCCCATAATCAATAGGGGCTTCCGTAATATAAGGAGCCGAAGACTTAGTCAAATCTTTCTTTTTATACACCTTACCATTTTTTCCACTTCGTGTTGTTAATTCTGAAATATATTCTAGTAATTTACTCTTTTTCATTTTAGGGTTTATATTCTCCATAGGTCCTATGTTTGTTGGGTTAAAGCTTTTACTTTGGTAATCTGTCATACTATCTCTCGGTACCTGACCTAAACCAAATCCTGGATTAGAGTTTACCCCCCATACTTGTAATTCTTTAACTCTTTTCTTCTTATTCTTTTTCTTTTTTTCTGGTAATTTTTTGTAGTCCTTTTTAGTCATTTTAGAACCTAATTTTTTTGCCGCTTTTGGGTTTGTTGCATAAAGATATTTTTGTTGAGCTTTACTAGTAAATTTTTCTTCTAAAGTTTTACTGTAATTTACTTTATACTTTTCCTCCCCTAGAGTTTCCGGGTCTTCACCTAATTCAGGACCATCACTATCGAAATCAAAGGAACCCCAATGAGAATCTGAATCCCCATAAAAAGTATCAAATCCTTCATCATCTAGTTGTGGTTGTGACCCTAAAGGTCCTTTACTTTGGAAGGTATATCCACTACTATCACCATCTTCCACATCCGCATATCCACCCTGTAAACCACTCATAATTGATTCGGCCATTTGTTGAGCCGAATTAAGTCTAGCTAATTTTGTTGACCAATTCTGTACCTCCCTAGTCTTACTTTCAATACGTTTTTGCCAAACAGCTTTTTGTTTTTCTATTTCAGGATTAACACCTTTAGATCCTTGTGTATTTTGCTTATCTTCTTCTTTCATATCTTATGATGCTGTTAAGTCTGACAATGCGTTATTTAGTGTTTCTACCTCTTTTGTTTTAGCGGCTATTTTATCGTTCCAACTCTTAGTCTCTAAAGCATTCTGATATTGTTTTTTAATACCATCCAATTGTTTTATCAATTCTTGGTATTGTTGTTTTAACGGAGTGATAGGGTCATCCTGTTCATTAATTATAGTATTTAACTTACGCATTCCCATTTAGTTATTAATATTAAGTTTAACTTCGTTAATGTTATTAAGTACAATATCTCTACTATATAACTTATCTTCCACGGATTTTCTTGAGTCCCCGTAGTGAAAAGACAATCTTTTTATATTTTCCATACCTTCAAAATCGTCCTCTATTTTTTCCCAACCTAACGCTATAATGTTATCTACGGCGTCATAGACCCCAAAATAGTTAGAGTCTTGGATTACTTCTAGAGTTATCTCTTTTGTTGTTAAAGACCCGACCGAGTGGACGTATATTGAGTGAGGTGGGGAAGGATGTCCATCAGATGGTGTCTTATCCCAAGACTCTCCGTCAACTAGACTTAAATCATTTTTATTAGTGAAAATAAACTCATATAAATTCTCCCCCTTGTAGTTGGCACCCATCTTATTTATATAACAAAGAAAAAACTCCATACTTAAGGTTTTTTAATTTTGTTTTGTATCAATATAAGAATCTACTGTATTTTGTACAAATTTTCTAAGGGAGTTAACAATTGCGTCATCATTACCTCCACCAGATTCACCGTCTCCGTATAACATGTCTTCCTCCATTTGGTCAAATTCTTCAAAATCATCAAGATCTAATTCTTCATCACCCATCCCACTATCTAATCCATCTATTTCCATTTCTGTATCATCTTCTTCTTCCTCAGGTCCCCCTACCGGCATTTCTGGAATATCAGGTGTTCCCAACTCCTCCTGACCAGTACCAGCATTTTTAACTTTTTTAATAATTTCTAATTTATCTTCATCAGTTAGTTCACCTAAGTTTAACGCCGAGAAAACTGAGTTTACAACATATTTGGTTAGTTCAGTATCGACTACCTGTTCTGTTTCTCCTTGACGTAAAGCTTGTCCTAATTTACCTGTTAAAGATTGTATTTCTTTTTCTGGTGATTCTTCACCACCCCCCAACTCTCTCTCTATCGAAGCGACTTCAGAATCAAAATCCATTCCCCCTGAAGGAGGTGCCGTTACATCATCAGTACTAGTAGGTCCCGGTCTTGGTTGAGGTGTAGGTCTTGGTGTAGGTGTAGGTGTGGGTCTTGGTGTAGGACTATCCATTGGTGTGGGACTATCCATTGGTGTTGATTTTGCCGTTGTTGGTGGTGGTGGGATTTCTCCGTTTCCAGGTGCCGCACCAACTGATCCACTTGGCATACCCGGTTTACCTTGGGGTGCTTCC
>Ga0209337_1001714_pt1 | contig 16464 bp, 21 predicted proteins | sample LinPmetageLP53_FD_184044 | JGI IMG/M metagenome (GOLD analysis project Ga0209337, IMG submission 184044) | Marine viral communities from the Pacific Ocean - LP-53 (SPAdes) (version 2) | ecosystem: Environmental > Aquatic > Marine > Oceanic | place: Pacific Ocean | collected 2010-02-08
AGGGACTTGGTATAAACCCAGAAGGAAGAATGTACGCAACTGCAAGAGAGGCAGCTACCAACGCCATACTGGACGGTGAGCTTGCACAGAGTCTTGAGGACAGTCTTGCTGATCTATTCTGCAATTTTGAAGCCAGCGACATAGCTGATGTATTCAAGGGTTCTGCTGGAGGAGAAGGCGGCGGAGCCGGCGGTGCAGTCGGTGGTGCTATGGACTTCCTTGGAAGTAAAATCGGCGGAATGTTTAAAGAAGAGTAGTATGAATAATATTAAAATAATAATAGAAAATATTTTAAATATTATTAAAGAAGACCTTGGTAAAACAAAGAAGACTTCTATTGGGTTTGGAACTAGCCAGGGATATACTATTGGAGCCGATAGACCTTCACTAGGCTATGTAGAGAATAATATAGAATCAGACTCTATTAACGGCAGTCCCGTAAAAATTAGCAGAGCTTTTACAAAAAAGATATAGAATTAGTTATTTATTTTCTATATAATGTTTTTCAAAGGCCCAAGCTGAGGTTTCTGATATTGGAAGTCCGCAATGGGTATCTTGCCAATAGTGCGCTATTTCATGAGAAATTAACTGCCTAATATCCTTTCCTGACGGTGTTTTTGAAATAAATATAACACCCGTCTTTCTTGGGGCATATACTCCTTCATAAGCTCCATTTATATCTAGCCTATTCCATTTTTCCCAACCTAGAAAAGACATAAGGTCTTGATCGTTTAGTATTTTATCATCTATAAAAAATACCATCAAATTCTTTTTATTACACTTTTTAATACCAGATCTATTAAAAAATATATTTGCAGACATAATTGATTCTTCTACATGTTTCATAATCATTTCTGATTCTTCTGTAGAGGATGAGTGTGTTGAAACTTTTATCCACCCTAGGATATTTTTATCTACTTTGTAATCAACATCTCCTTTTTCATGAAACTTATTCCATGTTTCTTGATCAAAATTTTGAGCGTTTGAATTTAAAGAAAACATTAGACAGAATAGCAAAAACATATTTTTCATAAAAACCTCTTAATTTATTATAATCATTATTCCGTGTATTTACAAAAAAAATGCTATGTAGGAATATATTTATTGTTGGGAGAAGTACTATGAAAATATCTGAAGATAATATTAGAAGCACAATAAAAGATGCAATTCTAAAAAAATATATTAAAGAGGCTTCAACAAATAAAACCGGAGATACAATAAAAGGATTAGAATATACAGTTGTCAAGGGCGACAAAATGTATGTTATTGCTAAAGATCACAATATTTCTATTCAAGATTTGCTATCATTTAACCCGCAGTTTGATAAAGGGCAACTTTATAACTGGAAGCTAGGTGATAGGCCTGCTAAAAATGACAGAGTCGGAAATAAAAATAGAAATCCTAATTGGATATATCCTGGTGAAAAACTTGCAATTAAAGCAAAAGCAGTAGCTAGTGCCCCAGATATAAAGCCAAAACCAACAGAGAAAAAAGTAGATAACTCTGGTAGGAAAGGCATTTTATTTAGAGTAAAATTTAAAAAATCTTATGGGTATAATAAGAAAAGAAGAGATTATTATGACTATAATAAGAGTAATAGAGGAAAGGAAGGGGTTCTTGGAATCGACATAAAGTTTATTAGAACTATGCCTTTGAATTCAGACTCAATTAGAAGTGACAAGCTAGCCTATGTAAAGCTTGACGGTGGTGCTCTAAGTAAACATAAATATAAAATGGGACATTCTGAAATAGAAGAGATCATAAAGCTTCTTGAGAGAATTGGATACAGAAGCTTCAAGGTAATAAAAAAATGAATAACTTAAGACGCTATATACTAGAAATCATAAAAGTAAATGAAAAAGTCGATACTGATGCTGGAAAAGAATTTGGCGGAACCTCAAGCGACTATTCTGCCCAGACAATAGACGATGAGCAGATGGGAGATGTTTCTAGTAGCTATGAAGGTCCGCTTGTGACTGTAAAGGGAAATAAAAAATATCTTGGTAAACCACGTACTGGGCTATCCCCAGATGGGTACTGGAGCAAGTTTAGATCTGATCTTGAATCTCATATAAACTCTGCGTATCCAGAGCTTGGATTAAAAATTGATAATCTTGGCGTTTCAAGAGACTTAAAGCAAGCTGCTGATCCGGGTGATAATAAAGCAAGAGTTGCAGGATCGAAACACGGAGGCGGCTTTGCCCAAGATGTATATTTTCATACTGACAAATATGGTAAATACACCAATTTCAGAAAAGACAATAAAGTCTTGGCAAAAGATCAAAAACTTGTTGATTCAATTGTAGACTTTATTGATAAATATCCAGATCTTAGGTGGGGCGGTGCATTTGGAAGTGGCGGAAGCTCACTAGAGAAAGGAAAGGCACCCATAGGTAGAGGTGTATTAGAATTTCATCATTTTGAATTCAAAGGAAAAGAAATTCCAAAATTCTTTGCTCAATATAAAGATGAGTTAGCAAAGATCGGGACAGAACCAGAAGATCTTACAAGTACTAAAGGTCTCGGAAAACTATACACTGCTCTTGCAGAATCTAATGATTGCGATAATTTAGCTGTGACTAGTGATGACAGAGCACTTGCTGCAGCTATTGGAAATATTATTATTAAATCTTCAAGGAAATAAATAGTGAAAAAAATAGATAATTTAAAAAGTATTATTAAGGAAGCAATAAAAATAGAAGAAGCTTTATCTTCTGACGCTGGAAAACAATATGGTGGCGGCGGTGGTGGAAGCAAAAGCTCCAGCGGCTGGGGTAGTAAAGACAGTGAGGCATCTGACAATGCTCCAACTGGTGGCCCTGAACCTAAAGGACCTATTTCAGGGCCGTACCCTGCAGGGAATATCAAGCTTGTAGAAAAATATATGGATGAAGCTGGAATGACAAACGGGTATACTAGGGTTGCTTTATTATCAGTATTACCAAAAGAATCAAGCCTTGTCCCAAAAAGCGAAAAGACGTATCATAATACTTCTGTATCTAGAATAAAAACTATCTGGCCGTGGCTTGGTAAGAAATATTCTGATGATGAAATAGAAAAGCTAAAAGTATCAACATCGCCTTCAGACGGGAATAACAAAGCGGGCTTAGGTTTGTTTGATATAGTTTACGGGCCGGAGAGGCCTGGTGCTACATACGGTAATAAACTTAAAGACGATGGATCAAGATTTAGAGGAAGAGGATTTAATCAGATTACTTGGAGAGGTACCTATGAAAGAATGGGGTTTGCTAGTAATCCAGATGCACTAAACCAGCCTGACGGTGCAGCAAAGGCTGGTGTTTCATTTTTAGCTCGAAGGCTTAAGCAAAAGTTTGGTACAGTAAATCCGCCATTTAAAAGCCAAGCTGAGGCTAATAAAGCGCTAGCAAATGCAAACGCAGGATGGGGCAAAAAATTAGGCGGCAGAGGAAATGATTCATTGGCACGGGCTATAGCAAATACCAATGCAGCATCTAAGAAATTCAAAACAGTATAGTATATTAAATCACGTCTCTAGAAACTGATTCATATATTCTTTTTCTTTCTGGGCTACTTTTTGCATAGATCTTTATTATCTCTCCAGCTTTTGCATTTGCTTCATCTTCTATTAAACCGCCAGCATTTTGTATCTTTCCATTAAGCATGCCTTTTTCATCTTGCATCATGTGAGTAAGTTCATGTGCAATTGATCTTAGAATATCTACAAGAGCTCTATTTTTGCCATATATTTTAATTATTCCTTGGCCTCGATGGTATGCTGCTGTTGTTTCTATATCATGACTATTTCTATTTTCAACAACATATATTTTGCAATCAGATATTATTGGCAGCCAGTCACAGCAAAAATTTATAAAATCACCAATAAGATATACTTTCTCTGGAGATAGATTTAGACTTTTAGAAAAGTAAAGTTTTTTCATTTTGTTAATCCGGATACTGATAAAATCATCACAGCGCTATTATAATTATTATAGTATTTAGATGTTTTTTATTTTAAAAGGTGAAAAGGAAATAGTTCTTTAGTAACCAGCGGAAGGAAGAATACAAGTGAATTATAAAAAATTTAAAGCTAGATTAGAAATGATTGATTCTGGAATTGTTCCTGCGCTTAAAGGATCAGAGCTTAAGACTATGTTTGAATCAATGAATTCTTGTGAAAAAAGACTCGCCAAGAGAAAGTTTCGTAAGCTGTGGAAAAAAATTCTGAATTGCAAGAATAAGCAGCAAAAAGACTATTGGAGCAAGCTAGTCGTATCTAAAGGCAAGCCAACATCAGTTCAGCTAATGTGGAGAGCAACAATGGTATCGAACTATTATTTAGGAAAAAATTAATTTATAGAAAATTAATTCCTGTATGTTCTGAAGCTTCTTTAAGAAATCTATTTATTGATTCTATTCCTACTCCCATAGATAGCGAATTAAACCCTACAGCGGTCATTTGAATCATACCTATAATTCTATTATGGCTATTAAACACAAGGCTTCCAGAGCTGCCTGGAGCAGCAGGAATAGTATAAAAGCATGTACCTTGACTATTACAACCAGAAAACTTGCCATAAAAATGCAAATATACATCTTTATAGTGTATTCCATGAGGTGCAGATATTGAGTATATTTCTTCACCGTATTCTGGGTAGTTCTTTGATATTTTTATTTGAACCGGTATAGATACTGAAGATTCTAAAATACAAAGATCACTATTCTTATTTGAATAGATGATTTTAGAACTTGTTTTATTTCCTAAATAATCTATTACTGATATTTCTTTATTCAACGATTCACTAAATATCTTAGTACTTTCTGAACTTATTTGACTATTGCAAAAATGATCAGCAGTTAAAACGTATGATTTTTCATTAATAGATTTGAACACTACTCCAGAAGCTGTAGCCGACATCAGAAGTATAGGACCTGAAGAACAATATAAATTATCTAGTATGTAGCTAGGGTCTGAGGTATCTTTTATATTATTGCACTCATCTGCCATATCAATGCTTAGAGAAAGTTTTAGATTTACAAAATTCTCTTCAGGAAGATCTGATGTGTTTGATATCTTTTTTGAATTTATAAGAACTATAGATATAGAGAGAATTGTGACTAGTATTATACCTAGAGTTAGTATTTTTCTATTTTTCATATATCTATTATCTTCTATTATAGTTCTTATAACTTATCAGCTAAACTATTTAATTTAATCTAATGGACGATTAGATACAGTGGTGGGAAAAATTATAATATTAATAGAAAAATAACATACAATAGAATTATGTTTAATTTTTTTTAAATAAATTTTAAAATTTGAGGCTGTTGAAAAGATTTAGCCTTTATCTATCAATGATTATGGAATATGCTTGATCTGAGTTCTAATTATTATATGATGGAACAATCAAAGAGGTATCATGTCAATATTCAGGCATCATAAAACTTCAGCTGATAGATCAGCAACTGATAGAAGCAGACACAAAGAAAAGATAAAAAGAGCTCTCAGAGAAGGTATCCACAATATTGTTTCTGATGAATCAATAATTGGCCAAGATGGAAAAAAGAGAATTAAAATTCCAGTTAGAGGGATTAAAGAATATAGGTTTGTTTATGGAGATAACAAAACAAATAGAAAGGTAGGATCTGCACCTGGAAAGAAAATTAGAAAAGGCCAGGTTATATCTGAAAAGAAGCAAAAGCAAAAAGCTGCCGGAGGCAAGGCTTCAAATGAAAAAGGCGAAGAATATTACGAAGTAGAGATAACTCTTGAAGAGCTTTCACATTATCTTTTTGATAGTTTAAATTTGCCTGACCTTGAAAGAAAAAAGGTTACCAAAATACTTGGTGAAAAATTTAAAAGAAAAGGCCACAGAAGTGCTGGAATAAGACCAAGACTTTCAAAAAAGGAAACTCTCAAAAACAAGATTAGAAGAAAAAAATCAAAACAAAGAGAAGGTCCTGAAGTAACAGATGAAGAAGAAAACTTTCCTTTTCACCTTTCAGATTTAAAATACAAACACATTAAGCCAAAACCAAGAGAAAATAGTAACGCAGTAATATTTTTTATTATGGACACGTCAGGCTCAATGAATAAAAATAAAAAGTTTATGGCTAGATCATTCTTTTTTCTACTTTATCATTTTCTTAGACACAAATATGAAAATACTGAAATAGTATTTATATCCCATTCTGTGGACGCAAAAGAAGTCACAGAAGACGACTTTTTCAAAAAAGGTAGTGCTGGCGGAACAATAATGTCATCAGGTCTTGAACTTTGCATTGATACTGTAAATAAAAGATACCATCCAGACTCCTGGAACATATATACATTTCATTGCTCAGATGGTGATAACTGGCCTGAAGATAATGAAAAAGCAATAGGTCTATCAAATGTGCTCAAAGAATTATGTCAAATGTATTGCTATGTTCAAGTAGTACCAGATGACGACTTAGGGACATTCTTTTCCAAAGGCGGGATGGCATCTGTATATCAGAGAATATCTGATTCAAAATTTAAAATAGTTGATTTAAATACGCCAGACGATATTTGGCCAGAATTTAAAAGAATATTTGGAGGTAGAGTAGATGTCTGATTGGACTTTTAAAGATCTTGAAAAATGGGATGACTTAATAGATGCAAAAGCTAGTGAGTATCCTCTTGATTGGTTTCCAATAAACTATGAAGTATGTGATTATTATGAAATGATAGGTCACATGTCTTATCACGGTATGCCTTCACATTATCAGCACTGGTCATATGGAAAATCATTTGAAAGAACACATCAAATGTATAATCTCGGCCAAGAAGGCCTACCATATGAATTAATTATAAATTCAAATCCTTCAATTGCGTATTTAATGAAAGAAAATCCTTTGTATTTACAGATATTGATAATGTCTCATTGTGTTGGACACAGTGATTTTTTTAAAAATAATAGAATTTTTTCAGGGACAAATCCAGATAACATAGTTTCAAAGATGAGAAACGCTAGAAGAAGAATACAGAAATATTCTGAAAATCCTAATATTGGATTAAAAAGAGTAGAAACACTTCTAGACGCATTGCACTGTGTTAGATTTCAAACAGAGAGAAATAATTTAAAAAGGCTAAGTCAAAAAGAAATTAAGAAAAAATATGTAAATCTGATAAATAATGATAAGAATGGTAAATATAAATCTATTGATCTTGATAGAGAGTTAATACAGCCCGATAAAGACTTGTTATCTTTTTTGATAGAGAGAGGAACTCATTATGATGATTGGGAAATTGATATTATTAGTATTATAAGAGATGAGTCTAGATATTTTATTCCTCAAATGAAAACAAAGATTTTAAATGAAGGCTGGGCCTCATTTTGGCATTACAAGATAATGCATGAACTAGATCTACCTCAGGAATTTCATATACCATTCATAAGATCACACAATCAAGTAATTAGGCCACACATTGGAAGAATAAACCCATATCATTTAGGCTTCCACATTTTTAAAAAAATAGAAGAAGAAAAAGGTCTTGAAGAATGTTTCTTTGTAAGAGAGACTCATGATGATACTGCTGCACTAAGATGCTATTTAGATTTTGAAGATGCTAGAGAGTTAAACTTATTTAGCTTTAGTACAAAAAAAGATAAAGTATCTATTGATGAAGTATCTGATGAAGAAGGATGGAAAAAAATAAAAAATGACCTAATTATGAATACTGGCATTAGCTCAGTACCGCTTGTAAAAGTTATTGATATCAATGGTAATGGTGACCTTATATTAGAACACGATCACGATGGTAGAGACTTAGATTTAGACTACGCAGATGAAGTTGTTTCAAAAATAAGATACTTATGGCCAAAAGATGTTAAATTTTTTACAATTATTGAAGAAGAATCATTCGAAATATGATATAATAAATCATTCGAAATATGATATAATAAAACGGAGAACGGAGATACAATGTCCAAGGAAAAATTTTTAGATTTAATTAAGCAGCAAAGAGCAAAGAAGAAAAAGGAAAAGTTCAAAGGAACATTCCTTGAGTATCTTGATGTTGTTAACAAAAATCCAGATATAGTAAAAATGTCGCACAAGCGTCTTTACGATGCTATAGCTAATCAAGGAATCACTAAGATGAAAAATAGTGATCCTAGAAAAAATAGTATTTTTGAAAATGAAACTGTAAGAATATATGATTACTTCAAAGAAGAATTCTTTGGAAATGAAAGAGTTATTGAAAAAGTAATGAGATTTCTCCGTTCAGCATCTTTAAAAGGTGAAGAAAGCAGACAGGTACTACTTTTAATGGGCCCTGTCGGAGCTGGAAAATCTGCACTAACTGAGCATATTAAAAGCTCTTTAGACGGTTTAACTTATTATCACCTGGAAGGAGATCCCCAAAGAGGAGAACCTCTACACTTGATACCTAGAAATCTTCGTGAAAAATTCGAAAAACTTCTAAAGACAAGAATTGAAGGTGATCTTAGCCCTGTAGCAAGATTTAAGCTTCTAGAAGAGCTGGCAGGAGAATATGAAAAATTTCCAGTTGTTGAAACATCATTTTCACAACGTGCTAGAAGAGGAATAGCATCTGTGCCTCCAATGGACGCAAATAGCCAGGATGTCGGTGTATTAATCGGATCAGAAGATATATCAAAGCTCGATCAATATCCTGAAGACGACCCAAGGGTTCTATCATTAAATGGTGCATTCAACGTAGGAAACAGAGGTATTGTTGAAATGGTAGAGATGTTCAAGAATGAAATTGAATTTCTTCATACAGTTATTACAGCAACACAGGAAAAGAGAATACCAAGCCCCGGCAAAAACGATATGATATATTTCGACGGGGTAATTCTTGCACACTGCAATGAATCTGAGTGGAATAGATTTAGATCTGAGCATACTAATGAAGCTATCTTGGATAGAATTGTAAAAGTAGAAGTTCCATACATTTTGGAACTCGAGCAGGAAATAAAAATATACAAAAAAATACTAGGAAAATCTGATTTTGATGCTCATATAGCACCTCACACACTTAGAATTGCATCTATATTCTCTATTCTGTCTAGACTTAAAAAATCTCAAAAGTGTGATCTTCTAACAAAAATGAAAATATACAACGGAGAAGATGTAATAGAGAAAGGAAGGGTTAAAAAGATAGATATAAAAGATCTAAGAGACGAAGCTAGCGGCGAAGGCATGTCAGGAATATCTACTAGATTTATTATGAAAGCAGTTGATAATGCACTATCTGATACTGAGAAAAACATGATCACTCCGAATGCAATAATAGAATCTCTTATCAAGCAGGTAAAAGAGCAGGTTATTAATCAGGAAGATAAAGATAGATACTTGGAAATACTTCAGAAAACAATAAGAGAAGAATATCTAAAAATACTAGAAAATGAAATCGCAAAAGCTTTTGTTACTGCTTATGATGAGCAAGCACAATCTTTGTTTGATAGCTACCTAGACAATGCTGAGAGCTATACAAATAGAACAACAACTAAAGATAGAATAACAAGAGAAGAAAGAGAGCCGGATGAAAATTTCATGAAATCTATTGAGGAGTGTATTGGAATAGTAGGATCTTCTACAGATGGCTTTAGAAGTGATGTAACTGCATATATGTTTGCAAAAATGAGAAGAGGCGAAAAGATAAACTACAAAAGCTATGGACCTTTAAAAGAGGCAATAGAATCTTATCTAATATCCTCTGTTAAAGACATAGCTAGAATTGTTACAAGGTCAAAAACTAGAGATGATGATCAAAAGCAAAAATATAGTAGTATGGTCCAAACACTCATAGATGAATATGGATATAACCCAGACTCTGCAGAAGAAATTTTAACGTATGCTAGTAATAATCTATGGAGAGATTCATAGGTGTATGTTGAAGTATACGATAAAGAAAAAATTCATAAAGACTTGTTTAAGATTTCAAAAGATCTAAAAACCTTTAGTGAAGATAATTCTTCGTTTTTATTATCATTAGACTCTACAATAGAGAATAAAGTACAAAAATTTATTTATTCAAAATATGATAATAGATCATATGAAAAAATAATAAAGCCGCTTATTATTGATGCAATTGTATTGGCAGAGATGAAGTCAGCAGGCGCTGGAGAGATTTGTCTAAATTTATCGACAAGTTTCTTGCAAGAAATAATGTCATCATCAAAAAAAGAAAACATAATAGAAACAAACAATAAGATAAAACTAGCAAAATCATCTCTAATATCAGAAATGAAAGGATCAAGAAAAATATTTCATAAATCTGATATGAACAAGCTAATTATTGACTCTTTTAAAAATTCAAATCAAAGAAAAATAGCAAAAGAGATAATAAAAAATTCTAATATGCTATCTCCAATATTTTTAGAAAAGAGTGAAAAAAGAGATACAGTTTTGCATTTTGAAAATGGGTTTTCATTTAATATAAAAGTAGACGAAAGACATTTACCAGATTCAGGAGTGTGGAAATATAAAAATCCAAGATGCCTAGTAATAGACGGCATGATAGAGTCTGTTTCAGAAATTCATCATCTTTTAGAAGAGGCGTCTGAAAACAAAGAGCCGTATGTTCTTTTTGTTAGAAATATATCAGAAGAAGTAAGAACTACAATTTTATTAAATTGCAAAAGAGGGACAATTAATGTTTTGCCAGTAGAAGTCGGCTTTGACGAAAATACTTTAAATATATTAAATGATATGTCTATTTGTTGCAATTCAAGACTAGTATCATCTCTTACAGGTGATTTAATTTCAACTGCAGTTAAAAATGATCAAGTAATAGTAGATAAAATATCAATAACAAAAAATTCAATAGTAATATCAAATAATATAAAAAAAGATGTTTTAAATAGCCACTTAAAATATTTAGTAGGTAAAAAGGACTCATCTAAAAGTCCTGAACTTAGAGATATTTACTCAAAAAGAATAAGATCTTTATCTTCCGGAAAAATAGTTTTAAAAATTGGAAAAGATATATTAAAAGAAGACCCTGGTGTAATCGAAAGATTTGATTTATTTTTTAGAAAAATAAGATCATTAGTTTCACATGGTGTTCTATTGAAAAATAAATCAAATATGAAAAATATTTTAAAATATACTAGCGGATCTTGTATTCCTTACCTCTCTGTTGCCATAGCAATACAAAATGCCTTTTCATTTTTATATTCAATATCTTCAATTGAAAAAGCAATTCTTGAAAATAAAGTTTAACTTTGTTTAATTTTTAAAATATCTTATAACTCTAGGAGGATAGATAAATGTCATTTTCAGAAATAATGTCCAGTATATCAAATTTAGTTTCATTCGTAGGCGAAAAAGCTTCAGCAAACTTAGCAGAGGCTAACAGGACGGATAGGCTAGACTTATCAGATGCTCAGCTAAGAACTGTCATTAATATTGTAGAGGCTTCAGTTTCACAGGCATATTCGCTTTCAGGATACGAAGTTGAAAAAACAATAATTAAAAATATAGATAAATAAGAAATCTCTCAATGCCAGGAACAAAACATTTAATTCAATGTCACTGTGTTTTACCTCAATACAGAAATCTTAAAGATCCTATATTTCATAAATTTGTAGTATTTTCTAGGTCTGATGAATCAGGTGAGATAATTGAAAAATTGTCAAAATGTAATAACTGCGGAGTAATTCACAAGATTACAGATTTTTGTAAATCGGAAATAGCGCACGGCGCCGAAAGTAATTTTGGAATTCCTACTATAGAAGATATTAGAATTAATATTCCTGAAAAAGTATGTAATATTCTTGATAAGCATAAGTGTGATATTTCTACTTGGGAGAAAATAGATGATATATTTGAAAACGAAGAATGGGAATCACAGACAGTGTTATCAAGACAGACTATAGATAGTTCAACCCAGGTTGTAGTATTGATAATAAAATCAAAAGAAAGATTTAAAATAGAATCTCATCTTATACAGGATGCAATTAATGAAAAATGAAATAAAGAAATACGGAAGCACAAAAGAGGAAGAAAAGTATAAAAAAATGCATGTCTGTAGAGACATAGTAAAGGAAGTATTAGACTTCGGAATTAACGAAGATCAAAAAAAGCAGATAATTAAATTATTAGCGCTAGAACTAGAAAATGTTCAGTTAATGAAAAATTTATGTTCTGTTATTAAAGAAAATAATGAAAAATCAGCGACAAAGCTGATATATAATGATTAGGATAGGAGAAAAATCATGTCAGATCTTTTAGAAAGATGGGAAGAGTTTAAAGTTTTAGTTAATAGTTTGGATCTAGAGCTTCACAAAAATGCGAACGGAAATAAGTCTGCAGGTGTAAGAGCTAGAAAAGGACTTCGCCAAGTCAAGAAGAGCGCTTCAGATCTAGTTAAAGAATCTTTGTCTTTAGACAAAGGTGAGTAACATAGTCTTGTGGGCCTGCAATGGCTTCGACGGGGTAGCATCAAGGGGCGAGTGCAAGAAGGTAAGATACAACCTTAAAAGTTCAAATATAATAATTGCAAATAACAATTACCATTTCGAATCTGCTCGCTTAGCGGCATAATCGGGTGGCCGTCCAAGCCATCTATCCAAGAAGGACTTTAGCTGATTGAACTACCGGAAAACAGCCAAGAAATAAAACTAAGGTAAAACTCCTTCCGCCATGGACTCCGGAGTATAAAATACATTGGATATCTCGCTGGGAGATAAGTAACCAGACAATCTTGTGAATGACTCAAACTAAGACTATTGCGGACGCGGGTTCGACTCCCGCCGGGTCCACCATTTTAAAACACCGGATATAATTCAATTTTTATATCCGGTGTTTTCTATTTGTCTATTTTTTGTTATAATAATAATATGCTTCCTGACATTAAAAGAGAACAAGTTCAATTCATAAGTTCTGCATTAATAGTGTTAGGCATATTCTTTATGGTTGCAACACTGTATACACTTGCTGGAGTCGCACTAGTTGGAACGGCATGCTGGGTAATGTTGATAAGTGAGTCTATATTGCTTAGCAGGATTCAAAGTGAAATGTCCACAGCGCTTGAGTCGTTAAGAAATAAACAAGAAATTGAAGTTAAAGATCTTCTTTTTTATCTTAGACAATCAGAATTAGGAAATTCACCATGGTCCAATGTTGAAGCTGCAAAAAATCATATTGCAAAACTTGGATTACCTGCTATTATTACTGACGCAGGTGGTGCCTGTGTAGCACTTAATTCAGCTCTTACTGAAACGCTGGGGTATGATAAAGATTTCATAGGTCAGCTATGCCACGGAGTTACACGCACAGATATTTATGGTGAGTATGTCCAGGGTATATCTACAAACGTCAGTAACGGGAAACGGTTTATGCACTCTAGAATAGTCATGCTTGATACTAATGGTGATGAACATGCTGGTACTGTTGCATTAATATTGCTGGCTGACAAGAGAACAGTAGTTGGCATTTGGCTACCAGATGAATCTGGAATTTTGAAATCAGTTGATTAATACTATAGACAATGTTATAGATATTGTTATACCAGGGAGTATAAATGAAATATTCAGACATAGTATTAGATCACTTTGACAATCCTAGAAATGTTGGATCACTAGATAAGTCTGACATGAGTGTAGGAACAGGAATGGTCGGCGCACCTGCTTGTGGTGATGTCATGAAACTGCAACTAAAAATATCTGACGATGGAATAATAGAAGACGCTAAGTTTAAAACATTTGGTTGCGGATCTGCAGTAGCATCTAGTTCTTTTATTACAACACTAGTTATAGGGAAAACAGTAGAAGATGCATCAAAAATTAAAAACTCTTATATTGCAAAAGAACTATGCCTACCTCCTGTAAAAATTCACTGCTCTGTACTGGCTGAAGACGCAATTAAGGCAGCTATACAAGACTATAGATCAAAAAATAAAATAGATAATAAAGAATAAATTTTAAATATATACTAGAAAAGGTAATAGAATGGTATCTACAGAAATCTTTAATCAATATTCAAGCCTGTGCGGCAAAACGCCTCTGGTAAAAATATCAGATAATATTTACGGCAAGCTAGAAACATACAACCCGACTGGCTCTGTAAAAGATAGAATGATATCTTATGTTGTAAAAAAAGCTATAAGAGAAAATAAAATCAATAAAGATATCAAGATTCTTTGTGAGGCAACTAGCGGAAACACAGGAATAGCCCTAAGTGCTGTGGCAGCTTCTCTTGGTTTAGAATGTGTAATATTTATGCCTTCAAATATGTCTGAAGAAAGAAAGCAAATGATGAAAGTATACGGTGCAAAGATTATTGATGCTCCTCCTGATGACTTTGAAGAAGCTATAGCCATGAGAGATAGATTTTTAAATAGCAATAAGAGTGCTTGGTCACCAGTTCAGTTTTCCAACATAGACAATATTGAATGTCACAGGTTTATTACAGCACCAGAAATTAAATTACAAGTATTTGATCAGGGAATGAAATGGTCAGCTTTTATACACGGCTCAGGAACTGGTGGAACAATAGAGGGTATAAGAATATTTTGTGAAAATACTGATACGAAAGTATGTATGACAATTCCTGAAAACACACCGCACGGAATACAGGGTATTGGAGATGGAAAAGATTTCTTAGCAAGTCCTGAAAAAATGGATAGTATAATAACAATAAACACGCAAGACGCCATAGATAGAGCAAAACGTTTTTCATCTGAAACGGGCTTGTTAGTTGGAATTAGTAGCGGTGCAAATATATTGGCAAGCGAGCGATGGGTTAAAGAAAATTCACCTACCGGAATAGTTGTAACAATGCTTTGTGACAGAGGCGAAAGATATATGTCAATATATTAAATAGTTATATACAGGAAATTTAAAATGAAAGTAACTAGAAAATATATTAAAAACCTAATCAAAGAAGAAATCATAAAATCTACTAGTATATCCGAAGGGTTAAGGTATCATATAGATAATAAAACAGGCATAGAAAGAAACATCTTTCGACCGAAGTCTGATTTGTTTTTTGGACTATTCAGAGAAGTAAGATCTCTTCATAAATCTGGATTATATACTTTAAACGAAGCAGAAAAAGATCTAATAGATTCTGATATCGGAGAATTTGGATACTACGAAGGAAAAAAAGTTCCATTGGATTATCCTATGCTTTATGAAGAAGAATTGGATGAAGCAGAGTATAAAGGAAAAAAAGTAGAATTAAACAAGCCAAAGCGAGGCTCGCCAAAAGCATATGTTTACGTGAATTCAGGAAAAAAAGATAAGAAAGGAAGAATCAAAGTAAAGAAAGTAAGTTTTGGATCTTCTTTGCCAGATGCAATGGGTGATTCACCTGCTCATAAAAAACGTCGCAAAAGCTTTGGTGATAGACATAATTGTGCAGATAAAGATGACAAGACGAAGCCCGGTTACTGGTCTTGCAGGGCAACAAAGTTTTTCGGCCGAAGTATAGCAGGATGGTGGTAGAAATGGCTATCAAAGAAGAAAAATGGGAAGATAATGTACCAGGTAAATTTTATGTAGACAAAGAATGTATTCTTTGTTCTGTTTGCTCAGACGCTGCTCCTAATAATTTTAGAATAAGTGACGAAGAAGATCATGATATATGTTACAAACAGCCTGAAAATGATGAAGAGCTAGACCAGTGTTACGAAGCATTAGAGGGTTGCCCAGTAGAAGCAATTGGAGATGATGGAGATGAGTAACAGTCCCTACAGAGACAAGATGCTAAGTGAAGACACACGCATTAGATCGTTTTCAGATACAGTCAAGAAAGATCATTTAGTATGGCACAGAGATAGGCAGGATCGTCTCGTAGAAGTTATCAATGGTAACGGATGGATGATACAGAAAGATGACTCCATCCCAGTCCTGCTTAACCCTGGTGACATATTTAGTATTGCTGCAAATGAATGGCATAGAGTAATTAAAGGTAAAAACAACCTAGTAATAAAAATAACAGAGAAAAAAATGAAAAAACTTTCAAAAAAACAAAAGAAAATAGCGCAGGCAGCACCACCAGAAGATGAAATAACAGGAGCTGACTTTAAAGCATTGAAAAAGAATGAAGCTCATCCCTCACAATATGGCGCACCGAAAGGAAGCAAAAGAGCGGATCAGCTGGATGCAACTCAGGATGATTTAAAAAGCAAGGACCCAGCAAGAAAAGCAAGAGCTTATAGGCGAAGAGAAAGAATGGAAGATCTGGCTGAGTCTCAAGAAAGGCTCACTGTTAGAGAAATCATTAACGATATAGCAGAAGAAATAATGCTTGATAATATGCTTGACGAGATTGATACAAGGCTCGACGAAAAATTAAGTGCATCAACTAAAAAATCACTAGATAAAAAAGCAGAAAAAAGAGGATTTACAAAAGGATCTGTATACGCTGAATTTAAAAAAGGTTTGGCTGCCTGGGCCACAAGCGGCTCGAGAAAAGGAATGAGTCAACATCAATGGGCACATGCAAGAGTTAACTCTGCAAATCCTTCAAAAAAATGGGCTGTTGTTA
>Ga0209337_1001715_pt1 | contig 16464 bp, 14 predicted proteins | sample LinPmetageLP53_FD_184044 | JGI IMG/M metagenome (GOLD analysis project Ga0209337, IMG submission 184044) | Marine viral communities from the Pacific Ocean - LP-53 (SPAdes) (version 2) | ecosystem: Environmental > Aquatic > Marine > Oceanic | place: Pacific Ocean | collected 2010-02-08
TATTCACTTGATTCAAGCACACCAAGCGCAAACTGATGTTTACATTCTAAGTAAGTTAAATGTTTTTTATTGTTTGCTATAGATATAATCTCACGTTTTAACTCATGTTCAAATCCACTTTTTAAATATTCTTTAATTAAATGATGTGAACCATAGTATGTTTTCCAATCGCTTTCTTTTAATACACGTTTGTATATAGGTGGGCGACCTTTACCTTCCCAAAGGGCCTTTTCTTTTTTACCTAACTTTTTCTTTAAATTATACATTAGTGATTTTTTACCAATGTATTTTTTACCTGTTGGTATGTGGGTTGTTTGGTAAATAAAACCAAATGTATTGGGGGGTAAGTTAGAAATTTCATTAATTTCTTTTTTATTATATAACCATTTCATAAAACTATTTTTTAAGTGTCAAATCTAACTACATAAGTAGTGTCTGCTTCATCTGTCATACGTATTGCTTGCCCTAGTTTACCAGTAACTAATAATTCACCATTATCATTATATAATCCAATTGTGGTAACATAGGGTTTAAAATTAGATCCTGTAGCAAAGTTAGCTAGATCTTCTGAATCTTTTGATTTAATTTTACGAGCTGAGGGGTTTAATGTAACATCAAACTCATGTTGTTCAGCCATACACTGATATTCATTTTCATAAATTAAATGGGTACCTTGATAAGTTAAAGTAAAATCACTACTTATAGCGGGGTTAAGAAATGTACTATGTGCATATGGATTAGTAATAGTTACTAAACCATTATTATAAAATATATTACCTATTTTATTATGTGAACCATCTGGTGTAAAAAGAAAAGAGCTTAAAGTTTTAGTATTTAAAGATTTATTGTATATCATTATTTGTTCTATAGAACCTGTCCAAAAGTTACTGGTTCCTCCTTTACTTCCAATGTATAAATTAGCCTGATTTTGACATTGTAGAGTATTATCAGTTCCTTCAGCTTTTAAACTACTGTAATTCCATATTTGAAGAGTAGAACCAGTTTTAACACATGATATTGTTGCATAAGTAAGACCTGCGGGCATACTTGCACTAATTTCTGAGGTTGTATCCCCATCAAATCTTTTAAAATGAAGAGATTGAGATTGCCAATAAATTTCAAATGGAAATTGTGGTTCAGCCTCTACATCTACATCTTGAGAAGAACCTGTTATTTGGGTATTATTAGTTATATTAGAGGATGGGATTATTGTTTTAGTAGTACTTTTACTTATTACGTATCTTTTTTTATTATCATTTATACCATCATCTAGTTGAAAATCTTTTGATTTAATTCTAAAGGTAATAGTAAAATCATCATCACTGTTAAAATTTAGTCTAGAATTATGAGGTGATATAATTGTAGAATCTTCACCATTAAATTCTATTTTAGAAAAATAGGGAATAACATTCCCCACTACATTCCCTTGTGAACCTGTTTCAAAATTTACATTTTTGTATTCTATTTCATTAAATAAACGACTATCATCTAATAAACCTTTTTTAGAATAAGATGATGGAGCATTTACTATTTTTTTACCATCTTCTATATCTAAATTATAATATTTATAACCTTTTTCAGGACCTAAATAAAATATCCTAAATGTATTATCAGGGTCTACATAATTTAATGAGTTAAATGGAGTTGATGTCTGAATTAAATTACCCTTACCATCATCTATAATCGTTACATTGTTTTGAGTTAATGAAAAAGATCCGGGTTTTATTTTATAACCTATAGTTTTATATGGTAAAGATAAAATATTAACTCTTTCATATAATGTTCTATGGTCAGTAGAATATTTTATTTTACTAAACTTATTACTATAATCTAGTTTAGAATTTTTATAAAATAAATGATCTAACTGAAAATATTTTTTATGATTATTAGGATCATCTAAACTACCTGATCCTGCCCATTCAAATCCATCACCACTTTTATATGCTACTGTTGGAAAAGAAGCTGAATAAAAACTCCCCCCTGCAGCTATTAAACTGGCTGATGTAAATGTACTTTTTTTATGAGCAGTAAATGGAGTTATTGATACATCCGATTTTGAAAATTTTTTATATACTGTAGACATTTCATCTTAATAATCAAGTTTGATTCTTACTAAAGCTTCTTTAGTAAAATCTTTAGCTAATGGTTTTGATAATTTAGCTGTGGCTAATAATTCATTTGAATCATTATATAATCCAATTGTTGTAATAAATACTTTTGGATTATTTGCCATAGAGTCAAATTGTAAAGTACCATCTGTATTAGTAAATGATGGGTTAGTTGAATAATTAAATTCTTGATTAGTTATTCTAGTAAAATAAAATTGAGATGATACTTTTTCTTCAGCATCAACTACAAAAGATGCTCCACCTTTAATTGCATGGTATAATCTTCTAGTATTTGAACCATCACTATTACTACTTGCACTAGGGGTAATACTAAATTGAGTTGTTGTAACTGACCCATCATCCACACCTATTACAGTATTTAAAGCTAAAGGATTTAATACAATAATACCGGCATCTGGGTAAACAAATCCATAAGAACCACTGTCAGTTTGTGCTAATGTAGTACCTAACATTACCCCACTTGATCCGCTAACTAAATTAAATTGTCTGCCTAAATTTGTAAGAGTAGCAGAACCTGTAACAGTTACACTATCATCTGTAAGATGTACTGTTCCTTGATTTGCTGAAGAACCTGAAGTTAATTTTAAATTTAAAGAACCAGGTTTTAATCCTTGTTTTATTCTAGCTCTTTCTATATTAATTACATAAATATCATCTGAAGTAGTACCATTAAAACTAAAATTTTGATTTTCATCACCATAGACTAATTGACGATATTGACTATATATAGTTCTTGAAGCTCCAAAACCTTCTCCTCCTATTCCTGTACTAAAATCTTTAGATCCCGAACCTGCTTTATTTCCATATGCTATTGAAAATTCTACTTTTCCCGTAGCACTAGTGGCTTCTGCCTCTGTTTTAAATATTTCTAAGAAAAACTGTCCTGAACTTGAGGGGGATGCATAATTTAAAGCTTCAGTAGAACTTGTAAAAAATGTGGTTAATTCATTTAATGAGTCAGTCCATGCATTACTATTAATTTTATCTGTACTTAGTACTACGTCTCCGCTATTAAATCTTGTAAATGTTGACATTTATTTTATTTTTTATTTTATAATATTCTTCCTCTAGTAGCTGTTTTTGTAAACGAAGTTGCTGTTACTGTTTTTGAAATTGTAACAGGAACTGTTGTTCTAGCACCTGAATCTAAACCTGTTATAGTTAATGTTGTTGTAAGTGTACTATTAGCTCCAAATAAAGTAGTACTACTAATTGCTCTTAAAGTAACTCCTTGACCTCTTACAGTTTGGCTTAATCTTTCTCCAGTAAATGGAATACTACCAACACCAGTTGCATTAGCACCAGTTCCTACAAAACTAGTTAATAACCTTCTATCAGCAACAGTAAATAAATAACCACTTGTTTCTACTGTATTATTTACACCTGCAAAATTAAATGTTTGAGGTGAAACTGTATTAGTTTGACCTAAACCAATATTAACTGAAGTAGAACCAACTTGTAAGATAGGTAATTTAGTAGTTCCTCTAGGTAAAGTAACTAATTTATGAATCATAATATTGTTTTCATCCGGAAAAGCTTCAACTAATGGTAAATTTTCAATTGCTTCACCAAAAAATTGTGAACCATCTGGGTGGTTTTCATTATATAATGTATAATCAATTTCGTCATCACCTAAAGCAAATTGGGTAATTCGAAAGGAACCATCATTTCTTGATAAAAGTTCTCTTCCTCTTCGTGTTAAAATAGCATCTACTGTTACTGATGAATTATCTAAATATCCCATATTAATTGTGTTTTGTTATAAATATATAAGTTTTTTGTTTTATTCAATATTTTTTGGTAAATACTTTTGATTGTGATTTTTCCACCATTTATCCCCATAATAAGTAAATATTTCTTCGTCTTTTTCTATTACTTTAACTGATGTATAAACAAAAATATTATTTTCTTTATCTGTTTCCCATTTAGCATTATTTTTATCAGGTGTTTTTGATGAATTATAAATACATCCAAATCCTAATGGTAATACATTATATTTAAAATCACCTTTTTGTGGCCATCTAAAAAGATAATCAGCATTATAAGGGTTAATAGAAGGTTGTACTATATAAAAACACTCTTCTATTAATTCATCTTTTTCAATATTTTCTTTAGCAAATACACCATATCCATGAATAGGTGATTTTCTAACTTCTATTTTTTCATTAATATATAACCTTTCTTTCATATTATTTTAATTTTAAAAAATTTCTTCTATTCTATCTGTACCTAAAAAACCGTACCTGAGGCGTCTTCCTGATTAGCGGCAGACAAGTCTGCTTGAATAGTACCTATTTCACCTTCTATATCTTCTATTTCACCTTCTATACCTTCTATATCTGATGATAGATCTTCGAGAATATCAAATTGTTTTGATACTACATCATTAGTAACAAATCCAGAAATATCTACGCTAGTAAGAAAACCTGATAAATCTGCTGCCTGATATCCAAGACCTTGCAATGTAATACCTCCAGCAGTCGTTACTGCACCTTCAGCAGTCGTAACTGCACCTTCAGCAGTCGTTACTGCATCTTCAGCAATTGAACGGACTGATTCTGCTTCTGCTTCAAATTGCTGTAAATTTGCAGCTTGTGCTTTTGTTAAATTTTGAAGTTGGAGGTTACTTGAAGCTAATTGATCTTTAAGAGCGGCTGTACCCCTTTTTACTGCACCAGCAGCGAGTTCAGTAAGTGGTGATCCTTGAGAACTAATCCTTCCGGTAGCCTGTTGTCTAGTAGTTCTAGTATTAACTGATGGTACAGCACTACCTAAACCAAATTGTGCTGTGGTACCACCTTGAGCACCTAATCCAGCATTTCCTAAATAAACATTTAGTGATTCTTTAATAGCAGGGTGAAGATTATCTGGTATTATAACACCACCATTTCCTACACCTGCAGGTGCTTCTATAATTAAATTAAAGTCTAAATGTATATTATTGTTTGTTTTTTTCTCTCTAAATAAAATATATTCCTCTGATCTATCATTATTATATGTACCTACAAAAGTTGAACCATATCTTCCAGTAGTTTTTATGTTAACTTTATTGGTAGTAGCATTAAAATTACTACCACTGTCTTCTAATTCATGAATATCAAATGCCTTAATTATATTTTTTTGATTAAATATACCTACTCCTTGATTTCCCTTATCAAAACTAATATAATATGAATCTTTTTTATTACCTAATCTGCTACTTAATCCAAAGAAATATCCCTCTGCTGAATTTACAGCAGTTGTACTCCCCATGTCATTTATAGTAATAGCTGTGTTACCCCCATTAATAGTACCTTCAGAACCCGAAGCGCCATCTTGAGCAATAAACCAATCTTCTACGTTAGGGTTAATGTATAATCTACCATCATTATTTAAATTATAAATAAAATTATCTTCTCCTGCTGATGCTGATACACCTGTGGCCGTAGCTTCTTCATCTAAAAAATATGCTGCCGCAGGAGAAAATTCACCTTTATTATATCCAACTACATATTTTGGTTTAATAAAACCATTATTAACATTATCAAAAAATCTTACACTACAAGAATTAAAAAGAGCTAAGTCAGTTTTAAGTAATGTGTCAAAATAATGAAAACTTGGATCTTCTTTATCTGCTCCTGGTTCTATTTGGGAAAAATCTCTAGGATTCCCTACAGTAAAAGTTACAGCTCTATCTATTTTAAAATTTGTAGCTCCTATTATTTGTTTATCAGATAAAGTTTGGCTAAATTCATCTGTTGTGGGGTAAAAAATTCCTGCATTAGTTGCAAAAGAATTATTAGCTTGATTAAATATATAAACTGTTTTAGTATATTGTTCTATAACTGGTTCTTTTCCATAAGTAATATCTCCAGGAGTAAATTTATTTATTTTAGCAGATGTTAATTTACTACCTTTATAACGGCCCCTTTTCCATCCTTCTCTTTCAAATTCAGAATCATTTATTTCTACTGTATATGATTTATTTCCTATAGCCATTAAAATTCTTCTGTTTTAGATGTTATTGTTCTAAAATATTTTTTACTAGTTCTGCCTTTAGTAGCATTATTTAATAAGAAATTACTATTATTATCAAATGATACATATTGACTTTCTGGGGTCATATTAAAATCTATTTCAGTTAATAAATTTTGACCACTTAAATTAAAGTCTGATGTTTCTGAGGTATATTTTATATCATAATTAACTTCGTAATTATTATGTTTTTCTATTCCTGGTAAAGTTGAGGAATTTGCAAATTTAGACCTTTCTAAATAATGAGGCTCAATTAAAATACCTGTTTTTAAATTAGCTTTAGCAGGTACCATACTTTCTATCATTTTAAATAGTGTATGATCAAATTGCTTAGTTATATCAATAAAATCAGTGTATTTAAATCTATCCATTGGTTTTTTAAAATACTCATTACTTAAAGTTTTTAAATCAGGATAATTATTTTCACTTATATGTGTAGGGTCACCAATATAGTCATCTAATCTAAATGACCCTAATTGATAAATTATATCTTTATTAATTTCGTAAGAAGGAGAAAAATAAACCCCTAAATCTGGTGAGTCAGTTGGTTGTCTATCTAATACTGATGTTTCAGTTTTAATATCTGGGGATAAAATATTATCTTCTACCTCACCACTATCTAATCTAACTTTTTCACTTGTCATAGATTTACCTACTGTGTCAGGAGTAATTAAATGTTCAACATATTCATGACTATTAAAAGATGCTGTATAATAAAGTAGTTCTGGGAAGAAATAATTGCTACCTAATTCTACAGGAAGGTATTTTACATCTATATTAGGGTGGTAACTGTGAGTATTTTGTTGTAAATTATTTCCTAAAGGTAATCTTAAAACTAAACTTTCATAAGCTGATGATGGGGTATTACCACCATACATTGAAGAAACAAGGGCATGTTTTTGAAGAGTACTATTACTAAGTAATTCACCAAAATAATATCTAATTTCTTTTATAGAACCCAAAAGTGGTTTATTATGTAAATTAGTATTTCTTGTTTCGCCAAAATTTATAAGATTTCCCCAAATAATTTGACTTGCTCCACCATGATTTTTCCCATTAAAAAATGGATCTCCAAAATTTATGGATCTACTAGCTTCTGTTAATAAACTTTGAGTAACATATTTAGATATATTCCCTAAATGGTTAGCTTGATATGCCCCAAATTCTACATTTGCTGAACTGCCTGAAGTTCCTTCTGTTCCTATAAAAATATTCCAAAATTCTCCATTAAATATAGGGAATTTTTCTGTTTTTACTAATCGTATATCATCAAGGGGGTTATTATTGGGATTTCCATTATTTTCTTTTTGTTCAAGTAAAGAAAGATACCCATAATTATTTTTATCTCCAAATTCTAATACATCATTTCCTATATGTGGTTCTATTATTAAGCAAAGTGAACCTGAAAAAGAACCAGTAGGTTTTGAAATCCCTACAACAGATGATTTTTGAAAACTCAATATATTTTGTATGTTTGAATTATATTCAGGTTTTAATTGAAATTCAATTGTTTTAGCAGATGAGGATAAAGCATCTGTTAAAGAAGAAGACCAATCTGTTTTTAATATTGAGCCACCTCCAATGGTTGTAATAATTTCATCATTTATGTTTGGTGATAATTGGTCAGTTGAAAGAGCAAAACTAAATTTATCATTTCGAAAAGTTTTATATGTAGTATTATCAGTAGTAGAACCACCAAATTCTTTTACATTTAAAATTGTTGATGGAATACCATAACTTGTAATTAGTGCTCTAATTCCTCTTTCAGTACCTTTAGTTTTTAAAAGATATGGTAAATTATGATAAATTCTTTTCCATTTTTCTTTTGTTATGTCTGCTTTTGGTAAAGAACCATCATTAGAAGCAGTAACTAAGGTTATACCTAATCCTGTTTGGTGTAATAAAGAACCATCTTTATTTATACCTGTTAAATAACCAAATAAATCTTCATTTTCAAATTCATCAAATACTTGGATACCTAATCCTTTTAAAGCATTATAAACTAAATCTTTATCAATACCTCTATTTAGTTTATTTTCTGCTCGTTTATTTTCAGTTAATGATTTAATATACAACCAAGATTGATCAAAATGCTGACCTATCATATCAACAAATAATTTATACTGATCATTATTTGAATCATTTTTTATATATTCAGGAATTAATTTATTTAAATTATAAACATTTTGATTATCAAATTGAGAAGCAGAATAAATTTGTCCCCCATAATAAGGATTTACTCCTTCATTATCTCCAAACCAAGTTAATGCTTGAGAAGTAGATATAGCATATTGAATATAAGGTTTAGTTAAATTAGATTTAGGCCAAGAATAAGCACCTGATTCATAGTATAAAAATCGTTCATATCCATCAAAACCCCCTATAAGTTTTTTCTTTTTGGTTTCTATTATATTTTTACTACCTAAAACTGTAGCTGAAGAAGAGGCATTTCCTATTATAGTATTAATATTATTTACTTGTGAATCATATAATTCTAATAATTTTATTTTATATTTAAAATTATTTAATTTTTCTACAGCTGACCCAAAATGAGTAAAATTTTCAAAATGATAACCTGAATCTGTTGTTGGATTATTATATTCAACATTAGGTTCTGAACTACTACTTAATGAATTTAATACGTTTTCATAACTAGATGTGATTCCTCCTTCTAATAATTCATCATATGTTTTAAATTCAGAAGGTATTGAACTATTTAATCTAGTATCAATTTTAAAATTAGGACCTGCAATTTTAATAGTTGGGTCTTCTAAAGAAGAAAGTTCTAAACTTACGGGTATAGTAGCTGGTTCTATTAAATCTTCAACTATTCTAAAAGTAAAAGTATTAGCTATAGTTAAAGGTAAAGGGTCTATTAATTTAATTAATAAGGAATTATTATCTTGAGATTTATCTAAAAATATATTTACTGCAGTAATATTTATACCATTACCAAAATTTAATGTAAAATCTTTAAATATAGAAGAATCTTCTAATTCATTCTTAAATATATCATAACGTTGTTGTAATTGTATATTATTTAAATCATTATTATCTACTCTAATTTCTCTTCTTGAATTAGAAATTTCTTTAATAAAAAATACTTTTTTAAAAGTATTAACTATTTTTTTTCTTTGAAATCTATATTCTAAGTTAAATTGACCACTATTAAAATTTAAATTTTTTAAATTAGTAACAGGATCTACTACTATTTCATTAAATAAACCCTCATTAGTTTTTCCTTCTTCAGTAAAAGTATAATCTTTAAAATCACGTAAATGAGCAACTAATGTATTAGTATTATCATAAACATTAAGTTCAATATTATCTTCAGGTTTACCAAAAGTATTAAATGAACTTATTATTTTTCCTTTATTATTAGGAATTCTTTTAGTTAATTTTGATGCAGATTTTTTTATAGATGATAATCTATTAAGTGTAGAAGAAGACTCCATACTACTACCTTTACCTGATGTAGATGGTGTTGGTGGAATACTTCCATATGAATCTCTTTTTGCCATATTATATTTTATTTAAACCCATCTCCTCTAAGTGTAATATCAGTTATATCAGGACTATCTTCAGTAATAGTAGATGTTTGTTGACCTGAGTCTATTTTGTATTTTTTAATACTTCCTTTAAATTCATATCTTACAGTTCCTGGAACTGATTTAAATGTAGCATTATAATTATTTCCTCTAAAATTAAGGAAATTAAGTTTTTTAGTAGTAGCATTTCCATTAGCATCATAAAAAGTAAGAGCAAATGATTTTGCATTTCTTTTATTTTTAGTTGAATATTTATTTGGTATACCTGATGATTTTAAAAATATTTTTATAGTTTTTTCTTCAGGTAATGATACATCAAGTTGTGAAGTTTCTAAATTAAGTAATTGTTGATTTAAAGCTGCTATCTCTCCATTTAAATCTAAAATTTGTTGGTCTCTGGGATCAAGGTAATTTCCATAATAGTCTTTACTTTGATCTATTAAAGTTTTATGGGAAAGAGTACCATTCTTAGGTATATTATAAAATAATTGATTATAATAATCAAAAAATTGATCTAATGAAACTAAATCTTCTTTGGGAATTAATTCAAAAAAAGATCTATCAATAGATTTATCAGCAACTTGATTAGTTACAGTATCTTTATCTATTTTAATTATTTGATCTGCCATTATCTAACTACTTTAAAATGATAATCATTATCAAATATTTCTGTACCATCATTATTTATATGTTTAAATAATAAACGATAATATCTTTCAGGTTGTAATCCCTTCATATAAATTTTAAAATACATCCCCTCAGAATCAGCACTCAACTTAGTAAATTCATCATCAAAAGGAATTATTTCTTCTTCTGTATGTGCGTCTCTTATACTATAATATGAAGATGTAGTAAAATATCCTACATTTAAATAATTTGAAGTAGTTGAAAATATTCTATTAGGATATTTATCTCTTACATTTAATCTAAAAATAGATTCTTCATTAATATTATATTCTTCTTTGTTTTTATATAAAGAAACATTTAATTCTCCTTTATTTTTTGCTAAAGATTGAGAATTATGAATACTATCATCCCATTTAAATGTGAGTTTAGGGGGGAATATTGTATGGGTGTCAACAGAAAAATAACTTAATGTACCTCTACTACCTGAGGTATTAGTTTCAATTAAATCTGGGTATTTTATTAAAAATCCATTATTAGGAATACCTGTGGGGTATGTTTGTGATAAAAATATACTTGCACTAAATTTATGTATTATAGAAGTTACATTTAAGTTTAGATCTAAATTATTATTTCCTGAAAATGATTGGGTGTTAGTAAAAGCACTTCCTGTAAACCAAACACCACCACCTGCTCCTATACCTGTATCTAATCTAATAGAACCTGTTGTAGCTATAGAAAAATTAGTAGTAGACCATTTAGTTTTTACAGTTGAATTATCTCTATATAACCATGAACAACCATTAGAAGAAATAGGTAAATTAGAATATCTTCCTGTTCCTTCATCCCACGATTGTGATATAGCAAAAACTTCTATTTCTTGATTTTGGGATAAATTTTTATGTTCTGAAGAAAATAATTGTAAACTAGCAGAAAAATTGCTAGTAATTTTATTAGATATAATATTATTAATATCAGAATCTTTAAATTGAATTAAAATTCTTGAGGGATAATATATACCATTATTGATTCCTTTTTCTTTTACTAATTCTAATATTTCATCATTACCAGTATTTAAAGTATCTCTATCAGGATTACTATATATAGTTGAATCTTTTTCGGGGAATATTGAGTAATAAGCCATATTATGTTATAATTTGTCCTTTAATATCTATGTTAGGGTATTTTATTTCAAATATACAAGGATCTAAAGAGGGATAAATTATATCTTCTATAGTTGCAGCTTGAAGGTCATATTTATATTTTGAATAACCTAAGGATTCACCTGATTTATTATCATATATTATACTTTGTACTGATTGTACTCCTAATACTCCTATTATAGTATTAATTAATTCAGATTTAATGATAGGCTGTCCTATTTGCCATTTATCTATATTGAAAAAATCTTTAACTTTTTGAATACAATTTAATAATATTTCTTGATTATTAAATCCAGGAGAAACTCTTATTTTAAAATTAATACTTATGTTAACTACAAATGCATCTTTAATATTAATAGCATCAGTTAACATCCTATATTGTTCTAAATAAGTAGCTAAATTAGTTTTAGTAGCAGTAGTTAATTCAGATAAATTTTTATTAATATCATATCCTAAAGTATATAAATTTAAAGCAAGTGGATTAGCAATTCTTGTATTGTCTTCAGTAGTTAGAGGATTAAGTTGATCATCTTGTTCTATATAAGCTTTTGATATATTTCCAAATCTTGAGGGCATAGATAAGGCTCTTAAAAGATAATCATCTTTTGTTACTGATCTTTTTTGTGCTGAAAAATTAGCCATAGTATTAAATTTAATTTCTTCTATACTTTCAGCATTACCCCCTCCAGTTGCTGCTTGTGGGTTATTTGAAGCAATACTTGCTATAATAAAACTTCTTGTATTAGAATTTAAATTAGGCTTAGTAGTAGTAAGTACTGTTTCAGGTTTTGTAATTGTATTTGTACTCACATTAGAAGTGACTCCTCCCCCTACTAAATAAGTAACTGTTAGTGTAGTATTAGAAGGAGCTTTACCGTATGTTCCTGTAAATAAGAAATTAGAAGGATCATAAGCTCTATCTAAATCATTCCTTGCATCATTAATACCTATTCCTATATTATTAGGATTAGGGATTACTGTTTCATCATTTACACTTAAAGTACCTGCTCCAAATTGAATTTCTAAATTAGTATCTGAGGTAAATCTAGAAATAAATCTTCTTGGAACTTTTTTTATCCTCATTAAATAAGGAGTTGATTGTTTATTAGGGTATAAAATAGAATCATTAGCTTTTATATTTGTTTGTTCATCAAATATAGTATCTTGTGCTAAATAATCTACTTCACTATAAATATTTCCATCACTATCTTCAATTTTTTCTATATTAATTATATTAGTATCGTTTAAATTTAATTTTAAAAATTTTTGTGTAGGTCCTATTGTAAAAGTAGTAGTTTTTCTTACTGCTGAAATTACTTTAGTAGTTTTTTTAAGTAAATAATATTCAGGATTTCCACTTCCATCTATTTGATAAACACTAATATCTGTTGGACTTGCTGAACCTGAGATGCCAAAATCAATTAATTGTTCAGTAATAAAGTTTATACCTCCTTGAGTTGAACTAAAAGAAGATCCTTCCCCCATAGTTAAGGTATAATCATAATCTGGGGCATAATTATTACTAGAATCTTTAGCAGGTAATAATTGAAATATTTCTAAATTAGTACTAGAAGCTTTTGTAACTTGAGGTCTATATCCTAAAGAGTAAGCTAAATTAAATAAATTTTTTCTTTCTTGAGATAATAATAAAAAAGTTTCTTGTAATTGAGTGTCAGTATAGTAAGAAAGAACATCACCCACATAAGCAGCCATCTCTAAAAACATCATACCAGGAGAACCTTCAGAAAAATCATTAAAAGTTTCAGGATAATATGTTTGAGTATACTCAATTAATTGATTCCTTAATGTATTGAAATCTTTATTTAAATATTTAATATCCTTTTGTGGTATGTTGCTAGTATTAGAATATGCCATTATCTTCTATTATTTACTTGTTCATAAGGTGCTGGACCTCTATCATTTATACTACCTATTGTTATTTGGATAGCATCTTGACTACCATCTAAATTTGAAATGTATTCTATATTAACTTTAATAGTATTTGTATTAATTTCTTGATTAAGAATAACATCAGATATAGTAATCATTCTACTTAATTTTTCATCTTTTGATACTGCTTCTTGAATTTTTTCTTGTAAATCTTCTTTATTTATATTTTGTTCAAATAATAAACTATTTAATCCTACTCCAAAAGATGGTTTATTTATTAATTCTCCAGGTTCTGTAAGAATTATATGGACTAAATTAGATTTACTTTGGTCTTTAGTAGTATAATTAATATTAAAAACACCAGGTCCATTAAAAGGTAATGATACCCCTACTCCTGTTGATGGGGTTAGATCTAATGGATCTATTTGTTGTTTAATTTGGGCCATTATGGTCTACTATTTTTTTTCTTATCTATCGCTCTCATTAATTCACGATAATCTTTATTTACAACATTAGCTACTGCGGTAGGCATTGGTGCTTCTGGTGTTAGAGTTGATTCAAGATTTATATTTCCTTGAGCAGTTTCGTTAAGTAAATCATTTAAGGCTCCATTAGATGTAAAACTTTGAGCTATAGGTTTACCCATAATTTTTTCTTTTAAAGAAGTTTGTACATTTTGAGGTACTGGTGTACGTTGTATTTGCTGTTCTACAATTGTAGGTTTTAATTCATCACGTAAATCTTCCTTAAGTGTTTTAATTTCACGTCGAAGAGCATAATCTATTTCTTCTCTTACGACTTTTCTAAATAAATTTTCAAAAGCGCTTGCCTTCATAATAATTGTGTTTGTTAATAAATATCAGTATAAGGTTTTTTTCTGTATCTTCTAAAATATTTTGGTGGAACATTACTAATTCCATTAGTAGTTCCAAAAGGTAATTCAGTATTAGGTAAATTACCATTACTTTCACTAGTTAAAAATGATTCTAATTCAGGGTATTGATTATATAAATCTTCTACATTATCTATCCCTCCATCTATTTCTTCATACCCTTCTAATAAGGGTAATAATAAGTTTATGTATAATTCTTCTAATAAATCTAATAATTGTTGGACTTTATCTATAACATTATTAATTGAAGTTAATGCATTAGGTATGATTCCTCTAAATTTATCTACTGTATTATTTATTGTTTTTACTAAGGGAACAGCTATAGCTACTAATTCTACTAAAAGAGCTATTAAAGCTAAAGTTTTTCTTCTTGCTTCTGAAGCTGCTATAGCTCCTGCAGTTAATCCCGATCCTATAGGTGGGGCATTTGAAGCAGCAATAGCAGCTCGTTGAATACCTAAAAAGGCTTGAGTAGGTATTAAAATTGGTTCTACTATTTTTGCAATTCTAACTATTTTATTTATATCTTCATCTATTATTCCTAATTTTTCATCTAATTGTTGAATTTTTGTTAATGAAGCTTCTAATCCACTTTTAATTCCTTCTAATTTATTTTTAGTTCGAGTATAATATTGTTCAGCTTCTTTAGGATTTTTATTTGACAAATCTTCAAATTTAGTTCTAATAGAATTTGGTGTGGGAAGTTGTTTTAAAGCTGTTTCTTTAACTTTTTTAGTCCCTTCTTCTTTAATCCCTTTTTTTACTTGGTCTAGTAAAATATCAGTTTTATTTTTTATATTTCGTATAAATCCTGCTGCCATTATACTGCTTTTATTCTTTCACTCATTATATATTTAATATCATCTCTTAATCCATTTAATTGATTATATCTTAATTTTAATAGTGATTCATTTTGTAAATTAGGACCTGTAGGTTTTCCTACATCTTGAGATATATAGCTGACTTTATATTTAACATCATCTAATATATAAGATATTACATCTATTAAATCATTTAACCAAGCTTCTGTTCTATTTCCCAACAATATTGGTTCATTAGCGTAAGTATCATCATACCTTAATCCTAAATATATATTAGGAGCATTAATTACAAATTTATTAGTACCATTATTAAGAGTATCAAAATGAAAATTTCCATTAGTACTAAATCCTATAGCCTTATCAGAAAAAAATAAAATAGAATCATCCTTAGCGTTAAATATTAAACGATCAGAATTAATTATTACTTGTTTTCCTATATAATTATTTGGTGCATCTGGTGTATAATCCATTATAGTTAACTTATTTGAATACTATCGGGTCCCGCCATTAATCTATCCTCAGGTGATATATAGGGTATTTCGCCTTTATTATATGATTGTAAATTTTTAGAGGCAACCTTAAAATTACTAATATTTTGGTTAGATGTTAAATATATTGAAGAATCATCATTATTTATATCTTCTACATTAGGGTTAAAAGTTTCATCATTAATATCATTATATTGGCCGTTTCTAATAATAATAATTGGATCACTATTTTCTCCATTTTGAGACCATGGATTTAAAGGTTTAGATGTACTTCCTAATCTAATAGAATTTCCTAATCTTCCTTCTAATATATTATCTCCTTCAAATGGTCTTAGTGGTTTAATAAAATCTTTTTCTTGAAATGTTTCACCTAAAGGAATATTTAAAGAATTATCTTGAGGTGTTTTTTGAAATCCATCTTGGGTTGATAAATATCCTTTATTACCACTTTTATAATATTCAGTAAGAGGCATTGCATTATGGTGAGGACTATTCCATATATTAATGTTGGGTAAATATAATTTAATTTTTTCTTTAGATTTATTATCTTTATTTATAGTAATTTCAGTTAAAAGTACTATTTCATTAATTAATGGAAGATATTTTTGGTAAGAAAATAAAGGTTTAGCTGAGGGTAATGTTTCGGGATTATCTATTCCTTTTTTAGATGTAATATCTCCATAAAAAATTATACCAATAGCATCTACACCCCCCAATGAGGATGCTTTTGGATGATCCGTATTTAAAATAATATCTATTACTCTAACACTATTAAATTCTTTTTTTGAAGTTGATCCTCCACCTGATATTGTATTAAAATTAAGAAGTTTTGACATCTTTTTTTTCTGTTTCTTCTATAATATTTTGTAACTGATTCATTTCTTCTTCAGTTAAC
>Ga0209337_1001716_pt1 | contig 16461 bp, 15 predicted proteins | sample LinPmetageLP53_FD_184044 | JGI IMG/M metagenome (GOLD analysis project Ga0209337, IMG submission 184044) | Marine viral communities from the Pacific Ocean - LP-53 (SPAdes) (version 2) | ecosystem: Environmental > Aquatic > Marine > Oceanic | place: Pacific Ocean | collected 2010-02-08
TTTTTTATTTTATTTTAGTATAATATAATAATGAGTTCTTTTTCTGATATGAATGCTTATATGAGTTCTGCTAGAGAAGCGCAGCAACATTTAGAATCTTATAAGAATGATATAGTCGCTAGTAAAGTAGGGGATATTAGAGAACGTTATGAGGCAGCGATTAGTAAAATCGGCGCATTAGGTCAGGCAACGACGGGCGCTTCATCCGCTTTCCATTTAGGAAGAAAAGTATATAAGAAAACTAAAGAGAAATACGGAAAAGACCCCGAAAAAGATAATAAGCGAAGCAATAAGAAAGAAGGAGAAGGCGAAGGTGAAGGTGAAGGTGTAGGCGAAGATAGACCACTACCAGAAGGAGCAGTAGAATATAAAAATCCAGCATTCGATCCTTCGAGTGTAAATGAAACTCACGATTTAAGTAAAGAACCTACTAAAACAGAACCTGAAAAAACCGAAGGAAATGAACCTGATTCAGAGGAAAGCACACAAGGAGGAAAACACGTAACAGAAGAAGATATTCCTGAAGGTGCAGGAGGAGGTGAAGACGTATCAGGATTAGGTAGAAGTGGAGGATTATCTAAAGAAGACGCGCAGAAATTTACACAGTCGGGAGATACAGACGTAGTTAGCGATGTAAGTAATAACGCCTCGGGAGTTTTGGATGACGCAGCGAATGCGGGTAAAAGAGTTATAAGTTCAACATTAGACGGCGCAGGAGACGCCGCTAAAGCAGGTTTAAATAGTTTTAAAGAAGCAGGGGAAAATATGTTAAAAAATGGAGCAGCAAAAATCGCCGAAAAGGTAGGATTCGATATAGGGGGTGCAGCGCTAGATGCTATACCAGTAATAGGGGAAGTTGCGGGCGTGGCGCAAATCTTCCACGGATTATTCAAAGAACACAAAATACGAGCAAAGGAGGCGAAAGCAGAATCCAGCGCGAGTTCTGCTATAAGAAGTATGGGGTCAGTAGCAGTAGGCGGAATAGATACTTCCGCTCAGGCGGGTAATCAAACTGTAGCAGGAATAGTTTAAAGTTTTTCAGCAGAAGTTTTTAAGTTTCCTTTTCCATATTTAGCGAAAATGTCTTTATCAACCTTAAACGCACCTTTCTTTAATAAAGCAGATGCTAACCTCGCTAAAGACCAACTTTCTTTAGATTGATTCGGTCTGCTTCCTCCTGTAAAATACGCCGCCATACCTTTTTTTATAACCTGTTTCTGTCCTTCATAAGATAATAAATTATCATTAATAAATTTCTTATTAGTAATTTTAGTTTTATATTTCTTTTCGAAATTTATAACGTGAGAACTTCTTTTAGATTGAAAACTTTTTAATTTAGGTCTAGGTTTTTGTTCTTTAATACTTTTAATCTGTTTTTCCTTATCTGCTTTAGTTAGAGATGAAGGTACATATTTAGGATTTATCTTTTTTACCATTTAATAAATATGAATATTTTTTATTATAAAAAAAAAATATTATAAATAATATATAATGACTACTATTAATTTAATTTCTCCAGCAACAGGCGACGCATTTAATTATAATGTTCGTTTTCGTGAACCTATAACTTTAGAAAAAAACTCAAAAATATTTTTAAATTACGCTCATTTAGTTAGAGAAAATGAAATCTTATTTAATGAAAATCAGACTATAACATTTTCAGATATGGAATTCCAACCATCTCAGCAACCGATTAACCCCCTTCTACCTATAGCGTTAACTAGTAATACTGTTTCTATTCCAGCAGTAAATCCTTCTACAAATAGAAGAGGTTATAAAGTATCAGAATTAGAAGCAATTATTAGAACTAAATTAGAAGAATTAGTCGCCGCTAATAATGAATTAAGTATTTATAGTCTTATTTCAAGATTAGACGCAAATAAAAACCAAAATACTTTTTTAGCAGGATTATTTTTAGACGATGATTTCGTTAAATTACCTATAGTAGATTTTGAATTACTAGCAACACACCAAAGGAACGCAGAATCAGCAGTGGACGCTAATGGAGATATAGTAGTTTATAGAAAAAGTAATGCGAATGCTAATGGCGGAAGATTTTACGATAATTACGGTATTAGTAATCAGCATTATTTTCATTTCGCTTCGCAGTGTATGGGAAATAATAGTCAGATAGTTTCAGGAACATTTATAAGAATTAAAACTAACGTTCATATGAACGCTCAGCAAGGGAATATCAGTTTCGGTTTATATTCGAAAGAAGTAGCACAGCAACCGACCGCTTTTCCTACGTGGGCAAATAAGACAACAGGGGGAGGAGCAACAACGGGAGGAGGAGTATTTACTAACCCTGCTATATTTAGAGGAACAGCACAAAGAGACGGAACCGCTCTAGCAGAAGCAGATAGAAGGAACGCCGTATTAGCGTCTTTCTGTACTGTTGAAATAACCGGAATAAATAATAGAGCAGCAAATATTTCGCAGTTAAAAGTTTTAATACCTAGTAGAACTACAGGTGCAGCAGCAAATGTAAAAATTATGAATTGGGCGAATATCGATCAAAATATAGGAAGAATGATTCAAGTATTTAGAACTCCTTTAAGAAATATTTTCGACGATTTAAATCAGGAATGCGAACTTATATTTATAACTTATATTCCTATAACAGATTTAAACTATCTTAGTAAAGCAGATAGAAGAATATACTTTAAGATATATAAGGGGACAGAACAGGATTTAGCAACAGTAACCCCTATCTATGATTCAAAACAGGATGACATATATTTTCCCCAGAGTTTTTTTACAGGTTTCAATGATGTAGAACTTAATCAGGGAGCAGCAGCACTCAAAAAGGCGAGAACAGAATCAGCGATACCTTTTAATATTATTGCTTCAGCACAAGAACAGCACGAAGGATTCTTCGATATTCAATTTAAATCTATAGATAAAACTCAGGGAAGTGATACTAAACCTGTATGTATTTTAGCAAATTATAAACTGAATTTTAGTAGCGCTTTAGGAAGTTTCGTAGGCGCTCTACAATCTCCTATATTATATCCTAATGTCTGCGAAATGGACGCTAGGTTCTTTTACTTCGAAGACGTGATAGAGAAATGGAAAAATGATAGTTTCGATATTATTTTAGACGGATTACCTATAAGAAATTTTAAGAATACAGCAGAGAAAAGCGATGGCGGATTCGCTAAACCTCTACTATGTTCTGTTCCAGTTCCTTTTCTAAATGGTAATTCTGCGGAAGGTATGGGCGCAACCACCGCACAGATTACAGGATTATATGAACCTTCTATTAAATCCGAACTTAAATTAAGAAATCAAAAAACGACCATTAATAATATTTCAGTAAAAATTAATGATACCAATACTGAAGAACCTTCAGAAGCAATAGTATCTGCACATATTAGTTTAACAATAGATTCAGAAGAATAATAATATATGATAAATATAAATGCATGTTAATAAACCTTCAACTATAAAAGAATTTATTAAGAATGTTAAAAATAACGATAAGGATAGTTTAGATAATGCATATAATAAAATGTTTCCAGAGTTTAAAAAAAAAAAAGAGAATAAGAAGAAAAATGAAGATATATTTATGAATAAACCAAATAAAAAAGTTAAAGATAAAAAAAAAATATCTATCAAAAAAAAAAATATAAAGTAAATATATAAAAATGGACGCTAATTTAATTAATTATGAAATTAGAGATTTTCCTATGCAAAATGAAATTAAGACAGAAGAGGAAGAACCTATGAACCCTCAGACTTCTAATACTCGAACTTTTAAATATAAAATTAATAATGTAGGATTTCTCGACGGTACTTCTATGTTTACTTTTAAACTTCAAAAATCAACTACCGCAGGAGGAGGAGACAGATTAAGAGTTAATTTATGGAATGGCGCTCTTGGAGCAATTAAATCCGCCGTTATGAAAGTAGGGGATTTTGAGGTATGCAACACCGCAGGATTAGATAGAATTGCTACTCTCCGTCATCTTAATGTTCCAGTAAAACAAAGAAACGACCTTATGGGTTATTATTTAGGTAATTCTCTTCATTTAGCAAAAAATAACACAGGAGCAGGCGCGGCAAATGATTTCGGAGCAGATAGAAGAGTAGGGCAGTTAAGAATGGTTAAAAGTTCTTGCGGAAATAATTTCGGTAGACAAGATAACGGAGCAGGTGCAGTAGTTAATAGTTTATCTATAGTCGCAGACTCAACCCTAAATGAAAAATACGGAATCCCTCTCTATATGCTTTTCCCTGCTCTCGAAGGTCGGCAACTTCCTCTATTTTTATTTCAGGATTACCCAGTTATATTAGAGATTACTTTTAACGAGGCGAGTAAATATGTAAATAACAACGCTAAACCAGCAGCAGCACAATATAGAGCATTAGACGGAGATATAGTAATAGATTCCCCTAGATTAGTCGTAGATTATATTTTACCTCCTGCTAGTAAATTAAACGAATTTATGGATAAAGTTAAAGGACAGGGTTACAGATTCGAATATCCACGAATTCACAGAGTCTTAAAAACTATTCCCGCGGGAGTTGCTAATACTCAGCAGGAAGTTAACCACGTTCTAGGAATGGAAGGTAGAGAAGTTCATAAGGTATATCAGTTTAAACGATACGCTACAGCGGGAGACCCAAAAGCAACCGCCGCCGCTCTCGGAAATAAAGTATTACTTTCTCAAAAAGTAGACGGACAAATGATAGAAGAATATAATGTAGAAATTAACGGAGATGAAGTATATCCAGATTTCGTATATAACAACGCTTCACAATATCAGAAAGTCGCGCAGAGTTTAAAAGAAAAAACCTTCTATATTCCTCGAGCAATGTATTTTAGTGACGTTAATTCTCAATATTCGCAACTTTCACCACAGACAGAATCATTAAAAGGAAACTTCAAACCTTTAGCAGTAGATTTAACAAATGGAAACAAAGACGAATCAGGACAAGACGTAATCGTAGGCGGAGGAACTCCTATCGAACGAGGAGCAAATCTTACTTTTAAATATAGACGAACACCTAAGGCGGCAGTCGCTACTATATCTCTAGCAGAAGCACCCGCTATGGACGTAGAATATCACGTTATCAGAGACGGAGTATGTATTATTAAAAAATTACCTCTTGGAACTTCCGTCATCGTCAGCGCTTAAAGTTGCTTCGCTTAAAGTTGCTTCGCTTAAAGATTTTTTCTATTATTTTTTTTCTTTATATATTTTAATAAAAATGAGTGTAACATATATCGACGCTAATAGGTTAAACTCAATTGATTACGAAAGTGAAAATACTAATGTATGGACTTATCCGGTAGGAGATAATTTAAGTCTTCCTAGTGGTTCGCAGGTTTCTATTCAAAATTCTTTAATAAATCAAAAAGGTATTTTAGGAAATTCTATAGAAATAGAAGAAGATATATTAGAAGAAATTAGAGCAAATGTATATATTACAGAAGATTCTCATTTTATACCAGACCAAATTTCTTTCGCAGGTAGAATTGTTCAGCAACCTTATTTAAATATTTTTTCTGCTTTTCATAGGAATGATTTATTCGAAGTATCTGTTAATAACAATACAACACCGCAGGAATATGTAGATACTATTTATCATAATAACAGTAACAAAGACCCCTATAATTTCGGCGGTTCTCAGCAACCATTAATTTTATATCAAAAAATAACGGGCAGTGGAGGTCAACCTGTTTTTACTCCTGTTATAGTAAAAAAAATTATTAATATTCCGAAGGGAGTTTATGGTATAAATCAATTAGCGGATTTTATCACAGACCAAATAAATGGAAAGAAAATTTTTAATCACGACGGCAGTATATCAGACGTAAACCCTATAGACTTTCAAATAGAAGCGGGAACTTTTGGAGGGAGTTATTCTATAGGAGCAGGTTTTACAGAAACTTTAACGTTCGAAAATGAAGGAGTAGAAAATTATGAAAATTCTGCGAATGGAACTGTAACTGATGGCGACGTTAAATTTCCATTCTTAACAAATGAAGAACACGTAAATAATGTTAATAGTTTCGACGGATTAAAAATAGAAAGTAATGTAGCGAATTTTAATACTGCTAATAAATTTCATGCACACTTAAGAGATAATCAGAGAGGAAGATATACTACCGCAGGAGAAAATCCTACTGATTATGAAAACGTAACCGATTATCGATTAGGTAAAATAGGTTATACTATAGGCGCACCTGAATTCAGTATATCTTTCGACCCTTCTCGAAATGGTTATGAGATTAAAAATTTACATCAACCGTATCGACCTCCTACAATTGATTTTTTAGGAAATCCTATCGCTTCAGCAGGTTCGGTTTCTATCGGTATAAGAAGTCCTTTCGGTCAAGGAACAACCGGAACTTCTAATCCTTTTCGGGTTCCAACTAGCACAGGCGTAAATAATGCTATAACAATTCAGAGCAGGAATAGAATTTTATCTGCTTTAAAAAGACCTAGAAGCAGAATTAGCGGCGCTATAATTTATAACTTTGCTCTGCGAACCGCACAAAAAGAAGGAGACGTACAAGTAGTAATCGATAATTCTACAGTTAATTCTAGTAAGTTTAAAGATTTTTTCACAACAGACGCTAAGGCGAAAGTAGCGTGGAGAAAAACTATATGGAGTAGACTTGGATTTTCATACGAACAATTAAATGACGCACAGCATAGAGAGGATGTCGTTTCATACGATAAAGACATTATAAGCAAATTAGAAGGAATAACGACTGACGCGGATTTCGATATGGGAATGAATCAATCTATTTCTAATCAAGTATGCCCTACTACTTATATACCTGCGGGAACGGGAGACAGTACGGATAACATACAAACATTCGAAGTAGTGGATTATAATTTACCGAAAAGAAAATGTCTGACTAATTACCCTACAGCAGCGTCACAGTTATATAACAATATTAAATCGTATACGGGAAGTATGACTTCTTCATATTCTTTAATAAATGTTACAGTCCAAGATAAACCTATAGTAGCGAGAACATTACCGACACTTTCAAAATATGGATACTATCTAATTACTTCTAATATAATTCCAGCACATAACGATATAGTTAAGAAATCTACTAACCTTCCTCTGCTAGGTGTAATACCGAAATCTAGTTTAAGTAATCAGGATTTCATTTCAGTTCAAAATCAAATCATACACACTATAAGAAATCCTATATCATTAAATAATATTAGAATAGAAGTTTTAAATCCCGATCTAACACCAGCACAACTCGAACCTAATTCAGCAGTGATTTTAAAGATTGTAACTCCTGAAGAAGAACCTGAAGACGAGAATAATTAGTATATATTAGTATATACTGTAATAATGAGTATATATTAATATATATATAGTAATATAACGCCTAAATAGTATATATTACCCCATATGGGGTGATATAAAAATTTTTATATCAGTCTATATATACTAATATAACTAAAAAACACTATATATTAATGTATATATACTAATATATACATTAAAACATAGTAAAATAATGATATAACCTATATTAAATGAATAATAACTCATTTATTTAATTACTGAACCCTCTGTAAACTTTTAGTATCGAGAGTAGCGATATGTTTAATATAAGTCTGAACTGTTGCGGATTTGTTATTCGACATAGCAGGATATTTAGAAAGTCCTGAATTAACTCCTGATTTAATAGACGCTCCGTAATCACGGTTTACATAGTTTACACTCATACCTAAACCGTATGAGTAATCAGCACCAATACCAACCATTAGAGGATGAAGGTTAGAACCCGCGGCGTCTGTAGCAGAACCTCCTAAAGCGGCGTAATCTTCGTTTAGACTTGTATTAACTTCCTGTATGTTATTAACAGATTTTTTAGCGTCGCGCCCGAGTAATGCTCTTTCGAACATAAGGCGAACTTCTGCGTCACCTACTAAATCTGTTTTATTAGTAATTCTGTTTATCATTGTTAAATCTATAACTGTCGCCCCATTTGTAGCAGTTGAATCTACATTCGGAACAACCTTTACCGGATATGAAAGAGGATATCTTAAATTATCTTTACTCTGTTCGACTTCCTTTAGTCCTACAGGATTCTTAAAATTGTTCTGTTGAAGTAAAATGTTATTTGTTTGGTCTTCATCTAAGAACAGATTAATCATACTTTTAACTGAGGAAATTTGCGGAGTATATTGAATAGAGTTATCGTCTGAGTGAATATCATTTAAGTTATTAATTTTACTATTCATTACTTTAACAGGTCGATATTCTCTTAGGTCGTCAGAGTTTGGAACTAGATAAGTTCCTTCTAACTTTAAATTTCTTAATGAATACATAATATTATCTAACCCTGCGCCCGCTACTTGTTGCGCTGCTATCTCTCGGAATCTACTACTGAAGAAAGCACTATCTGGGGAGAAGTGGAGATTAATTAAAAGTCCTCCTAAGAAATCCTGTCCTAAATGAAGGTTTCCTGCTTGGAGCATATCGACTTCTAATTTAATAGCGAAGTGTTGTCCGATTTGTTTGTCTGTAGCATTACCTAACCCCATAGTAGTATTATTAGGCGAAAGATTAATTCTTCTATTACTTGTTACTGCGTCCTGTCCTTGCGCTAGACTAGTGCATTCTACATCACCCCATACGTAATCTTCTGTATTATGTGAATACGCTTCCATAAGAGAAGCATTCATAGGATAGTTATTTATCGACGCTAATTCAGTATTACTTTTTTTAGATTGAATAACAACTTTTTCTATAAGATTATGTAATCCTCCATAATTTGGAATATTAGCAGAAGTTGCTCGATTTAAATTTGCGCCATTATTATCGTCGATATTCGTTACACTACTTAAAACTACATTATCATTTCCCGTCTTAACTTGAAACTGTCCTACGAGTCTTAAACTATTAACGTCTAAAAGCATATTACTAGCAGGAATAGAAAATCTACAGGTAGGGTCTCCCTGTCTAGAACTGAAACCTCCTCGAATAGTATTCGCCGCTACAGCGATAGTCGGTTTATCGTTATTAGGTGAGATTGAAAAATGTTTTTTTGCTACGGGCATTTTATAACTATATAAAATATTTTAATTTTTGAAATAAAATCTAATTTTTTTTATTCTAAAGCACGAGAGAAACTGAACCGTCATCGATCATAACAGACCTAACAGAGAAAATAAAACTAATAACTCTGTGATTACTTGCTCTAGTTCCGGTATATTCAGTTCGTAATTCTGCTTCTGCGTCTTTTAATTCATATACGAAATCTGCACCTCTTGCTAATTCTCGAGCAGTAATATAAGTAAAATTATAATCTGACTGTCCGCCTCCTCTTGAATCTCCTAGACGTTTAACAGTTTTACCTATAGAAGCGAATGCTTTTACGATTTCGTTATAAGCGACGATTCTATCTGCTTTACAGTCAGGATTATATGCTTTTAATGGATACAATTTATTATTAATAAAGTATTGAACCGAATTTAAATTAGTCGAGGTTGGATTACCTCCTATATAATGAGTGGGAGAAAATTCGTCAGCACTTCCTACGTCATTAACATAATGAGTCATTATACATTTTGCACGAGTAGCAACTGAAGGAAATCGTGTTTGGTGTGAAAGACTACTAGCAGGGAGATTATCTAAGAATGATTCATAACTAATAAAATCTACTTGAGATTCTTTAATAACATTCTTCATCATATTCGCAGGAGGAATAATCTCTAATACTTTTAATTCTAAATCTTTTACTATGTATTTAATTTTCTGCGCGGGTGGGTGAAAAATTCTAGGAGCATTTCCCGCGCCACCACCTCCTCCTATAGTTATAGCGCCTCCGTCAAAAGTTATATTCATTTTATCGTTAGCGTGAGCGATTGCAGTAATATTTCTGTCGGTAGTAACTGAAGCGTCGGCGTTTGCTATCTGAATTCGACTTCCTACAACTAAACCTAATTTCTGAGCGTTGCTCATATTGGCAGTTGTAATAGCGATATTCGCATTCGCTATATTAGCGACTGGAATTCCCGAAGCATAATCTACGATTTTAAAAGTCGCCCCTGTATCGTCCTGAGACATAACACCACTTAGTGCATGTTCGTTTTTGGCGCAGGTAATCTCAATTCGTAGACCACCTAAAAGAACGTTAGGAGTTAATTTCTCCTGTTCTCCATAGTGATTAAAAATACCTGACCTAAGAGGAATAACGAATTTTCGCGCGAATGCTTTATCATTACCGAGAGTATCTATCGTAGATAATCGACTCGCACCCTGTTCGGTTGCTACTAGAACTTCAGGAGAAGAAGTGACCACTTTAGTAGCAGGGTCTACCGATACTATATGACTTCTGATAGGTTCGCAGCACCCTTCTTTCATTACAAGATTATCAGCGCCTTCTTGTAAATACTGGTTTTCTAAATTCGCCATAATATTATAATTTGTTAGTGATTCTAATAGTTGTCCTGAATTTAAACTATAGATATCTACTCTATCAATCCACCCTGAAGCGCCTACAGTATTGAAAGGGTGGGACATCCTCTGATTATCAGAAGTTTTCTCTAAGTTTACTGAGATATAACTACTTCGCCCTTTAATAAAACCTATAGAAGGTTTTACAGCAAATTCAATCTTTTGTCCGGCGACGAATTGAGTTCCGTTTTCAGGAGATAATGAAATATACCTAGAGGATTCCGAATTCATTTTTATAATATAGAAAAATATTTTATTTTTAGAAAAAAAAAACTTATAATTTAAATATATTTACTATATAATATATAATGTCTCATCGTCAGCAAAAATTCTCACATATTCATAATGAACCTGTTTTAGACCTTATCCAAGGAACGCGAAGCGATATGACTAATAATACAGTAGAAGGGGTTTCTAAAAGTTTATCTGCTAGTGTAAATAAAGTTCTATGGAATGAAAATTCGCCTTTTCATTATGTTCTTAATGCTAATATGCTTTTAAATATAGTTTCTTCACACGCGAACGATAATGCTTCGGGCGCAGGTGCTAGAACTGTTTTAATTACTGGTTTAGTTTATAGTAATCCTAGTAGCGTTAATACTTATACAACTACTTCTATTACCGTGACTTTAAATGGAACTACGCAGGTTCAAGTTGCTACTGCTTTTTATAGAGTTTTAAGTCTTAAAGTATTGACTACAGGAAGTCACCTATTAAATAAAGGTAATTTAAAAGTTTTAGTAAGAACTACTGCTACAGTAGTTTCTTGTATGGAAGCGGATTCTAATATTTCTAATCAGTGTATAGTATCTCCTCCTACTAATTCAGATACTTTAATAGAAAAATTACATATTTCAGGTCATTTCGATACTGAATGCGAAATCCACGTTAACAAATTACAGGAGTCAGTCGGAATTCAACATACACCTTATAAATTCTTTATAGGTTCGAATGGTAGTAATATTTCTTTTCCTATAAGAATGAAAGTAGAAGCAGGAGAAACAGTATGGGTTTCAGTTCTTCCTATAGGTTCTGTTATAGGAACTCATAACCATATCTGCGGATTATTAGAATGTACCGATAGAAGCGTGAATAGTATAGTTCCGAGTTTTAACTAATTTTACTTCATTTATAAAAATGTTTTTTATTTAAAAATTTTATATTATCATATTATATAAAATGTCCTTATTAAAAGCACTCGACGCTTCGAATGTTTCTCAACATTTAAAAGTAGATGGTTCAGGTCGATTAGAATGCTCTGTTAATGAAATAGAAGTTACAGCAGCACAAATTAACGTCGCCGTAGACGGTTTAGAAACATTACAGACTGCCGCTAATTCATTATTAACTGGTATAGATTCAGTTTTAGATAATTCGCTAGTAAAGCAGACAGCAATTTTAGCGAAAAATACTCAACTAGAAACATTACAAACAGGAATTTTAGCAGATACTGATAATATACAGACCTTAATTACTTCTACTAATTCTAAAATAGATACTTTTGACGCCGTGTTAGACGCTTCATTAGTAAAACAGACTTCGATTTTAAGTGAATTAGAAACTATAGATACAGGTATAGACGTTCTCGAGGCGTGTTGTAGTAGTAATAAAGTAAATATTAATATTAGTTCGGGTAGTGTGTCTTTACCTTCGGGCGCAAGCACAGAATCAAAGCAAGATAGTATTTTAGCGAAAAATACTCAACTAGAAACATTACAAACAGCAATTTTAGCAGATACAGATAATTTACAGACCTTAATTACCTCAACTAATTCTAAAATAGATACATTTGACGCCGTCCTAGACGCTTCATTAGTAAAACAAACAGCAATTTTAGCAGATACTCAGAGCGTTCTTTCTAAAATGGATACAGATAACGCCGTTTATGATAATCAATTAACAAAATTAACTAATATAGAAACTTTAAATACTCAGTTAGATGTAGTTTTAGACGCTAGTCTCGTAAAACAAACTAATATCGAGACCTTAATTACTTCTACTAATTCTAAAATAGATACATTCGACGCCGTCCTAGACGCTTCATTAGTAAAACAGACTTCTTTAGAAACTAAAATTACTGCGATAGATTCTGTATTAGATAATTCATTAGTAAAGCAGACAGCAATTTTAGCAGATACTCAGAGCGTTCTTTCTAAAATGGATACAGACAATGCCGTATATGATAATCAATTAACAAAATTAACTAATAACGAAACTCTATTAACTTCTATATTAGCAGATACAGATAACGTTCAGACCTTAATTACTTCTACTAATTCTAAAATAGATACATTCGACGCAGTGCTAGACGCTTCACTAGTAAAACAGACTTCATTAGAAACTAAAATTACTGCGATAGATACTGTTTTAGATAATTCATTAGTAAAGCAGACAGCAATTTTAGCAGATACTCAAAGCGTTTTAAGTAAAATGGATACAGACAATGCCGTATATGATAATCAATTAACAAAATTAACTAATATAGAAACTTTAAATACTCAGTTAGACGTAGTTTTAGACGCTAGTCTCGTAAAACAAACTAATATCGAGACCTTAATTACCTCAACTAATTCTAAAATCGATACATTTGACGCCGTCCTAGACGCTTCACTAGTAAAACAGACAGCAATTTTAGCAGATACTCAGAGCGTTTTAAGTAAAATGGATACAGATAACGCGGTATATGATAATCAATTAACAAAATTAACTAATATAGAAACTTTAAATACTCAGTTAGACGTAGTTTTAGACGCTTCGCTAGTAAAACAAACTAATATCGAGACCTTAATTACTTCTACTAATTCTAAAATAGATACATTTGACGCAGTGCTAGACGCTTCATTAGTAAAACAGACTTCATTAGAAACTAAAATTACTGCGATAGATACTGTTTTAGATAATTCATTAGTAAAACAAACTTTAGAAACTTCAGCAGAAATAAAAGAATTACTATCAAATGCTACTGTGAATCAAGCAACATTATCAGCAGAGTTGGACACGGAACACTATGAAAAAATAAGACTATTTGGGGAAACGAGTTCTTCGGTGGGCAGTGACATAAAAATTTTTGGAAGTAATACTAGCGGAGGAACATATTATTATTTAAATAACGGAGATTTACAGGCGACTACTTTAACCGTTTCGGGTCTTGGGTCTGCACATTATATTGGAGGAAGTTTTGAAAATATACCTAGATATATAAAAGTCTTTAATAATAGCGGAAGTTCTAATCATACGATTACTAAACTTTATATGGTCGGTTCAGGTGGTCGTGTAGCAGTCTAACGATCCTAAGAACATTCTTTAAAATATTTCTCTCTTTGTTCTTTCATTTTTTCCTCGGTCTCTTTGGTATCGTTGTCTAATTCATATTCTATTTTAACTGTATCCGGAATGCCGTCTCCGTTAGTATCATTCATAGAGCAGGAAGATTTACAGCATACGAAAATTTTACATTTAATAATTTTAATTAAATTTTTTAAACCCATATTTATAATATATGTATAGATTATAAAAATGTTTGTATGTTATTTATGCTCTCAAGAGACCGTATATACCTCTTACTTTTGCTCTGCATGTTCTGAAACTAGGCGGATTTTTTCTTTATATGGAGCGGCAGAATGTAGAGATATTTTAAAAACTGTTTGTATTCGAGCGCCACAGCAGCGAAATTATAAAATTTCTAGTATATTAAAAAAAGACATAATTGAAGGTAAAAAGGAATTAAAACCTCTAGGAGATGAAACATTTAAAAAAAGAAAAAAGGAATTAGTTTAGGTTTACTATCGGTATATATTCTTCTGAATTTAAACCTAAATTTTCCATTTCATTATAAAATAAATTATTACTTGCTATCATTCTTATACTGCTACTTAAAACCTCATATACTGGTTCACCTTCGATATCAGTTGTTCCTTCTAAGTATTCGATTAATTCGCGTATCAGTCCGTAAACTCTCGCGAAATCTTTTTTTAAGTTAATATATTTAGAACTCATACCTTTTAATTTTTTATCTTTAATGTCCATAATTTCCTTAAACTCGTCCGCCATATTTAAATATTCTTTTTCAGTTATATTAGAAATATTTTTATCCGTCATTTTTTTATAATATAGATATATAATAAGAATGAAAAACAATCTTAAGAATTATCACCCTAGAGCGCTAAGAAAATATATTACAGAATTTAATAAGCAAGTTCGGGCGGGTATTAGTGAAGATATTAAAAAGAAAAGAAAGGAAGTTTCAGAGAAATTGAAAGCAGAAAGAAAAGGTAGAAAAGTTTTAGAGGAAATAAAAATTCCTAAAGGTGTAACTAAAAATCAGTTAGTAGATTTAGTTCTTAGTAGAAGTTCGATGAAACAGAAAGCAGAATCAGATTTTAAAAATAAAACTGCGTTCGAAGGTTTTGAATTTAGAGAGGGTGGAATGAACCCTGTAAAGGGTTATAAAAAACCTAAAGTAAACGAAGTTCCTAAAAAAGAAAAGAAAGAGACGCAAAAAAAAAAAGCACTAGAACCAGCGGCAAAAGAAGAAAGGATTAAAAAAATAGAAAAGAAAATGAAAAGAAGTGATATTATAGGAAAAGTAAAAGCACTAGGGCAGAAGCAAGTTATTAAAAAGAGAGCATTAGCGAGTAAAATTGAAAAGACTGCGTCTATTTTAAAATTAAAGAAAGCAAGAGAAGGAAAGAAACCTGTAGAGAAGCAAATAAAAGAAGAATCGGAATCTGAAGATGATACACCTGACCCACCTATAAAAAAAGTTCCTAAAAATCTTCATAAAGTATGGAAAAATTATATGGAAGAACGCGTAGGAGATTATTATTCCAAAGCAGACCAAGAAGAAGAACTCGAGGAATTAATACAGTCTGAAAAACAATATTTACAAGACGAAAAAATTAGAACAGATACAAGTAAACGGGCAGCAGAACAAGCAAAAGCAAGAAACTCTAATTCTAGAACTAGGGAATCAATGGATAAAGAATTTAAAGCAGACCCCGATATAAAAAAAATATATAAATCGTTCGTTCCTACTTTACTTAATAAATATGAGGATTTTAAAAAAGTAAAAAAAGGAGACAACGAGACCGATGAAGAAGAAAAACCTAAAGCAAAACCAAAACCAAAAGAAAAACCAAAAGCAAAACCAGCACCACCAAAACCAAAACCAGCACCACCAAAACCAAAAGCGCCCGAGAAACCTGAAGGAAAACAAGTTACAGAAGAAGAAATTATGAAAATGACCGAAGACGGAACATTTACTAATAAAACAGTGATTTGTAAAATAAGAAGGAAATTACCTAAAAAAGTATATCCGAAAAAAAATACGAGTAATGAATTTAAAATAATTTCCGCAACTATTAAAAAAAATAAATTAATTCTTAAAGTAGAAGATTTACGAGACGAAAATAAAGGAGAGATATATACTGAAAAATACACTATGAAGAAATAAAACTCATTCGTTTAATTATTTATAATAATATATTTATATAGTATATTATGATAAATACAAGAAAAATTAAGGACTTTCCTAATTACGAAATTTCAGAAGAAGGAATTATATTAAACTTAAAAACTTTTAAAATCGTATCACACCAAATAAGACCAAATGGATATATTTCAGTATGGTTAAGAAATAATGAAATAAAGAAATGTTTAACTTTACATCGTATTTTATTAGAATCTTTTATACCGAATGAGGATAACTTACCCTGTATAGACCATATCGATCAAAATAAACTTAATAATAATATAGAAAATTTAAGATACTGTACATACGCAGAAAATTCACGAAATAGACCGAGAACACATAATAATAAATTAGGAAAACATATTAGTAATTCTAATAAACCATATTATAGAATATCTATAATAGATAAAGGAAAGAGAGTATATGATAAAAATTTTTGTAAAAATCAGTATAGTATAAAAGTAATTAGAACTATTAGAAATAATGCTCTTAGTAAATTAGGATTACCAGCACTAAACGAATCAGATTTAGAATAATTTTTT
>Ga0209337_1001717_pt1 | contig 16446 bp, 13 predicted proteins | sample LinPmetageLP53_FD_184044 | JGI IMG/M metagenome (GOLD analysis project Ga0209337, IMG submission 184044) | Marine viral communities from the Pacific Ocean - LP-53 (SPAdes) (version 2) | ecosystem: Environmental > Aquatic > Marine > Oceanic | place: Pacific Ocean | collected 2010-02-08
CTATTCTTATATGCTGCTGATAACTTCTTTGGCTGCTGAAATACAAACGGCAGCTTCTTCCAAAACATCATCTTATTGTAGAAAGTATCAAAGTTTTTAATTGCAACTTTTGCTTCAAGCATAAATATTGCAATAGCCTTGTCTTTCTGGCCCCACATTTGTTTTAATGCTGTTTTGAATTTAACTTTATTTTTCTTTTCGTACTTTCCTATTGCAGAAAGTAAAACACATAGAGCTCTACAAGTTTCTTGGTCTTGCCACATACGGCCGGGACTTTGTTTTGTACCGTACCAATTTTTAGAGAAGATATGATCAGAAATAATTTGTGCAGCTTCTTTAGGTGTTAAACCAAATTCGCTGCCATAGATTCTACCAATAGAATTCCAAGTAAGTTTGCCCATAATAATACAGGCACTATCTTATTCGACTTTTCTAAATCTTTCCACATTGCTCTCATAAATGTTTTCAATCTCGTTATCTTTATCTTCGGGGACAACATAATGATCTTTAGTCACTTTTGTTGAAGAGTGATTTAATTTACTAGCAGCTCTTTCAATACCGAATTTACTAGCGATATAACTACCAAAAGTCTTACGAGCATATTTAAATAAGAATTTAGTTTCTAAATCTAAATGTTTATTTAACCTATCTAAATTCTTTCTGAATGATGAATAGGTTGCCGGAAGATTAGTGTTTCTTCTTTGTGGAAACATATATCTAGATTCCAAGGCCCAAGCGTTTTTGTCTGTAAATCTAGAACGCTCTAATCTTTGTAAGACTTCGATTGCTCTGTCATCAAGGAACACTCTTTCAGGTTTCCTGTTTTTTGTATCACGCAAATACATATACTTTTCTTTCTGCCAATTATTTACAAGCCAACCTGAACACGCTTCTTTTTCTTTTTGTGTTATTGGTTCTTTCCAACAACATTCAAGCAGCTCTAATTCTCTCTTTCCAATTAGAAGCAACAAGGCAACATAAGTCAGGAACCGGGGAAAGAAATCAAATGCTTTACCGCTGCAATAGTCTAGAATTTTATCTCTATCGACATCAGACATCTTGATCTTGATTTTGTTTTCTCTGAACTTGGTTATGTTAGCAACAGGATTGTTGATGTTTAGTTTCTTCTTTTTAATGGACCAAGAATAAATAATTGAGATCACTTTAACTACATCATTCGCAGTAGTCTTTGTGTCTTTTAATCTTGTTTGAACACACTCAATATGCCACTGATCAATATCAGTAATTGCATAATCTTTAAGCGGTCTATCTGAAACTCGCTCATCATATTCAAGGACACCGGACATTCGATCACGAACCTCTTGGCTCCCTTTTAGTAAAATGTAAGTGTTGATCAGCTTTGTATATTTGTCGATCGTGGTTTGTTTATATTCGTGCTTATCTGATTTATCCATTAATCTAAAACCGCCGAAACCGGATTTAAGAAAGTTTTTGGCTAAATCTCCAAAAGTCTTTTCGTCTTTTTTCTCTTTTGGTTTAGACATATCTGTCAGGATATCTGGCAGCTGCAACTTGGCTGCTGCATAATCTCTTTGTGGATGATCTTCCATTCTAAAGATTTTCTTATAAACAGCGTTCTTTTCGGTCCTATTTTTATTCTTATTATACATAGACAATAATTTGACTGCATAAAAAGTTTTCATTCCTGTTGGATATAGGAATAGACAAAGCCCGGAAGATTTATCAAATCTCTTATCGGGAGCTTTTCCGTTTCCTTGATATTGAATTCGATACAGAAGTTTATCTTTCGTAAATTCAAAACTCGTATCGGTTATTATTTCTCTTTTGCTATATGTTCGTTTCATTCTATTTCCTTTCTGTGAATGAAACGGTTTTAAGATAGAACTCTTAATCGTAGAAAAGAACAACCACTCGTGTTGATAGAAAAATCCCTTACCAATAGATTTACCAATAAATTCCAAAACATACGGAACACAGAAGCAACATTAGTAAAACAAATGTTCTTGCCTAAATAACAAAGCCGTTGTAGAACCTTACTAATTGAGTAGGGCCTGTAGCTCAGTTGGTTAGAGCAGTACACTCATAATTTCTCTTCTTACTTTAAACCAATTCACTCAACGAATAAGCTACCATTAACACGATTTTTTGCCAAGCAATTTAAGAATTTAATTTACCAATCACTTACCAATCAATTACCAATAGATCGAATGTTGTATCCCTATATTCAGTAGCAATGACAACGATTAACACCATATCGAGTCTAGGTTTTATTTTGCGTTTCGATTGTAAAAAAGAATCTATTTTACTGTATTTTTATAAACAACTTTCGCACCTAAAAAGGATTCAGGAATAGTGTTTAAGAGTCCATAGAGCACCCGCATTTAAGCGTCGAGTTTAATTTTAATGCAGCGTTCAATCAAGAGCTCACTCACGGCTGTTGCCGTTCGTTCGCTCCGCTTTGCAACAAAGCGTTATCAATTAGAGGTACCAAGTCAGTTTCGTTTTTAGAAAGTAAAAGGGACCCGGTACCACCTCTCTGGTATTAGGGACTCCTAATAGTTTGGTATGTATCTCTGTTATGCACGGTCATAGAGCTCAAAAAAATTTTAATAATTTTTGTACTAGTTTGTTCCTATACAATCCTATAAAATAAAAAATAATTATGGCTTGGTACAACTCAACAGGAAAAGAAAATCATAAATCATTATTTGATAATGTTGAATATGATCGTTGTATCTTTTGCGGTGGTTCAAGAACCGAGATCGCTAGAACCGATTTTACAATTATGTTTTCAGAGTTTGAATATAACACCGGTTCAATATGCAAGACTTGTTATTCAGCGAACGCCAAACAAGTAAAAGCAATTTAGACACGCCGCCAATCAATTTAATATGGGTGTACCAAAAGACCAACGGCGCAAAGTACTATTATTGGAACTTCCATTATAGCAACAGGAACCGGGAACAAAACTAAAACCGTAAGTGGTCAGTGATAAATAGTGAGAAAAACTTTGTGCTAGTACCTTGGGCGGAGCCAAAACTGTAAATGCACCAAGGCACCCGAACCTTAATAACCCGCCTCTTGACCGGGCTCCCAAAACTTTAGCGCTCATCTATTGGCTTTAAACCGTACTTTTTGTTTCTTTCACGGTTTCTATCTTCCTGATATTTCTCTAGCTCTTTCATTCGTTCCATATCTTCCGCTTTCTTTATGGCTTTTGCTTTGGCTGTTGCTTCCCGTTCTTCCGGTGATGGTTCCGGTCCAAATATTTCTTCAATTTCTCTCTTGGAGAATTCTTCGTATTCTTCCCGATCATAACTTCTTCTTATTCTGTCCCTACTATCATCCGCAGAAATTTCAGCATTCAGGTTCAAATTTCTTTCAACATAGAAACCTTGAACTTTGCCTTTTAATTCTTCGCACTTTGCGGCTACTCCGTATTGACCTTTTTCTCTGGCTTCGCTTTGAATTCTAGTTAGGTTTGCCATATGTTTCTCTTTGTCCAACATCCAAACTTCCATATTACCCATTAATCTATCGTGAATAATTTGTGCTGTTCCCGGGCTTACTTTTGGATTTAATAATTCGTGAGCTCTTTGATAAGCAGAGGTCCTACTATAACCGGCCCTAATTGCGCATTCGGTTGCTGATAATTCTCCATACTTGCTGCAGTATAAATCTATAAATTTAATTTGTTTTGCAGTGACATCATTTTCTAATTCTTCCGTTGTCTTTGTAGTTATATTTTTCATTTTATTAATAGCCTTACTTTAGTTGATTTACCTTTTTCTTTTTTAACTGCGATCAATCCCGCTGCTAACATTTTCTGTATAGCTTCATTCTTTCTTTGCCTTGATATAATTCCCCAATCGTGTGTTTGAACATTTGGAATTGGATAGTAAGCATTTTCTCTGCCGGGATATTTCTTGTCCATTCCTTTACGCCATTTCAAAACAGAATAAATATAAACCCCAACTCCTTTTGCTGCCTTGTAGCAAAGTGCAGTACTCATCATATAATAATCTTGGACAAAATCTTTTGACTTATCTCTGGGCGGAGCTACCTTTAGTGGTACCTTAATGGGTATAGTATTATTAATATTATTATTATTATTATATTTAATATTAGAAGCTACGGTTGTTTGTTTATCGTCCGGTCTGTCCGTCATTAGTCCACCTCTCTAGTAGTGTCCGTTATGCGTCCACTCTTTGCTTTGATTAATTTTTCGTGAAGTTTATTCCAACGCTCTTTGTCATCACCGCTTTGCTCATAACTCTTTCCAATTAAATTAACATCAACACCAATCGGAGCTCCAATAACTTTCTTTGCTGCTTCACTCATCACATTTTTTATTTCTTTAATTTCATTTATCATTGCTCTTAAATTTTTTCTTTTGCAGTGGATAAGAACTGCGTCGTGAATGATCATAGAAATTTCAAAATTTCTTTCGTCTAAATCAATCATTGCTCTTCTTAAAATTTCTGAACCGTGGGATTGAATAGGCCAATTAATTAATCTTCTTGGGTTTGCAATTTCTCTATCAGATAGCCAATACTTCCAGCCGTATTTAGTTATAAAATATCCACGCTGATTTGCTTTTGCTATTATGTTCTTGGACCACTCTTGGAATACATTATAGGTCCTAACAATTTGTGAATGAATAAATGTTGCGTTAGGCAATGAGATACCTAGTTTATTTTTTAATCCATATGGTGTTTGGCCATAACCAATAGCAAGAAAAGATTGTTTATATAATTCTCTAATTTTTAAATTGTTTTTCTTCAAAGCGTCTTTTGGAACCGCACCAACTTTCTTTGCTGTATAGAAATACGGGTCGCCTGAATTGATTGCTTCAATCATTTCTTGGTCTTGGGATAAGTAAGCCTGAACTACTGCTTCCTGACTTTTCCAATCTGCATAAATTAAATAATGATCTTTATCTGTACCGATTATTGTTCTCATTCTTCTTGGAGCACCAAAAGGATTAATGGCAGTACTCACATTTGTTCTACCGGTAATTTGACCGAACAAATTTAGCGGAGCTCTAGATCTTCCGTCTTTGCCAACGCAAAATCCTTTTAGTGTTCTACTTTCAATAATGAACTTTGAATTTCTAAATGCAGCAATCTTATCGTTGGTTTCTTGGAAGCGATAAAAGGTTCTATCATCTGTCTTTAATCTACCTTTTTCTGATCTTGGCCACCTATGTAATAGCTTTTCTTTTAATAGAGCTGCTTCAAATTTCTTATGACTGAATTTACCTAATTCATAAACATCAAATACAGTTTCGAGCTCCTTGATCTCTTGCTCACGAACCTCATCATAATATTTATCAAGATCATTATATAATTCTAAATTTAATGGAATACCGTTTCGTTCTATTTGAGCTGTAATGCCCATTGATCTACCGTGGAAGATTGCCTGTTGCAGCACTCGTTCAAAATTAGAATCTAATTTCTCTAACAAAGAACATTGCTTCAAGAACAATTTTTCTGTTAGTAAAACATCCTCTGAACAATAATTAAGAATACCTGATTGATCTGCAGCTGCATAGTTTGGGTAATTATTTATTATATGATCACGCCAATATCTTTTCTTATCAGCGTCCATAATTTCATTAATCTTGTACCGTTGACAAGTTTCAAGCAGCCCAAATCCTTTTGCTATCTTCCCATTTAATATTTTCTTTTCTTCAACAAAAGTATCCCAAATATATTTTGGTTTCTCATAACCCATTGCCAAGTCGCAAGAAACTTCAGCGTTTGAGTAGTGAGCTATGAACAAGGTTTCAGAAACAGGAAACGGGCAAACAGAATAAAAGTTTCTATTATCTTCTCCTACCAACCAATGCTTCGTTATTTGTTGTGAGTGTAATTCTTTATAAACCACACATACAGGTTCGGGTGGATTGCCGGGTGTGAATTTAAACTCGTAATCATATACAACTACATTCTTAAATTGTTCAAAGATTTTATTCATCTTCTGCCTCTTTGAAAAACTCTTCTTGGCACACTAAACACAAAGCAGAAATTTTGTATTCTTCGTCGTCTATTTCTTTCACATCCTTTTCACAATTTGCGCAGATAGACTTTTCTAAACTGCGCTTTGTATGGATGTTTACAAGTGTTGTGTTGTTTGCCTCTTTGTCTATCTCGATCAAGGCTTTCAATTTACTTTCCATCTGTATTAACCTTTAATCCAATTTGTTCACCGATAGATTGCTGCACATACTCGTTCTTCTCGTATGTATCTGGCTTTAAAGTAAAATCTTCTCCAAACGCTTTAATAATTATTTCATCATAAGGCAGTATGAATTTAGGTTGGCCATATTGTTCTTGGTCCACTTCTCTAGCTCTGAAACAGTCATAACAAGAGTTAGTTTGGTTAGACACAAACTTAACCCATTTGTGTTGGGCCTCTTCTACAATTTGGGTTGCTGTATCAATCCATTTGTTAGTCATCATTCTTCCGGCTGCAACTGTTATGGGCCATATACCCATTCTGCCGTTTGAAGTTTCATAGTAAGCTAAATAAACTTTACGAACTTTTTTCATATCGTGCTGCACTCGTTGTTTGAATGCTGCGTCGCCACCGATTATAAAATCTTCATCTTTAAATCCGACTTTCACTTTACAGAGAACGCCTTTTTTAATGTCGTTTATTGAGTTTCCATAAACCCGAAACCACTCTGTTTGAGTAGGTTTAACGGGGCTTATATGAGTATCCGTAAATAACTGATCGCCGGTAAGTCCGATATTAAAATCATCACTTACGGTTAATTGATCAATTAGGTTTTCTGTCTTTGCTTTTTCTTTTTCCATTATAATAGTCCTTTTGTTTTATTAGTTTTTCAATGCGAATTTGGTTCGCAAGGCTTCTGTTATGCTTTAGCGTCAACACCCATAGTTGCCGATTGTTTTCTAAATGCGATAACAAGAATTCTATTGCTTTGTCTTTGGTTTTGAATTTCTTACGCCAATCCCATTGCCCAAAATTTTTATAAGCAAATTTAGATATCTGATCTATTAACTGATCATCTACAGAGATTGTATCTTCCATAATTTCTATTGTTTCTTCGTTCAATTTTTTCATCTCACTCATCATTATTTTTCCTCTTTGTTAATTTGGCTGCATACTGAACTTTGCCGCTCTCTAAAACTTTATGATCTATTGAGAATTTATAATCTTTGAATTTATCTTTTTCTTCTTCCGGCAGTTTCCAACTAGAAGTATCAACGCCTAACTGTTTGGCTGTCTTTCCCATTTCAATTAAACCGTTATAGCTTCTGATAGCGTCGTTTCTTTGCTGCCAAACTTCTTTGTTTTCTTTTGAAATCTTTTTAATTAATTCTTGCCACTCCATAATTCTTTCATAATAAATTGCATAAGCGGTATCAGTGCCGTCTAGGGATTCTTGTTGGAATGCTATTGTTTTTCTCTGGCTATCTATTGTTTCTAAATATTCGTTAATCTGTGTGTAGCAATCAACTACTTCGCTCTCTTTGGCCTTGATATATTTAAGTGTGATTAACTTGTATAAACACTCCAAGCTTTCCCGGTTTGTTTCTTGCGGGTATCCTAAATCTTTTAATTTTCTATAGACTTTATTCTTTGTTTTAAGGTTAGTCTTTTTCGCCTTATATTTTTTCTTATCTGCTTTAATTCTTTTTTGGTCCATAAAGAATATCTCCTTCAATTAATTTCTGGTTAGTAAAATCTCTATTTAATCCACCAAACTCTCTTTTTGGTTTTGGAACCGGGGTAGGTGTATTTATAATTTTTTGGGCTTCATCTCTTGACTGTAAATATCTATCTAGGCCTGATGTATCTATCTTGACCGGTTCAGGTTTCTTATCTCTTCCGATCATTCTCAATTCTGTTTGGTCCAATGAATCCGGGCTAGATTTATAAGCTTTGAGTAAAGTTTCTCTAACTTGTTTCATCTCTTCTCTGTTGCCTTTAGCTGATTTAAGTATTGCGTCCCAACTTGAAATTCTTTGGCCTTGATCACGATCACTTGGGAAACTTGATTTATCTTCGTTCGTAAATGTTTTAGGTCTTTGTCCCCAATTCTCTTCGTCGATAATATTTGGATTATCCATATGCGCAGGTTTTTTCATTCCGGCAGGACTATCGTATTGATAAACCATTCTATCTATTCGCTCATTCATATTCTCTTTTCTAGGAACGGGCTCTTGGATTTTGTTTAATGTATTCTCAAATAACTTCTCATCTTCTTTGACTAATTTTTGAAAGTACTTGCCGTTGTGGTTTGGCTGTTTGGCAACCTTGACCATTTGTTTAAATGCTTTTTTATTCATCTTTCTTCCCCGCACTGAAAGATTTTTCTAACAATAGATCGATTGTTTTTATTTCATCTGGATTTAGTTTTGATCGCAAAATTAGTGTTTTGTTTACCTGATCAAACAATTCTTTTGCAGTACTAGGTCTGAATGATTTATCAGCTCTACCACCACCACTAAAATTTTCTCTATAATACTCTTTAGAAAATTCACTTGCTGTGCCTGTAAATCCTTTTTCTTTTGCTTCTTCAAACGCTTCTTCAAATTCTTTTGCTAATAAATATTCATCAATTTCAATTTGGTTCTTTGCCATTATCATTATGGCCTCATCTTCTTTAGTAGGCGGCGAATATATTTCTTTTTCTATCATTATAATTTTATCCTCATCTGTTTTAAAATTTCAGGCAGATTGTAAAATACATTCCCGTTCAGGTCCTTGTATGAGTTGAAGCCGTGCCCATTACTTCGAGCAGCCCTAAAGCTGTTGTCATTCTTTTTAGAAAATATTGTTGCAAGTTGTTTGCTGCTAACTAGCTGCACTTGTTTTGTAATCTCTTTTAGAGTTTCATCTTTGATCTGAAATTCAGAAAGATTAATTGGAACTTGTTTATAAGTTTTATTCATTCTGCGTTTAGAACACAGAATTTATCTACGAATAAAAGAACAAGTACTTGTGTTTAATTATTTTTACTTTTTTCTTAAAAGTAATTGCTTTTCAGCGTCAGATTTGAGCTTTAGAACCTTTTTTAAATTCTTTTGTGCTGCTGCTTTTCTATTCTTATATGCTGCTGATAACTTCTTTGGCTGCTGAAATACAAACGGCAGCTTCTTCCAAAACATCATCTTATTGTAGAAAGTATCAAAGTTTTTAATTGCAACTTTTGCTTCAAGCATAAATATTGCAATAGCCTTGTCTTTCTGGCCCCACATTTGTTTTAATGCTGTTTTGAATTTAACTTTATTTTTCTTTTCGTACTTTCCTATTGCAGAAAGTAAAACACATAGAGCTCTACAAGTTTCTTGGTCTTGCCACATACGGCCGGGACTTTGTTTTGTACCGTACCAATTTTTAGAGAAGATATGATCAGAAATAATTTGTGCAGCTTCTTTAGGTGTTAAACCAAATTCGCTGCCATAGATTCTACCAATAGAATTCCAAGTAAGTTTGCCCATAATAATACAGGCACTATCTTATTCGACTTTTCTAAATCTTTCCACATTGCTCTCATAAATGTTTTCAATCTCGTTATCTTTATCTTCGGGGACAACATAATGATCTTTAGTCACTTTTGTTGAAGAGTGATTTAATTTACTAGCAGCTCTTTCAATACCGAATTTACTAGCGATATAACTACCAAAAGTCTTACGAGCATATTTAAATAAGAATTTAGTTTCTAAATCTAAATGTTTATTTAACCTATCTAAATTCTTTCTGAATGATGAATAGGTTGCCGGAAGATTAGTGTTTCTTCTTTGTGGAAACATATATCTAGATTCCAAGGCCCAAGCGTTTTTGTCTGTAAATCTAGAACGCTCTAATCTTTGTAAGACTTCGATTGCTCTGTCATCAAGGAACACTCTTTCAGGTTTCCTGTTTTTTGTATCACGCAAATACATATACTTTTCTTTCTGCCAATTATTTACAAGCCAACCTGAACACGCTTCTTTTTCTTTTTGTGTTATTGGTTCTTTCCAACAACATTCAAGCAGCTCTAATTCTCTCTTTCCAATTAGAAGCAACAAGGCAACATAAGTCAGGAACCGGGGAAAGAAATCAAATGCTTTACCGCTGCAATAGTCTAGAATTTTATCTCTATCGACATCAGACATCTTGATCTTGATTTTGTTTTCTCTGAACTTGGTTATGTTAGCAACAGGATTGTTGATGTTTAGTTTCTTCTTTTTAATGGACCAAGAATAAATAATTGAGATCACTTTAACTACATCATTCGCAGTAGTCTTTGTGTCTTTTAATCTTGTTTGAACACACTCAATATGCCACTGATCAATATCAGTAATTGCATAATCTTTAAGCGGTCTATCTGAAACTCGCTCATCATATTCAAGGACACCGGACATTCGATCACGAACCTCTTGGCTCCCTTTTAGTAAAATGTAAGTGTTGATCAGCTTTGTATATTTGTCGATCGTGGTTTGTTTATATTCGTGCTTATCTGATTTATCCATTAATCTAAAACCGCCGAAACCGGATTTAAGAAAGTTTTTGGCTAAATCTCCAAAAGTCTTTTCGTCTTTTTTCTCTTTTGGTTTAGACATATCTGTCAGGATATCTGGCAGCTGCAACTTGGCTGCTGCATAATCTCTTTGTGGATGATCTTCCATTCTAAAGATTTTCTTATAAACAGCGTTCTTTTCGGTCCTATTTTTATTCTTATTATACATAGACAATAATTTGACTGCATAAAAAGTTTTCATTCCTGTTGGATATAGGAATAGACAAAGCCCGGAAGATTTATCAAATCTCTTATCGGGAGCTTTTCCGTTTCCTTGATATTGAATTCGATACAGAAGTTTATCTTTCGTAAATTCAAAACTCGTATCGGTTATTATTTCTCTTTTGCTATATGTTCGTTTCATTCTATTTCCTTTCTGTGAATGAAACGGTTTTAAGATAGAACTCTTAATCGTAGAAAAGAACAACCACTCGTGTTGATAGAAAAATCCCTTACCAATAGATTTACCAATAAATTCCAAAACATACGGAACACAGAAGCAACATTAGTAAAACAAATGTTCTTGCCTAAATAACAAAGCCGTTGTAGAACCTTACTAATTGAGTAGGGCCTGTAGCTCAGTTGGTTAGAGCAGTACACTCATAATTTCTCTTCTTACTTTAAACCAATTCACTCAACGAATAAGCTACCATTAACACGATTTTTTGCCAAGCAATTTAAGAATTTAATTTACCAATCACTTACCAATCAATTACCAATAGATCGAATGTTGTATCCCTATATTCAGTAGCAATGACAACGATTAACACCATATCGAGTCTAGGTTTTATTTTGCGTTTCGATTGTAAAAAAGAATCTATTTTACTGTATTTTTATAAACAACTTTCGCACCTAAAAAGGATTCAGGAATAGTGTTTAAGAGTCCATAGAGCACCCGCATTTAAGCGTCGAGTTTAATTTTAATGCAGCGTTCAATCAAGAGCTCACTCACGGCTGTTGCCGTTCGTTCGCTCCGCTTTGCAACAAAGCGTTATCAATTAGAGGTACCAAGTCAGTTTCGTTTTTAGAAAGTAAAAGGGACCCGGTACCACCTCTCTGGTATTAGGGACTCCTAATAGTTTGGTATGTATCTCTGTTATGCACGGTCATAGAGCTCAAAAAAATTTTAATAATTTTTGTACTAGTTTGTTCCTATACAATCCTATAAAATAAAAAATAATTATGGCTTGGTACAACTCAACAGGAAAAGAAAATCATAAATCATTATTTGATAATGTTGAATATGATCGTTGTATCTTTTGCGGTGGTTCAAGAACCGAGATCGCTAGAACCGATTTTACAATTATGTTTTCAGAGTTTGAATATAACACCGGTTCAATATGCAAGACTTGTTATTCAGCGAACGCCAAACAAGTAAAAGCAATTTAGACACGCCGCCAATCAATTTAATATGGGTGTACCAAAAGACCAACGGCGCAAAGTACTATTATTGGAACTTCCATTATAGCAACAGGAACCGGGAACAAAACTAAAACCGTAAGTGGTCAGTGATAAATAGTGAGAAAAACTTTGTGCTAGTACCTTGGGCGGAGCCAAAACTGTAAATGCACCAAGGCACCCGAACCTTAATAACCCGCCTCTTGACCGGGCTCCCAAAACTTTAGCGCTCATCTATTGGCTTTAAACCGTACTTTTTGTTTCTTTCACGGTTTCTATCTTCCTGATATTTCTCTAGCTCTTTCATTCGTTCCATATCTTCCGCTTTCTTTATGGCTTTTGCTTTGGCTGTTGCTTCCCGTTCTTCCGGTGATGGTTCCGGTCCAAATATTTCTTCAATTTCTCTCTTGGAGAATTCTTCGTATTCTTCCCGATCATAACTTCTTCTTATTCTGTCCCTACTATCATCCGCAGAAATTTCAGCATTCAGGTTCAAATTTCTTTCAACATAGAAACCTTGAACTTTGCCTTTTAATTCTTCGCACTTTGCGGCTACTCCGTATTGACCTTTTTCTCTGGCTTCGCTTTGAATTCTAGTTAGGTTTGCCATATGTTTCTCTTTGTCCAACATCCAAACTTCCATATTACCCATTAATCTATCGTGAATAATTTGTGCTGTTCCCGGGCTTACTTTTGGATTTAATAATTCGTGAGCTCTTTGATAAGCAGAGGTCCTACTATAACCGGCCCTAATTGCGCATTCGGTTGCTGATAATTCTCCATACTTGCTGCAGTATAAATCTATAAATTTAATTTGTTTTGCAGTGACATCATTTTCTAATTCTTCCGTTGTCTTTGTAGTTATATTTTTCATTTTATTAATAGCCTTACTTTAGTTGATTTACCTTTTTCTTTTTTAACTGCGATCAATCCCGCTGCTAACATTTTCTGTATAGCTTCATTCTTTCTTTGCCTTGATATAATTCCCCAATCGTGTGTTTGAACATTTGGAATTGGATAGTAAGCATTTTCTCTGCCGGGATATTTCTTGTCCATTCCTTTACGCCATTTCAAAACAGAATAAATATAAACCCCAACTCCTTTTGCTGCCTTGTAGCAAAGTGCAGTACTCATCATATAATAATCTTGGACAAAATCTTTTGACTTATCTCTGGGCGGAGCTACCTTTAGTGGTACCTTAATGGGTATAGTATTATTAATATTATTATTATTATTATATTTAATATTAGAAGCTACGGTTGTTTGTTTATCGTCCGGTCTGTCCGTCATTAGTCCACCTCTCTAGTAGTGTCCGTTATGCGTCCACTCTTTGCTTTGATTAATTTTTCGTGAAGTTTATTCCAACGCTCTTTGTCATCACCGCTTTGCTCATAACTCTTTCCAATTAAATTAACATCAACACCAATCGGAGCTCCAATAACTTTCTTTGCTGCTTCACTCATCACATTTTTTATTTCTTTAATTTCATTTATCATTGCTCTTAAATTTTTTCTTTTGCAGTGGATAAGAACTGCGTCGTGAATGATCATAGAAATTTCAAAATTTCTTTCGTCTAAATCAATCATTGCTCTTCTTAAAATTTCTGAACCGTGGGATTGAATAGGCCAATTAATTAATCTTCTTGGGTTTGCAATTTCTCTATCAGATAGCCAATACTTCCAGCCGTATTTAGTTATAAAATATCCACGCTGATTTGCTTTTGCTATTATGTTCTTGGACCACTCTTGGAATACATTATAGGTCCTAACAATTTGTGAATGAATAAATGTTGCGTTAGGCAATGAGATACCTAGTTTATTTTTTAATCCATATGGTGTTTGGCCATAACCAATAGCAAGAAAAGATTGTTTATATAATTCTCTAATTTTTAAATTGTTTTTCTTCAAAGCGTCTTTTGGAACCGCACCAACTTTCTTTGCTGTATAGAAATACGGGTCGCCTGAATTGATTGCTTCAATCATTTCTTGGTCTTGGGATAAGTAAGCCTGAACTACTGCTTCCTGACTTTTCCAATCTGCATAAATTAAATAATGATCTTTATCTGTACCGATTATTGTTCTCATTCTTCTTGGAGCACCAAAAGGATTAATGGCAGTACTCACATTTGTTCTACCGGTAATTTGACCGAACAAATTTAGCGGAGCTCTAGATCTTCCGTCTTTGCCAACGCAAAATCCTTTTAGTGTTCTACTTTCAATAATGAACTTTGAATTTCTAAATGCAGCAATCTTATCGTTGGTTTCTTGGAAGCGATAAAAGGTTCTATCATCTGTCTTTAATCTACCTTTTTCTGATCTTGGCCACCTATGTAATAGCTTTTCTTTTAATAGAGCTGCTTCAAATTTCTTATGACTGAATTTACCTAATTCATAAACATCAAATACAGTTTCGAGCTCCTTGATCTCTTGCTCACGAACCTCATCATAATATTTATCAAGATCATTATATAATTCTAAATTTAATGGAATACCGTTTCGTTCTATTTGAGCTGTAATGCCCATTGATCTACCGTGGAAGATTGCCTGTTGCAGCACTCGTTCAAAATTAGAATCTAATTTCTCTAACAAAGAACATTGCTTCAAGAACAATTTTTCTGTTAGTAAAACATCCTCTGAACAATAATTAAGAATACCTGATTGATCTGCAGCTGCATAGTTTGGGTAATTATTTATTATATGATCACGCCAATATCTTTTCTTATCAGCGTCCATAATTTCATTAATCTTGTACCGTTGACAAGTTTCAAGCAGCCCAAATCCTTTTGCTATCTTCCCATTTAATATTTTCTTTTCTTCAACAAAAGTATCCCAAATATATTTTGGTTTCTCATAACCCATTGCCAAGTCGCAAGAAACTTCAGCGTTTGAGTAGTGAGCTATGAACAAGGTTTCAGAAACAGGAAACGGGCAAACAGAATAAAAGTTTCTATTATCTTCTCCTACCAACCAATGCTTCGTTATTTGTTGTGAGTGTAATTCTTTATAAACCACACATACAGGTTCGGGTGGATTGCCGGGTGTGAATTTAAACTCGTAATCATATACAACTACATTCTTAAATTGTTCAAAGATTTTATTCATCTTCTGCCTCTTTGAAAAACTCTTCTTGGCACACTAAACACAAAGCAGAAATTTTGTATTCTTCGTCGTCTATTTCTTTCACATCCTTTTCACAATTTGCGCAGATAGACTTTTCTAAACTGCGCTTTGTATGGATGTTTACAAGTGTTGTGTTGTTTGCCTCTTTGTCTATCTCGATCAAGGCTTTCAATTTACTTTCCATCTGTATTAACCTTTAATCCAATTTGTTCACCGATAGATTGCTGCACATACTCGTTCTTCTCGTATGTATCTGGCTTTAAAGTAAAATCTTCTCCAAACGCTTTAATAATTATTTCATCATAAGGCAGTATGAATTTAGGTTGGCCATATTGTTCTTGGTCCACTTCTCTAGCTCTGAAACAGTCATAACAAGAGTTAGTTTGGTTAGACACAAACTTAACCCATTTGTGTTGGGCCTCTTCTACAATTTGGGTTGCTGTATCAATCCATTTGTTAGTCATCATTCTTCCGGCTGCAACTGTTATGGGCCATATACCCATTCTGCCGTTTGAAGTTTCATAGTAAGCTAAATAAACTTTACGAACTTTTTTCATATCGTGCTGCACTCGTTGTTTGAATGCTGCGTCGCCACCGATTATAAAATCTTCATCTTTAAATCCGACTTTCACTTTACAGAGAACGCCTTTTTTAATGTCGTTTATTGAGTTTCCATAAACCCGAAACCACTCTGTTTGAGTAGGTTTAACGGGGCTTATATGAGTATCCGTAAATAACTGATCGCCGGTAAGTCCGATATTAAAATCATCACTTACGGTTAATTGATCAATTAGGTTTTCTGTCTTTGCTTTTTCTTTTTCCATTATAATAGTCCTTTTGTTTTATTAGTTTTTCAATGCGAATTTGGTTCGCAAGGCTTCTGTTATGCTTTAGCGTCAACACCCATAGTTGCCGATTGTTTTCTAAATGCGATAACAAGAATTCTATTGCTTTGTCTTTGGTTTTGAATTTCTTACGCCAATCCCATTGCCCAAAATTTTTATAAGCAAATTTAGATATCTGATCTATTAACTGATCATCTACAGAGATTGTATCTTCCATAATTTCTATTGTTTCTTCGTTCAATTTTTTCATCTCACTCATCATTATTTTTCCTCTTTGTTAATTTGGCTGCATACTGAACTTTGCCGCTCTCTAAAACTTTATGATCTATTGAGAATTTATAATCTTTGAATTTATCTTTTTCTTCTTCCGGCAGTTTCCAACTAGAAGTATCAACGCCTAACTGTTTGGCTGTCTTTCCCATTTCAATTAAACCGTTATAGCTTCTGATAGCGTCGTTTCTTTGCTGCCAAACTTCTTTGTTTTCTTTTGAAATCTTTTTAATTAATTCTTGCCACTCAATTATTCTGTCATAATAAATTGCATAAGCTGTATCGTTGCCGTCTA
>Ga0209337_1001718_pt1 | contig 16435 bp, 16 predicted proteins | sample LinPmetageLP53_FD_184044 | JGI IMG/M metagenome (GOLD analysis project Ga0209337, IMG submission 184044) | Marine viral communities from the Pacific Ocean - LP-53 (SPAdes) (version 2) | ecosystem: Environmental > Aquatic > Marine > Oceanic | place: Pacific Ocean | collected 2010-02-08
CACATCATCAGTCCAGTCAAGTTCAAACGGACAATACTTTTTACAAGTATATAATAAAGATACTTCAGACGCAACAGCCGCTAAACAATTCGCAGTTGTATATGGACACAAAGGTGGTAGTGGTTCATTAGGAGCTCCAGGAACAGCAGGTGGTAGAGATACAGCCGCTGTATATGGACAATTATTAAACATAACACAACCACCAGAAACAGAATTATTTAATTTTGGTAGTTCTACATTAGTAACTAAACAACACATTTATGGAATTCTATTTGATAGAAGTCGTATGAGAGAAAAAGTAGACCCAGGAAATTGGGAATTAGTATTAGCGGGGCCAAATGGTTCGGCTACACAAAAATTATCATTAATTGATGATAGTTCTACAAACACATCTACTATAAATGATAATGGTGTTACTGAATTTAATGTAGTAACAGGTTCTATACAAGGTGGTTCAACAAATATTATAACAGCCGCTTCAGATATGGGAGCTTCAACAGGTTCTTTTGGTAAGTTTTATCCAGATTTTGGATTGATTGTTTTAAGTGCTCACGCATTAGAAAAATCACAACTTGGTAGTATAGGAGCCGCTAAACCAGCATTTAGTCCATATTTTGAATTTGGATTAGTTACAGATACTTCTTATACTGGTTCAAATACACTAAATAGTCCAGCTTCACATAGTTTACATAAATTTGTAGATTCATTAAATTCTGGTTCATTGTTCCAAGCTCGTAGAGAAGAAGTAGTAAGTTCAACTCACTACTTTTGTAGAGTAATGAATGATAAATTCAATAGAAGTAATAATCCAACTTGGGTTACTGGTTCAAATGGAACACCAAGAATTGAAGCATTTAGAGCAAGTCCAAAAACTTACATTACACAAGTAGGTTTATATAATGATGCTAATGAACTATTAGCTATAGCCAAGTTAAGTCAACCAATTCTAAAATCAAAGTCAAGAGAAGCACTAATTAAAGTTAAATTAGACTTTTAATAAGGAACATCATAAATGGGTATCTACAAAAATATAAAACCCGAAGATGTTTCACTTAGGTCTTTTCAAGTCCACAAAGAGTTCACATTTAGTAATACAGATAGTGGCAGTGGAGTTTATGGTATTCGTGCCATAAGTGGTAGTGTCTATAATTTCAGACAATCAACAGCAAATTCACAAAGTTTCGGAGAATACAATTCAATTTCAGCATCAGTTGGAAAAAATCCTTATTGGGCAACATACTACGAAATACCAACATACGGGTTAATAAACTCAACATTTTATCACGACATTAATGTAGCTGATAGTTTTCAAGTAGATTTAACTCATTGGAATAAAGTTAGTTCTTCAAGAGACTCATTTGTTACAATATCAGGTTCAGACTTTCCAAGTAGAGTTTTAAGAACAGAATTTCAATCAAGACAATTACACGCTTCAGCTTCAGTAATATCTATACCACAAGAACTTTGGGGAGAACAAATAAAACCAAAATCAGTTACAATCACAGATAACAGCACAGACACAACAATGACATTGAAAGATGACGGATTAGGAAATCTTTATGACAATGATTACTCATCATCATTTACAATAGCTTCTGAATCAATAGGAGCCGGTGGTCAGATTAATGGTAGTATAATAGGTAATGTTATGTATAGTCACGGATTAATCGTTATCACAGATACTGGTTCTTATAAAGATGTAGGTAATACAGGTGGTGGAGATGGTTGGGAAGTAACTTTCAAAGGAACTCAAACTATATATGAAAGAGAAATACAATGTAATGTTGAAAGAGGAGAATTTCAATCAATAAATAATTTATCAATAACACCTGGATATAGTGGTAGTCAAAGAATAGAAGCAGGATTTTTAAGTGGTAGTTATGGAACACAACACAGATTATTAACACCTATATGGCCAGCGAGTTCATCTTTTAAAACAAAGACAATAACAGAAACAGATGGTTCAGGTGGTATTAATACTTATACCGTAAATGATTTATATGAAGGAACTGGTTCAATACACAGTTTTGCAACAGGTTCAGACTTCAGTCCTTATATATCAGTAATAGGATTATATAACTCTAATAGTGAATTATTAGCAATTGGTAAATTAGCTAAACCTATTAGAAATGATAAAGAATTAGATATGAATTTTATCGTAAGATTTGATGTGTAATAAAATAAATTACACATATTTATTTACAACGGAGATATAGAGATGCCTAACAGAGGAGCTAAAGATAGAAAAGCAAGAAGACAGAAGTTAAATACTAAATGGGCTCGCGAAGGTAGAACAGCTAATCAAAACAAGAAATGGAAAGCAAAACAACCACAAGGTCAAACAACGGGATTTGGTAGAAGATAATGGACAATATAAAAACAGATGTTATTAAAAGTTTTACTATCCAAGATACTTTAAATTCAAATATATGGGAAAATGGAAAATTAAAAGTAGAAATTTTAAAGAAACTAAGAAAAATTGGTAAAGACTTTTTTAATGATTTAGATTTAGAACCAAATGTAAAACTACACGATATAACTTTAACAGGTAGTATTTCTAATTACAATTGGTCAAAATTTTCAGATGTAGATTTACATCTAAGATTAGATTTTAGTGAAGTAGATGACGACAAAGATTTTGTAAAAAATTATATGTTAGCTAAAAAAACTATATGGAATGACAAACACGATATTACAATTTATGATTTTCCAGTAGAAGTGTATGTAGAGGATATTGGTGATACCCATATTGCATCTGGACTATATTCAGTTTTAAAACACAAATGGTTAGTTGTTCCAAAGAAAAAAAAATTAGAAATAGACTTTGACGATATTCGTTCAAAGGCTGAAGGATATGTAGGTTCTATCGATACTTTAAAAGAACTAATGAGTCTTGGTAGATATAAAAAAGTAATCCAAATGATTGAAACCATCAAAATGAAATTAAAACGAATGAGACAATCAGGATTAGAAAGAGGTGGTGAGTTTTCAGTTGAAAATCTCGCATTCAAAGCACTTCGTAGGTCACCATTTATAGCAACAATTTCTAAAATGAAAGATGATGCGTATGATAAGTTAATGACAATGGAAGGTGTTTTAAAAGAAGACATCAAGATTCCAATTAAAGTTGGTGATATCGTTAAAATGGGTAGGTTCAAAAATAAAAAAGTTAAAATCAAATCAATCAAATGGAATGAAAAGGGTGATTTACTATTTAATGGTAGACCAGCTTTAAAATTTAGAATACCGAAGAAACAAGTAAGTGAGTGTGTAGCATTCTCAAAAAAATTTGGTGATGATGTTGTATTAGGAAAAAATCGTGATAGAAATTATACACCAGAATTAAAAGTTGTTAGAGAGATGAGTGGTAATGGAATAGAACTTTGTTATATGGTAGACCAAGATACAGATTGGTCAGAAGGTATGAACTCAAATGGTATTGGATTGGTTAATTCAGCACTATTCGTAAAAAGAGATGAAAAAGACTTTGATAAATCAAAGAAAGAAAAAGCACCTTCAAAGGACGGAATTCGTATCAGACACGCATTATCAAAAGACACATTAACAGAGGTTGTTAAATCATTGGTTAATTTTGATACTGGTGTAAAGGGACACACAATTGTAAGTGATGGAAATAAATTAGTTGTGATTGAAAATACAAGTAGAACTTCACCAAAAGTAAAAGTTCACGATATTAATAAATCACCAGTAGTTCGTTCTAATCACGGAATTGAACACCCAGAACAAGGGTATACGAGAGGTGATGATAGAGTTTCATCTGAACTACGAATGAAAAATGCATCAGAGTTATTAGGTAAAGAAAAAAATTATAAAGAAATATTCCCACAATTCTACAACCACACACAAGAACTGGGGCCTAAATATGACTTAGTTAGAGCTCAAAACAAACTATGGACTTCAAGTCAAATTCTAATGAATCTAAACAAAAAAGAAATGATTTTATATCTAATACCTGGAGCAGTAAAGTTTGTTGGTGTAGAAAACAGATTACCAAAAAATCACGAATCAAAAATTAATTTAAAAGTTCGTCAATACGAACATTCACCACACGACAAGTATGATACATTTGTTACCACAGACGAAAAACCGAAAAAGAGTGCTATTAAAGATTCAGATGTAGTTGTTGAAGGAATAAATGAGGGTGTAGATGACCCTGGTATTTTAAAAGCAGTATTCTTAGCAGGTGGGCCTGGTAGTGGAAAAACTTGGGTAGCAAGAGGATTATTCGGAATACCTGATAGAGTTAATGTTTCTCAGTCTGGATTAAAAATGGTTAACTCAGATAAAGAATTAAAATTCTTATTAAACAAATTTGGATTTGGAACAAATTTAGATATGTTACCAGACGAATTATTCAGACAATTAACAGACCCGAAATCATCTGATTATAGTGGACTTAGAACTTTCGCCAAAGAATTAACTGGTGTTAGAAAAAAACAATATATGAATGGTCGTTTAGGTATGATTATAGATGGAACTGGTGATGACTTTAAAGAAATAAGAAAACAAAAAAAAGAAGTAGAAAAATTAGGATACGATACTTATATGGTATTTATTAATACTTCATTAGAAATAGCTTTATCAAGAAACGAAAAACGAGATAGAGTCTTACCAGCAAGTATTGTAAAAAATTCACATAGAGAAGTAGTTAAAAATATTGGTGGATTTCAAGGTCTATTCGGTGGTAGTAATTTTTTAATCGTAGATAACAACAAAGATTTAGATGAAGAATCAGCACAAAAAAGATTTAATATGTTAGTTAAAAGAGGTATTAGTAAATTTGTTAAAACACCTATTAAAAATAAAATAGGAAAAGGTTGGATTAGTAAAAATAAAATTTTAAAAAAAATGACAAAAGAAAATTTTGTAAATGAAAATAAACCCGTTAAGACAAATTTCAAATTAGCTAGATTGATAGTTAAAAAATATGGATTAAAAAGTAAAGTAGTATTATCAAAAAGAAGTGGAACAAGTAAAGGTGATTATGGTGTAGAGTATGATACAATAGAACTAAGAAAAGAATATGAAAATTTAGCAGAATTCATTATTTCAGTTCTACACGAAATCAAACACGCATTAGACGCTAAACACTTAAAACCTAAAAGGTTTTTAAAAAAATATAAACAAGCTTCAAAGATAGCGGCTTATCAAGGTTTAGATAGACACGATGCTAATAAATGGGAAAAAAGAGCTGAAAGTTGGGCTCAACGAGAATGGAAAAATAAGTGGAAAAATAAACTTGAAAAAATATAATTGATTTTGGGGAAGTTTGGTTATATTTATTATTGGTTATGAAAACACGAAGTGCTAAAAACAAAGGTAAACGGTTACAGAATAAAGTCCGAGATTTAATCTTGGAAAAATTCACACAATTAGAAGAAGATGATGTTCGTTCAACTACTATGGGAGATAGTGGTGAAGATGTTCTATTATCACCTGCCGCTCGTAAATTATTTCCATTTGCAACAGAATGTAAGAATCAAGAGAAATTAAACATATGGAGTTCTCTTGAACAAGCAGAAACAAACGCAGGGAAACACATACCATTATTAGTATTTAAGAGAAACAGAAGTAAAACCTACGCGGTTTTAGAATTTGGGAAGTTATTAGAGTTATTAAATGAAGATAGTGAGTCTACTCAATAGAGTATTAAAATCACAAGGGCAAAAATTATCAAAAGAGAACGAATATATGTATTGGAGTCCTTTTGTTGCACACCACAAACCAAAATTACAAGTTAATATAAAGAGTGGAAAATGGCATTGTTGGGTATCTAGTGAGGGTGGTCACAATCTTTTTCAGTTATTCAAAAAACTTGAAGTAACAAAAAAACATTATGATGAACTAAGAGAATTATCAGATGATTTTGTTTCATACAAATATGTTCCAGATACAAAGATAAAAAAAGAGGTAAAATTACCTGACGAGTATAGACCAATGTGGATTGAGTCTAATGAACCAGTTTATAAACACGCATTAAAGTATTTAAAATCACGAGGAGTTTCTGAAGATGATATGATTAAATACTCTATGGGTTATTGTGAAGATGGATTATATTCAAATAGAATTATTATTCCCTCATATGACCACGAAGGTAAATTAAATTTTTTTGTTGGTAGAGATGTGTTTGATAGTAAATTAAAATATAGAAACTCACCAACACCAAAAAATATTGTTGGGTTTGAATTATTTGTAAATTGGGAAGAACCAATATTATTAGTTGAAGGAGCTTTAGATGCAATATCAACTAAGATAAATTCTATCCCGTTATTTGGTAAAACAATTATGAATGCCTTAAAGAGAAGAATTTTAGAAAAGAAAGTAAAAACTCTTTATGTTGCACTTGATAGTGATGCATTAAAAGATAGTATGAAAATTGTAGAAGAATTAATGAACGAGGGTATAAATGTCCATATGATTAAAATGACAGAAAAAGACCCAAATGATTTGGGATATGAAAAATTTACAGACATAAAAAACTTAACTGAAGAAACTTCATTTAAAGAATTAATAAAATATAAACTTGGGATGGTTTAATTGAAAAGAAAAAAAATTAATATTCCTTTTAAGGAAATTAAATACATACATCATATATCTGATATTCACATCAGAAACTTAAAACGACACGCTGAATACGAACAAGTATTTGAGAAGTTGTATGACAAAATAAAAGAAAATCGTGAGGATTCTCTTATTTATATCGGTGGAGATATAGCACATTCAAAAACCGATATGTCACCTGAACTCGTAGACCAAACTTCCCGTTTTCTAAAATCTCTTTCAGAGATATGTCCTACGATAGTAATCACAGGTAATCACGATTGTAATTTAAATAACTTGAATAGATTAGATGTTCTAACACCTATCATCAATAATTTAAATTTACCAAATCTACACTATCTAAAACACTCTGGTGTTTATGATGTTGCAGATGTCAGTTTCGTGGTATGGGATGTATGGGAAGATGAAGAGAACTACATTAAAGCAAATGATTTTAAAGCCGACACAAAAGTTGCTTTATATCACGGGACAGTAGATAGGTCAAAAACTGATGTAGGGTTTTCCCTACCAGGTAAGGTTACAATAGATTATTTTGATGATTATGATATGGGTCTAATTGGTGATATCCACAAAAGACAATATTTAAATGAAGAAAAAACTATCGCGTATTGTGGTTCTCTGATTCAACAAAATCACGGGGAAGGAATAGGACACGGATATCTATTGTGGGAAGTTCCAACAAGAACAGCAGAATACATTGAAATTCCAAATGACTATGGATATTATACAATTGATATTGATGATGGGATTGTTCCAGATGTAGATGATATGCCTGAAAAAGCAAGATTACGAGTTAGAGTCTCCAACACAGACGGAGCTCAACTAAAGAAATGTCTAGCAGTAATACACCATAGACACGGAATCAAAGATGTTACTATAACACGAGTAGATAGACGAGAACGAGTCAGAGGTGAGGAACATATAGTAATTGGTGATGTTAATGATACAGATTACCAATACGAGTTAATTGAGGACTATTTAAAGAGAAATCACACTATAACTGATGAATCATTAGTAAAGATTAAAAAATTAAATGAAGAAATTAATAATGAATTACCACCAGCTAGAGTTAAAAGAAATATAAATTGGAAATTAAAAAACTTTGAGTTCTCAAATATGTTTTGTTATGGTGAGGATAATTATGTAGACTTTACTCAACTTGAAGGTATTGTTGGTATGTTCGCTCCAAACGCATCAGGTAAATCAACCTTGTTAGATGCTTTATCATTTTGTTTATTTGATATAACATCAAGAACAAATAAAGCGGCATCAGTATTAAACAACAAGAAAAAGAGTTTTAATTGTAAGGTTAACTTTGAAGTAGCTGGATTAGATTATTTTATTGAAAGAAAAGCAACTACAAGAAGTAGAGACGGGCATGTGAAAGTTGAGGTAAACTTTTGGATGGTAGATGACGGTGGTGATATCATTAGTTTAAATGGTGACCAGAGACGGACGACAAACTACAATATTAACCGAGTGATAGGAACATACGACGACTTCATTTTATCAACACTATCCACCCAAAATAACTTCACAGTGTTCATTGATAAGACACAAAAGGAAAGAAAAGAGTTACTAGCTACATTTATGGGAACAGATATATTTGATAGTTTATATCAGTCAGCAAATGATAAGATTTCAGAAACACAAACTTTATTGAGAGATTTTAATAAAATTGATTATGGTAAAATATTAGCAGAATTACAAAAAGAAACTACTATACTAGAAGTAAACCAAACAAATTTACTTGGTAAGAAAGATGATGAATCTAAAATACATAATGACTTAAACTCTCAAATTATAAATCTAACAACTCAATTAAAACCTGTTGATGATACAATTAGAGATATTGATATATTGGAAAAAGAAAAATTTGAAAATCAAGACCTACTTGATGTATCACGAAAAGAAGAAAATGATGTCACAACACAACAATATGATTTATCACAGATAATAAGAGATTTAGAATTAAAAATAGTATCATATGAATCTGAAAATGTTCAAGAAAAGTACGCAGAATTAGAAAAACTTGAACAAGAGAGAGATATCTTTGGAGTTGAGTTAGATAAATTAAAAGCCGAAGTTAGAGTTAAACTAGACAAGGTAGATAAATTAAAAAGTGTAACACACGACCCCGATTGTGAACATTGTATGAATAATCCATTAACATTAGATGCTATAGAAACTGAAAAGAATCTTACTAAAGATGTTGAATTATCAAAAGAATATATGGAAAAGAAAAAAGAAAAGGATTCTGAAGTAGAAAAAATGTTCAAGGTTCGTGCATTTAAAGAAGAATTGGATAAATCTGATTCAGAATTAAATGAAATGAAATTAAGAGAAGATAATCTCAATTATAGTTTACAATATGTTCAAGAAAGAAAACAGAATATAAAAAATCAAATAGAATCTATTAGTGGTGAAATAAAAAGATATAGAAATCAAGAAAATAATATAAAGTATAACGAAACTATTAAATCTAAGATAAGTAGAAAAGAATTAGAATTATCTGATACAGATAAAATTATTTCTAAACTTAATGACAATATTACAGAAGTTCATTCTGATATCAAGGTCAATGATAACGAAATGAAAAATATCAATAAGAAGATAAAAGAAATTCAAGAACTAGAAAATGAAAATGAAGCATACCATTATTATTTAGATGCCGTCAGACGAGATAGTATTCCATATGAATTACTTGCAAAAGCAATTCCTACTATTGAGGGAGAAGTAAATAATATATTAAGTCAATTAGTTGACTTCCAAATGGCATTAGAAATGGATGGTAAGAATATTAATAGTAATATTGTATATGATGATGTTAACCAATGGCCATTAGAACTATCAAGTGGTATGGAAAGATTTATCAGTTCTCTTGCAATGAGAGTTGGTTTAATAAATGTAAGTAATTTACCAAGAAGTAATTTCTTAGCGATTGATGAGGGTTGGGGAACAATGGATAGTGATAATATTAATTCAGTTTATAATTTATTCCAATACCTAAAAACTCAATTCCAATTTACATTGATTGTATCGCATGTTGATTCTATGAGAGATGCAGTAGACACATTATTAGAAATCTCAAAAGATAGTGATTTCAGTAAGATTAAATTCGATTAATCGTACTTTTATTGACGCTGCAACGAGAAAAAAGACGGCAAGGGCGATTTGACTTATATATATAAGTGTAATAACAATTAGTTATTTGAAAATTTGGAATTTAGAAAATAGAAAGACTGACGGGTCTTTCTATGGGATTGACTGAAAAACGAGTATTCACTAGAAGCTCGTAAAGTAATCCAAGACAAAGTTGTGGTGACTTGATAATTGGTAGATATTCTAATTATCTATATCGACAGGTATTGTCTAATGTATTTTCGGAAAAAAACATAAGATGATTCTTATGACTTCATTGTGAGTAAGGGTAAAACTGAAATCTCACTTTATGACTGAAAAATCTAATCTCTGAGAGATAAGGTATTTGCATAGAAATTGTATTCACATCAATGGGGTATAACCACCTTGAGATGAACTATCGTAACTGATAGATGCGAAGTTTGAAGTAAAAAAAATCAGAGCCGAGAATTGTAGGTAATCATTAGTCCTACATCCCAATATATTCCAAAAGATTATGAGAACCCGAATTTTCAGTTTCCACCATTAAATAAACTTGAAAACAAGGGTTCTCTTTTTTTAGTTACAAAAACAAAACACAAGGAGATAGTATGATACAACAAAACACAAACCAGGAGTTTATCGAGTAGAATCGATTTAAACACAGGTTCCGCATTGGGATTCCATTAAGTGAATATCCCGAGTAAGTCGTTTTAATTATGAAAATAGTCCTTATTGTAGAAATACATTCCGGAGAGTGTCCACACCAAGTGAGGTGTGAAAATGACGAAAGTCATTGTCAAGTGAACAAGTCTTAAATGCTATTCAATAGACCAACAACGGAGGGCAGGAGAAAACCAGAAATCAATAAATCAGACACTATTTCCAGTGTCTTTTGCTTAAAAATACAAAAAAACACAAAAAAACAATGAAATTAGAAAAAAAAATCTTCGGGTATAAAACTTCCACGAAAATAACACAGCATATAGGAAAAAGCAGTTGACTTTAACAAAACGCTACACTATATTTAAGTATTATGAAAAGAACTTGTAATAAATGTAACACAGTACTGGATGGGATAATGATATTTCACCCAAACACTTGCTTATCTTGCGTTATTGATATTCATATGAAAGAATATCAAGATAGAGAAAAAAAAGTAAAGAAAGCTCTTGACTCTTAATGCTAAAGCAGTTATATTATATTATAAAGGAGAGATATTATGATTGAAAAAATTAAACAATTATTAGAGACATTAGAACAAGAGTTAAAAACATCTGAAATAGATATGGCTCAATGCACTTTGTATGAAACCCAAAAACAAGTTAACGAATTAAAACAAGGATTGGAACAAGGTAAGAATTTTTCATTACTTGGGGATAATAACTAATGGCTAAAGACCAAAGATATTTTGTAGATGTGTGTTTGGAAATATATGTTCCAGACCAGGGATGTGGTGAACAAGCATTGAATAACGAATCTAAAGATGCTAATTGGTTCGCCAATGAGATATGTTCTCAGATACCAGGAGAAATAAACAAGAATTTTAAATATTCAGAAAGACAATATTCAGTAAATGATGCGTCTTTCGTAAAACAACAGAGAGGATAAAAATTATGGTTAGAATAAAAGAACAAATTAGGGGATTAAATTCATCTCAATTAAATGAGTTATCTCAATATATAAATCAATGTAAGACTCACTTGGGTCAAACTTCACTTAGAGTGGGTGCTGATGTATATGTTATACAGAAGACGAAGAAAACACCAGGTGTAATTAAGAAGATTAATAGAACAAGAGCTATTGTTGAAATGAGAGGTAGGTCTTATAATGTTCCTTTCTCAATGATAGAAGTAATTTAAAATAGCTCTTGACATTAATGAATATAATCAGTAATATAGGAAAGATATGAAGTTAAATACACAAAACAATTTTTCGTCCTTTTGGTTGGGTGATACTTTTGAAAATAAATCACTCATAGAAAAAGATGTAGACACAAAACCAGGTGTTGATGTTATTAAGTTATCATCTTATCAGAGAGCGATTTCTAACTTTGTTAATATTGTAACTTCTAAAAATATACCTGTAAAGTTTTCACAAAGAGGGGATTCTTATACTGACGGGAAAGTTGTTACAATATCTGCTAAACTTGATGATAAATTATTTGATAGTTCAGTTGGATTAGCACTTCACGAGGGTTCTCACATTTTATTATCTGATTTTGGTTTCTTAAAAAGACTTGGTTCAAGTATTCCAAAAACTTTTTATGAGTTGGGTGCAAGTAAAGGTTTATCAAACCAAGATGTTAAGATACTTGTTAAGAGTATGTTGAATTATGTCGAGGATAGAAGAATTGATGATTATATTGTTTCTACTTCACCTGGATACAAGGGATATTACTTGTCTATGTATAACAAGTATTTTCACTCAAAACAGATTGACAAAGGATTACAGACAGACGAGTTTAAAGATTTAACTACTGAAAGTTATTTTTTCAGAGTTATTAATTTAACAAATCCAAATACTGATTTGGATGCTTTACCTGGATTAAGAGATATTTGGAATACATTAGATTTAAGAAATATTTCAAGACTAGATTCCACTGGAAAAGCTTATAAGGTAGCTTATGACATTTCTAAAATTATTGTTAATAATTTAGATGTTGTTGATAGACAAAAAAGATTTGATGAGATTAAGAAAAAAATTAACCAAATGATGAACGGAAGTGGTGGTGATATGGTTGATGATTTTTCAAAAGATAGAATTAAACAATCTATAGAAAGACACGAAAAGAATGGATATAATGTTGATAAATTATTATCAGATGTAGCCGACGAAGTAAGATATATGCCTAATCAATTTCAAAAAGCAGTTGATGAAATTACTCAAGAACTTACACAAGGTATGACTGAGGACGAAAAGTCAGAAGTTAGAAAAAAACTTGATAGAGTATTTACAAAACAGAAAAAGTTCTTAGAAGGAAAAATTTCAAAAAGAAAACTTTCAAAAAAAGATATCAATCGTGTTGAAGCAATTTCAGAATCAGGTTCATCATATAAAGATATTCTAAAAGATAAAAAATATGAAGACACTATGACTAGTCGTTACAATACAAACGGAACAAAACAATGTATTGTTGTTAAGAATTTAACACAAACATTAATTGATACTGAAGTTTATCCAAACTTACTTTCAAGACCAGGTTATTACGGAAGTTCTACTAGACAAGACTTAGTAAATAATGGATTAAGACTTGGTAAAATGTTAGGTAAAAAATTACAGATTCGTGGTGAGGAAAGATTATTAAAAAATACAAGATTAAGAAGTGGTAGAATTGACAAAAGACTTGTAGCTGAACTTGGGTTCAATAACGAAAGTGTTTTCCATACCATTAATGTTGATAAGTATCCAGACGGGTTCTTACACATTTCTCTGGATGCAAGTGGTAGTATGCATGGTGATAGTTTTGACAATTCATTAACTTGTGCTATTGCTATTATTCAAGCGGTTGATATGATACCAAACTTTGATGTGGTTTTCTCACTAAGAGGAACTTCTTGTAGGTGGTCAGGTGGAAGTGATGTTCCAATCCTTCTTTACGCTTACGATAGTAGAGTTGATAAAATTTCAAAAGTTAGAAACTTGTTTAAGTATTTAACTTGTTCATCAACTACTCCAGAAGGATTATGTTATGAAGCTATTATGGACGATATGGTTCATACGACCAACGATAGAGAAAGTTATTTCTTAAACTTTTCAGACGGAATGCCAATGTATTCAAATGATGCAATGTATTATCAAGGTGATGAAGCAAGAAATCATACAAGAGATATGGTTAAGAAAATGAGAAATATGAGAATCAAAGTTTTATCATACTTTATCTCTTCAAGATATAATGATAACTCTGAAGATGATTATGCTATGAACCACTTCAAACAAATGTATGGTTCTGATGCAGAATCAATTGATATTCTTTCAATTCCAGCTGTAGCGAGAACTATGAATAATTTATTCTTAAAAAGATGATAGAAAAACAAATTATAGAAAAAACAAAAGATTGGTTATGGGAATTAACTGAACCAAATGAAAAATTTGGTGGATTCGGTATTTGTCCATTTCTAAAAAAAGAATTAACAAATGATGATATGAAGTTTGTGATTATGAAATCAATAGACGGGAAAACTTTTAAAAACGGATTAGATAATTGGATTAAAGAAAATAAATACAATTCAGTTTTATTTATTTGTTTGGGTAAAGTTTGGAAACATATAGAAAGAAAATCATACCAAAAATCCTTACAGAATTTAATGAAAGAAGGTGGGTATAAAGATTACAAAGCACTTTGTTTTAGTCCTTATGAAGATAAGACAGCGGCTGGTGTAAAAACAAGAGAGAACGCACCATACTTCTTAATCAACATTATGGATTCAAAACAATTAGGAAAAGCACACAATAAGATTGTTAAGACAAATTACTTTGATAACTTTACGAAAGATGAATTAGTTGATATAAAAATTTATGGTAAAAAAACTAAAAAAGCTCTTGACATTGATGAAAAGAATTAGTATAATTAGATATATGATTAATAAAGAAAGAAAGGAAACACAATGAATAATATTGTTGTAAAGATTGAGAAGTCTGGAAACAGATTCAATGCTTGGGACATTAATGGTAACAAGTATACTTCTCAAATCTCTATTGGTGCTCGTAAGAAAGCGTATGACAATGGAACAGCTCTTGAACAAAGAGTTAATAAAGCTGGTAAGAATTACTGGTGGTCAGTTCCTATGACTGAGTTTGAAGTGAACACTATCCCAGTTAATACTGGTGATATTCAAGTTCCACAAGAACACCAAGAAGTTCTAAATTATATTCACTCTTCTTATTCTCTTAAACCTACTGGTTTAGTTATGAATGAGTTGAAATGGAAATATTTAGTTCGTTCAGCAGTTCGTGGTAAAAACATTATGATGACTGGTCCAGCCGGTTGTGGTAAGACACTCGCTGCTAAATCTCTGGTAAACGCATTAGAGCGTCCAGATTTTTACTTTAACTTAGGAGCTACTCAAGACCCGAGAGCTACCTTGATTGGTAATGTCCACTTTGAGAAATCAAAAGGAACTTACTTTTCAGAATCACTTTTCGTGAAAGCTATTCAAACACCAAATGCGGTGATACTACTTGACGAGTTGTCAAGAGCTCACCCCGAAGCGTGGAATATCTTAATGACCGTTTTAGATAGTGGTCAGAGATATATGAGATTAGATGAAGCTGATGGACAAGCGACTATCAATGTTGCTGAGGGTGTCACTTTCATCGCGACCGCTAACATTGGTAATGAGTATACTTCCACAAGAGTATTAGATAAAGCGTTAATGGACAGATTCACCGTTATTGAAATGGATGTCCTAAACAATACAGAAGAAATGGGATTACTTGAATATATGTTTCCCAATGTTGATTCTGAATTGTTAGATGCTGTATCTCAAATTTCACACCAAACTAGAGTTGAGTCATCAACCGATAATCCAAAGATTACCAGTGGTATTTCTACGAGAACTTCGGTTGAGATTGCTGGTTTATTGTTTGACGGATTTTCACTTCCAGAAGCTTCGGAGATTACAATTTTCCCACAATACTCTAATGATGGTGGGTTAGATTCTGAAAGAACTTTTGTAAAACAATTGGTTCAAAGATTCGTTAAAGATGACAGAACTGATGGTGAGAGTTTATTCAATGAAGATGAAATTGAAGGTTCAGATATAGATTAACCACTAATTAGATTAGTGGGACGGGGTAGAGTTGTTTTCCTTTCTTATCTACCCCGTAAATAAAAATAGAAAGAGAAATAGGAGTTGTAATATGACAACAAAATTGCAGCAACATAGTGATGAGTGTGGTTATGCTTTAGAAGCTTTAGGAAAACTTTTAAGCAACTATGAGAAAAAACACAACAGAGCTATAGTTGAAACAGCGGTAGGTAGAAACACAATAGAGATATTAGGTGATTACCAAAAAGAATATCGAAAGATAGAAAAGAGAAATGAAGAAATAGAGAATACGATAAACTATAACTTTATCCAATCAGAGAAATCAGAAGCTTACAGATTGTGGGAACAATCTTGGATTGATTGGTTAAAAGAAAAACTAAGGTTTACTAAAAATGCAAGTTAATCAATCTTCTGGGTTTGACAAATATGTAATAATGTGTGACAAGGGACAGAGTAAGTTAACTTCTGATTACTTATCTTACCTTAAATTCAAAGAAGTTCAAGACGCATTAGTAAAGATATCACAGACACCAGGACAAACATATATGTTTGCTGGAGAAATCTACGAAAAAGGAATGACTTGTGCTCAAGCAAATAGAGTATTAGATGACATATTTGATTGTAAAACAAGTATGGAAATGATGGGTCTTATCGTAAAAGTAGCAAGACAAATTGGTTTTCACGAAATAACACCACCGAGGAAGACAAGATGGCATCAGTTATAGAAGGAAAATATAAATTAGTCGAAGACTACACGAGTATTGAGGGAGCATTATACACAAACGAAATAGTGAGTGTATATGATAATAACACAAGACCTGGACATATGAGAGCTAAAGATACTATGGGTAGAGTGTGGTTTATACCAAAAAAATATTTAAAAAAAATATGATGTTTTCTAAACTTACCTTATATTTATATACGAAAGAACTAATATCGCTCAAGAGAGGATATTGGTGTTA
>Ga0209337_1001719_pt1 | contig 16429 bp, 13 predicted proteins | sample LinPmetageLP53_FD_184044 | JGI IMG/M metagenome (GOLD analysis project Ga0209337, IMG submission 184044) | Marine viral communities from the Pacific Ocean - LP-53 (SPAdes) (version 2) | ecosystem: Environmental > Aquatic > Marine > Oceanic | place: Pacific Ocean | collected 2010-02-08
ATGTCAATCAGTCCTTTAAGGAGTTGGGCTTCGGCAACCCGCCGCCCGATCAACTGGGCATTGAATCGGATGCGCGGTCCTATGAAGAGCAGGCCATGGGCGTGAGCCAGATGGCCATGGGCGGTGGTCCCAAGGTTACCGCTACCCAAGCCAGCTTAACCGCCTCATTTGGTCAACTCAACCGAGAGTGGTTACAAGATCGCGTCAAGAATGTGTATGGCGATATCGTGCGCAACGCCCTGCGTATGATGGCTGATGTGCGCTACCTACCCGAAGAGTTTTTGATCAATGTGGCCACTGATGAGAACGAGCCGGTCTACGAAGCGGTAACGACCGACATGCTGCGTGTGCGTTATGCCGTGGACATCGAAGCAGGGTCCATGAGCCCCCTGACAGAGCAGCTAGACCGTGAGGATGCGCTAGCTCTCTTTAACTACACGATCCAACTGCCTGAGATAGACCGTGGCGAGGCCATCAAGGGGCTCCTCAAAGCATTTAAGGTACAAGACCCTGATAAGTATTTTAAGCCGGGCATGGAGGCTGACGTAATGAAGTTGGCTTCGATGGAGAACATTCTCTATCTGCTCAAGGGCGCGATGATCGAAGCGGGGCCCGATGAGAACCATCAGGTCCACCTACAGATACACTCGCAGATACAGCAGATGCCTGAGTTCCAGCAACTGCTGCCGGTGCAGCAACAACAGATACTGCCGATAGCCCAGGCTCATATGCAACAGCACCAGCAGTTTTTAGCGCAGAAGGCACAGGGCCAAGCCCCTGGACAAGCTGGTGGTCAAGCCGCTGGCCAAGAGTCGGGTGGTCGTATACCCGGCATACGCGAGAGGGCAGGCACTGAAGGGGGTGGCGGCATAGTCTCCTTGGTGCGGTCTAACGCTCAAGAGATGAGTCAACAGGTGCAACGGGCACCGGGTCAAGGATAGACCATGAATTGGCGCGAGGAATTAGAAGAAATAAACCCCGATGCGTTAACGCTAAGTGGCTTTGACGAAGCGATTATAGGCATAGGGAGCCAGTACAGTAAAAGTGTTTGCGTAGTGTACAGCGAACAAAAGATTATCGACAAATTAGCTGAAGAAATGAGCTACGAAGATGCCGAAGAATACTATGGCTTTAATATCGCATGTGCTTTTATGGGTCCGCATACGCCCATCATTATAAAAACCGAATATGAAAAGGTTGCTTGATGATATTCCACGATTTTGAATGCGACACGTGCGGTCGGTTCCATGAAGATGTGCTGTTCATTAACCACAAAGCCATCAAGAGAGCCATCGTTTGTGATGAGTGCGGCGAAAAGGCTACAATGCGCTTTAAGACCAATAACCTCATCCACCATGACCATAGCGGCATGTATGGTAAATACCACTATGGCTTTGGCGAGGTGGTGCGCAGTTACTCGCATAAACAAGAGTTGCTTAAAAAATATAATGTGGTCGAGTCATCCGACTCGGTCGGCGGCAGTCACTGTCTTAGAACCAGCGCACTGTCCGAAGAGAAACCCACGCTTGAAGGCCACAAGGCAGGCTTTGGGACGAGTCCCGAAGAAGCTATTGCGGTTGCCGAGCAAAATATAACGGAGGATTGATTGTGACTGAGAGCGTGCTAGACGTTGACTCCGCAGTAGATGCCGGGACACCCGACGAAGGCGCATCCAGCGACACTGGATCAGAAGTAGTTTTTTTTCCTGACAGTGAAACGGATGCCACCCAGGATTCGGCCCCCGCCGCAGAAACGGGACACTCCACTCCAGCAGAGGACTCAGCAACTAACGGCAACGTAGACCTACTACGCACACCGGTAGATCAGTTGCCTGCCAACCTACAACCGTTGGCCCCATTGGCCAAGAACCTCCAGGCCGACTACACCCGTGCGCAACAGGATCTGCGGGATCGGGAGTCGCAGTTAACGGCTCGTGAGCAGCAGATACAAACGCAGAACCAACAGGCCCAGCAGCACCAGCAGCAATGGGCCGACCGGGTGCAGCAGACCGTAGCACCTACCGTAGACCCCATCCAGCAGATGCGGTCTGGGCTGAGTGATGATGAGAACCGAGCCATCGACACCGTGCAGGCTATTGTCCAGCACCAAGTCGGTAGCGAACTGAATGCGATGCGCGGCCAACTGCAAAGCCTTAAACAGGAAAATGAAGGGTTACGCAGCGCACAGAGTGGTGTTCAGAATTTCGTCAGTGAGCAGGTACAGTCACGTACTCGCTCGGCAGTACAGGAGGCACTAGATAAGCATGGTGATGATGTGCGCCGTTATGGGCCACAGATATTGCACATGCTGAAGGGCGAAGCACCGCCCAACATGGCTACCGGCAAACCCTACACGGTTACCGAAGCCTATGAGCAGTTAGCAGGCGTGACCCAACGGCAGGCTAACGCGCTACGGCAGGCCGATCAGAAGACCCGCCGCAGCAGCAAAAGAGCGGTTGCATCGAACGCCAGTGTGGACTCGTCGGAAGACGGTGGCCCACTGAGTGAAGCCGAGGTACTCAATAAATTGAGAGGCCTGGGCTTTGAGTGAGTTAAACAACAACTAGCATAGGATAAACTAAAATGTCAGCCACTTCACAGACTTCGACTTGGGATGCAGCGTGGACTTTGACGCTCAGAGCCAAGCGAAAAAGATTAACGGATAACTTCTTCGATAGTTACCCAACCCTCGCCGCGATGCGCCAGGGCAAAGCCCTAGAAGTCGAATCTGGAGGAAAACAGATACAAGAAGACCTCCTCTACGGTGCAAATTCCGCCGAATTTTTTTCGGGCTATGATACGCTTAACACCGACTCGGTCGATGGCATCACGGCAGCGTTTTTTCCGTGGCGTTACGTAGCGGTTCCGATCACGATTTCGATGACCGAAGAGAAGGAAAATCAGAAGTCGGATGCGGCGATGAAGCTCTTAGCGGCTAAGACCGAGCAGAGCATCTTGACCATGTCCGATCAGGTCAATGCGGCGTTGTATTCGGCGCAAACCGGCAAAGGTATTCTTGGTTTCCAAGACATCATTGCCGATGCACCGGCTACGAGCCCGACTACCCTCGGTGGAGTCACGGTCAGTGGCAATAGTTGGTGGCAGAACAAGGCCAACAACGCTACGAGCGATACGTCCTTTAAGACGCTCACCGGCACCAATTTCTACGAGGGCATGTTGCGCATGGCCACTACGTGGACGGACACGAGCGAAGGAAATATCGAGCCTACCGCGATATTTACCACGGCCTCTGTATATTCCTCGTTCGAAGAGATTTTCGAGGGCACCGGCTACCAGCGTATTACCTCCAAGGGTAGCCCTGGCGTAGACGGTCGTTTGCCGTCCTTCCGGGGCATCCCGGTGCAGTATGACCGTGATTGCGGGTCGGGTCGGATGTATTTCTTGAACACTGATTTCCTCAAGCTCAAGATGATGAAGGGGATGGAATTTTCTAACACAGAATTTCGTTCGCCTGCGAATCAAATGGCCAAAACGGCGTTCGTGGTCGCTGGAATTCAGCTAACCACAAATAACCGCCGCAGGCAGGGTGTGATCTATAACCTCGCCTAATAAATCCGAGCCTCAAGCCAATGAGGCTTTAAGTCCCAGAACAGGACGAAGGAGTAATTACCATGGGTATTAAAAATCACAATTTCGGTACCAACCGCATGGGCGGTACCGGCATTGGCAGTCAGTATGGCCAGGGACTCTACGCCGAGTCTTCAACGGCTACGTTTCCCATTGGCGAAAAGTTGGAACTGTCGGACGGTCGCGTGTTTCGCTACGGCAAAACCGCAGCGGCTGTAGCGGCTGGCCTGCTAGTGTCACAAGACCTCTCGGCTACCTCGGTAGTGGAGACTGATAACATTGTCATTGCAGCGGCTAATGGGTTTGACCCGGCGGCTGGCTCCACGCAACTGCAGATCACGTTGGCGAGTGCCACCGAGGATCAGTTTGCTGGCGCATTGCTCCAGACTACGGACGATGCAGGTGAAGGTTATCAGTATCGCATCAAGAGCAACAGTGCCACAGATGCTACTACCAGTGGCAAAGTGGATATCTACCTGTTCGATGCGATTAAGGTCGCACTGACTACGGCTACCGACATCGCCATCGTGGGTGGTCTCTGGTATGATGTCGTTGGTGCTACCGCTGCTACGGACTACGTAGTGGCTGGCGTTACCACCACGGCGATGACCAGCGGTTACTACGGTTGGTTTCAGACGGCTGGTATCGCTACGATACTCGCAGACGGCACGATTGCAGTGGCCGACAACTTGACGCTGAGTGATGGCGTAGCGGGTGCAGTGCAACTCAAAGACGCTGAAACGGAGCCGTTGATTGGCTACGCAGCGTATGCACCCGATGACTCTGGTCACGTAGGCGTTGTGATACAAGGCTTAGTAGCCTAAAACCGCAGGGGCAGGCCCTTATGTGGCCTGCCCCTCATTATCTCATAAGAGGACAACATGCCCAAACCCAAATTAGTTCAGGAGGATCTACCGTTGCCTACACCCGCAGGCGTACCCGCACTAGATGCCATAGCTCCGACCGAGAAGCAGGCCGTCACTGCTGCAGATGTTGCAGCGATTATTGCGAGTGCAGATGAGTCGGTAAAGGAACAGGTGCGGATCGCGTTGGATCTCAACAAGACCCATGCCCGTAAAAAGGTGCGTCCTCGGACGCATAACGAAACGCAGAACACCGTAGCAGCCTTTGGCGAGGTGACCCACACGCCAGACTTCATGCCTGCCCCACCCAGCCGCATCTCTGAACGAGGGCCAGAGGCTGAAATCGTCTGGAGGACGCGATGGGCCGAGGGCAATGGCAACAACTTGAACGAGTATGACCTTGACCAGATCGCGGCAGCGGCTAGTGAGTAGCAATGGCCGATGATATAACGGGTGACCTCAACGTGTTTGGTAGCGTTAATGCTGCCACCTACTACGGGGATGCTACGCAGTTCAGCGCACTCGCTGCACCGCAGCTAACGAGTACGCAGCGTGATGCGCTGACCAACCCGTTTAATGGTCTCCTTATATACAACACCAGCACTGACAAAATCCAGGCCTATGTCGATGGAGCCTGGACGGACATGCATTAAATGACAAACCTACAGGTTATACAGCAGGCACTGCGCAGGGTAGGCCTTAGCACGACCTCAACAACCTTTAAAAATGGGGCGAGGGACTATCTCAACATCGTCACCAAGGATGTGTCGAGTCGGGCTAAGTGGTTTTGGATGTTCAAGTCCTCCACCTTTACGGTCGCTAACGGCACCCAGACGTATTCGCTGGCTAGTGATGTAGCGGAGCCCCTGTCGTTTCGCAATAAGACCCAGGACCATGTGATGTTGATCATATCGTCACAGACGCTGGATGCCGATGACCCCGATCATTCGATCACGGGTGATGCATCCTATGTTGCGATCAACGGCATCAACTCCTCCACGGGGTATGTAGAGGTAGCCCTCTATCCTAAGCCCGACAACGGCACCGATGTCATTGCCTATCGCTACTACGGGTTTATACCGGATTTCGATTCGGGCGATGATGCGGACTCATTGAATACCTACATGCCGCAGATCGTGCAGCCTGCGCTCGTGTTTGGGGTGTCGGCCCTCTATAAAGAGGAAAAGGGCGATGTGGAGGGGGCCGGTATTGACCGGGGCGAGATGGAACGGGTGATACAACGGGCCCTGACGCAGAACAATGCCATACAAGGCAACCGCGCCTATCGCAAAAGACGCACAGACGATGGCATGGACTACGGTTTCACCTTTGCCGTAGAGAATGGGTCGTTGTCGTAATGGCTATTAGTGCTGCTACGGTGCAATATGGCCCCTGGCATAAGGGGGTGCGGTATGATCAGCCTGCTGAGGATCTTGGCCCCAATGCGCTTTTTTCGATGACCAACTGCCGGGTCGGTCAAGCCGGTCAGGTTGAAAAACGCCGAGGCTTTGCCAAGTTCAACTCCTCGGCCCTCAACAGCGGGGCTACCATCACGGCAGTGGGCCAAGTCACCCTGGCAGCGGTAGAGAAGACCTTTGCCATATCGGGCAATAAATTTTACGACATCACAGGCGGCTCAGGCACCGATAGATCCGGTTCGGTAACCATCACCGCAGGCAATGACAATGTCTGGGAGTGGGCGTTGGCGGGATCGATTCTCGTATTAACGAATGGCGTGGATACCGATGCGATTACCTGGGCGGGTGGCACCAACAACGCCGGGACGCTGGATGATGACGGTCGGTTTACTAAAGGCGCACACATTGCCTACTGGGACAACCGCCTATGGATAGGCAACGTCAACGGGGCCAAGTATCAACTATGGCGCAGTAACACAGGTGATATAACGGTCTGGGGTGCTACTAGTTTCTACAACTTCGATCACGATATAACGGGCATCAGCCCTATCGGCAACGCTCTATCTATACACACCGACCAAGGAGTGCATGTCTTAACGCCGACCGGCAATGCTACGGTGCCGTATCAGGTGCAACGCCGCGCACCGGCGGGTAGCGTGTCGGGTCGAGGCATCGTCAACCTCCCGTCAGGCCTGCAGTTGTTTCCAAGGCCTGATGGCTTCTACGCTTGGGATGGCGGGAGCCAAGTCCAGAAGATATCCCAGGCCTTAGACGGTTCTCGGTTCTGGGATTCGATCAACACCGCCAAGCTGCACCTCTCGCACGGGTTGTACTACCCATCGACAAATGAGGTCTGGTGGTTTATCCCCTACGGCACCTCGCAGGCTACGAACAACTACGTCATCGTCTACAACACCATTCTTAACTGCTGGTTTGGTCCCTATACCAATATGGCCAGAGATGCTTCGGCCCTGGTCGATGACCAGCCCCATGCAGGCGGCTTTAATGGGTTTGTATACACCCATGATAAAAACGACAACGACGATACAGTGGCTATATCATCACGGTTCAAGACCGGGGCCCCGCCTCCTATGGGGGCTGATGTGCGGCTGCGGTGGCTCTATGCGCGGCATTACTACGATGCTCAGGATGCCGAATACGATGTGCAGGTACTACAGGAGTCCTCCAAGATCACCGGCACCACAGAACGCATCCTGATGGGCGAGACCGAAGCCGTATTGGGATCGTTTACGCTCAATAACTCTAAGCTCGGTGGGTCCAGTCAGGCACTATACACCGACACCGAGCTTATGGGCTACGACAACAGCACCGCATTGGTCTACACCAACAATGCTTTAAATGAGCCGTTCACGTTTCGGCGGGTCAATTTGCAATACAAGCCGCTGGGCCGATTCAGACGGCGTAAAACGGTAGGCGTGGAATAAAATGGCTATAGGATCTTTTGCAGACACACCGGGATACAAAAAGCTCAGAAAAGGGGCCAAGTGGGGCCTATACGATGAATCCACGTTGGCCGATGCACTAGGAGGTACTGGGCTAGAATCTGATGTCAGTTCTGTATGGCGCACTAGGGATCAAGCCTTAGCCGATCCACTGCTGGCCGGTGTACCCGACCAATTTCGGGGTGATGTGCTGGGGGCCTACCAGCAGGGAGGTGATCTGAACTCCTACCTGCAGAGCCTAAATACAGGGTTCAGCGACTTTATTTCGGCCAATCCCGAAGCCGGTAACCCGATGTCGGGTAGTATGTCATTTGAAGATTATCAAAGATTTTTTCCAGAGGCGCATAAGTCTTATCTAAGGTCTGACCAATATGACGCTGTGATTAACCCTGGTAATCCTTCGGGAGTGGTTGACCCCAATGCTAATCCTGTCGTTGATCCTGTGGCTGATCCTGTGGCTGATCCCATTGCTGATCCTGTGGCTGATCCAACAACGTCAGGCGGCATGGACCCAGATATGGTTTCGTTTTACTCTGCTGGATTAGACAAAGCACGTAACCTAGCCCGTCAAGGACGTACGGATTTCGACCTTGGAGATGTTGCAATAGCCGCTCGACGCTTGGGTTTACCAAGCGACATTGAGAGCCTACGCGCATTGGTGATGCAGGACTTTGTCAGCCCGGCAGGGGCCGCATCTGGGCCAGCAGCCCAGCCAGCAGTAACGGCAGTCCCACAAGACACCGGCACCACGTTTCAGCCAAGTGGACCTTCGGCTGATGCTGCGGCTGCGGCGGGTGGAGTCACCGATCCCGTATTACGCGCCCAGCAGATGGATACGGTGCGCGAGTTAATTGCCGACTCAGAAGAAGCAGCGGCAGAGACACGGCGTGGTCTCCCAGGTCTACAAGTAGCGGACCCCAATTTGGACATACAGTTAGACCCCGCAGCGGCTCCCGTGGGTGGGCCGGATCTATTCGCCACAGACGATGTGCAATACGATCCCGAGTTTTTTAAGTATGAGACCGACCTTGGAGAAATCTATCTGAATGCATTGCGGCAGAGCTTGGGGGGTAATAGCGGCATTGACCCGCAGACCGCATCGCAGATAGCTGACCTAGAAGACCGGCAGGCTAGGGATGAAGCACAGACAACTGAAGACCTACAGCGTTTAGGTGTATTGCGCGGTGGAGGCGATACGGCTGATGTGCTGGGCGAGTTACGGTCGGGCTACGGACGCACTTATAGCGACATACTATCTGATCAGGCCTACCGCCAACAAAACGACCCCCGTTATCAAGCGGCACTGGATCTCGCTGGATTGAAGTCGGACCGCTACATGGAGGGTGGCGAGATGATAGGCCGGTTGGGAGGCCAGGACACACTAGAAGCTCGGCTGGCCAACCAAGAGGCTATCGAACGCGAAGCCGATATAAGCGGATTCCTGAGAGGGGCTCGGTCGTTAGAAGGCCGAGACCAAGACATCAATGCACAGTTCGGTCGGGCTGATCGCCAATTAGAGGAGGCGCGACTCCTCGCACCGCAATATGGAGATGCGGCTGACTTAGCGCGTAGCGATGCATACCTGCAACAAGACGTAGCGGATCGCGGCCTCGCTCGTGGGTTGACGATTACGGACCCGACCAATAGAGAACGATTTGAAGAGGGCGTTAGAGGCGCACAGGAGGCTGAGTCGCTATCTCGTGCGGGTGTGTCGGGTTATCTGGACGGTGAAGATACCTTGGCTCGTGATACAGACTATAACCTTGTAAAAGAGTTGGACACCGAAGAGTCAAGACAAGCGGATAAAGACCGAAGGCTAGAGCGCGAACTCGCAGCAGGCGAAGTGGCACTAGACGGCGAAGGTCAGCCCCGCACTGATACCATTGCCGGCCAAGAGGCGGGTTCCGAAGAGCGGATGCTGAGTGAACAGTTGGATACCGATGAAGCACTGGCGCGAATCGACGCAAAATCCCGCACGGACATACAAAGTCTGATCAACGAGGGCAGCTACGACGAAGCCGAGATGTTGATGGGCATCGAAAAGGACATGCAGAACGAGCGACTGACCTTTGAACAGCAAAATCTGTTCAAGGAATTGAAGAATGCAGTGACGCTCGGCCAGATCGACATGTTTGGGGCACGAGACCTACAAGAGGTCATTAATAAGGGTGACTTAGACCAAGCCGAGCTAATATTAGACGGCATTGAAGCGCAGGCTGATGCTACCGTCGATGTAGCCAAGCAACAACGCTACTCGGCTCGTGATGTAGCCATGTTAGACAAGCAGTCCCAAGAGACTCTCGCTAACATCGAAAAGTCGATGCAGTCAAATGTACTAAACGCGCAAAGTAAAGACCTCTTGGTTACGCTAGCCAATGACCTCGCTTTGGGTAATATCGATAAAGAGACTGCAGTAGAGGTACAACAGGAGATTAGCTCAGGCAATTTAGGCGTAGCAAAGGAACGCTTAGAAGAAGTCAAAGAGCAAAGCAAAGCGGCAGTAGACGTATCTAAAGAGCAACGAGCAGGGGCTAAAGAGATAGCAGAGATAGATGAGCGTATGCAGTCAGAGCGCGTGACTAGCGAAGAGAAGGTGCTTCTTCAAGAACTAAAAGACGCAATTACTTTAGGTGGCATCGATAAAGAGACTGCGGTAGAGGTACAACAGGAAATTAGCTCAGGCAATTTAGGCGTAGCAAAAGAGGTGTTAGAAGGCATCAAAGAGCAAAGCAAAGCGGCAGTAGACGTATCTAAAGAGCAGCGAGGTGCTGCAGTAGATGTTGAAAAAGAACGAAGCGCAGGGGCTAAAGCGATAGCGCAGATAGATGAGCGGATAGCTTCAGAGCGAGTGGGTAGCGAAGAAAAAGTGCTGCTTCAAGAACTAAAAGACGCAATTACTTTAGGCAATATCACTGCGCAACAGGCCGTAGATGTACAGGCTGAAATTAACAAAGGCAATTTTGCTGAGGTACAAGAGCAGTTGTCCTATGCGCGAGAGATCGCCGCAGGCAGCGTGAACATTGGCGGCGAACAAGTAGATACAATTGAGGCCGGCCGATTCAACTTAGAAGAGCAGTTGACCGATGCCCAGTTACAGCAACTGGTCAAGACCGAGCAGGGTATGTCCATAGCCAACCTCCTGTCTCTTGTGCAGACGCTGGACCCAGACTCAGTAGCGCGTGGAGAACTAGAGGCTGAGATAGCACTACAAATTAGCAACACCGTAGATGATGAGGCCTTAGAAAAAGTCCTAGTTGAAATGCTGAGTCCTATAGAAACGGGGGGTCTTTGATGACCCAGAGGACGATGAGGTAGATCCAGTAGTAGATCCAGTAGAAGATCCGAAACGAGAGTTGACCGCTAGCCAGCAACAACAACTAACGACCTATGACGAGTGGTTCAGAGACAACCCTGAGCCTTATAGATACCAAGTTAGGCAACCGAAGAGGGACGATACCATCGACGGAGACTTTACCGGTGGCAGTCCGACCCCTCAGTTCGAGACACCACGTGATTGGGAGAGAGCTTTGAATAGGTGGGAAAATGAGAAAAAGGCGTGGGATGATTGGAATTATGCCAACAATATCTATAAAGAGCTTAGAGAAGAGCTTTTAAATCCTGAATAGTGGATACTAAATAAGGAACCGACCATGCCAATACCAATAGCAGCAATACTGGGAGCAGCCCAAGTAGGCAAAATGGGCTACGACATGTACAACCAACGGCAGACCCAAGAGGAACAGGACGAGGAGCGTGAAAAGCGTATGCGCGAACAGCAACTGGTGAACGCACTCGCTACGCTACGCCGCCAGCAGCCGCAACAACTCGGTATGCCTTCGGGCCCTACGCCGGGTCAACTGGGCCGCAACGAGACCTCTGGACTGCTCGGCAACTTGATTAGCGCAGGGAATATCTACCAGAACTACAAAGCGGGACAATAATAATGGCACAACCAATCACTAGCGTGTCTGTGACTACAAACAGGGGGGGTGGGAACAAGCCACAACGGCATAACAACCCCGGCAATATCAAATATTCAAAGGTGATCGATCAGTGGGTCCAGAAGGGCCCCGATGGGGTGACACCCCTGGCCGATGAGCAGGGCCACCTTATTTTCGCCACGATTGAGGACGGCTGGGCGGCTCTTGAGGCTGATATTGCTGCTAAACAGGACGGCACACGAAGTTGGGTGCCCGAAGGGGCCTCTCTTGAAACCTTGGGTGGTGGCGTTGATGGTCAAGGTGGCTATGCCGAAGATCCAGGCTGGGCTTCAAAGGTGGCGCAGATATTGGGCCTACCCATTGACACCCCTATCAACCAAATACCCGTGGGCGACTTAACCAAGGCGATAGCGAGACAAGAGGGGTTCTATGCGGGTGGTGGTGGCGAGATTGAAACTACGGCAGGCCCTACACCGGGAGCCACTATCGAAGCCGTCATGCCTGCGGATATGGGAGGGGCAACTAAGGAAGAGCTAACCACCATTGAAGAGGCGTTGGGCAAACAAGACCTTAAAGACAAATACGGTGGCACCTCGGTCCCTTTGGACTACGGCAAATGGCAAATTGAGACTGACCCCTACACCGACATCACCACGAGGGGGCATTTATTCCCACGAGGCCCCGAAACCCTGACACCTAAAGAGGCCTTTGGTCGAGTCGAGAGAGGCGAGCCCTTAGACAAGTTTAGCCAAGAAAAGCCATTCAACCAGCGGGTAGCAGAGAGGCAGTTGACGCGCACAGGGTATGAAGATTCCGACTTGATAGATCCCCCTGCCAAGAAAACTCTTTTGGAAATGTTGGGGGGCACGGAGCTAACAAATAAAGAGGCCAATAGGCGGGGTCAAGCGGTGGATTCGCTTGTGAGCCAACAAGATCAACTCCCAACAACGGCATCTGCGGGTGACCGTGAGGGGATGATTTCAAGGTATGAAAACGCAGCAGGGCGAGCTACCAACCCTTATTCCTTGGAGCCTGCGCCAAAAACTGCAACGCCTGCGGCACCTGAGCAACCGAGCTTCTTATCGCGTTTGGGCAGTGGTATTAAAGACAACCCTGAGACTGCGGCCTCTATTGCGGCTCTCGTGGGCGGCGTAGGCTCAGGCCTTATGGGCCGAGGCCGACTGGCCAAGCAGCAGGCTGAACAAGATGCCGCCAACCGGCAGGCCGCATCCTACTCCAACGCCATCAACACCCTGACCCGTGGACGCACTACACCTGTCATGGCACCGGAACAAGTGCGCAGTGCCCCAGGCACCGCTGAGACCATCTTTGACGTACTGGGCACATTGGGATCGGGGGCTGGCCAGATCGCTGGTGATAAACGCCTGCGCGACCAAGCTACCGAAGACCGGGAGTTCAGCCAGGACATACAGACCCGTGGACTGGACATCAAAGAGTATGAGATCGAACAGCGCACACTCGGCGCAGCGGCCAAGGCAGCAGCAAACAAGATCACTACACAGGCTACTGGCGGTATAACCCCAAAACAGGCTCAGGTGATACGCGCAGGTTTAGACAACCTACAAGCTATTTTTGATAGCGGGGGCCCGTTTGAGACAGGCACCTTGAGCTTTGACCGGACCTACGGCGAGTCAGCCGCTATACAAAATGACTTTGAAGCCTCTCGAAATACGTTAATAGCTGAAATAAAAGAATTGCTGGGGTTGGATCGATTAACCGACCGGGATCTGCTATTGGTTATTGACACCCTACCTCAGCGCAATGACTCAGCTGGGGCTATACGAGGTACTCTACGGGGTATCAAGAATACGTTGTCTCGTTTGGAGTCTATCTATGGTGGTGGAGGAGGTATGGGCCAAGCTACAGGCAACCAATTTAGCAACATGACGGCCAACGAATTAGCTGACTATTTAGAGGCTAACCCTAACGATGCGGCTGCACTAGCTGATGCGGCAACGAGGTAGGTATGGCAATAAGCGTACAAGACCAGATTGCTAGATTAAGATCGATAGGCGATAGGCCAAGAGCTACGGGCTCTACAGGCTCTATGGGGGCTACGGGCAATATCGGTGAACAGGTTTCCCGACTACGAGCGATAGCTGCCGAGCGGGGCCAGCAGATCAACTCTATACAAGACTTGATCAAGGCCTGGGAGGAGGAGGATCTAGATGTCATGGAACTCCTTAAAAACATCCCCTCCAGTGCTTATCAGTTCGGCTCCGATGTAGTAGAGGCCGTCAGTGACCCAGTGGGCATGGCAACGAATATCGGCAAAGTCGGCGTAGGTATAGCGGATCTACCGTTTAGAGCAGCAGGCACTGAGGCTACCGGCCTACAGCGTGAGGGCCGAGAGGCGTTGGGGCAGATGGCCAGCCAGATGGCAGGCTCATTGACACCCAGCGCATTAACGGAACGTCCGGTTGAAGGCTTATCTAACTTGGCCGTAGGCAGTGGCTCGGCCTTGAAGGGCTTGTCGGGACTGGCCAAGCTTGGTCGTATGCCGGGCGTGGCTAAGACGCTACAGACCGCAGGCAAAACGGCTATGGCGGCTGATCCTACCGTGATGCCGTTTAAGGCTGCTGGAGCCGCTACGAGAGCCGCAGGGCGAGGTGCAGCGAGGATGGCTACTGCCGTAGGCGAGAGGGCTTCATCCACAGGCAGTGGTGTGCGGGGTAAAGCCTCAGAACTCGGTGATAGGGTCAGTGCATCGATAGGCGGGACATCGCCTACGGGTAAAAAAGTGCCGCTATGGAAGGAGATCATAGCAGGGGGGCTAGCCTTCACCACTGGCACCTCCCCCGGCACAATTTTGCTGGCCATGGAGAAGGCTCGTGGCGGGTTTGGTGACATTATTCGCAACGCACGTAAAGACCGGGAAGGGGCCTGGGAGGATATAGCCAAACGACTAGCCAAGGCTACCGAAAAGGCTAAGGTCAATAAGGACAATTTGTTTCAGCAGGCTAAAAATGATATCCGTGAGTCGAAGGTGCTAGAGGAGGTCGTGCCTCATGCCGAGATGGTGCCCGGCATTGAGAGCTTGTTGAATAAATACGGAGTAAAATTGGTTGCTAACCGTAAACCAAATCAACAAGATGTTTACAGCGACAGGGGAGGTAAAATACTCTCTAAACGAGCCGAGCCAACGGGAGGGCCATTCACAGAATACAAGGTTGTGTTTGATGAGGGCTCTGCGGTAGCGGAATTGGGTAGCAATAGGGCGGCTGTGGCAAAACAAGTCCAAGAACTACTCAACGACCACATAACAGATGGTGCAAATAAGATTGATGCGTTTACGGTCGAACATGTGATGAACCGGCGCAATTTGCTCAACGACTCCATCTCAGCCATTAGCCCCTTAGACGATGTATCCCGTGCAACCCGTGCTATTTTGTCGGACCTACGGACGCAGATGGGCAATACGTTTCGGCAGCGTGTCGATGCTAACCCAATAGCAGATGCCAGTTACCTGGGCCGGTATGAAGATGCGATGATACAACTGGATGAGTTTGAGGGGATGCTCGGTGTATCGCCGTCTACGTTAACCGGCCAAGGCAAATTCCAAGAGGGGTTCAAGACGGAGTTTCAAACGAAGATGAACAAAGCCCTGACGGAGGGGCGCGAGGGCGTTTTTAAGCGGCTGCGCGAGTTGGAAGCAATAGGCGAGGATAACACGATTGTCGCTCGTATGGTGGGTGCGGCGATGCAACCTTTGCTTGGCTCAGGACTGGTCGTTAAGAGCGAAATAAGTCAGGCTTTTCGAGCCGCTGCAGGCATGGGTGCCGGGTTATGGCAGGCCCCTGCTGTGATGCTGTTCAGCCCACGAGCGGTGAATGAATTATTGATCAAAGCCTATGGGCCCAACGGCCCCACGATGGCGGGGGCTCGTGCCCAGGCACAGGCCTTAGTGCAGAGTGTTAGAGCGATGCAACCCAAGCTACGACCATTAGGTATCGACCTGAAGGAGCTAGCTAAAGAGGGGGTGACTGTAGGAATATTACTGGAACGACTCCAAGAAACCGCCGATGCTGAAGAGCAACAGATGAGGAACTAATGGGCACAATATCTAGAGTAACGACTTGGTCAACGGGTGATACGCTAACCGCTGCGGATCTTAACGGCGAATTCGATAACATATTATCGACCGCTAACGGCTCTCTCAATGCCGATAACTTGGGCGTTACCGCTGGTATTGCCTCGGCCCTAAAAGCGGTGGTATTAGATTCAAACAAGGACTTTGCCGATGGGACTGGGTCCAACCAGATCCGTAACTTGACGATAAGCGGGTCGCTGGCGATAGGCACTACGTTTCTGCCTGATGCGGCAGGCGGTGCTGACCTCGGTTCCGCTACCCTGGAATGGGGTGACCTGTATATAGCCGATGACAAGTATATCAAGCTCGGCTCGGACCAGAATATTAATATAGGGTATGACGAGACCACGACCGACTCGCTCAAAATAGCGGCTATAGAAGGTGCTGCGCTGGCCATTACCTTGATGGCTGATGAAGGCGATGATGCAGGTGACGAGTGGAAACTGAATGTGGCCGATGGCGGGACCATAACCCTCGGTAACGACATTGCCTCCGCAGGCACCTACGTAACACACCTAACGCTGACCCCCCACGCTACGGTAGCCAGTTCAACACTGGCATTAGCGGGTGGCTTGACGGTAGCCGGGGCCACTCAAGCTAATGGCACCGTTACAGTTGGGGCCGATGACCAAGGCTATGATGTTAAACTCTTTGGCGATACAGCTTCGGCGTATCTTTTATGGGACACTTCAGCGGACAAACTATTAACCGCTGGTGGTGCAACTATAGATATAGTTAAGGACAAGCTACTGATCGGTGGGACGGCTGTAACAACTACTGCTGCCGAGCTTAATTTCTTGGATACAGCTTCTGCTGGGACCGTTGTAGCGTCCAAGGCCGTAGTCGTTGATAGTAACAAAGACATTAGCTCGTTTAGAAATGTTACTTTGACGGGCGAATTGGATGCGGCTACAGGCGATTTTAGTGGCGATGTGGATGTTGACGGAACGCTTGAAGCTGATGCCATTACGCTTGGCGGCACAGCCCTCGGCTCTCTATACAGCCCTATCGCTGGCAGCAGTTCAATTGTAACAGTCGGCACCGTA
>Ga0209337_1001720_pt1 | contig 16429 bp, 11 predicted proteins | sample LinPmetageLP53_FD_184044 | JGI IMG/M metagenome (GOLD analysis project Ga0209337, IMG submission 184044) | Marine viral communities from the Pacific Ocean - LP-53 (SPAdes) (version 2) | ecosystem: Environmental > Aquatic > Marine > Oceanic | place: Pacific Ocean | collected 2010-02-08
ACAGGTACAGCTTCCTCTGGAGATACTGCTGGCGGTGGTTCTGCAATTATTGCTAACTATCAAATCAACACAGGTCTTAATACGGTTGTAACAGGAACAGGCTTTGGAGCAGGTCTCTGGAGCGGTCAAACAACTGGATATTCCCAGACTACTCTTAACGATAGTGGTGGAATAAACGACAGTGTTACCTCGTTTACCTTAACAAGTGCGGCTAACTTTGAAACAGCAGCTACTACAACAGGTGCGGATTTAACAGCCGTTAGTTCTTCCATTACCGTTGCAGACTCTAGTGGGTTTCCAGCTAAAGGTACGCTTCTAATAGGTAGTGAAAAAATACGTTACGGAACGAATGTAAGCAACGTGTTTGGTGACCTAACAAGAGGTGACGATGGAACAACAGCGGCTACCTCTTCTAGTGGTGATGCAGTTACTTTTGTTGGACTTATGCTGATTGGCAGTGAGTTAATTCAATACACGGGTAAATCTACTCATTTGATTAATGCAGGTGTCGTTCGAGGAGTTCGTGGAACTAGTGCCGCTTCTCATAGTGACGGAGCAGTGGTCAAAGAAGCAAATGACTTTGTAGGATGGGGGTCATCCTCTAGCACTGCGGCAAACACAGGATCAAACATCCGCTTGTACAGTCAGGACAACTGGGGCGAAGACTTACTGCTTAATGTTTTTGATGGAACCCCGTACTACTGGGATAAAACACTGGGCCTTGGTTCACGGGCCACGGACCTTGCCTCTCAGCCTAATGCGTCTGGTGCTCCTACTATAACTCGCAGAATAATGGTTTCAGGTTCAGATCGGCATGTGGTTTGTTTTGGATGTAATCCGTTAGATGAAACAGATCAAGATTTGTTGATGGTTCGCTGGTCTGACCAAGAGAACCCCGCAGATTGGACACCTACCGCTACAAACACGGCTGGCTCCCAACGTATATCTTCTGGATCAGAGATTATATCGGCACAGAAAACTCGTCAGGAAATGCTTATCTGGACAGATACAGCTCTCCATGCCATGCGGTTTACAGGTCCTCCGTTCACTTTTGGTTTCAGTATGTTAGCAAACAACGTGTCAATTCTAGGACCAAATGCCGTAACAACTGTTGGGGACAAGGTCTTCTGGATGGATCGTGAGAACTTCTATGTCTACACAGGTCGTGTTCAGCTTATCCCCTGCACTCTTCTCAGGTATGTGTTTGACGACATTAACCTAGAGCAGAGTTTTAAATGCTTTGCGGCTTCCAACAAGATGTTTGATGAGGTCTTCTGGTTCTATCCTACGGCAGATTCTACGGAAATAAATCGCTACGTTAAGTATAACTTTACGGAGAACACTTGGGATCTAGGAACTCTGTCAAGAACAGCTTGGGTTGATTATGGCGTTCACGATAATCCTCGAGCCTGTGGAATTGCTAACTCTACAAACTTTGTCTACATTCATGAGACAGGTGACGATGACGATGGCTCTGCCATGACTTCGTTTATTGAGTCTGCTGACTTCGACCTTGGAGATGGTGATCAGTTCATGTTTGTAACCCGTTTGATACCAGACATTGATATTACAAGCACCAGTTCTACCGCCTCGGTGGATTACGTATTGAAGACCCGCAACTTCCCAGGAGATAGCTTGGCTACTAATTCCACTAATGCAGTAACCTCAAGTACCCAACAGTCTTTTCTTAGAAGTAGGTCAAGACAGGCTGCGTTACGCATTGAGAGTTCTACAACAGATATAACATGGACGCTGGGTGATCTTCGCCTTGATATACGTCCTGATGGAAGGCGATAATGGTTAAATTGCTTGATCACAGTATGCCCATGGCTCCTGATGAGTACGACGCAGAAACTTTTGTAAGAATACTGCGTGATCTTGAGATGGCTCTGACAAGAATGGACTTTCCCGCTGTTGTTAGCGGTGAAGATGATGATAACGGAAAGAACTGGTTCTTAGGCTAATGGCTTCTGCATATAAAAACGTAGCAACAGTAGTTGGAGCGACAGGAGATGTCACAATTTATACTTGCCCTACAGCAACAGAAGCTATTATTAAGAACTTAAATCTTTATAATAGTCATTCTGGAACTGTGGTAGTATTCTCTAAGATTACGGATAGTTCCGCATCGTCTACTGTTATATTAGAGAAAGCTAGTATAACAACTCTTGCCGATACGTCTCTCACTGGACCTTTTGTCTTGGAATCTGGTGATACGCTGAAATTAAACTGCGATACAGCCTCGAAGATTAATGCCTTCGCCAGCGTTTTGGAGCTTTCTTGATGATAACAGACACTTCCCCTAAGTATTCTGGTGAACCTACAGCAAAGTCGTTGGCTACTGGTTTAGCTACCCTTGGTCGTTACGGTGACGACTACATGGTCCATGCTGCAGAAGGTGAAACTTTTGTTCCCAAAGAGATTCTAGAGGCTAATCCAGAGTTAAAAGAGAACCTGTTTAGACAGATGACGATGATGGGTATTGAGAACCCAAATCGTTACGTTGTTGGTAACGAGCTTAACTCCATCAATCCTGTAACAGGTCAGCCTGAGTTCTTCTTCAAGAAGGTCTTTAGTGCAGTCAAAAAGGTCGCTAAGAAAGTTCTACCTGTAGCGGCTCCTATTATAGGAAATATAATTGCACCGGGTATTGGAGGTATAATAGCTTCAGGGATAACAACAAAGCTGACAGGTGGAACTACGTCTGATGCTTTTAAATCCATGCTTCTTAGTTATGTTGCACAGGGTGCTGCTAGAGGTCTTTCGGATGGATTTAGCCTTGGGCCTGAATCGGTAGGAGGGCAACAATCTTCTTTCCTTACACGTTTAGGAGGTAGTAGCTTTAGCCCAACTGATTTTGGAACGGGATTACAACAAGGGTTTACAGAACCTTTTTCCGCTTTGGGTAATCTTGCTTCTTCAGGTGCTTCTAATCCGTTAGCACAGGGTATCTTTGGTCCTAGAGGTACGGGTACATTATTTAGTGGTCTTGCAAATACTGAATTTGCTAAACAACCTTTTGGTGGTGGTGAAGGCATTATGAGTAAGGTGTTCCCAAGTTATCAAGCTAGTCCAGCGGGAGCAGGAATTCAAAGTCTTCCTGTAAGAACCCCAGAAGGTGTAATGTCTGCTGCTGGAGAAAAAGCTAATTTTATTAGATCTCCTAGTGGTCAGATAAATCAATTTACAGATCAACAAATGAATGCTCTTCGACAAGTTGGAGCAATACAGAATACTGAGCAAGGATTACAACTTGTTCCTGGTTATGAAACTAAACTGGCTAACTATGTAGCATCAGAAAGTCCTTCTGCGGCTAGTGTAGTTACAGGTGCTGCAAAGGAGACAGCAAAAGAACCTGGTTTTCTTAATCAACTTGGACAGTTTGTATCAGGCGATAGATTAGAAGGAATTCCTGCAACTTTAGCTGGAGCAGGTGTGGCTGGAACAGCCGCATACTTAGCCGCTGATGCTTTAATGCCTGAAGAAGAAGCCTTTGATCCAAGTACGCTTAGAACTAACATGGAAAGAAAAGCTTACACTGATTGGCAAAACATAGCTGATAAGAACTCTTCAGAGGCAGAATCCCTTAGAACTGTTTGGTACGGAAAACCTCGTTACAGTGCTTCTCAACAAAAAAGCTACTTTGGTTCAAATCCGTTGGCAGGTATAACAGCCGTAGCCGCTGGAGGAGAAATCATGGGTCCTGGTACAGGGACCTCGGACAGTATTCCCGCAATGCTTTCTGACGGAGAGTTTGTTATGACAGCCCGTGCCGTGCGAAACGCTGGCAATGGCGATAGAGATGTAGGAGCCGCTAGAATGTATGATATGATGAACCGATTTGAAAGTGGAGCAGCCTAATGGCAACAGCGTTATCAGAACAAATTGTACGCCAAGCCCCCTTCCTTGAAGACTTTCAAAAGAGGATTTTGGAAGCTTCGTTTGCTAGAGGAGAAACACCTGTTGATATTCCTGACGTTCAGGTAGCCTCTCTTGATCCGCTTACTCAGCAAGCTATAACCACGGGCCAAGGTATTGGTCAATTTCAACCCTACCTGACAACTGGAGCCAATACCATTGGTCAAGGTCTGTCTACGCTTCAATCGCAAGCCGCTGGAGTTCCGGGATTATTTAATCAGGCCGCGCAACAGGCTACAGGAACAACGGGAGCTTATGATCCTACGAGCGCAACAGCGTACATGGACCCCTATCAGCAAGCCGTTACTCAAGATGCTCTTGCAGAAATGCAACGTCAGGCCGCTATGCAGACCAATCAACTTTCGGCACAGGCCGTTGGTGCAGGTGCATTTGGTGGAAGTAGGCAAGGCATTGCTCAAGCAGAACTCGGAAGAAATCTAGCGGATATACAAAGCCGTAGAGTTTTTGAGGATATGAGTAGAAACTTTAATCAAGCTCAGAACGCTTCTCAAACGGCCTTTGAAAATCAACAGCGTAGACAACAAGGTGTTTCACAACTTCTTGGCAGTCTTGGATCTTCTCAGGCACAAGAGGCTGTTCGTCTTGGTGGCGGTATTGCTGGTCTTGGAACGCAACAGGCAAATATAGCTGGAACAGGACAAAACCTTCTTTCTCAACAGGCTCAGTTGCAGTCTCAGCTTGGAGCCCTTGGTCAGACACAATCACAAAGAGAGCTTGACGCTGCCAGACAGTCTCAACTACAACAATCGTATGAGCCGTTCCAACGCATTAGCTTCATGAGCGACATATTCAAACCTCAAATAGGTTCTGCACAGTCTACATTGGGCATGAATGTTGCACCTTCTCCAAGCCCCTTGTCACAGGGTATAGGATTAGGAATTGGTGCTCTTGGTATAAATAAAGCTTTAGAGAATCCATTGGGCGGATTGTTTGGGTAATACCTCTTAGGTAAGTGTAGGAGTAAACTGATAATGATGCGGAGATACCCTGTTCGATCTGTTCTGTCAGAGCGTAAGATGTTCTCTAATGGCGGTATGCTTCCGACAAGCAAACCCGTTGAAAGCTCCATGAACCAGCCTTCTGGGATATTGGCCTCGTCTTCTCCCCTGATAGATGCTGTCTCTCAGGAGATCCTTGCACCAATGACGGGCGGTGCAATGCCCATGGCCCAAGGTGGTGTTGCACGTTTTCGTAATGGCGGCATTAATGACAAAAGTGTTCAAGAAACCAGAGCAAGAATTAATAGAGTAAACAAGATTGTCGCTCTTGTTAGAAAAGGGGTTCCTGTTGATGAAGCTATTCAGATAGTCGATGGGGAAGGGACTCCTGACGTTCAAGTAGATTCTAGAGCAGGTCCTCCACGTAAAGATATGAATTTCCTTGACCCATCTCCTTCAGCTAATATGTTTGGTTCAATATATGGTCAACCAGACCTTCCAGAGGGTGGTCCATCTTTTACAAATGTTAATGACGGTTTGTTAAGTTTACTTCCTAATGCTAACAGGCCAAGTTATGCGGAAGAACTAGCTTCTAAAGAACGTGCTAGAAACTTAAATACGCCTAACTTATCTGAGTCTGTTATCAAAACAAATCCTGTTGATCCTCGTGTTGCGGAAAGAATTATTGGACTTGGTAAAACCAGAGAAATTGTTCAAGATCCAGGTCTTCCAGAAAGTGGTGAAACTCAACCTCTTGAGTCTTTTGCTTTAGATAAACTAGTCAGACAAAGAATGGCTGAACTTGGTACGACTAATGAAATTGTTCAAGATCCAGGTCTTCCAGAAAGTGGCGGAACCCCACCTTCAGGGTTATCTGAGGTAGATGCCCTTACCAGACAAAGAATGGCTGAACTTGGTACGACTAGGGGAATCATTCAAGATCCAAGTCTTCCAGAAAGCGGTGGAACTCAACCTCCTAGCGTATCCGAGGTTGTAGATCCATTAGTAGCAGAAAGACTCATTGAGCTTGGTAAGACCAGAGAAATTATTCAAGACCCAAGTCTTCCAGAAAGTGGAAATATTAATTCTATTTTATCTGATCGTAAAGCTAATATAGCAAGTTCTGTAACCCCTGAAGCAATTGAAGCTGGCTCTAAAACTTTTTCTGAAGCTATGTCAGATAACTCAGGCTTAAAGAAAGTAGGGGAAGAATTATCTGATGTAGCTAGGATAGCTCTACTTACAGGTCAAGACGTTCCTTTGGATCAAGCACGGGAAAGGGTTGAAGGAGAAAGAGCACAGGCCATAGCTAAACAACAGCAAGATGCTTCTGCCTCATCTGTAGATGAACAGCTTGAACTTGGAGAAGGACCTGACGCTGAAGGACCTACTTTTAATTTTTCTACGGCTAAACCTGAACAAGTAGAAGAACCTCAAGCTGAAGCTCAACCTGATGAACCTGAGTTGACGGACTTAGAAAAAGTAGATCAAGATCTTGAACGTGGTGAAAGACTTCAAGAAGCCCTCAGAGGTGGGGATGTAAAGACTGATATTGGAATTGGAGACAATTTCACAGTTGATGAAGCCGAAGCTTCTACGACTAAACCTGGAAGTCCTGCAGCAGGTTCTGATGTAGCATCAGAAAATAAAGCTTACATTAGCTCTCCAGATAATATGATAGAACCTTTTAATAAAACGGATATGCCTGAAAAAGAAGCTACTAAAACTCTTGCTGATTACAAACAAAAGTTTATGGACGAGATGCCAGAGTACGAAGGTATGTCTGAATCAGAAAAAGGTTTTGCCTTGATGGAGGCTGGCTTACGGGTTGCCGCTGGAGAAAGTCCAAATGCAATAACCAATGTTGCCAAAGGTCTTAAAGGTCTTGGTGCTACGTTTGCTAAAGATGAAAAAGAAAAACGTGCTTGGAATAGAAGCATAGAATTATCGGCAACTAAATATTCATTAGAAAATGAATCTAAAGATAGAGCCCAAAAGCTTGCTCTAGCTAAAGAGGGAAGAGGTTTAAAAACTGTGTTCTGGACAGAAGATGTCTTTGGTCCTGATGGACAGCTTAGAGGTTCAAAAGGAACTTCTGGTTTCATTACTAATAATGAAATTCACAGTGGTTCGTATGACGGTAAATTTGAAGCTGGAATAACCTTGGCCGCAGAAAGACTTAAAAATAAAAATTCAGAAATTACTGCTCAACTAAGACGTATGATTGGTCAAACTAGAAAAGGTGGTCCTTCTGATACATTTTTTAATGAGAGCCTAAAGTCATATTCTGATGCTTCTTTAAAGCTAAGTGATTACGCTACACAATTAGCCTTAGTAGATTCTAGTGCTAAAATAAACGATGCTGGAGGTGTTACAGGTATTGGTGCGTATGCTGCTAGAAAATTAAATAGTTTTTACAATGTATTTAACATAAATAGAGGCAAAGGAGATGAAATAACTTCTCTTAAAGATATTTCAGAAAAAGATATAGACTCTTTAAAAATAGATAAGGATAGAAAAGACAGATTAAAAAGTATTAGGAAGATGTACGGATCTTTAAATAAACAACATGATTATGATAGTGTTGTTAAGAATAATCAAAGTCAATACACGTCAATACTTGATAAGTTTGCTGGAAAGGGAAGAGAATCGGAGCAATTCTTTGCTCAACAACAAGAATTAGCTAATCTTTTAATTAAAGAAATTTTAGGAGAAGGATCTAAAAACGTATCTAATATTGACAGAGAACTAGCCTCTGAAATTGTAGGGTTATACTCTAATATAGGAAGTATATCGGCAGATCCTGCTATAATCGGTCAAAGGCTTGACAGAATTAGACAAAGAATTTTAAAAAATTACGAAGCAACAAATAATCAAATGAACAGTTTAGATGGTCAATTTTCTAACATAGTTGATAGAGGTTATAGAAATGCAAAGAAAACGTATTTTGATCCTGTTAGGAGATCAGCTCTGGGTCAAATTGAAGCTGCCTTAGGAAAGACGGGTAGAACTCAAGTTCCTGTGGGTAGTCCATACACTGCTTCTACTGTAAACGGAAAGCTTATATACAGATTTAATTAGGGTAAAATAATGGGTTTTATTGACGTAGAAACTCCTGACGGAATTGGTTCTTTTGAAATATCAGGTGATAAACCTACCAATCAAGAAATGGAGGTTATTCGCTCTACTATCTATGGGCAGAAGGAAGATTTGTCTTTTCCTGACTTGAGAGAGATAGATCGACCCCAAGGCACACCTGATGAAACAGACGTTGAACAACTTTCTTTTTTCGAGCCTTCTAATGAAGGTGAAATACAAGATCACAGTTTTCAATTTTTCTATGGAAGAGCCGACAACGATAGTGATAGAGAAGCTCGATTAACTTCTGAATTCGGTCCAGAAAGTTTTATTAAAATAGCTAGTGATGATTATGCACTTGATTTGAATAAAATATCTTCTGAGAAAAAACAAGAATATGATCTTCCACAAAGTGGCACAATACGGGTAAATCAACCTGGATTGTCTTGGTACGATGTATCAGGATTCCTTGGTGCGGAAGCTGTACCATTGACCGCTGCTCTTGGAGTAGGATTAATGTCTAGCGGTGTGGGAATTATACCCGGAATGCTATTACAAGCTGCTGCTGGTGCAGGAGGTAAAGCTATTGACGAACTTGTTTTTGAAAAAATGGAGGGATTGCAGACGCAATCTGATGATCAGATATATGGCGATATTATAACAACAGGAGCTTTATATGGGGCTGGTGAACTTGTAGGAAGAGGTATCTTTGCAGGAGCAAGAAGATTTCTTAAAGGTCCAGGGCCAACCCCCGCTCAATCTAGAGTTTTAGAAATTGCAAAAAATAAAAACATAAGTGAAAAAGAAGCTACAAAACTAGCCAGAGAAGAATTAAAACAGGAACTTAGAGTAGCTGTAAAGGCCGGAGCTCGTCCTACTATTGAAGAAGTGTCTGGTAAATCTATTCAAGGAAGACTTCAAGCTATCTACGAAGGTATTTTTCCTAATCCAGAAGCGGCTGTTAAGAACAGAAAATTTATCGACGACACGTTAAAATCTTTAGCTAAAGGTGACGTTACGGAAGCTGAAGCAAAAGCTATCTTAAATGACAATGCGGAGGCCGTTACAGACTTAGTTAGTAACGCAATGAAGAATGCTGACGTAGAACAAGCTTCAAAGTTAGCTGAACAACATTTAACTAAAGTTATTGATAATGAGTTCAAACTTATAAAGGATCTTTACAATCCAAACACGGGATTGACCACTAACTGGCAACAGGGATTAAATCAAGTTGCTCGGTTGTTTGATCAAGATAGTTCAGTTCTTTACAAAAAAGCTGAAGATTTATTAAAGGGTCTTAAAGACAGTGATGGTGGAAGTATTGCTTCTTTTTCAAACAGTAAACTAAAACAAATTATGGAGGAAATACAAAGAGACAAGATTACAAGTTCTGTTCTTGGAGATACCTTTTCTAAAGGTTTGTTTAAATATATAGATGAAACACCTGCTTTTAGTTTGACCGAATTAACTTCTTTAAGATCTGCTCTAAGAATGTCTGCAAAGGATCCTGGCTTAACTCCAGGAATATTAGATCGTCATATAGGCAATATGGTTAAGTCTATTGATGAAACTATTGATGATAAATTAGGCTATTTAGCTTCTTTAAGAACACCTAAAGGTAAATATGGTTCTTCTGAAGATCTTATGGATCAAGGGGTAAGAGCATTTCAGTTGGCTCAAAGACTTCATTCCAAAGGAATTAATAGATTTAAACAGGGAGCTGTTGATATGCTTGATAAAAACATCAAGCAAGGGGTTCTTTTTGGAGAAAAAGCGGTACTAGAAACTATTGTCCAACCCGGAAATGCCACTCAATTAAATGCTTTCTTAAAGTCTGTAACGCCTAGTGGAAGATCTATAGGGGGAATAACTTCTGTTTCACCTACTGTTTTTGATGATGCAGCTTCACTAGCTTTAAAAAAAGGACCTGTTCCAGAAGGAGAGCTTTCTTTTATAGAACAAGCCGCAAATCTTTTACGTGCTAATAATGTTTCAGATGATGTTATACCAAAAGTACCTGATTTTATTAAACAACTGAAGTCTAATGATCCATATTTAGCTGACATAACAACTCAGTTTGCTGGTCAAATGAGGAATTACTCTAAACTAGCTTCAAACAGATCTACCCCTTTAGAGTTCAGAAATGGCATTAGAGATAGCATTGCTAAAGAATGGTTGTCTCAAGCTGAAAGAACATCTCAAACATTAGGTAGGTTTGATGCCGTTTCTTTTGTACAAAAATTTGATGAGTTAGGGGCGGATGTTCAGAAGTCATTATTTGGAAAACAAAATGCTGAAGCTATAAAATCTTTAACAAGGGACTATTTAATTCTAGGTCGTCCTACAAAAGAAATATCTGAGGCTATATCAGAAACTTTAGGTTCTACGGCGTCTGCTATAAGAGCAAAGGCTGAAGGTTTGTCTGGCAATGTAAGTATTAAAAACCAGTTATCTCAACTGAAAGAAATAACTAAGGTTGCTCAAGAACAAAGCGAGGACGCTCTCTTTAGAGCAGTTAAAAGCGGAAAGATTGAAAACGCTGATGATCTCGTTCAAGCTGTTTTAAAGAGCCCTCAAAACTATGATAAGCTGGTTAAAGTTATCGGTGAAGATGCTTTGAGTAATCCTAACAATATAAATCTTAAAGACATGATCATGTCTAGAATTTTAGCCCCAGCTTTTCCTGATGGGGTAACATCTGACGCTGTATCTTCTGGGTCTTGGGGCAAGCCTGTTCGAGATACAATTGCTAAACTTAACAGGAACGGATCTTTAAACAAAATATTGGGTAAAGATGTAGTTGGCAATTTAATTAAAGCAAGCAAGTTAGGCGAAAGAATATCTGATATTTCTTTAGGGGGTAAAGCCGCTCTTGCTCCCGCTACTTTTGCTGCGGGTGCTATGGCAAACTTTATTAGAGGACCTTTGCAACTATTGGGCAAAGCAACGGGTATTTATTTTATAGGAAGAGCATTTAGATCAAAGATATATCTTGATTCCTTGTTAAAACCTAACTACGGCGGAAAAAGACTTTACGAAAAGGGAATTGCCGCTGGAGCAGATTTAGGCAAAGGAAATCCTGCCTTGATGGAATTAAAAGATCGTCTTTACCAACAGGCTAGACTAATAGCAGCAACTTCTCTTGCACCTGATAGCGACACAAGAGAACAAGTTAGTCAGGGGGTTGAGGCTGTTAAGAATCAGGTTCAACCTGTTGTTCAGCCTATTGTTCAAGACCTTCAACAAATGCAACAGCAACTTCCTAGTCCTTCGCAAGCTACGTCTGCTTTACGACAGGCAGAATTGAATAAACTTATGGGGATGACACCTACACAATGATAAGACTTTCAACACACTTCTCGTTGAAAGAACTGACTAGGTCTGAAACAGCAGTCCGAAAAGGGATTAACAATGAGCCAAAGGAAAAAGAGATAGAGAACCTGAAGCTCTTGTGCGAGAACATACTGGAGCCCGTGCGAGAAAAATACGGCATACCTTTTGCTCCATCGAGCGGGTTTAGGTCTCTAGCTCTAAACACGGACATTGGATCATCGGACACGTCACAACACGTAAAGGGACAAGCCGTAGATTTTGAAATACCAGGTGTACCCAATATGGAAGTGGCCTTGTGGGTAAAAGAGAACCTAGAGTATGACCAGTTGATACTAGAGTTTTACAAGAAGGACGTGCCAGATTCAGGATGGGTACATTGTAGCTATGACCAAGAACGAAACAGAAAAGACTCAAAGCGGTTCGATGGAAAAACTTGGTCCCCGTTGTCTTAAATGTGGCAGTACTAAACCAAGTATCTTTGTCCATGGACACTACCAGTGCGCTGATTGTAAATCGATCACGGACGGTGATTGCTGCCAAGGGGTTTCTATCTAATGGCTGAAAAAATAGGTAGTTTTTCTTCTTCAAATCAGGATGGCACTAAAGAGTCTAACTTCAATATTAGAACACCGAGTGGGGGTTTACCCGTAGGACCTCTTAATTTTTCAGGAAATTATTTTTTAGGTTCCTCTGAAAGAACTCCTGAAGCTTTAGGAATGCCTTCAGAATTTGTAAGATTTATGCAAGAAAAAGGAACTCCCGTAGAAGATTTAAAAATAGATGAATCTTCATATAATGTTGGGATAGCGGCTTATTTACCCGGAAAGGTGTTGCCTGAGTTTATGGAAAAAGTTTTAAGACCAGAAAAGGTTAATTTTTCTTATGGTCAATCAAAACAAGAAGTTACCACTCCTTTTAAAGAAAGCATTGTCAATACAAACAGACAAAGAGGAATAGGAGGACAAGGGCAAATTCTAAGAGGTATGTTTGGAAACAACGCTCCTAAAGCTAGTTTCCAGTATTTTGAACCAAATAGGTCTGATCGTATTGTTTCAGGATCTGTAGAAGCCCCTGTTGGACCGGGTATTCTTTCGTTGTCTGGGCGAAGATCACTTAACGAAGAACAACCTGACAACTATAATGCACGGCTAGGTTACAGAATTAATTTTTAAGTTGATTGAGTAAGTACTATTAAGGAACTTCTATATAATGGCTATTAGTGTTTCAGAAGCTATATTACGTAGACAAGGTGGAGGTCCATCTTACGCTGACCTACAGTCTCCTCCTGGTCAGTCTCCTCCTGGTCAGTCTCTTCCTAGTCAAAACTTTAATTTAGGAGTTAGCCCTTTTGATACACTTGGGGAGACTTTTACAAGAGGACTAAATTCAGCGTCAAAGAGTGTAAGTGATTTCTTTACTGTCTCACCTGTTGCCCCCCTTTCAAACACCATTGGAAAGATAGGTGACGTAGCAAGTTTTTTTACTCCTGCGGGGTTTGCTCTTTCTGGAATTGCTGGTTTAGCTGAGTTTAGTGCTTTGAATGAATCTCTTGATGACATCTATGGAGTACCAGAAGATCAACAGCTTGGAATTATGGATGCTTTGTATGCCGCTCTTCCAGGGCCAACGCTACAAGGTCAATATGCAAAAGCTTTAGATGAATACAATCAATCTAGACAAAGCATTCGAGGCTTTAATAATCCGAAAGATGCCTTCAACACTGTTCTTGGTTTTGTAGGTCCTGCGGGTCGTGTTGGAGATCCTACTTTGGGTGATTTTGTAGGTCCTGCGGGTCGTGCTGAAGATTCTAATCCGAATGATTCTGTTGATATTGGAACTGGTGTTGGTGATGACGACAGTGATCTTGGTGGATACGGAGGTTTTTCTGAAACTGATGGCTCTACTATTTAGCAGACCCCCAGTTATCTCCTAGCCCTACATCGATCCTAGAAGGTATCTTCATCTCAGGCACACAGTTCTCCATAATATCTTTTATCTCAACCACCTGTTCATCACTCTCTATAGAAAAGCAAAGCTCATCGTGAACAGTGAGCATGGGCCAATGACCACTTTCCATGCAGTCTTTCATAGCCTTCTTTGTCTGATCCGCTGCAGAAGCTTGGATCAGTCTGTTGAGAGCTTTGTATACAAAAGCTACCTGATACCTTTCAGGGTTCATACTCGCCCATTTACTTTCCCTTTCCTCAACAGGAGTATTTAAAACTTCTATCCACCGCTCCTCCAGCTTATCAATGTGGATCGGCTTCTTGTACTCTCTGGAATAACCCTTGAGTTCTCTCATAGGGAAACGACACCTTCTCCCAAGTAAGGTCTTCACCTCAGATCGGCTAGAGGCTGCATCCATAACAGAAGATGCCAAGGCTCGGATAAACGGAACCTTCTCGTCATACTCGTTGCGTAACAGCTTGGCTTCCTCAAACGGAATGTCTCCCAGTGTCTGGGCTAACTTTCCTATACCCATACCGTACATGATACCCAGGTTGATTGTCTTGGCGTGAGTTCTGCTAACGCCAGCCATGTCAGCAACAATCTGATGGAAGTCCAGATCGTCATTCTGATACTGAGCGGCAATCTCCTTTACCTTCTCGTTATCCTTAGTTGAAGGAGTTAGACAGGCATAGTGCATCATCCATCGAGGCTCCTGTGCGCTATAGTCGAAACTTCCCCAACGACATCCATCTTCTGGTATAAATAGTCCCCTGATAAGAGACTTAATCTCTGGGTGTCTGGAAGGAACTTGTTGCAAGTTAGGATTGCTTGACGAGAACCTCCCAGACACCGTCCCCCCTTCGTCCGATCTAAGCTGATTGAACTGGCAATGAATACGTCCCTTATGTTGGTGACTGAGTATTGTATCAACAAAAGTAGTGTTGGCTTTGTTGTACTCTCTTACTTCTAGTATCTTCCTTGCCACAGGGTGTTCGTGAGTTTTTAGAAAGTGCTTTGTGAAACTAGGTGCGTCAGATTTAAGTGTTCTCTCGTATGGCAACCCAAGGTTGTCAAAGGCCAAGGCAAGGCTCTTTGCGTTCCATGGTTCAATGTGAACCTTAGTTTCTTGGTACAGCTCTTTCAGAATTTTGTTTTCTTTTGAAACAAGATATTTCTTGGTTTGTTCAGCCTTGTCTACATCTACCCGGACACCTCTTCGCTTCATCTCAAACACAAGAGGGAGAAGAGCAAGCTCCATTTCCAAGATGTCAAGGCAACCATCTTCTTCGAGCTTCTTGTGCAGAACATGCCACAACTTCAAAGTAAGATCCGCATCTCCTTCTGCGTATAGGGCAACCCTCTCGGCTGGGAGCTTCCACATTTCAGCCTTGGCATTAACGCCATGCTGGTTAGCGGCTCGTCTCAGGTCCTCTTCTTTCTTCCCTTCGCCCAGATACGTCCTACCAATAGCGTTAAGAGAATAGCTGAATCTGTTTTCATCCAGCAAGGGTGCGGCGACCATAGTGTCAAGGATAGCACCTTTTACCTCAATTCCTTCTGATAACAACCAACCCAAATCATATTGAGCGTTGTGAAAAACCACAGACATACCGTGATCAAGCTGGTCTTGGAGCCAGCCGACCACCAAGCCTTTCGCCATGTTCCCACCACCTTCGTGGGCTATCGGCAAATAGGCTTGCCAACCAGAGGCCGCAACAGCAATACCTATAAGCTTGCCGTCATCTCTTGCCCAACCTGGCCCCAAGTCTATTAGACGGGGGTCTTTCGTCTCAACATCTACAGCGATTATCTTTTCACCAGACAAGTCCGGCAGATGATCAGGTGGAGACCAAACCTTTTCGTCAAATAAATCCTCACGCATCTTTCTGAGCCAATGCTGCCCATATAGAAGTATACGCTGAAGCATCTACTCCGTCATCTGGATTCGGAGACCCCACCTCGTCTCTGGATATTTTTAACAGAACCATGCAGAAGGCTACTTCCTGTGCGCTTATAGGAGTATTCAAGTAAGCACTCCATAAGGAAGCCACCCTCTTATGTTGCTGGGTGTAATCTCCATGTTGCTTGGCACGATCTCCACTGACCAATGATGCGGCTTTGTTTAATATTTCTTCTGGTTTCATAACACATAGTTCCTATCAGTCTGGGGGTAAAGTACATGGAGAGATTGCTTGGCTCTTGTAACAGCCACATAGAAAACACGATGCTCCGTTGCAGGTGTCTTGTTATATTCTTTATGAGCCGCATAAGATAAGTCTGGAACAACTATAATATTGTCGGATTCTCCCCCCTTCATTGAGTGTATAGTGCTTACCTTGATACGAGGTTTCTTTACGTTGTCTCCTCGTTTAAGGGCATTGAGAACATAGTTCTTTGTCTCTAAGTCTATCTTGCCTAACGCCCTGTGCCACCTATGGGACTCATCCATTATCAATCCTAAGTCGCTCTTAGCGTACTGCATCGTATACCCTTCTTCCTCATTAAGAAGCAACAGGTTCCTTGACCGTGGACCATTGCCCTTAACAAAACCTTCCCCGACAGTCATGAACGTGTAGATGTTTCTGATCTTAGCTGGCGACATAGGTGCTCCCTTGCACCAACTTTCCCAATCAGTAAGGGCTTCATATGTCTTGAGCGGAATGCTTGGCTGACCGTTTCGACTGTACACCCAGCCTTCCTCTCTAAGTTCATTAGCATAGTACGAGGCTATCCTGTTGGTTCTAGCCATGAGACACCACTCGCCTTCCTGCATCGGAATGTCCCACATGTTCTGATGATACCTGACGCTTCCTTCTTCCTGTTTAGGATGCCAAAGCTTTGGAGCCCTGTTATCTATGCGGTTAACAATGGACTGTGCTTGGTCCCACACTGTTATCGGAACACGATACGACTGATTAAGAACAGTCTTCTTCTCCGTTGCGTTTAGAAAAGCTTTAACGTCTGCTCCTTGGAAGTTCATAATTGCCTGATCATCGTCCCCGGTAAATATCTGTAGCCGAGGCTTCTTCCTGAGTACATCGACCATCTTCCATTGAAGGGTGGAGAGATCCTGTGCCTCATCAACAAACAAAGCTTCTATGTCAGGACAGACATCAGATGCAATAAAGTCCTCAATCATGTCGGTAAAGTCTATCTTCTTATAGGTCTGCTTGTAGTTTCCATAAGCTCTA
>Ga0209337_1001721_pt1 | contig 16422 bp, 28 predicted proteins | sample LinPmetageLP53_FD_184044 | JGI IMG/M metagenome (GOLD analysis project Ga0209337, IMG submission 184044) | Marine viral communities from the Pacific Ocean - LP-53 (SPAdes) (version 2) | ecosystem: Environmental > Aquatic > Marine > Oceanic | place: Pacific Ocean | collected 2010-02-08
TGGGGATGAGGATGCACCCCGTAAGACGAAGGAGGGAGCTACACGAGGGTACTGATTTTAGGGCCTCCATAGGAACACCCTTAAAAGCAATGCAGCACGGCAAGGTTATAAGAAACTGGGAAGCCTCTGGCGGCGGCGGGCACAGCATTACTATTGAGTACGGAAACGGTGCCCAGGTAACATATATGCACATGGATGCTGCTTCCTCGTTGGCGAAAGGCGCTATCGTAACCCCCGGCCAAGTAGTTGGCGCAACAGGGACAGCCGGGACAGGACCGCACCTTCACGCTGAACTCAGGTTCCCCCCTTACCACAAAAAAAATGACGTACACGATTTAGAAAAGTTCTTAAAAGCCTCTGCGGCTGGCACACTAGATACGACTGACACCAAGTTTTATAAACCGGAAGACCGAGTGTTAAACAAGTTTGACGGTGCGACAAAAGCAGAAAAAGAAGCGGCGTACAGAACGTGGCGCAACGCCCTACCAAGAGCGAGCAGACCAAGAAACTGGGGGTCGGCTCTTGCAATGTTGACGACAGGAGACGATGATCACCCCGGCCATGTCGAGGGCGACCACTAATGCTCCCACCAGTCTTAGCCCACATGAAACAACTAGGGCACAAAATATTCGATAATCCGAAATACGATTACGATTTAAATATCTATGGAATCAGAAATAGAACGGGCACGCCGAACACTTTCGACGACACTTTGGGTGTCTTATATTTGTGGGATGGTAACTGGCGTGGTCATTACTGGAACGGTACTGTCGATCCTGGGGCTTATTATCTAGAGCACCCGATGAACGTAAAAGGCACAGCAGTGATGGCGTGTGGCCAGTATCGAGGTGCGTATGAAATTGGGACACACCGAGGGAAGAGGGCGCTGGTTCAAACAGGCCCAGTGTCAGTGTTCCGTGACTACAACAGAGATAAAACTATCGACCGCCAAGGCCAGCCAGAGTCGGGTCTATTTGCCTGCAACTTACATCGAGCAGGTAAAGCATCTAAGTTTGTAAACCGTTGGTCGGCTGGATGCCAAGTGTGGGCAGAGGAAAAAGACTTCGAGGAGTTTCTTGATATCTGCTACAAGCAAGTGAAGCTCACAGGGTTCAAAACGTTTACGTATACGCTAATGGACCAGTGGTGGTGATGGTGCCCCACTCTAGGTAAAGTAAGTTAATCTGTTTGAGGGATTCACTAACGTCACGCTGTATCGAGTGAGGCAGTTTCTTTTACCAGCTAATCGAGGTTGAGTCTAGGCGCTAAACTCGCCATCTTTGTCAGGCATATCGCAGAGCCCCCAGCTCTGACACCCGCGCTCACTCTCATCGGCAGGCAGAAAAAGCTCTAGGCCGTATTGATGCCCCCCGCGCTCAGTCTTTGACCACTCGGCAACTTTGTCTATTGGCCAGCACTCGCCCGTTCCGCCAGTCTTGGCTTGAAAGAAGGCAGGCTTGCCAATGCCACGACTCTCAAAAGTCTCACCTGTTTGTGCCAACCGCGCCGCTGCTTTCTCCGCAACCCTTTCTTCTAGTGTCCTGATTTGAACAATTCTATCAGGGTCAGTTTCAACCATTGCCCTGATCTCACTTTTTTTTGACATGATACAGGGCCAGCACCCCACCCTCTCAGACGGGTACTTGTCTTTGAGGTACAAGGGGCAAGGGCGCAGATTGTTTCGGTTGTGGATATCTATTACGTCTTGCACTACCCAAGTAATTAGAGGCCGCCAAGTGTCGCAAAGATTTTTTCCCAAAATAGAACCGGGCTCCCACCTATCCATTTTACTACGGGCCTTACTTTCGGCTGCTCGAATCCCTACCGCGTTAATTGGTAAGGGGCTGTTGCCAAGCTCCCGGATATGGTCCCGGATAGGGAGCTTTTTTAATTGCTCAGTGCAGAATCGACCCATGCGCGAGGGCATTGCGCCCTTGGAGACCACCAAGTCTGGCATCCCTCCAGGATATTTTTTGCTAACAACGCGGTAAAACCTGTCACCAAGAAGCGGCTTCACGGTGCTTTCAATGTACTCGTACAACACTGGGTGCTCCCACCCCGTGTCAGCCCAGACATAATGGACGTCATTGCTTTCCTCGAATCCGTTCTCTCGAAGCCAAAGCGCCATAGCAATCGAGTCTTTGCCGCCGCTCACAGAGCAAACAATAGGTCTTCCAGAATCCTTAATCTCTTGATCGTCCATCCCAAATTCCTGCTCGATTTAGTTCTGACGCAATGCGTCTAGATAACTCTTTTTTCTTGGCCCTTGCTCTTATCTTCAATCCTATTAACAGGGTCAGTGTAAGAGCCAGCACAACTGCCGCTATCTTCATGGTGCCCCCTGATAAACTCTAGCACGCTGCTATCTTGTTTCGTAGGCCCCGCTTGCGCCCACCCCAGGAGGAAGGCGAGCGCAAGACTAGCAATAGCAAGAAACCCTGCAATCACCAGTTGTTAGAACCGCTGGAGCCACCGGAGCCTTGCCCCTGCTCGTCATCACTTGGCGCAAGACTGATAATATAATCAGGATGCGCGTCGCTTTCTTTTCTATCGTTCTCTTGCAGGACAAGGCGGCGTCCACCGAGCATGACGCCAAGAACGCCTTCGGCTTGGCCTGTCATAGTCCCAGGCTTCTTGCCCTTCCACATTGCTGCAATCTTTTCCCATCTCTGCTTTGCCATAGTATCTTCCTTAAAAAGTGAAATAAAGTTGACGCTAGCATTGTTTGAGCTTAGTATCAAGCACAGCTAACTTTTAGGAGATTTTTATGAAAAGTTCATTACCAGGGTTACCTCGCAAGGTTTGCATAGGTAGCTCCGAAATCAAAAGCCTTTTGGGCACTTGCACTCACAGGGGGCCGCACGACGTATGGGGCTCAAAGGTAACGGACGAGGAAGAGGTCTTTGCCAACGCTGAGTATATGGAAGTCGCGACGGTGCTGGAGTCCTCGTTCTTAAAGCTTACCGAGATGAAGTTGCAGCGCCAAGGCTTCGACATTATCATCAAGCCGGGGAAGACTGTGTATAAGGAAGTTGACGGCGTGAATCTTCGAGACACTGCCGATGGCTTTGCAGTGCCTTCTACGCGCCACCACAAGCCGCTTTACACCATTGAAACAAAGGCAGGCTACAGGGCCGACCGTGACTACTACGGTGAAGAGTGGACTGACGACGTTCACGAAGGTTACAAGGACCAGTGCATCTGGCATTGTGGGATGACAGGCGCTCCTGCCTGCGTCCTCAGCGTACAGTTTTTTCCCACTGAGTTTCCAAAAATCTACGTGATTAAGGAAGACCCTGAGCGCTTTGCGTTGCAGGTCAACACGGCTGTCTCATTCTGGAAAGACCATGTTGAAACAAATATTGCTCCGCCAACAGATGCGTCTGCTGCTTGTGCTCGACATCTTGCGAAGCTTGCTATGAATAGCGAGAACTTGAGAGATGCGTCACTTGATGAGCGCGCCTATGCCGAGGAGCTGGCGCAGCTTAAGAAGATTGAGAAAGCAAACAAGACGCGTATTTCGCTGCTTCAAAATCAATTGCGTGAAGCAACCGGCGAGTATCGCGGCATTGACTTTGGCGACGGTGCCAAGATTACGTTCTCCCCAGACAAAAACGGCAAGCGGCGTATGTCGTCATCCTTGAAAGCATTGGAGATATAAAATGACAGATATGGTAAAGGCAGCAGAGCTTGCCCTTGTGAACAATGACCTTGGTGCTCTTGACCCTGAAGCGCGGTTGGCTTTTCTTAGAAAGCTTTGCGAAAACATGGGGTTGAATCCCATGACGCAGCCGTTCCAGTACATTCGCCTGAACGGGCAACTTAAGCTCTATGCAACGAAAGGTTGCGCTGACCAGCTTCGCAAGGTTCACGGCATCTCAATCGAGATTCTTCAGAACGAGCTTGTTGACGGGATGATCATGGTTCACGCCAGGGGCACAACGCCAGACGGCAGAACTGATGAGGATATCGCGGTCGTACCTATGCGCAAGGGCATGGACGGTGTGAACGATAGGATGAAGGCAATAACCAAAGCGAAGCGACGGTTAACACTTTCTATCTGCGGCCTAGGTATGTTGGACGAGTCAGAGCTGGCAACAATACCAAGCCGAGCAATCGAGCAGGTTGCACCAACGCAAGAGGTACGCGCAGTTTTAGAGGCACCTGCAAAGAAGGAAAAGCCAAAGAAGAAGCCGAGAACGGTTGCCGCAAATAAGAAGGCAATGGTCAAGGTTGCCGCAAGTTTTGCGGAAGCAGGCATTACTGATGCCCAGCTCTGTGACCACTTGGAAATAGACTCTGCTGAACAGTTTACAGAAGAAATGCAGAAAGAGCTGCGAGAGATTTTTAAGCGAGTTTCTCGTGGGCAATACCCAAAAGGGTTAGAGCCCATGGTCGCTTGCTCTGATGATCCGCCACCACCTCCGGGTGACGAGATGGCTGGAGTAGAGTGATGCTGAGGTGGGCACTCTGGTTTACGCGCAATGGCTGGCCTGTATTCCCGGCGCATGGGGTCCAAGAAGGTGCGGTGTGTACGTGCCGCCAAGGACCAGAGTGCTCATCGATTGGCAAACACCCCGCAACACGGCGGGGCTGGAAAGATGCTACCCTTGACCCCGAGCAGGTCAAGGCGTGGTTTGCTGATAACCCTAACTACAATCTTGCCCTGGCTTGCGGCAGCATCACAGTCCTCGACGTGGACGGCGAGAAAGGCCGTCAGAGCTTGGAAGAGCTGCTGGACAACGATAGGGCCACATACTTACGAAAAACACCTAGAGCACGCACTGGCGGCGGCGGGTGGCACTTGTTCTTTCAGGGTGTAGAGGTGAAGAACTTGGTTGGCTTTAAGCCAGGGCTCGACATCCGCTCGCAAGGCGGGCACGTTATTCTGCCCCCATCTCTTCATGTGTCCGGTAAGCGGTATGCCTTCGACCGATGCCCCACAAAGTTTAAGCTGCAAAAGTTTCCCCAGTGGCTACACAAGATTGTCACCGAAGAGAAGCCAAGAGCACCGTCGGTGCCAATGCCTGCTATCGAATCAGGGAATTTTGACGACCTACCAATCATTGACGAATACAGGAACAACGCACTCAGCAGCTTATGCGGCAGACTCTTCAAACGAGGTCACACAGTTGATGAGGTTTCTGCGATGCTTCTAGCAATAAATGAAAACAAGTGCAGGCCGCCGCTAGGCAGAACAGAAGTGGAAAAGATTGTTTGGTCTATTTCACGTTACCACTAAGGAGTTAGTTATGGCAGGAGAGCCACCTTTAGACCCGCCAGATTATGATGAAGGACCAGAGCCAACAGATGAGGAGTTTGCTCAGTGGAAGCTGAGGGACATGGATTACCTTGTCGAAGATGAAGATGTTGTTGAAGCGGTAGACACGGTTTTACGCCGAATTGGCCAGGACATCATTGATGGCAAGAAAACGTCTAAAGACGAGATTGCTAAAATACTCATCGATGCTGTCAAGGTCTTCGCGAGTGAAGGTGACATGTGCGAGGTCGGTGAATGGCAGCAGCACATGAGAGATAAAGCAAAGGAAGACTTTGTTGAGCCAGATGAGCCTGACTATGAACCGTGCCATCGGTACTACGACGGCACTTAAAAGCAATGAAAAAGCGGCTAAGGTTTTTACGCCTTAGCCGCTTCGAGCTAACCTCCAGCAACAAGGACGAAGCCGGGATTAAGTTCACTATGGACTGAATTGCTGGAGGCGTCAATGTCGAACGAACACAAAGAGAGAATCGAAAAAGCCATCGGTAACTTTTACCGGAAAAAACAAAAGGATGCGGGGAGCTTTGATGAAGCGTGGAAAGGTGCAGGTCCGAAAAGGAAAAAGCGAGCAAAGCCCGAGGTGCCACTCGAACGAGACGAGCAAGTCCAACTGGCAAAATACCTCGACGGGCTCAAGCTCCTCTGGTGCCACGTCCCAAATGAAGGACACGGCGGTTACGGAAAGCGAGCCCAAATCAAAGGGGCACGGTTGCGTGCCGAAGGGCTTAAGGCGGGGGTATGTGACGCATTGGTCTTCGATCACTGTACGCTCACGTCAGACGGGGAAACCACGCAATATAATGGTTGCGCGATTGAACTCAAACGACAAAAAGGCGGGCGAGTAAGCGACGCGCAAAAGTATTGGATAGAAGAATTAAATAATCGCGGCTGGTACGCTGCGGTTTGTAACGGGTTTTTAGAAGCCAAAGAGTTAATTGAAAGGTTGGGTTATGCAAAAAAGACCAGCGAATAAAGGGGTGAAGCGCTTGCGTCGGTGGATGCAGGATAACGATAAGAGCCAGTACGACCTGAGCCTTATGCTCGACGTGTCACCCGAACACTTGTGCCGATTAATTGCAGGCCGGTTCAAACCGGGTTTAACGCTAGCTGTTAAGTTTGAAGAAGCCTGCAATATCCCTTGCCGCTCCTGGCTAGAACGGGTCTGACGGGCAGTCGGTCCACTCGGCTCGCAACTTAGACTGTATGTTAAAGAACGTGCCGTTGGACCGGCGAACTCCCTTGTACCCCAAGAGCCTTAATCGCTTAGCCATTCCCCGCGCAGAGCCGTGTCGTCTTCCTGTCGCAGAACAGAAATCTTTAAAGTCACTAAACAGATAAGAAAGTGCGCTCTCTCCTGTCGAGCAGCAGGCAAGCGTAAAGTCTTTTACCGGGTCACTGTCAGCGTGCCATTGCGCGATTGTCTCACGATGAGACGCAGGCAAAGTGAACGCACCGTGGCGAAGTAGTCTAGCAGCCCCTTCGAGTGCCCAATGCACAATAGCCGCCTGCTCTTCTTTTAGTTCACTTAGAATCTCATCCTGACTTCTACGCTCTAGTGCATAATCGTTTGTGAAACTTCGGTTAAAGTCCATAATGAGAAAACGCCTAAAGAAGCCGTCAGAGTAATCTCCTGAGCCAATTGAGGGGAGAGCGTTAGCGCTAAAAATGTGACCAGCCCGAGGGATAAACGAGAACGGCGGCTGGTAAGGAAGACGACCCGAACATCTATCGCCTGCGATAACAGACTTAAACATATCGCTCGACTCAAGCGCGTTGTACTCGGGCAACTCGGCACAAATATTCAACCGAGAGTCCCGAAGAGATGCAAGCGTATAGTCGTGGTCCCACCTTTTGGGACTGGCGCTCGTCACCCGATTCTCTGGCCAGAGAGAGGACACTGCATCCATTAACACAGACTTACCGTTGCCGCCCTTTCCGACAAGCAGTAAGCAACGACTGTATGCGGTGCTCTTACCCGTAAGGCAACACCCGAGCCACTCTTGGATGGCTGCTATCTTTGAATCCTTATCGTCATCGTCACGCCACAACGAGCGCAAAAAGTTTAGCCAGTTAGTAGGCTCCGCTTTTGGCTCAATCTCAAAATCGTACGCCCATGTGCAAAGATTATCCGGCGAGTGTTCGAGCATCTCTGTTCCAAACTCATCGATAACCCAAAACCCGTTTTTGTCCGCAATACCCGAGGGCACTTTGTCAAAATACTTGTCGACCCGAATCTCATGTAAGAGCAGTGCAGTCTCTGCAACTGCCCTGGCCTTAGCCAAGCCTACGGTTAATCGTTTTGGCTTGTCTCCAGGCAACCAGAGCCCATCAAAGAGCAGCGCCATCGAGATTAGGTCGTTGTGTTCGACCCGATTCCAGACAGCCCCGTCAAAAATGTACAGGCTACCGTCGCTTGACACGGCGCGTCCTTCCGGTGAAGACGACACGAGCGCATCGAGCAGCATGGCCGCCAGCAAAGGGTCTGACCCAAACTCGGGCGTATGGTGTTTTAGATATTCCTCGACACCGGTGGTTAGCTCATTCATTTAAATTTTATCCCCAGCGCCGCGCAGCGCCCCATTGAAATTGAGTTATTACGTTATAAGAATTTGACGGAAGCGTAAACTACTGGACCGTGTTAATTGTTAAGGCACCAATCGTCTTCTCGTTTTCCCCATAGATTTCAACCAAGTTATCGCAGGCCCTACACGTCATGTTTAGCTGCCACGTTTTATATTCGTCACATAATAGCTCAACCATTGCTTTTCCTAACTTGCTCAATCGCGCCCACAACCGCGTGAACCGCCGCAGCGTCTTCAAGGTGTAGGTGTCCCGACGTTTCAGTGTAGACGCCGCCGTGAATATCAACGTCCAGATAGAGAGTAACGCCCATATCCGCCGACATGGTGTTGACCAGCTCGACCAGAGCCCATGTTTGCTCTAGCCGTTCCCGCTCTCGACGTTCCTTTCTCCAGTCGCTTCGCAAGTCTTCTAGCACCTGAGCATTCGCTCGCTCTTGTTTCAAAATAGGACACGACTGAATGTTGTGGCCCGTGGCACCGCAATGGCCGCATTTTCTTTTTGTCATTAGTTAGCTCTCTTTCTTATGTAAAACAGGCACGCGCCCAGTGCCTTTTCGCCAGTTACGTCCTGTGTCTCTTCAATGAATAAAACCCCATGCAAATCGATGCACAACGTAGGGCGGCAGGGATCATGATCCCCACCTATAACTTTCATTGCTTCATTCAAGGCGTCGGTTAAATTTGCACTTATCTTTTCTTGTTCGGCTAAACTAATAGCAGAACTCTTTACAGGGTGCGTACATGTTGCCTTGTTATGACCGTAATGCCCACACCGGCTACACTTCCTTGGCTTCGCTTTTCTTTTTGTCATGATTAGCTCTCTTTCCTTGGTAGGGTCCAGTCGACCCACTGCTTAATGAACCCGCCATCGGACGGGCTCCAGTATCTAATCTGAATCCGAGTACCCGAATCGTTGGTGTCAACCCACTCAACGTGACCGTACTCGGGGTGCGTTATTGTTGTTGTCCCGCGTCGTTTTCTGCCTTTCATCGCTCCCTCCCTTCGTCCCGATAGCGGGATAAGTCCTCGTCCTCAAAACAGTCATGACCCTTTTCACCACCCTCTTCCTCGTCTTTTTCTTGGGCGATGTACGCCTTATAGGTCGAGGGGTAACAATGCCTACAGTCGTAGGCACCACATAGGCACTTACTCATTTTCCAACTCCACCTTCATAATCGACCCGAACTTGTCCCGCTCGCGTCCGTTGAAATAAAACAGTGCTCCAGGTCCATTACCGGCGGCGTCGCAACTTAGGACAACGTGCGACCCGTCATCGAACTCCAGCACCAGGGCGCGGCAGGTCCAGTTGAATGTGAGCAATTCCTCGTCGGTCTGATACCTGACCCGAACGATGGTTCGACCTTCTAGCACCTCACGAGCTGGCGGATTTTTGGTGATGTTCTCAATGTGGCTTAACATGGCGTCCTTTTTTGCGACCCGCTCAAACGAGTGCAGCTCTATTTTCTTTGTCATTGACCCGAACCTCTCATCTGCTCAATAACCCGCCCAATCATTTCAGCTTGGCGCATTGTGTTGAGTCCAGGGTGGGCGGCTTCCACCGCATCCCTAATCTTTTGCCAGCGGGCCAGACCCGAACCGAGGTCAGGGCTTTTTAAGATAGGATTTACATCTAAAATTTCTTGGGGTGTCATGACCTGTTTCTTTCTTTAATTTCAACCTCTAAGGCTTGCACTGTATCTCCCAGCTCACCGTCAATCGTTTCCCAGAGGGCTTTAGCGTGAAGGATTTTGGCTGTGGTAATCGCGTGCTCTTCATCCTCGAAGAAGTCGCCTTGACCAAAAGTATCCAGAATAGTTTTACCGTCAATTTTCACGCGGTATTCAGTCCAGCCGTGGTGACCCGAACAATCGTTCCAGCTTGGTGGAACTTCCCTTGTTTCGACCCGAACACCCGACAAGCCGTAGCGCCAATCGTCGGACAGGTCCAGGTGATTTACAATCCAGTGATAACAGTCCTCAGAGGACCCGAACGAGCGCCGGTATTCCCGCCCTGTTTTTGTGCTGCGAATTAAATAAGTTTCCATTGGTGTTGTCCTTGTTTGAGTTAGCTTATTTTTTCAATTCTCGAATGGCTTGAATCAGCGCAACTGATAAAGCCGAGATAGCCGACGTGCCTTCAAGTATAGTGTTGAGCCTTAAAGACTCTATTAGTGGGTCAATTTCGTCACCATAACCGTGCTGATGGTCTAACCCGATAACCCTCCGAGGGTTGTTAGGGTCCTCAGCCGTGTGCAGATGCATACTCACGTTTAGCTCGTCGGCTAAAATGTTGAGCATTCTTAACATTCTGTCATGATTATGAAGGACCCGCTCTTGGTCCTTACCGTCTAATTTATAATATGATGAACTCATAGTGTTGTCCTTGTTTGAGTTAGCCCGATAATAAGCAGGCCCGGGCGAGCTACTACCCGAACCTGCTTTTATGGGGTCAACCCTATTGAGCGTCTAAGGCATTGTGAACCGCAAGGACTCGGTACAACTCCTCTAAACGCTTTAATGAGTATGGGTCGGGCTGACCCTCACCAGCAAATTCGGCGACAAGTGACTGGAGGCGGGAGTGGATAAAGCTAATTAAGGTGCTACGTGTCATGATTTTACCTCACTTTCGTACCCGTCGAACCATTCGACGTGCTCGGTTGTTGACCCGTCTTGATGTACTTTGGTCACCGCTTGACGTGTATCGGGGCGCTGGCAATGGGCTTGGGCTTCCTCAAGTGTCAACCCGCGTTTAATGACGCGGTTTGAACCCTTGAACCTGAATCGAATAATTTTGTAGGTCATGGTTTTGTCCTTGTTACTCGTAATGGGGTTGTTCTTGCGGGAAACTCTGAGGAAGGTTATCTTCCCAAATTTGGACGACGTACCGACCTTCACAACTCACGCTGGATAGCTCGGCCCGGGAACCTTGCGGGTCATTGTAGAGACGGTCAACCCGCTCACCTAAACGGTTCGAGTAGTCACGCGCGGCGTCGAGGTCGGTAAACACCCGAGGGGATTCACCGACAAGTTCGCCGAAAGTGTACCATTGGCCACCCTCGGCACCTGAAAACCATGTCCGGTCACATAGATATAACCCGAGACGGTAAACGGCGGTCTTGTGCCTGCTTTCACCAGGGGCCGTAGGGTGTGGGCACCCGTGCTGCTTGTTGAGCCGGTACTCCCGGAGAGATGTCTGGTTGATGTAACCTGTCATGATTTTTGTCCTTGTTAGTGGTGGTGTCATAAGCTCCATTGGCTACCCCGGGCACAACACCGAGGCAGCCTAGCAACACACAACACGGGGACCCTTAGTAGGGTAGGTTGGAATAGGGATACAGCTTCACCAGCCCGCCGCACTTAAGCACACCCACAAAACATTCAAGCTTAGGTGAATATTCCGGAGAATCCTTCAATAGGTCATCCACAATGCTGGCGGGATAATGAGAATACCCGGGCGAAGCTTGCTCGTTTATTTCCTCGACCGATTCCAAGTAAGAATCAAAAAACAGTTCGAACTTGATATCAACCCGCGTCGAGTTCCACTCGGTAAAGCTCCGGAGCGGTTCACAGTGCCAGCCTACTACCTGGTCATAAAAGCCAGACTCACCCAAGTTATCAACCTTATAGAGTCGCCATGCCCCATAGTTGCCCCGAGGGTCACCGCCTAAATGGGGCTCGACTGCTACATAAATGTCATCCGCATAGATATAATCGGCGCAGTCGTATGGTGCGAAAACTTGCCATTGGAAGTCGGCACTCAATTGTTGCTCGTGGTTGTAGGTGTTCCCGAGTCGCCCTTGCGCTTGGTAGGGTTGACCTTCCAAGCAGCTTACAAGCTTCGCAACCCCGTCCTCACAATTAGAAAGCCAGTCGCCTGGTTCTAATCCGAATGTTTCCATAAGGGGCGAGTCCAGCTCGATAGGGTCGCCTAGTGTCGCTTCCAAGAATTTCTCGGTGTCGAGAGAAGTACAATCAAAGTAGTTTAAATCAACGTTAATCATTATCGGTGCCCTTGGTTAAAAGTTAGCTCTAACCCGTTGGTATCAATAACTTGATGCGAGGGTCAATTACATAATGTAGATAGGTGTAGATAATATTCCCGAAAAAATGAACCAGTGAAGATAATGATTAGAGGTGAAGATAGAAACTAAAGACAAAGCATAACAATATCAACCACTTATGCATAGAATGACTAATATACTGTTGCTAAAACATTATCTTTCACTTAGAACACAATATCAGGCACTTAGGGCGTTAGAGCGTATACGTAAAAGATAGTTTGATTGGGTGGCTCATTATCTACATTTCTACACTTATCTTCATTCACTTGACGAATGGTGTCTTATGGGGTGAAAGTGGTGATAACGTTATCGGGTCACTTGGGAGTATACATATAAAACGAGTGACCGTTTATGCTCTCAAGTGGCCTTTATCGACCTGACCTGACCCTATTTGACCCTATTAGGTCCCGAATACCCGAAAATGCGAACCCGAATAGAGCAGGCCGGTGGGATGTGTCCTGAATGAATCGCTGAAACTGGGGATTTTTGGGCAAAAAAAAGCCCCGGACATTGCCGGGGCTCGATAGGGTGGGTGGGTTAGACTATCCCCGCAAGATGTAAGTTCCTATTTGGTAGGTGTCCCCGTCCTCTGAAATCCTGATAACAACCCCGGACCATGCCGAGTCTGACGTTCGCCCATGCCAACTATCGAAAGGCGACGCCTCAGTGCTCCCGGTTGAACGCTCAATACCCGCCATAAAAAGCGACCCCAACCCAGTAAAATCAGAAACGTGATACCAATGCCCTTTGTACCTCAAGAAATTTCCAAACGACTGCTCCTCGGCAGTCAAGTAGTCAAACTGCCACTTCAAAACATTCATTGGGACCCTATGCCCTGTTACGAATTGGCGTTCATGGTTGTTCGTAGTTAGCTCTAATCTCATTTCATAACTCCATTGGTTGTATGCACGATTGCCCACATTGCACCGTCCGAGTCGGCGGTTGCCCAAGCCTTGGACAAGTGGTCTACAATGATTTTTTCGCCATTGCGGATTACGTGGAAGTGAGTGTCGCCCTTGGTTGGGTCGAAACAGATACGCTCCGCACTGGCTGGGATTGCTGTCATGGTTTCAGGTTGAACGGTAGCAGCTTTGAACCACGCAAACACCTTGCGGCTGCCGGTGCCAGCATTGCACCTGGCAAAGTGCGTGTTACCGAAGGACGGGTGACGAACCACGACGTCAATAAGTACAGCTTGCGAGCAGTGCAGGGTCTTACTTGGAACGTAGGACCAACAACCTTTGTTTAAGTTGCGGTGAAATTGTATGCGTTTCATGCGTAAACCCTCACAACACTTCCGGATACATAGGGGCTTCCGTTCATGTCCATACCATGCATTGGGCGGTCACTTGTGGGGCACGCCTTGTAGATGCATACAAGACCGATATCGAGCAAAGTAAACGTTCGGTGGTAGATGTAGCCAGACAAATTCATATGCCACTGGCGGAGAACCTTCAAAAACATAACGGCGTATGTCCTGCCGTTTGCGGACCAAAATAAACAACTCACAGTAGCTCCAATGAGTAGGGGTTGAATTAGTATTGATGCAAGCGTCATGCCACGAACGGGGTACAATATTACTAGGCTTTTCTGGCTACTGTGGACGACCTGACACAACCCGGTGCGTCAATATTGACACACCCGTCAATTGCCCTATGTTGCACTACACTGCGATACATATAGTGTAACGTATGGCAACTGCACTACATGTATGGCAACTGCACTGCCCTACATTGCCATGCACCACATGTATGGCAACTGCCCTACCATACACTACCCTACCCTACCCCCGATCCGGCTTCCCCCCTTTTCATTAAATACCCTCACACTCACTCACCCCAGATTCACTTTTGACGCATTACGTCACAGCCTTTTCCTTGAACAGGTCTTCGGTGTATTCTACTGTAGTCTTGCGGTGTTGGGATGTAGCGCCTGCAAGCTACCCCCAAACTGACCTAGTCAGCTCCCAGCATCGCACCACCTTTTGGTGCCCTTTCGAGGGACGAGCACAGGAGTGCATAAATGAGCAGGAAAATATACAACGCCGGGAAACTCCAAGTCCGGTACGAAAAAGCCGCCTCTCAGGGTGCCGCTGGAAAACAAGACCGAGAAGAGCTTCTGGCGCAGGCCGACCAAGACATCGAAGACGAAGGTGCCTTTGTGGAAATCAATCGAGACGCCAACGAGCTAATCAATGTCCATGTTCTCCCCAGCCTGCACTCTATGATGGAAAATATGTACACCATCATCGACGCGGAAACCCGCAGACTAATGCGACAAACTGTGTCGGGTGGCGGCATGGATAAGGTCGATTCTCAGCACTTCGGTCAGCTGACTCGTAGCATCTGCCAACTGGCAAATCTTGAGCACGGGATTCGAGAGCAAAACCAGCTCGACCAAATCTCTGATGACGAACTTAAACGCTTGGCTGACATTGCCTACAAGAAATTAAAAGGGAAATCCAAATGAGCACACCTTATGCGACCCTTGCATACAATCCGATTAAAGATAACGACAAGCTCCCCGTGCTAGTTCGGCTGGCAAGCACCGCCGACTCGTCTCTGGTCTACAGCACTTGGCTTCGCAGTTACGCTGACCAAAACAAAGACCAGCACCGGGGCATCCTGTATAAAAGCCACCGAAAAATCATAAGAAACCTTATGGAAAAGTCGGTTACCGTTATGGCGGTGATGGATGACGACCCCAATCAGATTTTTGCGTGGATGTGCGGAATCAGGACCAAAACAGGGCCTCTTTTAGTGCATTACTGCTATGTTAAGGATGCTTTTCGGCGTTTAGGGCTCGCAAGCCTGCTGCTTAGGTACTTTGAACACCGTCAGGGGGAGCCGATTGTCTGTAGCCATAAGGGTTATGTGTATAAATCTCTCCGTGATAGGTATAATCTTTTCTATGTCCCACAGGTGCAAGAAACCCACGGGGTAGATAAGTTTGAGGATGGAAAATGGAAATTGTAGGATTTACGCTAAAACATGACTGCCGCCCAGTGTTTGACAAGATTGCAATCAACCTAAAGGCACCAAACCACAAAGGGTTCACCCTAAAATGGGGGCCGAACAAAAACGGCGTCATTGTAATCCATGAAAGACACGGGACTATGTATCTGCCCATGTCGTCTATCTCTCATGTTGAAATTATCGAAGAAGAGAAGAAAAAGACTACCCGGAAACCCAGAAGCGTGAAGGCAAAGAGTAATGGGGAAATCACCGCCCAAGCATGACGCTCGGGCGCTTGTCCGAGAGTACATAAAAAGATTTGGTGATCCTGAAGCCTTGCAAGAGGACAAAGGAGTTGCCAAAGACCGGACTTATCGGTGGCAGGAAGATTTGTTTGAACAGCAGATTGCGTTCATCAATGACCCTGCCTCGTTTAAGACCGCGCTGTGCTCTCGGCGTGCAGGCAAAACTTACGCGGCCTGTTACTACCTCATCGAAACAGCATCTCGAAATCCCGACAGCATTTCGGCTTACATTGCCCTAACGCGCAACAGCGCCAAGCGTCTTATGTGGATGGAGCTTAAACGGGCCAACCGTAAGTATCATATCGGGATGCACTTTAATAACTCCGAACTTATTGCTACGCTCCCCAACCGAAGCCAACTTGTGCTGACGGGAGCAAACGATGAAGCTGATATTGATAAGTTGCGGGGTTCTGCTTACCACCTGGTTATTCTTGACGAAGCCGCAAGTTTCGGACGCCACCTTGAAGAGCTGGTGGAAGAAGTTCTTGAGCCTGCGCTAATTGACCACAACGGCACAATGGCTATGATTGGGACACCCAACGCTGCTTGCTCGGGGATGTTTCATAGGGCATCGACCGATAAGGCCCAAGGTTACAGCAATCACCACTGGACCATCATGGAAAATCCGCACATCCCCCATGCTGAGCAATGGCTTGAGCGCCGGATGAAGCAAAAGCACTGGGACAAGACACACCCTGTTTATATGCGAGAGTGGCAAGGAAAGTGGATACGCTCAAACGACTCTTTGATTTACAAGTACACCGAAGAAAAGAATTTCTACGTAGACATCCCACATCACGAGCACGACTTTGATTTTATCCTTGGGGTGGATTTAGGTTATGAGGATGCCACAGCTTTCGTTATCGGTGCTTATTGCCCGGAGCTGCCTGATTTCTATATTGTTGACTGCTACAAAGAAACCAAGATGATACCGGCTCAAATTGCTGAAAAAATCAAAGAGCTTGATTCACAGTATGATTTCACTATCATGGTCGCCGACACGGGGGGTCTTGGTAAGTCTATTGTGGAAGAATTTCGACATCGTTACGAGTTACCAATACGCGCAGCAGAAAAGCGTAACAAGGCGTCCTATATTGAACTGATGAACTCAGACCTACACTGCGGTTTTATAAAGGTCTTTGAAGGGTGCGAGTTACTAGATGAGTGGGATTTACTCCAGTGGGACGAAGACAGAAAAAAAGAAGATTCGCGTTTTGAGAATCACCTCTCGGATGCGTGT